>Ga0187892_10006939_pt1 | contig 16470 bp, 33 predicted proteins | sample MA1701073metaG_FD_139345 | JGI IMG/M metagenome (GOLD analysis project Ga0187892, IMG submission 139345) | Bio-ooze microbial communities from a basaltic lava cave in the Kipuka Kanohina Cave System on the Island of Hawaii, USA - MA170107-3 metaG ... | reverse complement strand
TGTTCCGGAACGAGCTGGGAGGGGGGATCATCGGCGAGCTTCCATGAGCCGGCGATGCCCGCGTTAGCGAACTCTTCCACTCCGGGGACGGACTTGATCGTGTCGTAGGTTATCAGCAGCGCCACCTCGCTGGGGAACGAGAAGGCTTCCGTCCAGTGGTCCTCGTGCCCGAACCTAATCTTCAGCATCCTCTCTCCCATTCGTCCCGGGTTTTCTTCAGGTTCAAGACGATCTCCTCCAGGTCGTGTCCGGTGCGACGGATCCGGCGGTTCACTCACAAGCGGTCCGCTTGAGCCACTGTAAACGTAAGCGAGCCTCAAGCCTGGCGACCACCGCCTCCACTTCATAGTGCAGGATCGTGTGGCGGCCACGGTCTTGGTTGGCTTGCTCCAGCAGCCGCTCGTACTCGTCCCTTCCGAGCATCCTCAGCCCGAGCATAGCGTGGGCTGCCTGGTCGAAGGTAATCCGCCTGTGGCAGTAGGCGTCCACGGTGGCGCCTCCGTCCGGGTCCCACCGCAGTTTCTTGCGCCCGAACAGGTGGTCCGCTTGCAGCGGGCCTCCGCACGGCTCCGGAGTCACGTTGTGGGCCCTGGCCATGCACCTCTTGCCGTCCCGAGTGAGGACTATTTCGCGCCACAGGGCGTCGGCCCTCTTCTTGAGCTGAGCTACTGTCGACCTGCGCTCCCTCCGCGGCCTCTTCCTGGCCTTCTTGGGTTTAGGCTCCGGCTTCGGAAGGAGCACCTCGTTCACCTCCAGGCGCAGGTCCGGGCCAGCGAGGGGTGGCTCACCTGGCCCCAGACCCTCCGGTTGGCGAACGCACTGTCTGGTCCGGGGCGTCCGTACCCCCAGTAGACCCTCCCGGCCCCGCGGGCGTAGACGTTGTACTCCGGTCGCGAGTAGTCCGGAGGGACTCCCGACCTGTACTGCGGGAGCGTAGGACTGTACGACACGACTATCGCGTCCCGGACTCCCAGGTCTCCTCTGAAGTCGAAGTCTTCCCACAGGGCCTCGAACCTCACTCGGTAGAGGATCTCGTGGCCCTCTATGTTGCGGCGGCAAATTCCGCTCTGGAACCAGGACGAGAAGTGCTGCACGTCGAAGCTGTCTCCCGGTTGCCACCTCCGCTTGGCCCAGCGGCCCAAGCTGTAGACGAACCACGTGGCTCCGTCGTTCATGCTGTGGTCTTCGTCGAGGTAGACCCACTCTCCGTCGTAGCGGAAGGCTTCGTGGTGCGAGCAGTCCCCGAACTTACACTCTACCCAGCGGTCCGGTCCGACTCGGTACGTGGGGAGGGTGGCCCAGGCTGTGCCGTCCCACGAGTAGAACTCCCCGTTCGACAGCATGAAGTCCACCGTGTCGAACGGAGGTTTAAGCTTCGCCTGTGGCCCGGCCTGAGTCGGAGACGTGACGCTGCCGCCCCCGCCGCACCCGAACACTGCCACTAGGGCCAGCGCGATAGCGTCCTGCCTGGTCACTTCGGCACCTCCAGCTTCCACTTATGGGCAACCATCTTGACCTGCGAGCCCAGAAGCTTTCTCTTTCCCCAGTTGTGCTCGCCGTCGTGAAGGCACTGGAGATCGTATGCAAAGGCCCTCTCCCTACTCCTGCCCATGTTGAAGCCACACGCCTCCAGTACCGAGACCGGCAGATCGTGTGCTTGAAGACCCTCCAGGTCTTTGCTGTACACCCCGTCCGGCATGAGGCCACCGATGGCGCAACTGGCGCCACGACCGGCACGATAGCGGCATTTACCATACAGCATCGACCTCATGCCCTGCCGGTTGCAGTGCTTCACGACCCTGTCAAACAGTTCCTGTCTGGTCATCACCCCACCTTTCTTTTGAGGACCGCCGCGGCCGCCCTCACTGCCTGACCCTGTCCACGGCGTACGAGGTGTGTCCCAAGACGCCGTCGGCCTGGTCGAACTTCCCGTCCCGGATTAGACCGGCTGCCTTCTTGATGATCTTGGTGGCGTCGTTCAACATCTTGTTCGTCGGGGAGACGCCGATGCCTTCGCAGTAGCCCTCGGCGGCGAAGATGTTCCCATGGCACTTCGCAATGATCGCGTCCGCCAGCGCGACGGCGTCGAACGGCAGCCTCAGGTCGACGAGAAGGAAGTCAGCGGAGAGCTCGTCCTTAGGTCTTCTCATCCCAACCTCTCAAGAACCCACCAGCGACTATGTCTGCGGCGCCGACTATGCGCGACAACTCCAGGTCGACTATCACCCAGGAGATCAGGGTGTGCCCTTCGGTGCAGTAGAGGGTCTCTCCAGACGTGCTGCTGTGGCCTTCCGTCACCACGGACCCGAGGTGCACGTCGCACCTCCGCTCGTATCGGTCAGTCCCCGTGCTGCTCGGAGTAGTCGCCGAACGAGAACGTCTTCCCGTCGAACTTGAGCCTGACCTTCCCTGGGGAACCGGCCCGTATCTTCTCCGCGAGGAGCCACGTCTCTGTGATCGCAACATCTCCCTCCTGGACTTCGTCCCGCTCGTGCCACAGTACCATCACCACGTCGGACGGGTTGATGAGGTCCTTGCTCTCTCGGGCGAGGTACATCGTCGGCTTCTCCCCCTTCGGCGGCGGGTTCATCTGTGCCGTCATGAGCACGGCCACGTTGAGGCTCCGGGCCATCCTGCGCATGGCCTCGGCCGTGTTCTTGATCTCCAGGTACCGCGGCATCTGTCTCCGCTCCCTGGAGGACGGCGCCACCACCTGAGCGTGGTCTAGGACCACGAGGTGGACTGGGCCGCCCCTCAGCCTCTCCGTCAGGACGGTCTGCCTCACGCCCTCGACTGACATCTGGTCTCCGTAGACCACCTTACCGGGCCTAGATACTATCTCAGACTGCGCCTTCAGGAGGTCCGCCGCGGAGTTCTCCCTGGTGACCGCCTGCTGAGCCCTGAGGTCCCACCTCGACCGACCCGCGACGCGCTCGACGTCTCTCAGGTAGATGTCGACTGGGTCCATCTCCATGCTGAACATGACGGCGCGCTTCCCGGCGTAAGTAGCGTAGTCGGCGACCTGTGAGGCGAAGGCGGTCTTGCCGGACCCGGTTCCGCCGACCAGGGTGTGCAGTTGTCCCGGCCTGAGTCCGCCACCGAGACGCTGGTCTAACCTGTAGATCCCGGTCCTGATGTCCTCCGGAGATGGACCGGAGGCTATCCTGTCCAGCGCGGCAGACACCTCGGTCGCCACGTCCTGATAGGTCCTGCGCTGGGACTCCTTGTCTCCCCTCTCCGCTACCGCTACCGCCAGGTCTGATAGTTTTGACTCCAAGTCCTCTACGTCCCCGGCCGGGGTGTCGATGGCCACCTTCAGATGCTCGCCAACGATCCTCATCCTGCGGAGAGCGTCCCTGAGGGTGGCTGCCCTGCGGACCCTGCGAGCAGACTCGACCAAGGACGTGAACCTCGGGGTGCCGTCGAGGAGGCCCCCGATGAACACGGCCACCTTCCTCCTGGTGGCCGAGTTGGTGGCGCACTGGGCTGCCACCGAGAGCGGATCAACCTGGTCGGGAGTGGCGCCCGCGTCGACCAGCCCGACGATGGCGGACCACACAGTCCTGAGCTTGGGGTCCTTGAAGTCCTGCGGGTCCACGTGTGAGGCTGCTTCGGCCACCAGAGCTGGGTCGAGAAGCCCTCCTGAAACCAAGTCTACCTCTGGGTCTGACACTCCTACTCCTCTACTCCTCGTCGAAGCTCATCCCGACCTTGGTCAAGAACTCCCTCTCGCAGTCCCGCATCTGCTGCGGGAGCCTGCTCAGGGTCTGTCCGATCAGCACCGGGTTCGTCTCGTCAGCACGAGCGACCAGCTCGTCGAGCCAACGCTTGGCGGGGACTCCCGACTTCGGGTTCGTCCCACCCTTGAACCTGAGCAGGACTTCAGGAGAGAGGTCCTCCCTGAGCGCCCGCCGAATCCAGTGGTTGGGCAGACCCACCGCCGACCAGAACGCCACCCTGAGGTCGTCCTGGGTGTAGCCCGCGTCCAGCGCCTCGGTGACGGCGTCGTAGAGCGCCCGAGAGGGGCGCAGCTTCCTCCCGAGGGAGACGTTGGTGAACTTGACCAGGTGCTCAGCAAGCACCCACGCCGGGTCGTTGTTGTCGGGTCGCGTCTTCGTCTTCGCCATTTCCTCTGTATTCCTCCAAGTACGCCACCACTACTACCCTGTTGCCTTCGTCTCTCCCCCTGGCCAGGACTCCCAGCCCCCGGACGTGGTGGACCGAAAACATCACGTGGACCGGCAAGCAACTCTGCAACCGCCCAATCTCTGAGCTTCTCGGCGTCTTCTTTGTGGACGAAGACGTGGAACCCAGACGGGTAATTAAAGTAGCTGACGAGTCCGCCCGTCAGCACCCGAATGTGGGCGGTCCCCCACCCGTTACTGCGCCTGCACCCGTGCGTGGTGTGCCTGTAGAGGGACTCAGCTCCGTACGCCTTGACTGCCCACCCGAATATCTCCTCCCTGAGAGAATCGTTGGTGGGTCCGTGCTCCAGCTCGCTCAAGCACACTGGTCACCTCCAGACCTTGTTGACGATGAACCGCGCGAGTTCGTGCTGCGCGACCTTCTTGGACATGATCTCCACCCTCCAGTCCACCAGCCGGAGGGGCTCGATCGTCCTCTCCCACTTCTTGGCCGCGCGCTCCGCGAGGGCCATCACAGCGTGGTGGTTCGCGGACTTGTCAGGGAACACCTCCGCCAGGAGTTTGGCGAAAGCGGCGACCTTGTACCTCGCCTTGGAGTCCTTAGGCGCGGCGTGGTCGAGGCGCTTCATGTGGTTGTGGATCGGACCGGCCTTGGTGGACCCGGTGAGCAACGTGACGAGAGCCCGGGCGACCACTGACGCCTTGATCTTGTTCTGAGTGCTGCTGAAGGTGATGCGGTCCCTCAGCGCACCGTTGGCGATCTCGGAGATGAGCTCGCGCGGCCAGTCCAGTCCTTCACGATCAGTCCTGGCTCGAGGGCCCTCTTGTCGTTGAGGATCACGAACGCCTTCTTCTCCGAGTCGATAGAGTCGCTCTCGTAGACGAGGGCCAGGAACGACACCCCCGCCCTCTGCGCGGCCGCCACCCTCTGGAACCCGTCCACGATATAGAGGCGGTTGGCGTCCTTGGGAGACCACGGGCGCCTGCACAGGATCGGAGCCCCTGGCATCGAGCCCCCCTGCCTGAGCGCCGCCTCGATGGCCTGCACCAGGTTCGTCTGACCCCGCTGGTAGCCCGCGTCTACGTCCAGCATCCCGTAGTTCGACGGAGTGATCTCTACTTGCTCGACGAAGCGGAAGCCCGTGCACACCAGCGGCTCATACTGGCGCAGCTTCCTGCCGCTCCATGAGCGACCTCTTCATCTTGGCCGAGGCCGTCCCGGCACTCGCGTGCGGCAGTTGGAACTTTCGGAACGCTTCCGACATGGCTGTGCTCACTCTACCCTCTCTATTCTCGCTGGACCGTCCTTCCGCGTCGGCGGTAGTCCAGCCCTCAAAAAATGCTGCGGACGAGGGATTTACCTCGCCCGCAGCAGTACGACCCTTGCCTTGCCTTGCCTAGCCAGGCCACGCATTGCCGTGCCGTGCCATGCCGCGCCTCGCCTCGGTTACGGGAAGTCATCTCCGTAGGATTTTGGAGTTATAAATCACACGTCGGTCGAGCCAGGTCCACCATTGCTGCCCGCCACTGCTTCGCAACCAGGAGTTGGTGGGTCCGCGTCACTCACGAGACGCTTCGATGGCGGCCCTGGAATCTACGCAATCTCCCTCCTCTAATTTTTACTCCCCTCCAACTTGTGACCACTCCAAGTGGGGAGTGAGTAGAGTGTGAATGTCTGTCCTAGGCCGGAAGGCTGAGGAGGGGAGCCTGCGAAGGCGGATGATCCCCCCTCAGCAGGCTCGCCTCCAGCTTTAAGACCTTACCAGGCCGTGTAGGCTTTCGTCGGTCAAGCTGCCCCGCGGACCACTAGACCCGGCCGCGGGTAGAGAGCTACTTAACGCAGGAGGGTAGTCCTGCGGCGGAGCTCTGGGTTCTCCCGTTCGGCGTCCCATCGCGCTGGTCTCCGCATCCCCCCGGTAGCGCACGGCCCGCAGCCCCCCGGCGTTGTCCGTCGAGGCTGGGGCGCCCGGACCAGGGTGTGGGAAGGGGGACTTGACGACGATACCCGACCATAAGGGGTATGCTGTCGTTGATCCCGCGTTCCACCCCGGGGCCGGGGTCTGTCTCTTTCACGGGTCCCACTTTAATTCAAATCAGGGGTTGGTGTCAACCCAGAGGGGCACACAGCAGCCGCCACCCGCCCCCACCGCGCAGCTGCCTCACGGCTCTCCGTCAAAGCCCAACGGCACCAAGCCGAGGGCGCGCTTCATCATCGACCGCACGTATCCGTTCGGGAACCTGGGCCAGCCGCGGTCTTCGTACTCGGGGAACGCCTGGAGGAGGGCCTCTACCACGGCTCCAGACCTTGATACCCCCGCGGCGCAGTGGACAACGATGTTCTTTCCGCTCTCCCTGTGCCGACGCGCGAACCTAGATGCTTGGGCGGCCATCTGCCTAGTGAACAGGACTGCGTTCTCTGGGACGCGTGCGCTAAAAGATGGGTCGTAGTCTTGGAACTCCAGGCGCAGGACGTCTTCGTACCCTTTCGGGAGTCGAGCCTTCCTCCCAGGCTCGGTGATGGAGATGATGACGGTGCCTGCGTCAGGGGTCAGATGTTCTACGTAGCCCTCTCCGAAGTTGGCTATCCAGGGCAACTCAGACCTCGATTCTCAGCATAGGTCTACCAGGAACCTCAGGGCCATCGCCGCCACCTGGACGGCCTCCTTCTTGATTTTCACCGGGTCCCTCTCCGAAGGCTTCTTCTTCACCTCGTCCCAGAGCTCATCGACCTCCTCCAGGAGTACGGCGTAGCCCTCGTGGTAGCTGACGAACGGGCCGTAATCCGTCGTGGCCCGCTCCAGTTCGAGATGGGCTGCGCGCTGAGCCTCCAACGTCTTCGATTCTTTCACTTCGTCCTCCCTCGAGTCCCACGTACGAACGGATCATTAAAGATCCGAAGTCCGGGTATGTCTCGGAGCCCGTTCTTCACGGCCAAGTCGACCTTCTTGGGGTCGACGAGCCTCTGGACATACAGGTCCGGCACCGCTCTTACGTCTACGACCTCCCACTTCCAGTTGTCGACGAGCGACATGGTGCCGGCGTCACTCTTGATGCCCACCGGGGCTCCGATCGGGGGGAGAGCGTCCACCGCGGCCCTCGCGGCTCGCAGGTCTTTTAGGGCCGAGTGGTGGCTCTCCTTGTGCTCGTCGGTTCCTCCAAAGTACGTCCTGACCGCGGCCGCCTTGGATTCCTTCTCTCTGGCCTCCTTGAGGTTTTCTTCCGCCTCGCGTCTCTTGCGCTCGGTCTCCTCTTGCTGTCTCTTCAGGGAGGCGGCCACGAAGGCTCGGGCACGACTCCACACGGCCCCGAACCCGTCCTTGAGGGGCTTCCACCGCGCGTCGACTTCGCTGAGCGCTCTCTTGTGAGGCGCGGCTTCGAGTCCGTGTCTCTCCTTGATTACGGTGAGCGCGGAGTCGGCGGCGCGCTCGATCTTCTGGGCTTCGAACGACGACCCGTCCGCGGAGAGGTCGAGGCCCCTGAGCCTCGCCTCCAGGGACACGATCCCCCTCCCCAGTGACAGGCGCGTCTTCTCGTATAGTGCCAGTTCTCCCACAGTCTTACTCCTGCGTCAGGGTGACGGAAGTCCCTGGCGCTACGGGTCGAACAGAGAACGAGTCCCGAATGTCGGGATCCCAGGTGTGTTTCGGATCCTTCAGGCAAACGAGGCTGTCGTAGGTGCACAGGAGCACGCCGTAGTCTTCTCGCTTACTGTCGTCTGTGAACTCATACAAGACTCCGACCACGATCGCGCCCTTCCAGGGCTCCGGTTCTCTGCGCTCGTACTTCATCTCTGCGCTCCGCTCAGCTGAACAATTCATCGACGTCCCTGTCTTCCGGCGGGACGTCTCCCTTGCCGGGCGTCGCCGCCTTCTTGGGCTCGGGGGCCTGGACAGGCTTGGCGTCCTTCTTGGTGGTGTCGAACGGCTTGCTGGAGTCGGCCGGCTTAGCGTCGTCCTCTGCCCGCACCTTGGCGCCCTTGAGTGCGGCCGCGCTCAGGCTCTCGGTCTTCACGACGACGGTGTCCTCGTCAGCGATCCCGTGGAGGGCCTGATCGAGGGTGGTCGTCCCCTCCAGGATGGCGGTGCGGAGACCTTTCAGGTGCACGAGGTCGTCGACCGAGATGTCGTCCAGGCCCTTGCGGCGGGCGAGCAGGAGGACGTGCGACTCCTTGGCGCCCAGCTCCGAGTACTGCTCGAGGATCTTCTTGCGCCGCTGCTCCATCGTGAGACCCTTGCCCACGGCGGCCTTCTTGGCCTCTTCCAGCACTGGGTCCACGTACGCCTTCGGTATGACCCGAAGGATGGCGTTCCTCAGGGCGATGGCGGAGGCCACGCGCAGGGTCATGTTGACCATGTCCTCGCTGTAGCGACGGCCCCCGCGAGTGACGATCCCGCGAGTCTCCTCGACGGAGACTCGCACGTTGCGCTGAAGGTCCCAGCACACCCCCTGCGCGCGGACGATGCGGTCGTCTACCGCCACCGGCCTGGCCGCGGCGTGGCAGTTTCCCCACGACGACAGGGCCATCTCTGCCAGCCGGATCGACGGCCCCTGGATCTTGACCAGGTTCCCGTCCCGGTCCCTGCGCTCCAGGCTGTAGTAGGTCGACTCCGAGGTCTCCTCGTCCAGCGTGGCCAGCTCCAGGAGCTCCCGCTTGAAGCTGACGATGGACCTCGGGTAGCGTTTGGCTGTGGCTATCTGGACGTCGATCTCGGCCCTGCTCACGGCCTCCAGGGCGGAGGGTTCCACCAGCTCGGCGCTCACTCTCTCCAGCTGTTCGTTCTTCTCTTCACTCATCGAGCAATCTCCTCTTAGGATCGTTTGCGCGCAAGACTCTAGTCCTGAGGTATGAGTCCGCGCGCGAGACTCCTACCTCCATCCCGACTTCCGCCTCATTCTTCTCCCACGGGTGCCTGTCCATCTCCTGCCTGTGCCAAACTTGGTGGACCTTGTAGGCCGACCGAGGCTTCACGTTGCCTCGGCCAATAGAGATGCTGTCTAGGACCAGGTCGATTATTCTGCTCAGCATGAACAAGCTCTCCTCTCAGTTGTATGGATTCTGACCGGGGAGCGGTGCGGCCCCGTGGCGGACGCGGCCCTCCGGCCGTCTCCGGCCGGCTCGGACGCCCCTGATGCTCCCCTCAGCCCAGGCTAGTACTACTAGCACGAGGCCGGCCAGCATCATCCAGAGCAGCGGGCCGTCAGCGCTGGCGAGGCCGCTCATCGCGGCTCCCTCGTCACCGACTCCTCGGCCTCTGGCAAATCAGGCAGGGCACCCGTCACCGCGGTGATGCACGAATCGGCCTCGACGCAGATCCCTTCTCATGCGACGTGGCTTTTGAACCTCGACCACGCCAGGAGGCTCTACCACCGCAAATGACCAGCTTCATCGTCTCTCCACTCTCAGTTGTACGGGTTCCTCACGTAGCCGCTCTTGTAGACCCTCTGCCCGTCACGGAACAGATCGAACCACCAGAACTCGGAGCCGTGGCTGCGCCACCCGTAGCTCACGCGAAGCGTGTGTGACGCTGGACAGCCCTGGGTCCTCGAGTCGGTGTCCTTGACGTGGTCCGGCCGGTCCTGCTCGTACTCGCTCAGGTGCGATGTCGCGTAGAGCCTCAGCACCCAAGCGCCTCGGTTGCGCACCACAACGTCGGCCCCGATCCGACTGCCGCTCTCGGTGGGCGCTGGAGGGGCCGAGAACGAGGGAGGGTTCGACTCGTCGCAGGACGGAGCCGGGGTCGGAGTAGGGCTCGGGGTGGGGCTGGGAGATGGGCTCGGGGAGGGAGTGGGGGTAGGACTCGGAGAAGGGGTAGGAGAGGGGATAGGAGAAGGGCTGGGCGACGGGCTCGGTGACGGAGACGGTGTTGGCGACGGGCCGGGCTCCACGCACTGCTCCAGGGGCAGAGTCGGCACGGACACGTTGACGTGGCCGGCGAAGTTGCCTCCGCTGTAGGCCGCCTTCGCGGGCGGTGCGTAGCCGCACCCAAGGTCACACTGGTAGAGCCGTGGCTCGCACGCGCGCAGGCCGCTCACCGTCAGAGGCCCCCGTGCCCCGCTTGCCGCGACCACCACCTGTCCGGCCGCGTGCCCGGCAGGGTAGAAGCAGGCGAAGTGGTAGCCCGGCAACTTGCCGTCGTCCCAGCCCGACAGCTCGAAGGCCGCCGTGGCCGTTCCAGCGTCGGGGTTCACCGCGAATTGCCAAGACGCGAAGCGGCTCTTGCAGGTCTGCGGCGTCCGGTCGTCCTCAGACACCGGGGCCGGAGGCGTCGAGGGTGGGGGAATCGGCGTGGCCACCGGGCGCTCCTGCCGCACGGCGGTCGGCGCCTGTGTCACCACCGTTCCCTCTCCGCCCCAACAGGCCCACAGCGTCAACGCCGCGCCCAGACTGCCAAAGACCACCCATGCTTTCAAATGCTTCATTCGAAGTTCCTCTCTGTTCCTGCTTAAAAGCTCTGATTTACAACCTGCTACTGATGCCCGCGCGCCTGCGCAAGTAGTTCTGCTTCATGCACGTCCGGCACTGCCTCCTCCCGTTGTTTTGATTGATCCAGGTGTTCGCCTTAGTGTAGGAGTGCCCCCGCAGGCAACACGTCTGAGGTTTGCGCTTGTTGCGGAGCGGGAAGAACCTCGACCCCGTGAACGACGGGTTGAAGGCGGTCATGTCCTCTCCTTGTTCTTGGAGTATTTGACGTAGGCTAAGTAAGCGTACACGAAGCTGCTTGCCACAAACAGGCCGTCCATAATGGGCTGCACAGCGGGTGGGAATATCGAGTCCGCACTCCATGGCAGTATGAAGGCGCCAAGGTTCAAGCCCGACAACAGCGCGAACGCAAGGGTCCGAGCACCGAAGCTTTTCAAGTTCTTCCTCCTCTACCTCAACGTCTTTGCAGGGCGAACCGACAGTCGGAGAAGTACTGGCACCACTTCGCCGAGCACATCCACGACCCAGGGTACGCCGGAACGAAGATGCCGGCATTGATGGCCTTGACGGCAGAGTCCACCCTTGCCAGCATTGCGTCAACGTCACCCTCGGTGACCCTGGTGGTCCTCTCTACTACTTGGACCACGCCCGACTTCGACACGAGCGAGCGGAGCAGGGCCGCGTCGGGGAGCTTCCCCGTCTCGGCCAGCCTGAGCGTCGCGTAGAACGTCAGCTGCTCGGACTTGTCGGCCTGGTCTTTGGGTGGGGTGCGCTCCGTAGTCTTCAGGTCCGGGACGATCACCTCCCCGGTGTCGAGCCTCTCCTCGACGAGGTCCAGGATCCCCTGGAGCACGACCTCGTCCCCGGAGCTGGTCGTAGTGTCTACGGTGATCCTCCTCTCGAACGCTACTGGGTTCACCTCTGGGGCGACGAACAGGTTGTAGTGTCCAGCCATGGCGACGGCCATGTCCTTCTGTCGTCCCACGGCGAGGTCCTTGGACCCGGCCTTGGAGACGTCGTCCGAGTGTATGACCACCCCCTGAAGGACGCCGTGGTCGAACGCGTCTGAAGCGATGCTCTCGGACTCATCGAGAGACGGCACCGACGTCCTCAGGACTTCCCTGACCTCGTCCTTCTCGGCGTCGCTCTCGGAGGAGAACGCCTCCTTCTTGGCCAGGACTTGCCGCTTGTGGGCTTCCCTCGCGGCCTCGTGGACGGCACCTCCGCGGTGCATCCGCAGAGTCCCCGGCCTGTGGTCTCCCTCGACGTACTTGCGGCGGTAGAACTCCCCGCAGTTCTGTAGGGCGAAGAGCCTGCTCTGCGACAGAGACGTCTTGCTCATCTTGCCAAGGGGGTCACGACGTCGCAGCTTCCCTCTAGGCCGGCTCCGACCCGGGACACTCCGCTGGACTCGCAGCGCCAGGAGTCGCCTTCGAGAGCCCTGTGGAGACTGGCGTGTAGCATCCAGAAGCTCGGCGCGTGCAGCTCGTAAGGACCCGGCACGTCGTCGCTGGCGATCCTGTCGTCCAGGCATTGTAGGGCTTCTGAGGCCGCGCGCAGCGCTAGAGCCACTTTGGTCGTGGACTTCACGACTTCGATGCCCTCTCTAGGCCGGCGGCCTCGTCCAGGCTCCGGGCCAGCTTGGCGAGCTGGTCCATGCGGCGGGCGGCCCAGAGGGGGATGTCGACCTTGCCGGACTCCCACCTCGAGACGGTTGACTCAGAGACCCTGCCCCCGGACGAGGGACTGACCATCTCCTGCGCGACGGACTTCTGCGACGAGACGATTACCTCCTGCCTGAGGCGGGAGAACTCTTCCGGGCTCATGTGGCGACGGCGCTGTTTTCCCAAAGCCGATCACCTGTCGGTCTCGGAGTTGAGCCAGCCTCGGTAGCTGTCCAGGACCCAGTCCTTGAAGCGGAACTCGGCCTTACGGTCCTCGGGGTCTGCCGCCCGGAGGAAGTTGTAGAACTTCTTTCGCCCCTTCTCTTCGTAGGCCCGAGACGGCAGCGTCACGAAGTTTCCGCGCTCGCCGGACCAGATTGAGATGCCCACCAGGGCCAGTCCGTGGAACGGACCGTCCGCGTCGAAAAAGATCGTCGCTTCGGCCACTGGTCCGCGCGACTTGGTGGTCTGACTGAATTCGATTCGCATCAAGTGCTCCAATGTCAAAACTCTCTGACCCCTCGGTCTATCATCGGCTCGCGCCGACTCCCCGAGCGGTACGTCCCTTGCCTTGCCATGCCGCGCCGCGCCCCGCCTTGCCGTGCCCTGCATCGCCATGCTTCGGTTACGTCAAACGATCTAGTTCCGGCCCCCGTCGAGTCGAACCACCAGCTGGTCATGCCGGACGCACCAGACTACCACGACGCCGTGCCGATCCAGGCCCACTTCAAGCCGCGACCAGCTCCTCGGGGAGAAGCCGAGGGGCTTTTCTGTGAAGCATTTTTCGCATGTGAAATAGGTCACTATTTCTGACGGCAGAGTCGCCTCCGTTTCTTTTCCGTAAGCCACGCCAGCGGGACTCCGGACGGGTCCAGCACGCAGCCGCAGTCCTGACAGTGCCACAGGCTGGCTCCGACCTGGGACACTCCGTTGGACCCGCAGCAGCGGCAGGTCACTGTCGGCTCCCGGCCAGGTCTTCGAGTCCGACCTGGCACGACCGGCACGAGCCGCTCTTCGTACATCGTGAGTAGTACGACGGTATCCACCAGTCCCCGAGGTGGAGCGCGTCCGGATCGCCCGACTTGAGGTGCCGTGACAGGTGGATCAGTTCGTGGCCGAAGCTCTCCGGGGAGCCGAGTCTCCAGTCTACGGCGTGGATCCGGCGATAGCCTTCGAAGATGCACCCCCCGGTGTCGATCGGGCAGCGCCACCCCGGGTTCCTGACCGGAGGGAACAGTTCGACCACCACTCCCGACGGTCTCGTCCCGGCTGCGTCAGCGCAAGCGGAGACCCGTTCGTACATGGCCTCGGCCTGTCCGGACAGGACCTCGACCTCCGATTGTGTCAGCCCGGGGAAGACGAACGGCGGCCCACCTGCCGGACCCGTGATGGAGCAGCTGGGCAGCGCCAGGGAGAAGAGTGCCGCCGCGATTCGTAGTCTCACGGTTAGGACTCCTTGGGCGGCCCAACGACGAGCTCTACCCATGGAGCCAACCCCGGAGCACTGGTCTGGAGGAAGCGTCAGCGTCATCCTGGCGAGGAGAGCGGAAGCTCTGATTCCGTAAGAGATGACGTCGTTCGCGTTCTGCCCCCGCTGCGACAGGAGTCGGTACTCCTTCCGCAGCAGGTGCTCTACTGTTGACAGCAGGCAAGCCGCTGCCAAGAGAGACTTTGATCTCAAGAGTTCCTCCCCGACTCTTCCCAGGAGGTCCAGGGCGTCCTTCGTATCTCGCGTCACTGATCTACTTCCAGGAACCGTCCGGCGCCTTCCACGACGATATTGTCGAGGGATGCCTTGACCTGCTCGAACCCGCCCTTGACGTCCTCCCGGAGCTTGTCGATCTTCCGGAGGTCCCCCGGGCTCACTCCGTCCATGAGCTTCTTCATCTTCTCGAACTGCTCCTCGAGCTCCGCGTTGCTGGTCAGGCTCCTGAACGGGCAGGAATCGAGGAACTCCTTGAGGTTCTCGGTGATGCTGTTCCTGAAGACTTTGGGCTTGCCGGAGAAGTCCGGGGTGAGGCGGTCGATCATGTGGCCGACGACCTTCTTGGCCTCGCTGAGCAGCAGGGCTTCCGAGTGCTCCACCGCTCCGCGGAACGCCTCCTCGGCCTTCTTGGCCTCGTGCTCGAAGAACGCCCTGCTGATCTTGCCCAGGGACGACGGGGTGCTCAGGGCGAACCAGTTCCACTTGATCTGGAACGCCGACATGACCTTGTGGTAGGACGGGAAGTCCTGCTCGTCGAAAGCCGGGCCGAGCTTCTCCTTGGACTCCTGCTTCCGCTGCTCCACCACGTCCGCGAACGCCTTGACTAGTCCGGAGAACTCCTCGGAGGCAGCGGAGAGCTTCTGGTCGAGGACCTCGACGGCCTCGATCTTGACCAGGAACAGCCCGCCGCGCATGAACGACGGGACGCTGAGGTCGCGCACCTTCTGCTTGAGGTCCCTCTGGTAGCGATAGAGGGCTTCCAGCTCTGGGGCGTCGAACAGGGCCTTGGACACGGACAGGAAGTCTCTGTCAACCTCGGTCTGTATGATCTCACTGTGAGGGTCTACCCGCTTCCGGTTTCCGATGGCTCCGAGGCTGAGGCTCAGCACCACCGTGGACTCCGACAGGCCCTTGTGTTCCGACTTCTGGATCTCAACCACGTTCCACCTTCTTCTTCCTGGGGTGGGAGAAAGTCCCGCCGCCCGCGTCCATCTCCGCCAGCGTCTTGCGCCTGGCCTTGCGCCTGTCCCAGGCCCTGGTCGCGACTCCCGCACCGAGCGAGCTGGCCAGGGCCGCCGCGGCGTACCTCTCGGCGAAGCTCAGAGCATCTCTTCTGCCCACAGGAGTGCCTCCTCTCCGTCTCCGAACGTAGCGTGTTCCGTCACGGTTTCTTCGCCCGGACGGTACCAGCGGGTACATTCGAACCCGTCCGGGGTCGGGACGACCAAGGCTTCGCCGTACTCCGAAGAGAGGGTGAACCCCTCCGGATAGCTTCCAAAGCGTTGGACCGAGAGCGTGCTCACTGGATCATCCTCGCGATCATGGTCCCGGCGACAGCCCAGAAGGCTACGAATACCGCGATCGAGGCGAACAGTAGTGCGTTCTCCATCCAGCGCTGGACGCGCCTGGAGTCCTCTCCTAGAAAGCTCCTGTTGTGCATCACAGCACCTCGAATCCGGCCTCGTCGACCAGCGGCAACGTCATGGCGGCCGAATGGGTCTTGAGCTTCTCCAGGTCTTCGTAGGACGGGTTGAACGCTCGCTCGTACACCGCCCAGTGTGCGGCCGAGCGGGCGGCGTCCCCTGCCATCTTGGGCAGCCCCGCGGCCATCGCTGCAACGGTCAGAAGTATGGATCTGTCCCTCAGGGCTGCGGCCTTCTCGGCCGACGGAAGTATCTGCGGGATTCCTCCCAGTCTCGGGTTGAAGTTCACCTCACGACTCCTTTCTTGGTCCTCTCTTTGGCATAGTACTTCAACAACAGAGACATAGCTTGCTTGAAGCACGGGCTGCAGGCACGGCTCGAGTCGTGCGAGTTCCCGACGAACATCGGGCGGCCGCACGCGTTGCAGTGCCCGTGCGGCCCGTAGACCGGGGGGATGAAGGCTTCGCCCGAGTTCCTACGGTTGGGGTCTGAGCACGCGGCGCACTTGATCCCGGGCAGCGTGATCGTCTCGCTCATGACGTCCTCCTCTCTCACCAGCGTCTTCCCATTTGATAGTCCCACGAGAAGACCCGAAATCCGTTCCAGAGCACGTGAAGGGCTAGGCGGATCATCAGGTATGGTAGATATACGGCCAGGAACGGAGGCACCACGATGAATGAGATGAGACACCCGGCCGCAAACGACACGACGGCCCACGCCGCTCTTGCTGCAACGAGGGCGACCCTCTTGGGGCCTGCGGCGAACAGGGCCACGATAGTTAACGCGGCCGTGATAGCACCCGCATCGCTGCTCATGGTACCCCCGCGCCTTCGTACAGGTAGCTTCCGCAGACCGGGCAGATCCGCCGCAACGACTCCCTCATCTCCAGCCGGTACCCGAAGCCGCAGTTCTTGCAGACCTTGAGGTCGTCTGGCGTGACCAGCTCGCACCGCGCGTGGTTGCACTCTCGGCAGTGGGTCCGCTGCAAGCCGTTGTACGTGCGGCACGAGCAGCATCCCCAACCGGGCATGATGTTCTCGTGCTCGACGAAGTTACACGCCACTCGGGATCCCCCTCGCCAGGAGCCACTCCCGCTCTTCATCCAGGGCGC
>Ga0187892_10006938_pt1 | contig 16476 bp, 17 predicted proteins | sample MA1701073metaG_FD_139345 | JGI IMG/M metagenome (GOLD analysis project Ga0187892, IMG submission 139345) | Bio-ooze microbial communities from a basaltic lava cave in the Kipuka Kanohina Cave System on the Island of Hawaii, USA - MA170107-3 metaG ... | reverse complement strand
TGCAGGAGACCGTCGCGCAGATCGCGCGCGCGGGCGGGCGCGCCGAGGCGGCCGCGGGCGACGCGGCGGACGACGCGACGGTCTCGGCGCTGGTGGCGCGCTGCGTCCGGGACTGGGGCGGGCTCGAGGCGATCCACGCGAACGCCGGCGTGTCGGGCGCGCCGAAGACGATCCTCGACCTCGAGGAGGACGACTGGTGGCCGGTGCTGCGCGTCAACCTGGTCGGGCCCTTCCTCGCGATCAAGCACGCGGGCCGCGCGATGGTGGCGGCGCGCGGCGGCTCGATCATCTGCACCGCGTCGGTGGCGGGCCTGCGCAGCGGCGCGGGCGGGACGCCGTACAGCGCGAGCAAGGCGGGCGTGGTGAGCCTGGTGCAGACCGCGGCGTACCAGCTCGCCGGCACGGGCGTGCGCGTCAACGCGATCTGTCCGGGGCTGATCGAGACGGGCATGACGAAGCCGATCTACGACGGCGCGCGCGCGGCGGGCAAGGAGCACAAGATCGGGCAGCTCAACCCGCTGAAGCGGGGCGGCCAGCCGCGCGAGATCGCGGCGCTCGCCGCCTTCCTCGCCAGCGACGACGCCAGCTACGTGAACGGCCAGGCCTGGGCCGTCGACGGCGGCCTCAGCGCGTCCCATCCCTACGTGCCCGGCAAGCTGGCGTAGCCGAAGGCGCGAAGACGGGGCTAGGAACGCGGGTCGTGGCGGGAGAGCTTGCCGAGCTCGGGCTCGAGCTTCTTCTCGAAGGCCTTGGCGTCCTCGCTGTGCATGCCCGTCAGGGAGACCATCACCGCCACGTTCTCGCGGCGCGCGAACATCAGGTGCCCGACGGTCTGGCGGTCGGCGCGCACCAGCCGGTAGCACTTCTTCTCCTCGGCCCAGGCGCCGCCGCTCATCACCGGGAACCACGCGATCCCGTCGCGGTCGCGCTCTTCCTTCGCGCCCTCCAGCATCTTGCGGTAGGCGGCGGCGGCTTCCGCGGTCGAGTTCGTCCAGTAGGCGCGCGAGTGCACGGACACGGCGAGCTCGCCGTCGTCGCCGAGCCAGTCGTACTCGAGCACGACGATGCCGTCCTTCTCGATCTTCTCGAGCGTCTCGCGCTTCGTCTCGAGCGTGTAGCTCGAGAGCCAGTCCGAGAAGTCGGCGCGCGTGATGGTCGCGTCGAGGTCTTCCCGGGTGGGCGGGGGGTGGCCCACGCAGGCGAGGGCGAGCAGCGCGAGGCAGGCGGGGGCGGCGAAGCGCATCTCGGAGCTTCTCGGCGGGCTAGCCTCGCCTCATGAGCCCCACGATCCGCCCCGCGACCCCCGCCGACGCCGCCGCGGTGGCGGAGATCTACAACTGGTACATCGCGAACACCGTCATCACCTTCGAGGTCGAGCCGGTGTCCGCGAGCGAGATGGCGCAGCGCATGGACACGGCGCGGGCCGCGCACGATTGGCTCGTGCTCGACGGGGGCAGCGAGCTGCTCGGCTACGCATACGCCGGCCGCTTCCACGCGCGCGCGGCCTACCGGCACACGGCCGAGTCGACGATCTACCTGCGCCACGGTTGCGAGGGAAAGGGCCTCGGCACGACGCTCTACACCGAGCTGATGCGCCGCATCTTCGCTGGCGGCTACCAGCAGCTGATCGGCGCCATCGCGCTCCCGAACGAGCCGTCCGTGCGCCTGCACGAGAAGCTCGGCTTCGTGCAGGTGGGCCAGCTGAAGCGCGTCGGCCACAAGTTCGAGCGCTGGATCGACGTGGGGTACTGGCAGCGGGAGACGCCGGGAGCGCCGTAGTGCGGAGGATCCCCGAGCCCGAGCTGATGGACGAGCCCGAGCAGGCGCGCGCCTACGCCGCCGCCGACTTCGCCGAGCCGCACGAGCGCTTCGTCGCGCTGCTGCGCGAGCGCCTGCCGGGGCTGCCCGCGGCGGGGGCGGCGCTCGACCTGGGCTGCGGCCCGGGCGATCCGACGCTGCGCCTCGCGCGCGCTCTCCCCGGCTGGCAGCTCGACGGCGTCGACGGCGCGCCCGCGATGCTCGCGCTCGCGCGCGACGCGGCCGCGCGCGCCGGCCTCGAAGCGCGCGTCCGCTTCCACGTCGCGCGCCTGCCCGAGGCCCCCGCCGCGCTCGCGGGCCGGCGTTTCGACCTCGTGCTCTCGAACAGCCTGCTCCACCACCTGGACGCGACTGCCACGCTCTGGGACGCCGTGCGCCGCTTCTGCGCGCCGGGCGCCTCCGTGTTCGTGATGGACCTGCTGCGCCCGCCGAGCCGCACCGACGCCGAGGCGCTCGTCGCCCGCTACGCCGCCGGCGAGCCCGACGTGCTGCGGCGGGACTTCCTTCGTTCCCTGTGCGCCGCCTACCGGGCGGACGAGGTGCGCGAGCAGCTCGGCGCGGCGGGCCTCGGCGCCCTGGCTTGCGAGGTCGTGAGCGACCGCCACTGGATCGCCTTCGGCCGCCTCGCCTGATTCCGGGCTAGGCTCGGTGCATCGTCCGGAGGCTCGCCATGACCGCCGCCCCGCAGCCGGCCCCCGCCTTCGAAGTCGAGCGCCTGGCCGGCGCGCTCGGCGCCGAGGTGCACGGCGTCGATCTCGCGCGCCCGCTCGACCCGGCCGCGAAGCGCGCGCTCCACGACGCCTGGATGCAGCACCAGGTGCTGTTCTTCCGCGACCAGGCGATCAGCGTGGACCAGCACAAGGCCTTCGCGCGCAACTTCGGCGAGCTGCACGTGCACCCCGTGCTCCAGCAGATGGCCGAGCAGGGCCACCCGGAGATCGTGGTGCTCGAGAGCGACGCGAGCCGGCCGATCGTGGCGGATCGCTGGCACAGCGACGTCACCTTCGAGAAGTGCCCGCCGAACGGCTCGATCCTGCGCGCCGTCGCGGTGCCGGCGGCCGGCGGCGACACGATGTGGGCCAGCATGTACGCGGCGTGGGAGGCGCTCTCCGACGCGATGCAGCGTCTGCTCTCGGGCCTCACCGCATTCCACGACGGCGGCGGCTTCCGGCGCATCGCGAAGGACGAGGCGCAGCGGAAGGACCTCGAGGCGCGCCAGAACGCCGTGCATCCCGTGATGCGCACGCACCCGGTGACGGGGCGGAAGGCGCTGTTCGTGAACTCCGTGTTCACCAAGGGCATCGTGGGCATGAAGCCGGCCGAGAGCCGCGCGCTGCTCCACTTCCTCTACGAGCACATCGCCACGCCCGACTTCAGCTGCCGCTTCCGCTGGCGCAAGGACTCGATCGCGATGTGGGACAACCGCTGCACGCAACACCGCGTGCTCGCGGATGCGCTGCCCGAGTACAGGCGCATGGAGAGGGTCACGCTGATCGGGGATGCCCCGTACTAGAGCGAGGGCTGTTTGCGGAGCGTCGCGATCCTCCTTCCGCTGCTGCTGGCCGGGTGCCTGAGTGTGACCCGCGAGCCGGATCCTCCGCACACGCTCGCGGGCGCGCCGCTTCCGGCGCGGATCGACTACCACGGCAACCCGCGCTTCCTGCCGGCCAGCGTGGCGGAGGCGGCGCCCGATGCGACGGATACCCTCGACGTCGTCTATCGCACCGAGACCCAGTACGAGAACTCGTCGCCGCTCCACCTCCTCAACCCGCTGCTGGAGTTCGGCTACCCCGGCATCGGCACGGACCTCACCGTGAGCGGCCGGCTCGAGATCCGTGACGGTGCGGAGCTGCTGAAGCGATACGAGGCGCAGTGCGTGGTGAAGATGCGCCGCAGCATCTATCGCTTGCGCGGACCTTCGCAGACCGAGCTTCGCGCCGAGGGCCTCGTGGTGGTGCGAGAGCTGATCGAAGCGCAGATGCTCGGCGACGCGGTGGCGCTCGAAGCCTTGCCAGGAGGGGACGAATGACGAAGGTGAGTCGGATTGCGCTCGGAGTGATGGTCCTGCTCTGCATCGGATGCGCGGCGTCGGGCCCGCGGTTCGAGGCGGTCACCGAGATCCCGCGAGAGAAAGCGCTCGTCTACATCTACCGGCCCTACACCGTTCTCGGCTCCGGCGTTCGCTACCACGTCGCGGCGCAGGGGAGCGACATCGTCTACCTCGAGCCCGGTGGCTACTTCCCGTATTTCGCCGAGCCGGGCGAGGTCGAGTTCTGGGCGGAAACCGAGGCCCGCGAGTCCATCACGACCGACCTGGAGCCGGGCGAGACCTACTATCTGAAGGGCAGCGTTGGCATCGGCGTGATGATCGGACGTCCACGCCTCGAGTTCGTGGACGGGTCGCGCGGCGCCGAGGAGGTGGCCGAGTGCAAGCGGCTACCGCCCGCCCCCTGACGAGCCAGGCTGCCCCGCGCAGGAGCCCCCCGCTCAGCTCCTCTTCCGATCGCCCAGCCCGAGCCCACGCCCTTCGTGGAATCACTGGCACGCTCCGCGCAGGCATCACCTACCACCTGGGCGACGGTGTGACCTGCTTCGAGCACATGACGATACTTCGTAGTGACCTGGACACCCGTGGACTGCTGAGGAGTCCGCCGCCGAGCCCCGGCTCGTCGCTCAGGGTGTCGGCGGGGGAGGGGGGGTCGGGACGGCGGTGAAATCCACGCCGCTCGCGTCCGGTCCCACCGTCACGAGGAGCTCGAGCGGCGACGTCTCGTAACCGGCCTTCGCCGCGAACAGCGCATGCTCGCCCGCCTCGACGCCGGCGATGACGTAGGTGCCGTCGCTGTCGGTGTACGAGCCGCGATTCGCGGAGCCGAGCAGGCCGTTGTGGACGTGCACCCCCTCGAGGGGCGCGCCGTCCAGCGTGACCTCGCCGCTGATGCGGAACGTGCTGACGGGACCGACGCTGACGACCACGGAGTCGCTCGCCGTGCCTCCCTTCATGTCGGTCACGGTGCAGCGGACGACGTACTCGTTGTTCGAGAGCCAGCGCGTCGTCACGGACGAGCTGTTCGAGCCGAAGAATCCGTTGCCGAAATCCCAGGAGTACGCGAGCGCGTCGCCGTCGGGATCGCTCGCGGTGGCCTCGAACGTCACGTCGGTCTGGATCTCCGTGGCCGTCGCGCTGGCGGCGAGCGAGACGCTGGGCGGATCGTTCGAGGGAAAGGCGCCGAGATTCACGACCACGTCGAGCGACTCGGGGCGCGTCCCGCCCCTACCGACGGGCGTGACGTGAATGCCGGCTTCCGGGTCCGAGAAGGTGCGTCCGATCACGAGGGGCGAGTCGAGCCTGTCCTCGGGCGAGCCCGGCGTCGCGTCGAGCAGCTGGGTGCCGACGTCGTCGTTCACGAGGTGGGCGCGGCGTAGCCCTGCGCCGTCCATCGACCAGCGGTTGCCCGTCAGGAGCTGGCGGAACTCGAGCCAGTAGTCGAACGACGTGTCGCGCTGGATCTTGATCGCCCGGATCTGATCGGCCGAGGCGAGCGTGTCGTGCGCGAAGATGCGGTAGGTGCCGCTCGAGGTGACGGCATGCAGGTCGGCCGCGCCGAGCCACGCGAGCACCGCCTTCTGGCGAGCGTTGAAGTGCAAGTCGCCGCCGAACGCGGGGCCCATCGTGTCGAACAGGTCGCCGTACTCGAGGTGCATGCCGGGGCCGATCACGCTCTCGTCGCTCGTGATCCAGGCATTCGCGTGGTAGAGGCCGAAGTTGTGTCCGAGCTCGTGGATGGCGACGCCCACGCTGGTTTCCCGCAGCCAGCAGCCGCGACCGTTGACGGTCGCGGTGCCCGAGAAGCCGTCGGGGCCGCCGGCGTACTGGATCACGTCGAGGTCGTAGTCGAGGTAGTCGCGCCGGTCTGCGAGCGCCGCGGCGAGGGCGTCGTTCCGGATCGCGGTGATGCCGAGCGCCTTGTACTCGGCGTCCGTCTTCGGCAGCACGTACGTCCGCGTGAGCTTCGTCTTCAGCGAGAGCGCGCCGTACGAGTTCTCGAGGAAGAAGCGATTCGCGGTGGCCATCTTCCGCTTCGCGTCCTTCTTGCTCTCCGGCTCGGCCGGCTGGTCGGCGAAGCGCACGCGGATGTAGAGCACCGTCTTCTTGCCCAGCGTCCAGCCGTCGGGAACCGGGCCGCCGACGAGGGGCGGCTCGCCGTGCTCCACGCCGCACACGAAGGGCGGCGGCGGCGCGCCTGCGGAGACGGGAAGCGCGAGCCCGGCGCAGGCGAGCCAGCCGGTGAGCAGGACCCGACTCCATCTCATCCGTGCCACGATATGCTGCACCGTAGCGAGGAACCCATGAGAACCACCGCCTGGCTCGCGCTCGCCCTCCTGCTGCTGCCCCACGCGGCGCTGGCCGGCGGCACCGTCTGTGTCGACCACAACGCGTCGCTCGCGCTCCTCTCGAAGCCGAAGCTGCCGAAGACGGGCGCCTCGTCGCCGCTGCACGGCTTCCTCGACATCGACGGCCAGCCCCCGATCCACGGCACCTTGTCGCGCGGGATCACGGGCACGCTCGTGGCCGGCTTCACGTACTACCTGGACGACGGCGTGACCTGCTTCGCGCGCCTCACCCTCGACGACACTCTGGCGGGCTCCGGCGAGGCCGCCTGCACCGACGACCCCGACAACGAGTTCGCCGTCACCTGGACGCCGACCGACTGCTGAGGAGATCCCGGATGGCCCTGCGCATCGATCTCGTACGACTGCAACCTCGACGGGGTGAACGACGGCACCGTCGATCTGGAATCCGCGAGCTGCGACCTCTGAGGGGCGCCTAGCCCTTCTTCCGGTCTCCCCAGCCCGAGCCCGCGCCCTTCACCATCGCGAAGGGGCCGACGGGCCAGCGGAAGCAGTCCACCATGAGCTGGTTCACCTGCTCGTGCGTGGCGACGCCCTCCTCGACGACGCGCGCGGCCTCGCGCAGCATGGCGCCGTAGACGCGGTTCGCGACGAAGCCCCACGCCATCGGCTGGTCCTTCACCACGATCGGGTTCTTCCCGCAGCGGCTCGCGATCTCGCAGACGCGGTCGCGCACCGCGTCCGCGGTGTCGGCGGTGACCACGATCTCGGCGAAGCGCATCACGAACGCGGGGCTCGCCCAGTGCCAGCCGATCACCTGCTGCGGGCGGGTGGTCGCGCCGGCCATCGCGGCGATCGGGAGGCCGCTCGTGTTCGAGGCGAGGATCGCGCCCGCGGGCGCCGCGCGGTCGAGGTCGCGGAACACGCGCAGCTTCACGTCGAGCCGCTCGGGCACGCACTCGATCACGACGTCGCAGGCGGCGGCGTCCTCGAAGCGGCGGCTCCACGTGATGCGCGCGCGCGCCGCGTCGGCGCCGGCGGCGTCGAGCTTGCCGCGGGCCACTGCGCCCGCGAGCCCGAAGCGCCCGCTCTCGGCGTCGCGTCGCGCGTCGTCGAGCGCCTTCTCGGCGATGTCGGTGCACACCGTCTCGTAGCCGGCCAGCGCCGTGGACTGCGCGATGCCGCCGCCCATCACGCCCGCGCCGATCACGCCGATCCGCATGCTCAGTCTCCCAGCGTCTGGCGCTCGCGCAGCGCCGCCAACACGTGCGGATAGAGATCGCTCTTGAGTCGCTTCATGACGGGGTTCGCCTTCCCGGCGAGGCTGCCGGCGAGCGCGAGCGCGCGCGGCAGCAGCTCGGCCTCGGGCAGCGCCTCCTCGACGATGCCGGCGGCCTGCGCGTCGCCGCCGCCGTAGCGGCGGCCCGTCGCGATCACTTCGTGCACGGTCTGCGCGGGGAGCCGGGCGGCGAGCAGCGCGGTCATGCCCGGGTGCAGGTACACGCCCATGTCGATCTCGGGCATGCAGAAGAAGCCGCGGTCCGCGCGCATCAGCCGGTAGTCGTGCGCCACCAGAAGCTGCGCGCCGGCGCCGAACGCGTGGCCGTTGCACGCCGCGACGGTCACGCAGGGCAGCGTGAGGACGCGCCCGAGCACCGCGAGCACCTCGAGCACGTACGCCGGGAACGAGTCCTTGCGCTCCCGCATGGCCCACTCGAGGTCGAGCCCGTTCGAGTAGAACTTGCCCGCGCCGGTGGTGACGAGCGCCTTCGGGCCGTCGGCGCGCTCCATCTCGTCGAGCGCGGCGTTCCACTCGGCGATGGCGTCGTCGCGGAAGCGGTTCTCGCCGTCGTTCCAGGTGAGGACGAACACGGCTCCCTCGCGCGACAGCGCCGGCATCGTTCAGCTCCGGCCGAAGATGCGGCGGATGCGAGCGAGCGCCTCGTCCACGTTCTCGCGCGAGTTGAAGGCCGAGAGGCGGAAGTAGCCCTCGCCGCCGGGACCGAAGCCCGCGCCCGGCGTGCCCACCACGTGCGCCTCGGTGAGCAGGCGGTCGAAGAAGTCCCACGACGAGCGCCCCGCCGTGGTGCGCAGCCAGATGTAGGGCGCGTGCACGCCGCCGAACACGGTGAAGCCGGCGGCGCCGAGGCCCTCGCGCAGGCGGCGCGCGTTCTCGCGGTAGAACGCGACCTGCTCGTCGGCCTGCTTGCGCCCCTCCGGCTTCACGACCGCTTCGGCCGCGCGCTGCACCACGTAGGGCACGCCGTTGAACTTCGTGGACATGCGCCGCGCCCACAGCTCGCGCAGCGGCACGCGCTCGCCCGCGTCGGTACTGCCGGTGCACTCCTTCGGCACCACCGTGTACGCGCAGCGCAGGCCGGTGAAGCCCGCGCGCTTGCTGAAGCTCCGCATCTCGATCGCGCACACGCGCGCGCCTTCGACCTCGTAGATCGAGCGCGGCAGCGACGGATCCGCGATGTACGCGTCGTAGGCGGCGTCGAAGATCAGCACGGCGTCGTTCGCGCGAGCCCACGCCACCCAGCGCTCGAGCTGCGCGCGGTCGAGCACGGTGCCGGTGGGGTTGTTCGGCGAGCAGAGGTAGACGACGTCGGCGCGGCCGGCCGGCGGCTCGGGCGCGAAGCCGTTCGCCTCGCCCGCCTCCAGGTACCGGATGCCCTGGTGCCGGCCGCTGGCGTCGGCCTTGCCGCCGCGCCCCGCCATCACGTTCGTATCCACGTACACCGGGTACACGGGGTCGGAGACCGCCATCGTGCAGCCCTGGCCGAAGATCTCCTGGATGTTCCCCGAGTCCTGCTTGCTGCCGTCGGAGACGAAGATCTCGTCGGCTGCGATCTCGATGCCGCGTGCGCGGTAGTCGTGCTCGCGGATCGCCGAGAGGAGGAAGTCGTAGCCGGGGTCGGGCGCGTAGCCGCGGAAGCCCTGCGCGGTGCCCATCTCGTCGACGGCTCTGTGCAGCGCCTCGATCACCGCGGGCACGAGCGGCAGCACCACGTCGCCGATGCCGAGCCGGATCACCTGCGCCTCGGGATGCGCCTGCGAGAACGCGCGCACGCGGCGCCCGATCTCCGGGAACAGATACCCCGCCGCGAGATTCCGGTAGTGCTCGTTGATCCGCGCCATGAGCGCCGCAGGATGCCGAACGGAGGGGAGATGCGCCGCACGTCCAAAGCAGAGCGCCGACCGGCCGTGCGCAGTCACGCGGTCGATCGGCGCCGACGCCTTGCCGCTGGGTGCCTAGCGGTTTCGGACGTCTCCCCTTGCGGGGTAGCAGAGTCTGGCCGACGGCCGAGCGCCGCGGCATCCCCCAAACGAGGGGAAAACACGGACTTACGAAAGGTCGATCAGCACGCCCGGATTGAGCAGGCCGCGCGGGTCCAGGGAGCGTTTCGCGGCCCGCAGCGCGCCTGCGAACAGCTCCGGCCGCTCCTGGTCGTAGCCGGGCCGGTGGTCCCGGCCCACCGCGTGGTGGTGGGTGATGGTGCCGCCGCCGCGGATCACCGCCTCGCTCGCCGCCGCCTTGATCTCGCCCCACTGCTCGAGCTCGCCGCCCGGCCGGCCCGGCGCGAGGATGCTGTAGTAGGGCGCGGCCCCGTCCGGGTAGACGTGCGTAAACCGACAGGCGACCGTGCCTGCGCCGCAGACGCGCTTCACCGCGTCGCGCACCGCCTCCATCACCGAGCGGTGGAACTCGGGGAAGAGGTTCCAGGGGATCGCGGTCTCGAAGGTCTCGGCGATCACCGAGCAGGCCACCAGCACGTCGCGCACGTAGGGCGCCTGGAGGAAGGCGCGTCGCCAGGCGCCGGCCGGGCCGTCGTCGCCCCTGGCGGAGGACTCGCTTCGGGCTCGCGGCTCCGGCGCCACGCCGCCGGCGTCGCGGCACAGCTCGAGCGCGCGCGCGAGGTTCGCGTCCTGCGGCTGGTCCGCGGACTCGAAGCCGAGGACGAGTACGGCGTGCGTGCCGTCGCCCGCGCCCGACGTCTGCGCCTCCTGCGGATCGAGCAGCCGGCAGTTCGACGGATGGAGGCCCGACTGCGCGACCCGCCGCACGGCCTCGGCGCCCCGCAGGAAGCCGTCCGCCCCGGCGAAGCGCACGGACGCGCCGGCGCGGAAGGTCGGCCGGTCCTGGAGCCGCATCCACGCCTCGGTGATCACGCCGAGGATCCCCTCGGAGCCGATGAACAGGCGATCCGGGCTCGGCCCGGCGCCCGAGGCGGGCAGGCGTCGCGTCTCGAGCACGCCCGCGGGCGTCACCACGCGCAGCGACTCCACGAACTCGTCGATGTGCGTGTAGAGCGTGGCGTAGTGGCCGCCCGAGCGCGTTGCGATCCAGCCGCCGAGGCTGGAGAACTCGAAGGATTGCGGGAAGTGCCGGAGCGTCAGCCCGTGCGGGCGGAGCTGGTCCTCGAGCGCGGGGCCGAGCACGCCGGCTTGGATGCGCGCGGCGCGCGAGGTGCGATCCAGCTCGAGCAGGCGATCGAGCCGGGAGAGGTCGAGGCTCACCACCTTGCTCGCGCCGGGGATCGCCGTCTCGACGCCGCCGACCACGGACGAGCCGCCGCCGTACGGCACCACCGTGATGTCCGCGCTGCCGCACCAGTCGAGCACCGCGGCCACCTCGGCCTCGTCGCGCGGAAAGGCGACCTGGTCGGGCGGGCTCGGCAGCTCGCCGCGGAACGCGCGCACCACGTCGCGGTAGGACTTGCCGTAGTGGTGCCCGGCGCGGTCCTCGGCGGCGTCGCTGGTGATGGCCGCGAGCGCGGCCGGCGGCGCCACGCGCGGCTTCGGCAGCGCGATCTCGTCGAGCCGCGGCGGCGGCCGCGGCTCGACCGCGGCGCCGAAGCGCGCGGCCACCGTGCGCGCGATCGCCTGCGCCTGCTCCGGCGTCGGCCCCGCGCCCTCTACGCCCCAGCCCCACCATTTCCGCTTGCCGCTCATCGGCGGCGCTTCTTCGTCCTCGCGGCCTTGCGCTTCGGTGCGGCGCGCATCGCGGGCTTCTTCGTGCGCTTCGGCTTCGGCTTGGCACGGGTGCGCGTGCGCACGCTCGGGGCGCGCGCGGCGGGCTTCTTCGCGGGCCCCGGCCGCGGCGCGAGCGCGGCGAGCAGGCGCAGGTCCGGCCCCGGCTCGCCGTCCGCCCGGAAGGGCTGGATGCAGACGTGGTCGGCGCCTGCGTCGAAGTGGGCCTGGATGCGCGCCTCGATCGCCCGCTCGTCGCCCCACGCCACGATCGCGTCGATCAGCCGGTCGCTGCCGCCGGCGGTGAAGTCGGCGTCGTCGAAGCCGAGCCACTTCCAGTTGTTCTTGTAGTTCGGCAGCCCGAGGTAGACCGCGAGGTTCTTGCGTGCGACCGCGCGGGCCTTCGAGGGATCCGTCTCGCGCAGCACCATCTGCTCGGGCGCGAGCGTGGGCCCCGAGCCGAGGATCGCGCGTGCGCGCGCCGTGTGCTCCGGCGTCACGTTGTAGGGATGCGCGCCGGCGCAGCGCTCGGCCGCGAGCTTCAGCATGTTCTCGCGCAGCGCCGCGATCACGACCGGCGTGTCCTGCGACGGCGCCGGCCCCATGTACGGCGCCTTCTCCATCGCCTCGAGGTACGCGCGCATCGTCGCGACCGGCTTGCCGTACGTGTGCCCGCGCAGCCCCGACACCATCGGCGCGTGCGAGACCCCGAGGCCGAGCACGAAGCGGTCTCCCGACAGCTCGCCCACCGTCTGCTGGATCGCTCGCATGGTCACCGCGTCGCGCGCGTAGATGTTCGCGATGCCGGTCGCGAAGACGAGCTTCTTCGTGTGCGCCGCGAGAAACGAGATCAGCGAGAACGGGTCGCGCCCGATCGCTTCGGGCAGCCAGAGCGCCGAGTAGCCCCAGGCGTCGATCTGCTGCGCCAGCTCGAGCGCTTTCGGCGCGGGCAGCAGCTCGAGAAAGGTCCAGACGCCGAGGCGCCCGAGTCGTTCTGCGTTGCGAGCGGTCATCGCGGTTCCTCCGGTCGCGTACTCTACCGCGGCCGGGGAGGGCGGCGCGTCAGTCGCCCGAGACCCTCAGCGTGAGCTGCACGTAGATCCCGAGCACGCTCACGATGTGGTAGTCGGCGTAGTGGACGGTCTGGAGGCCACCGTCCTTGATCGCCTCCGCGAGGCTGGCGTCGCCGAACGTGACGATCGGAAGCCCCGTGAAGATGGGATCCTGGAGGAAGTAGATCACCGCCTCTCCCTCGCGGGAGCCGACGGGCGTCGCCTCGAAGTTCGTCTCGATCGGCGCGGACTGATGGGCGAACCCGTAGCCCGTGGGCGGCGCCACCGGCACGCGGACTCCGGTGCTCCCGTAGCCGGCGGCGAAACTCAGCGGCGGGCGGAGCCCCCCGGTGCCGCAGCCGACCGCGAAGGCGGCCACGGCCAGCGTCGCTCCGAGCCGGGCCAGGCGGCTAGTCACCGTGGACGACCGTCGTGTACTGGGAGTAGATGCCGAACACCGTGAAGAACTCGTAGTCGGCCGAGCGGATCGTGGTGAGGCCGCCCTGCTGCGCCGCCGCCCGCGTGCTGCCGTCGCCCCAGGAGACGTTCGTGCCGAGCTGGGTCTCGTCGTTGTCGATGTCGAGCGGCGCCTTGTAGTTCTAGATGACGGCCAGCGGCGGAATCACCGGCGCCGACAGCATGGTGCAGCCCGTCGCCGCGGCGGCCAGGCTCAGCATCGTCAAGGTGGCGAGCGTCTTCACGGGGTCCTCCTCGAGTTGCGCGGCAGTAGACGACAGCTCGCGCGTCGGTGTCAAGGCTCTCGCGCGGGCTCGCGCTACGGTTCCCGCGGTTCGTCTGCGGGGGATCAGGGAAAATGAGGGAGACGCGCCTCGTGCGAAGACCGGGTCTCGCGCTCGCGGGGCTCGTCGCGCTGGCCGCGGGCTGCGGAGGCTTCGGCGGCGGCTCGCCCGCCGCGCGCGGCGTTTCCGCCATCGACGACGCGCGCCTCGAAGCGGCCGCCGACGAGCCCGAGAGCTGGCTCACCTACGGCGGCAGCTACGCGGAGCAGCGCTTCAGCACGCTCTCCCAGATCGACGAGACGAACGTCGCGCAGCTCGGGCTCGCCTTCGCGTTCGAGACGAACACCACGCGCGGCCTCGAGGCCACGCCGCTCGTGGTGGACGGCGTGATCTACACGACCGCGTCGTGGAGCGTCGTCCACGCCGTGGACGCGCGCACCGGCCAGCAGCTCTGGCGCCACGACCCCGCGGTGCCGCGACGCATGGGCGGCCTCGTGTGCTGCGACGTGGTGAACCGTGGCGTCGCGCTGTACCGCGGGCGCGTCTACCTCGGCACGCTCGACGGGCGCCTCCAGGCGCTCGACGCGAAGACCGGCGCGGTGCTCTGGTCCGTCGTCACCGTGGACCCGACGCGGCCCTACAGCATCACCATGGCGCCGCGCGTGGTGAAGGGGCAGGTGATCATCGGCAACGGCGGCGCCGAGCTCGGCGTGCGCGGGTACGTCTCGGCCTACGACGCGGAGACGGGGCAGCTCACCTGGCGCTTCTACACCGTGCCGGGCGATCCGGCGAAGCCGTTCGAGAATCCCGTGCTGGAGAAGGCCGCGAAGACCTGGACGGGCGAGTGGTGGAAGGTCGGCGGCGGCGGCACGGTGTGGGACTCGCTCGCCTTCGACCCCGACCTCGACCTGCTCTACGTCGGCACCGGCAACGGCTCGCCCTGGAGCCGCTACGTGCGCAGCCCCGGCGGCGGCGACAACCTGTTCGTGTCCTCGATCCTCGCGCTGCGCCCCGACACGGGCGAGCTCGTCTGGTACTACCAGAACACGCCCGGCGACAACTGGGACTTCACCTCGACGCAGCACATCCTGCTGGCGGACCTCGAGCTCGGCGGCCGCACGCGCAAGGTGCTGATGCAGGCGCCGAAGAACGGCTTCTTCTACGTGCTCGACCGCGAGACGGGCGAGCTGCTCTCGGCCGATCCCTTCGTGACGGTGACGTGGGCGAAGGGCGTGGACCTCGCGACGGGTCGCCCGATCGAGGTGCAGGGGCTCGACTACCGCAAGCAGCAGGTCGAGGTGAAGCCGAGCCCGTTCGGCGCGCACAACTGGCAGCCGATGTCCTACAACCCGAAGACGGGCCTCGTCTACATCCCGGCGCAGGAGGTGCCCTACTTCTTCCGACTCGACCCCGAGTGGAAGCACCGCATGGGCGCGTGGAACACGGGCGTCGATCCGACCGTCGCAGACGAGTTCCCGAGGAACCTGGTGTCGGGCCACCTGCTCGCGTGGGATCCGGTCGCGAAGAAGGAGGCGTGGCGCGCGCAGTACACGATGCCGTGGAACGGCGGCACGCTCACCACGGCCGGCAACCTCGTGTTCCAGGGCACCGCGCACGGCAGCTTCGCCGCGTATCGCGCGACGGATGGGAAGCTCTTGTTCGAGGCGCCCGCCGGCACGGGCATCGTGGCGCCGCCGGTCACGTACGAGGTCGACGGCGTGCAGTACGTGGCCGTGATGGCGGGCTGGGGCGGCGTCTTCGCGCTCGTGGCGGGCGACGCCGCCGCGGCGGCCGGCGTGGTGGACAACCGCGGGCGCCTGCTGGTCTGGAAGGTCGGCGGCACCGCGCAGCTCCCGCCGCAGCAGGTGGCCGCGCGCGAGATCGCGGCGCTGCCGGCGAAGTTCGACGGCGCGCTCGTCACGCGCGGCAACCACACCTACCACCGCTGGTGCGCGACGTGTCACGGCGTAGGCGCCGTCTCGGGCGGCGTGCTGCCCGACCTCCGCAAGGCCGACCCCCGCATCTACGACATCCTCGACGAGATCGTGCTGCGCGGCGCGCTCATGAACAACGGCATGCCGCGCTTCGACACGTTCCTGCGCCGCGACGACGTCGCGGCGATCCGTGCCTACGTGCTGACGCGACGCGCTGCGCTCGTCGAGGAGGGAGCAAAACGATGACCGACCGCATCCGGGCCGACGAGGTGGACCTGTCGAGCTTCGACTTCTGGGCGCAGCCCGGCGAGCAGCGCGAGGCGGGCTTCGCCGCGCTGCGCCGCGAGAAGCCGATCTCGTTCCACAAGGAGTTCGAGCCGCCGCCGGGCGTCCCGCTGCCGCGCGGCCCGGGCTACTGGGCGCTCAGCCGCCACCGCGACGTGCTCGAGGCGAGCCGCAACGCGGACGTGTTCTGCTCCGGCAAGGGCAGCAACATCCCCGACCTGCCCGAGTCGTTCAACGAGTTCTTCGGCTCGATGATCAACATGGACGAGCCGCGCCACGGGCGGCTGCGCCGCATCGTCTCGCGCGGCTTCACGCCGCGCGCGCTCGGCAAGCTCGAAGCGGACGTGCAGCGCCGCGCGAAGCAGACCATCGACCGCGTGATCGACCAGGGCCGCTGCGACTTCGTCCGCGACATCGCGGCGCCGCTTCCGCTCGAGATCATCTGCGACATGATGGGCATCCCCGACAGCCAGACGAAGTTCGTGTTCGAGAAGACGAACGTGATCCTCGGCCTCGGCGACCCCGAGTACGTGCCCGAGGGCAGCAACGTGCTGATGGCGGCCCTCACGGCCGGCCAGGCGCTCGCCACGCTGATGAACGACCTCGTCGCCGAGCGCCGCAAGAAGCCGCAGGACGACCTCACCTCCGCGCTGCTGGCCGCCGAGCTCGAGGGCGAGTCGCTGACGCCGCCGGAGCTCGCCTCCTTCTTCGTGCTGCTCGTGGTGGCCGGCAACGAGACCACCCGCAACGCCATCAGCCACGGCATGAAGGCGCTCACCGACTTCCCCGATCAGCGCAAGAAGTGGTGGGCCGACTTCGAGGGCGTCGCCGACACGGCGATCGAGGAGATCGTGCGCTGGGCCACGCCCGTGATCCACTTCCGCCGCACAGCCACGCGCGACGCCGAGCTCTCCGGCCAGAAGATCGCCGCCGGTGAGAAGGTCGTGCTCTGGTACAACTCGGCGAACCGCGACGAGGAGGTCTTCGACCACCCCGAGCGCTTCGACGTGACGCGAGAGCCCAACGAGCACGTCGGCTTCGGCGGCCCCGGCCCGCACCACTGCCTCGGCGCGAACCTCGCGCGCCGCGAGATGCGCGTGATGTTCCGCGAGATCCACGAGCGGATCCCGGACCTCGCGATCAGCGGCGCGCCGGAGTACCTGCGCTCGAACTTCATCCACGGCATCAAGCGCATGCCGTGCGAGTGGAGGGCGGTGGGCAGGTAGGGTGCCATGGATCGCTTCATCGTCGGAACCGGGCGCTGCGGCTCGACGCTCCTCTCGCGCATGCTGCGCTGCAACCCCGAGCTGCTCGATCTCT
>Ga0187892_10006937_pt1 | contig 16476 bp, 14 predicted proteins | sample MA1701073metaG_FD_139345 | JGI IMG/M metagenome (GOLD analysis project Ga0187892, IMG submission 139345) | Bio-ooze microbial communities from a basaltic lava cave in the Kipuka Kanohina Cave System on the Island of Hawaii, USA - MA170107-3 metaG ... | reverse complement strand
TCGTCACATCCTGGGGCTGGAGCAGGTCCCAAGGGTTCGGCTGTTCGCCGATTAAAGTGGCACGCGAGCTGGGTTCAGAACGTCGTGAGACAGTTCGGTCCCTATCCGCCGTGGGCGTAGGATTCTTGAGGGGAGCTGACCTTAGTACGAGAGGACCGGGTTGGACGCACCTCTAGTGTACCGGTTGTCCCGCCAGGGGCACTGCCGGGTAGCTATGTGCGGTCAGGATAACCGCTGAAAGCATATAAGCGGGAAACCTTCCCCAAGATAAGGAATCCCAGGGGGTAACCCCTCTAAAGGCCCCTTGTAGACGACAAGGTTGATAGGTCAGAGGTGAAAGCGTAGCAATACGTTCAGCCGACTGATACTAATTGGCCGTGCGGCTTACCCACTCACACTTTTCGTGAGAGCTGCCACATGCATATATCTGTAAGAAAAAAGGGGAGTCTTTGTAGACTCCCCTTTTTGTTTTTGTCGCGAGGATAAAGAGGTGTGTTTAGTGCTTTGATTCAATCTTCTTCCCGTATGTAACTTCTCCTTTATCAACACGTAGCGAAAAACCGCAATCAGGATTGGTACACACCCAGGCCTTGAAAAGAACCGAGGCCCCTTCCTGTCCGTAATCGGACAGCGGAATCAGCACCCCCTCCTCACACTTCTGACATTTCGGGAAACTCGGAAGCTCCATTGCCCCTCTCCTTTCCAAAACTCCACACAAACACCCCTTACCCTGACACTATTCGACAAAAAAATCAAGGAAAGCTGCCACGCTCTTTGTCATTGTTCGTAAGCCCTTCGTTAAACACTCCGCTCCGATACCCTTCCATATCGAGAACGCTGGACGGAAATCCTAATTCTTTGAGTCTTTGCTGTATTATTTTGACTACGGCTGGTGAAGAAAGGAGAGGGAAGTCTTCCTTGGGTACTTCAATCCGCGCGGTTGTGCCGTGGTGACGCACCCGTAGATCATGGAACCCATATACCCGAATCAATGTTTCTGCCTGCGCAATCTGCGACAACATTGTGGCCGTGATAGGAGTTCCATAGGGAACGCGAGAAGACAGGCACGGCGAAGCAGGTTTTTCCCAAGTTGGTAATCCGAGCGCTCTGCTAGCTGTACGAATGTCAGCTTTGCTAAAACGTGCTTCGACTAGTGGGTGAACAATACGGTATTCTGTGGCGGCCTTGATGCCGGGGCGATAATCCTTGAGGTCATCGAGATTCACCCCGTCAATGATCGAAGCGAGAGAAAGACGTTGCGCCTCACGCTGGCAGATGTCGTACAGGGAGTTTTTACAAAAATAGCAGCGGTTGATCGGATTGGCAGCGTATTCCGCCATTGCCAATTCATCGTGTGGAATGAGGAGTAATTGTACGTTGAATGCGCGTGCTAATGTCCGCGCCTGTTCTGCATCTTCTGGCGGAGTTGAAGAAGATACCGTCATCAGGGCGACGACCCGCTCGTGTAGCACCTCAGAGGCTACTGCAAGAAGAAAACTCGAATCGACCCCTCCTGAAAAGGCAACCAAGGTCGAACCCAGACGGTTCACGACCATCCGGAGATCGTGAAGTTTTTCTGCCACGGAGGATGACGACATGGTATCCATCGCCTTTGCTCTTCTCTCAAATGCCTTCTGCTTGAAAAAGATCAGTGGTTAAGTATCGTTCCCCAGCATCGCTAAAGACGACGAGAACGGTTTTCCCTTTTCCTAAGCGATGGGCAACTTGCAATGCGGCGATGCAAGCTGCTCCCGATGAAACGCCGACGAGGATCCCCTCTTCTCTGGCGAGCCTGCGAGTGTAGACTGTTGCTTCGCTATCAGTCACACGAATGATCTCGTCATAAATCGTCGTATCAAGAACAGGAGGAATAAATCCGGCGCCGAGGCCTTGCAAGGAATGATAGCCCGCCTCGCCTCCTGACAGGACAGGCGAAGCGTCCGGTTCAACCGCAAAAATTTTAATATCAGGATACTGAGTTCTGAGGACCTGTCCGACGCCTGTAATCGTTCCTCCCGTACCAACTCCGGCAACGAAGGCATCGAGGTGTGGCATTTGGTGAAGAATTTCTTGGGCGGTGGTCATGCGATGGATCGCTGGGTTCGCGGGATTTTTGAACTGTTGCGGCATAAAATAGGAAGGATTCTTGGCAACGATTTCCTCCGCTTTCTGGACGGCCCCATGCATTCCTTTGGTGTCCGGTGTCAGGACTACCGTTGCTCCATAAGCAGCCAGCAGACTGCGACGTTCCTCACTCATAGTGTCCGGCATAGTAAGGATCAGCCGGTATCCTTTGACGGCTGCAACCAGTGCTAACCCAATGCCAGTATTCCCACTGGTCGGTTCAACGATGGTATCACCAGGGTGCAAACGTCCTGCCTGTTCTGCCGTCTCGATCATATTGAGACAAATCCGATCCTTGACACTGCCGCCGGGGTTGAATGATTCCAGCTTTGCCCAAACCTCTGCATCCTCTAGACTAGAAAGTCTACGGAGTCGCACGACGGGTGTCATTCCGATCAGGGTTGTCAGCGAATGAGTGACATGGCAGGGGAGTGGCATAATAGAATTGCTCGTACGCAAAGGCGTTTCAGTAGTTTATTGTTATAGTTTATGGTCAACGCCTTGCGATGCTATCCAGGCGAGGGAGGAAAGTCAACGAAAGTGCATCGAAGAATTCTCGTTCTTTTTCCAGGCAGTTTAGGTGACGTTCTCTGCTTTCTTCCTGCCCTTCGTTTCATTTGCACTGCAAATTCTGAAAACACGGTCGAGGTTGTGGCCCGTGGAGATGGGCTGCCGCTTGCCCAGCGACTCCCAGAAGTTGCCCGGACGTTGTCTCTCGAAAATAGCACTTTTGCAAAACTGTTTTCTTCTCCTTCCTCTCTTAATGCTGAAGAAGAATATTTTTTCACCTCGACCGATGAGATCTTTTCCTGGTTTGGCCAGGGTCGTCTAAAAATCAGCGAGGTATTCCCGCAAGCTGAGAAAGGGCGAGTTCGTTCTTTTGCTTTCTTTGTCGGCCAGGAAGACTGCCACGCTACTGCGTATTATTTACGGTGTGTAGGAGGAGACACTCTTTGCTGTCCTTCTTTCGTATTGAAAACTGAAGAGAAGCAGTGGCTTGATGCGTATTGGCAACAATGCGGCTGGAGTGCGGATTCTCGCATTCTTGTTCTTCATCCTGGGAGCGGCGGAAAAAAGAAACGTTGGGCCTCTGAAGGATTTACGCAGATTGCTCAATGGTGGGTCGGTCGTAGAAATGGCAAAGTGCTGATTCTTCTTGGTCCGGCCGAGGAACAAGAGACGGACGGCTGGCGTCTCGTTGGCAAGGTAGAATCTGCTCTTTCCGTTGGGCAAGTGGCGGCGTTACTGAGTCGCGCTGAGACGTATGTGGGGAACGATTCCGGAGTGAGTCATTTAGCCGGAGCCGTTGGTGCACGTGGAGTCGTTCTGTTTGGGCCAACACATCCGCAACAATGGCGGCCTTTAGGCGGAGCTTTATCTGTCTTGCAGAATGTTTCATATCGTACGGAACACTCAGATGTAGTTGGGATAACCCTAACGGAAATTCCTGCCGAGGAAGTGATTGCCACCTTGATTCGGATGGGAGTGTGAACCGACTTCCTTTCTTCCACTAGAGACTTTATATAGAGATAAGCGATCAGCCGTCAGCCGTCAGCTTTCAGCAAAAACCGGGAGATCGTCCCCTCGTGACTCTGCCTCGTGTAGAAGGTGGACAAAAGCTACGGTGTTTTCCTGTCTGGCTGACTGCTAAAAGCTGATAGCTGAACGCTTACATTATGTAGGGGAGGCTGTGGCTATGGAAGAACAAGAGGATAAACGAGGATTCAAGGTCCAGGACCGCCGACGTTTTTCTCCGGAGACGGGAGAAGCGCGAGAGGTGGGGGAGACGGCCCAGTCATCTGAGGCCCCTCCTCCAGAGCCTGAGTCTGCGACTGGTCGTTCGGGAGAACCCCGGACTGAGCAACCACGAAATCAGCGTCAGACGGCGGTGCCGTCAGAGATTTCCTTTTCGAGCTTCATTCTTGGTCTCAGCACACAAGCGCTCATGTACATGGGGGAAATTCCAGCGGCCCCAGGCCAACCAGTGCAGACCGATCTTGCTGCAGCCCAGCAGATGATTGACGTCCTCGCCATGCTGCAACAGAAGACAAAAGGTAACCTTGATACCGGCGAGGCGGCAATGTTGGAAAACGCGCTCTTTGATCTGCGCATGCACTATGTTGAGTTGGTGAAAAAGAGCCAAAACCCTCCGCCAGGAACTCCGCGGTAGGGGCAACCGCGCTCTCTAGAAACGTCATGCGTCGGGTATTTTGGGGAAGCCTGGTTCTGACCTTCCCCCTTCTTCTGGTCTGTACAGGAGTGATGGGGTGGCAGTTCTATCAGGAACTAGAACGCGAGGTCATTGCTCGTTTTTCTGACCATCACTGGGATGTTCCCTCAAAAATCTACGCCGAGCCCCTGCTTCTGTATCCTGGGCTACAAATCGACGAGATTGGCCTCTTCGAGCGGCTCGGTCGATTAGATTATCGCTCTGTTGGAGGACCCACTGCTGTTCGTGGTGAATATCATGACGACCAGAAAAAAGGAGAACTTCTCCTTGCTTTGCATGAAACTCCCTTTCCGCGGAATCGAGGCAATGCCCAACGGGTGGCTTTGTCGCTGCAGAGTGGTCGTATTGAGCAAGTCATAGATGTCGATGCCGGAACCACCTTATCATCGGTCGAACTTGAACCAGAGGTCATTACCAGTGTGTACGACCAATCCTGGGAGGAGCGACGGCTCGTCAAGCTCTACGATGTTCCTTCCCTTTTGGTGAAAGCGCTGTTAGCAGTAGAGGACCATCGATTTTTTGAGCATGAGGGGGTTGACTTGTGGCGCATCGTTGGGGCGATCAGAGCGAACCTCCTGGCGCGCCGCGCTGTGCAAGGCGGGAGTACCTTGACCCAACAACTAGTGAAGAATTTTTTCTTATCACAAGAAAAAACCTTTGGACGGAAGATGCTCGAAGTGTCTATGGCGACGATCGTTGAGCATCACTACTCCAAACTGGAAATCCTGGAGAACTACCTCAACGAAATTTATATGGGGCAGCATGGCGCGAAAGGAATCTTCGGTATGTGGGAGGCGTCGCGCGTCTATTTTGGGAAAGCGCCACGCGATTTAACGCTCGGCGAGATTGCCGTGCTGGCCGGCATGGTCCAACGCCCCAATTACTTCACTCCGCTCCGCCATCCCGACCGCGCCGTGCAACGGCGCGATTATGTGTTGCAACGCATGCGTACGTTGGGAGATATTACCGAAGAGGAGTATCAGGCGGCCAAGCAAGAGAAAATTGTCCGCCGCTCTCTTCCTCCAGATGAGAACGGCGCTCCTTATTTTGCCGACTTTATTCGCAAACAACTTGAAGAACACCTATCAGCGGACACCTTGACAACTGCGGGTTTACGGGTGCTGACTTCTCTTGATCTCCGGCTTCAACGCATTGCGCAGACTGTTGTTCGCAAAGGAGTCGCAGAATTAGAAGCAAAATATCCACGCCTGCGACGGGAAAAACCGGAAGAGCAGTTACAAGCGTGTCTGATTGCAATGCAACCGCAAACGGGCGCAGTCCGGGCCATGGTCGGAGGGCGTGATTATGCCATTTCGCAATTTAACCGTGTCACACAAGCGTATCGTCAACCCGGATCGGTCTTCAAACCTGTTGTCTTCTTGGCTGCCTTGATGAAAGAGCGTGAGGAGCAAGGCGGTCGCTTTCTTCCAACCAGCCGAACGGAAGATGAGCCGTTCTCTTGGTTGTTCAAGGGACAAGAGTGGAGCCCAGGGAACTATCGTAAGGAGTATCTGGGCACGGTGTCTCTCCGTCGTGCCTTAGAGTTGTCACTCAATGCTGCAACTGCCCGGATTGCCCAGGAAGTTGGCCTCGGCTCTATTCGTGAAACGGCACGGGCTCTCGGGTTCGTGAGTCCATTGACGGAATACCCTTCGCTCGTGTTAGGGGCGTCTGAAGTCACCCCCTTTGAGGTAGCGGTGGCGTTCAGCACTCTTGCGAATCAAGGAGTGCGTGCGACTCCGGTGACGATCAAACGCGTCGTCAACGCTGAAGGGCAAACGCTCGAACGACACGGTATTGAGCTTACGCAAACCGTACTTCCTGAAGCCGCATATATCCTCACCCACATGTTGGAAGGCGTGCTGGACCGTGGCACTGGTCGTTCAGCGCGACAACAGGGGTTCTCTCGTCCGGCTGCGGGAAAAACCGGGACCACGAACGATTATGGTGATGCCTGGTTTGTGGGGTATACGCCAGATCTCGTGACGGTCGTTTGGGTTGGGTTCGATCACCGCCAGTCATTGGGGTTGTCAGGGGCACAAGCCGCGCTGCCGATCTGGACCAATTTCATGAAGCGTGCGACTGTCGGGCAGCCAGAGACCGCATTTGTTCCACCTCCGGGTGTCACACTCGTGCCGATTGATCCCCAGACGGGTATGCGGGCGACTGCGCAGTGTCCTATGGTGATCGAAGAGGCCTTCTACGACAATACAGAACCCACACAACCGTGTTCATTGCATGAGACCGACATTCGTCCAATCGAAACAACTCCGGAACGCGCGGAAGAAAGGCGACGCCCACCTTCGTTCCCAAACGAGAGAAGACCGTGGTGGCGACTATTTTAGGAAACCGTCCGGCAAAGTTGCTTACTGTGGTTGGTGGCTTAGTCCTGCTCCTCATGGTTGGGATGCGAGGGGAAGCCCTCTTCGCCCAGACCCAGCCGTCTCCTCGTCAGGATGATTTTTCCGAGGGAGAAGAGTTTACGTCTGAAGAGAAGGAGTCGCTGTATGGTGGAGAATTTCAGGAAGAGAAACCAGAGGAAGAGCAATTGACAATAGGGGGAAACGAAGAGGAAGACGACAGTGAACAAGAGACCGCACCTGTCTTGCCGAAGTATTTCTCTCCACAGGGCTCTCCGCATTTCTCGGACCGCCTGCCAGAGGAGAAAGTCCATACTCCTCCGGCAGGATCGCTCCTTGACAGTGCACCTCTCGAAGAACCTCCCCTGATGAGCAATGCCCCACCGACATTACCCGCCGCCAACACGCTTTCTCCCCGCGAGCAGCTTGCACTCCATTTTGTTGAGGAAGGGGTCGGAGCGTTGGCCCGCGACGAATGGGACCTGGCTCAGGAACAGTTCGAGCAGGCTTTGGAAATCGCTCCTTTGCAACCCTTTGGTTACTATTTCTTAGGTCGCTTGGCTTTTGCACGTGGTGAACATAAGACCGCCCTCGTCTTTCTACGGAAAGCGGATGTGTTACTAGTGAAAGGAGATCAAGCGTGGCGTGGTGAGGCCGCCAGGTTGAGAGGTGCGGTCTACGAAGATACAAGAGACTATTCACGAGCGCGTGCCGCCTATCGGCAAAGCTTGCAATTCACCCCCACGAATTTGCGTGCTGCCAGTGCACTAGCGCGCCTTGCGACTGAGGAGCCCGATTTTGATACGAGATTTTCGCGCTGATCCTTTACTTGTCCTCGGCATTGAAACTTCTTGTGATGATACGGCGGCGGCGGTACTCCACGGGGCACGTATCCTTGCCAGCATCGTGTCGTCGCAAGATGAAGTGCATAGCGGTTTCGGAGGGGTTGTTCCCGAACTCGCTTCCCGTCACCACATGCAGAACGTGCTGCCCATTGTCGATCAGGCCCTGCACCAAGCGGGGGTGTGGCTAGAGCAACTTGATGGCATTGCGGTGACCTGTGGTCCTGGACTCGTCGGGTCTCTGCTCGTCGGCGTTTCTATTGCCAAAGCGTTGGCAATGGCGAAAAATCTTCCGTTGATCGGCGTGAATCATCTCGAAGGCCATCTCCTGGCGGTGTTGCTCGAACAAGAGGTGACTTTCCCCTTTCTGTGTCTCCTAGTCTCTGGCGGACATACTGCCCTCTATGTCGCACGCACCTGGGGCGAGTATCAGTTGCTCGGTGCTACCCGTGATGATGCCGCAGGAGAAGCCTTTGATAAGGGCGCAAAAATGTTGGGTTTGGGATACCCTGGTGGCCGTGTCATTGACAAACTCGCGCAACAAGGGAACCCTACAACCCTGCGATTCCCACGTGCCCATCTGAAGAAAGGCAAGTACGATTTCAGTTTCAGTGGTTTGAAAACCGCCCTCCGACAGTTCCTCAGTTCTTCCGAACGGGAGGGATATCGTGAGGCGGACATTGTGGCTAGCTACCAAGAAGCGATAGTGGATATGCTCACTGATACAACACTCCGTGCCGCACGAGAACTAGGACTTGAGCGCATCGTTATTTCTGGCGGCGTGTCCGCCAACTCTCGCCTTCGTTCTCGGATGACTGAGGAGGGAGGGAAATACGGGATGCACGTCTTCCTCCCGTCACTGAAACTCTGTACCGACAACGCCGCCATGATTGCTTTTGCTGGAGCGTGGCGACTGGCGAACGGACAACGTGCCCCGCTTGATTTAAACGCTTCTGCGACGCTGCACTTGTAGTGGGTAGCCTCGATGAAGCGCAGCGGAATCCAGGTTCTGCCCAGGTCATCCCGGATTGCACTGCGTTGCATCCGGGCTACAGTGGGTAGCCTCGATGAAGCGCAGCGGAATCGAGGATCAGTGCGCGAGGTTCCCGGATTGCACTGCGTTGCATCCGGGCTACGGGACCTTGGAGCGGTGTAGCTAAGTAGCCGCGATGAAGCGCAGCGGGTAGCCGCGATGGAGCGCAGCGGAATCGAGGAGTAAGGGTGGGGGTTCCCGGATTGCACTGCGTTCCATCCGGGCTACAGGGTTACGTACTACCGTTGAGACCATGCCGACGCTCTCCCAGCAGACCCGTCTTGCTCTCGATGAACTTGGTGCTCATCCGCACAAGAAGTTTGGGCAGAACTTTCTTGTCGATGCCAGCGTTGTCGGCCGTATGATCCGGGCGGCAGGCATCGACCCCACAGACACAGTTCTAGAGATTGGCCCTGGGCTTGGCGTTCTTTCCGAGTCGCTCGTGGGTTTGAGCAGGCGACTCTATCTGGTTGAAATCGACACCATTTTGGCGGAACGTTTACAGCAGCGCTTCGCTCAATGCGCCAACGTGCGTATCGTAACCGGTGACTTCCTCTCGCTTGATCTGGATTCCCTGTTCTCTGAATCTCCAATTCATGTTGTAGCCAGTCTACCCTACAATGTCGCAATGCCGATTTTGTTTCGCTTACTTGAGCACCGCCGTCGGTTTCCTGATGCAACGGTGATGCTCCAGAAGGAGGTAGCCGACCGCCTTTCTGCGAAACCGGGGACCAAGGAGTACGGAGCCCTAACCGTGCTAATGCAACTCTATGCGATAGTCACAAAGGTATTAACGGTCCAGCCCGGCAGTTTCTTTCCTGCCCCCAAGGTACAATCGCAAGTCGTGAAATTGAGTTTTCAGGAAGCGCCACGAGTGGCCATTCACGATGAACGCCGCTTTCGGCAGGTTGTCAAAGCGGCATTCGCGCAACGGCGAAAAACCCTGCGCAATACACTGAAAGCTGCAGGGTATCCTGATCTCGAGGCGCTAAGTATAAGAACTGACATTGATTTCCAACGCCGAGGAGAGACGTTGAATTTGGAGGAATTCGCCAAACTCGCAAACGCGTTTGGTGGAGGCGGGTAGCCGCGATGGAGCGCAGCGGAATCGAGGAGTATGCTGTGCATCCTTATGGTGAACTACCGCCGTAATTTTGTTCCTGGGGGAACATTCTTCTTCACAGCGGTCTTGTACAACCGTCACGCGCACTGGCTCACGGAGTACATCGACGACTTACGCTACGCCTTTCGAGAAACCCGCGCGGTTCGTCCGTTCCATATTGAGGCGATTGTCATCTTACCGGAGCATCTGCATACGATATGGACTTTACCACCCGATGATGCAGAATATCCAGCGCGGTGGAAATCCCTCAAATCTGCATTCACTCGCAGACTCACGAAACGTGGACTGGCTATTCCCAAGCGACAAGATGGAAGTGCTTTAGTGTGGCAACGCCGCTATTGGGAACATACCATCTGGGACGAGGACGATTTGCAGCGCCATGTCGATTATTTGCATTTTAACCCGGTGAAGCATGGCCGGGCTCAACGTGTGGGAGATTGGCCCTATTCGTCGTTTCATCGCTACGTGCGCCAGGGGTTCCTGCCAGCCAATTGGGGTGGTGGTAGCCTGGATGGGATGGAATTGGGGGAACCACTCTTTGATGACTGATTCCTCGATTCCGCTCCGCTTCATCGAGGCTACTCTTCTCTGATTCCTCGATTCCGCTCCGCTGCATCGAGGCTACCCGACTGATTCCTCGATTCCGCTCCGCTGCATCGAGGCTACTCTTTTGCATCGAGGACCGGTGCCACCCAAACGGACTCCTATTGTCGAAGACTTGCCCTATCCTATATGAGAGAGACTCACACATACGAAAAAGGAGGACTAACACATGGCAGGTTGGTTTGCAGGAAAGGTTGCGCTTGTGACTGGTAGCAGCTCAGGAATCGGACGAGCTTCTGCCCTCGCGTTTGCAAGGGAGGGAGCAAGAGTCGTTGTCGCAGATGTTACGGTTGATGGGGGCGAAGAGACCGTTGCCCTGGTTAAAAAAGCTGGTGGTGAAGCACTCTTTGTTAAAGCCGATGTTGCCAAAGCATCGGAGGTCGAGGCGTTGATCAACAAGACTGTTGCAACATACGGGCGGCTCGATTGTGCGCACAATAATGCAGGCATTGAGGGACCTGGAGCAACGACGGTCGATTATCCAGAGGAGAAATGGGACCGTGTCATCGCGATCAATCTCAAAGGGGTGTGGTTGTGCATGAAGTATGAAATCCCCCAGATGCTCAAGCAGGGTGGAGGGGCAATTGTGAATACGGCTTCCACCGCGGGGTTGGTGGGGTATCCGCGTGGGTCAGCGTATGTCGCCAGTAAACATGGCGTTGCTGGGCTCACCAAGACTGCCGCGCTGGAGTATGCGAAAACTGGCGTACGGGTGAATGCGGTCTGTCCGGGCGCTATTGATACGCCGATGATGGGAAGAATCACTGGTCATAAAGCAGAGCGTGCGGCGCGAATGGCCGCATCAGAGCCGGTTGGACGCATGGGACAGCCGGGAGAGATTGCTGAAGCCGTAGTGTGGTTGTGTTCGGATGGCGCTTCGTTCGTAACGGGGCAAGTCATGGCGGTCGATGGAGGTATTACCGCCCTTTAGGAGAATTGCCCGGATGAAATTTCCTGAGAAGGAAGGGGATTCGTAATGGAGAAACGTTCGCTTGGTGTACCGGGACTCGAAGCCAGTGTGGTTGGTCTCGGCTGTAACAATTTCGGCATGAAGATTGATCTCACAGACAGTCGTGCGGTAATTAATACTGCCCTTGATGCGGGAATCACTTTTTTCGATACCGCAGATATATATGGCAACACTCAATCCGAGGACTTTATCGGTCAGGTACTCGGTCCACGTCGTAAAGAGATCGTGCTCGCAACAAAATTTGGTGGGGCTGGTTGGATGAACCGCAAAAGCGGCCAGCGTTGGGCAAACCGAGAGTCTATCGTGCGCTACTTAGAGGATAGTTTGCGGCGTCTGCGCACAGACTGGATCGATCTCTATCAATACCACTTCCCTGATCCAGCTACGCCATTGGAGGAAACACTGGCGGCGTTAGATGAGATTGTTCGTCAGGGGAAAGTGCGAGCCATTGGCTGCTCGAATCTTTCTGGTGAGCAGATTGCGCAGGCCGAAAGGTATTCCGCGCAGCAGAAAAGTGCTCGCTTCGTGACTGCCCAGAACGAGTGGAGTTTGCTCAAGCGTGATGCTGAACGTGATGTGATTCCTGCCTGTACGCAGTATAATCTCGGCCAGCTTCCTTTCTTCCCACTTGCGAATGGCATGCTGACCGGCAAATATCGTCGCGGCGAGGCGTTCGTTGCTGGATCGCGCCTTGCTACATTTGAACGGTTCCAGGGGTTAGCCTCAGACGAAAATTTTGCCAAGATCGAAGCGCTACAAAACTTCGCGCAGAAACGTGGTCATACGTTGCTCGAATTGGCGTTCTCGTGGCTAGCCGCCCATCCATGTGTAACCTCGGTCATCGCTGGAGCGACAACGCCGGAGCAAGTCCGTGCCAATGCCACAGCTGCGAACTGGAAGCTGTCAGCCGCAGAAATGGCAGAAGTGGACGCTTTGGTCCCGCTTGCGCTGGTGTAACGGCGTGCCGGGGGTTCAAACCCCCGGCTACCATCAACAGTCCCTCTGGGGCTGACCCACACGGCTGTCGAGACGGGCAAACGCCCCATGTGGGGCGTTTGAGAGTAGCCGGGGAATTCATTCCCCGGCATCCAGGGTGCCGTATCTCTACAATTTCTGCGACCGAATATAGCGTTGATAAATCTTCGGCAGCTCTGCTGGTAATGACATCATATCTTCGATGATCATGTATCGAGATGGTGCGCACATTTCTCGTAAATAATCGCGCCCAGCTTTATCAACGGTCAAGCAAAACGAAAGAATCCCAATTCTCTCCGCTTCGCGCAGCGCCATCATCGTGTCCCGGACACCGTAGGTCGGCGAATGCTTGTCTGGCCCGTAGTCCATATCCTCAGGACAGCCGTCACTGAGCAGCACCAGGAACTTTGCACGCGAAGAGAGCGTCCGAAGTTGCCGTGTTCCGTGACGGACCGCGGCCCCCATCCGCGTGCTGCGCTGTGGCGCAAGACCACCAACGCGACCACGCACGTCCTGTGAAAGAGATTCAGCAAAAGTCTTCACTGGATAGAGATCGACGTCACGACGTCCAGCACTGGAAAATCCGTAAATGGCATACGTATCGCCGATAGTATCGAGTGCGGCGGACAGCAGCACCAGCGCTTCTTTCATGATGTCGATCACCCGCGTCTCACGCGAGGGGACGATGAGGGTGTCCGTTGAGGCGCTGAGGTCCAACAAAAACAAGGCTGCGACATCGCGTTCAACGGGAAGTCTGGCCGAATACAGCTTGGGGGAGTACGTATTTCCAGTGCGCTGGTCCACTCGTGCAGTAATCGCCGCATCAAGGTCAATCTCTTCACCGTCTTCTAAACCCTTGGTATGACGGTACAGGCGCGGACGCAAACGTTGAAATTCGCGTTTGATCTCTGGGGTCAGGTCGGCGTAGGTCGCGAGGGTGCGAGAAAAAAAAGCCCCGTCATCTCCAACGAGCGGTAGCTCTTGCACCTGGCACCACTGGGTGCGGTAGTCTTCGATCAGGTAATCCCACTCATCATAGAGGTAGTGTCGTCCTCTCGTGGAATGCAGACGATGTTTTGGCTTCCGTTTCTTGCCATGTTCCTCGCTCTCCGCTTCTTCGGCCTCCTCAGGGTCCGAGTCAAAATTGAGGACAACCGTTGCTTTTCGGCGACGCGAAGTTCTTTTCTTCTCAGAAGAAGAGCGAGCTGCCACCAAGAGTTTGCGCAACGCCCTTTGGGCTTCGAGGGCGAGCGAGATGTTATCGGGCTCACCTGCATTCACATCGTCTTCGAACATTGCCGAGCCGCCTTGCTCTGTCTCTTCTGGTATTTCTGGTTCAAGATGTGACCAGTTCGAGGCAGAACGTTGGTAGTCAGGAGCAACGAGGCAGATATGGAGTTCGGTTGCCAAAAGTAGAGCGTCATAGACTGACGCGTCGTTTTCGAGTTCTCGCCACAGGGAACGCGGAATCCGAGGAAGCACGGTTGATAATGCGGGTGGAAAGATCTCTGTTAAAGAGGATGCCCAGGCGAGATCTCCCCGTAACCCTCGATACAGAGTTGCCAACCGGTGGCCGATGCGCCGGGTTTCAATGAACAGGAATAATGCTTCTATCTGCTCCGGGCGAGGGAAGAGGTGAAAGTACGACGCGAGGTCGTTCGGGAGCGACTGGTCAGGCTGGAGTAAATTGTGAACAAAGGGTGGGAGTATCGGCCACAGGCGTTGGAGAGACACCTCGTAGGTCCCAAACGCGATACGTCCCGCCTGGTGGGCGGCGAGCACGCGATACAAACGAAAATTTTCTTCATACGTAGGAAAGACGTCGATGTGTGCGGGCAAGGGCAACATCGTGTCAGGTGTGTCCATCAACGGCGGTGGGAACGAAACTTGGCTGATACTAGTAATTCCGGCTGCCTCTCCGCACAGCATGTGGATGTATTTCAGCAAGATGGCGTACACATCACTCAGCGCGACTGATGGGGCAACACCTCGGAGGAGGAGCAGGCTCGTGCGCGATTCAAGAGCAAAGAACGCTTCCCCTGCCAGAGGATTTTTTTCAGCAATTGCTTCCCCAGCGGCGATCCACGTCTTGACTCCCTCCTCGCCAACTTCCTCATACGCCCGTGAGAGTATGCGTAAGAGTCGCGCCACGCCCGCGGGGAACGTTTGAGAAAACTGGGCGATGCGATCAAGCAATGAACTCTGACTCTCTGGCGAGAGCGAGCGCAACGTCGGAGCGAGAAAAGGGACGACCGTTGGCAGTGGTTCTGGATCAAAGGCCGCTGCTGCTTGCAAAATGCGGAGCAGGCCCGGTCGGAGTGGCGCCGGTAATATCTGTAAACTGCGGGGCAGAGACCAATATAACGCGGCTCCGACCTGTGGGGTTCGATACGCAGCCGTCCTCACGAGGCGATAGAAACTGACGCGCTCTGTATCACTCAGACCTGCAAATCCTTGTGGCAATTGCAGAAAGACTTGGGTATCTGCTGAACGGAGGTCGAGCCCAACCCGCGCCCATTCGCTGATCTCTCTGGTTGAGAGAACTGCGAGCATTACAGGAGTGGCGGTGAGGAATGCACTCAGAGCAACGTCCGACACCGCCTGTTTCCCCTTAAAGAACTGTAGCCCTTGAGTCACCCACTCCCGTAAAGCCCCACTCTCTAACCATCCCTTCAGGACTTCTGAGTCAACATGAGCGAGGACTTGCCGGAGCTCATGTTGATGTTGGGGCGATAAGCCATCGAGGGCAGGAGTAACCAATGTCGAGTTGACGTTTAGCACGAGGATAGCTTAGCGAGATTTGACGCGTTCTTATAGACCTTCGGGGAACCAAGCTCTGGAAAAGAGAATGAATCTGACATAAAACAGTATACAAGAAGCATCAAGGGGCGCGATTGGCTTGTTGTGGAAGTCATTCTTTGCCGAAGCTTAACCGATCGTCACCGTAAGTAAATTATACAAAGGAGGGTCTCATGGCAGGATACAAACTGATCTCAGCCGATTCCCATTTCGTCGAACCACCGACAATGTGGGCCGAGCGGATGGATAAAAAATTCCGTGACCGTGCGCCACACACCGTGAAGGGGCTCAATGGACGCGCGGGAGAATGGTTCGTCTGTGAGAACATCACGCCGATGTCCGTTGCCGGTTTCTTTGGCGCAGGCGTACCCTCGCAAGAACTCCCAGAGCACAGTAAGAAGGGCTTTGACCAGGCACCGAAAAGTGTATGGGACGCTGCGTATCGCATTGCCGATCAGGACCGTGATGGTGTGCAGGCTGAGGTGATCTACACCTCAATGGGCATGCCGCTGTTTGGTCTGGATGATGCAGAATTGCGTACCGCCTGCTTCCGTGCGTTCAACGATTGGGCTGTCGAGTATTGTAAATACGATCTCAAGCGGCTCATCCCGTTAGGGTTGATCACTCTTGAAGACATTCCCAGTGCAGTTGCAGAACTGGAGCGCATTGCGAGCCTCGGGATGCGGGGAGCGATGATCTGGGCAGAACCGCCTGACGATCGTCCTTATAGTCATCCCGATTACGAGCCGTTCTGGGCGGCAGCGCAAGATCTGAACATCCCGCTGTCGCTGCATATTCTGACAGCGCGTGGTGGTACTGGAGCGAACCAGGCGAGTGGCCGTGAGTTCTTACTCTCGCTCTCCACTCTGCACCATCAGATTGAGCGCTCGATTGCGGTGCTGGTATTAGGTGGCGTCCTCGATAAATTCCCACGACTCAAAATCGTCTCGGCAGAAAATGATGTAGGGTGGATGGCGTACTTCATGTATCGGCTCGACACGGTGCAACATAGGCTTGGTGTACTTGGTGGACTCAAACTGCCGATGCGAGCAAGCGACTACATCAAGCGTCAGGTCTATGCGACGTTCATCGCTGACCCGGTGTTTGTCGATTCGCTGCATCGCTATGGTTCAGACAACATTATGTGGTCCTCAGACTACCCTCACACGGCGGCGACGTTCCCACGTTCGCAAGAGATTGTGGCCAAACGTTTTAGCACTCTCCCCGAAGAAGAACGCCGCAAAATCGTGCATGATACGGCAGCGAAGGTCTACGGATTAGACTGAAACCGGTGAGAGGGGAGGGCGAATGGTTCAGTTTGGCAGACACCGCTACGGTAATGTCATTCTGAGCCGACGCCCTTCGACTGCGCTGCTCAGAAACAAAATGGAACTGTTCGGCCCTTTTCGTCCCGGAG
>Ga0187892_10006936_pt1 | contig 16477 bp, 23 predicted proteins | sample MA1701073metaG_FD_139345 | JGI IMG/M metagenome (GOLD analysis project Ga0187892, IMG submission 139345) | Bio-ooze microbial communities from a basaltic lava cave in the Kipuka Kanohina Cave System on the Island of Hawaii, USA - MA170107-3 metaG ... | reverse complement strand
TGCTCGCGCTCGGCGAGGTAGACCTGCGCCTGCCCGCCCTGGCCGATGATGTGCACCACGTGGTAGCCCGGGACGCGTGGTTGCTTGGCCATCGGCCCTATTTTGCTACCGCATCATGCTAGGATCAGTACGGGGAGATAAATCAGGATGAAGCTCTTTGGCGCCGGCAAGCCGGACCATCCCATGGCCGATCGCAAGGAGGCGCGCCGGCTCCTCGACCAGCTCCCGGCCCATGACCTGAAGGCTGTGGAGGAGCTCGCGCACTGGCACGAGTCGGCGAGCACCGCGCAGGGCTTCAAGCCCGAGGAGCGCGCGCAGCGCATCTCGATGATCGACGAGACCGGGCAGCTGCGGCTGAAGAAGCTCGAGCGCGAGTACCTCGCCGCGGCGCGCGCCGCGCGCGGCTCGCGCGCGCAGGAAGCCCTGCTCTGGACCCGCGTGCACGAATACTGGCGCCAGGCCGGGCAGGCCTATGCGCGCTGCGTCGATCCCAAGGCGGCCCCCGAGGTGATCCTCGGCGGCCTGCGCGCCCTCGGCCAGCAGCTCAAGTGGCAGCAGTTGCGCTACGGGCCGGTGGACCCCACCGTGTGGGGCGCGATGAACAGCACCTACGCGGCCGCCGAGGCGCGCGCCGTCCCCGGGGCGCAGACCGAGTTCCTGAAGGCCGCGATGCTCGCCGCGAGCTCCCCGGACAGCCTGCTCGCGCCCGAGCTCGAGCTCGCGGAGCGCCTGATCGGCGAATTCGCTTCCGGCTTCGCGCTCGCGCGCTCGCCCGCGCGCGAGCTTCCCTACTGGATCGACCTCGGCCAGGCGATGGCGCCGGCGCGCGCGGTGCGCCCGCCGCAGCAGGCGCCCGGCCTGCGCTGCTTCGGCCCCGGCACCGCGGCCGCGGCGCTGGGCGGCATGATCGAGCGCATCCAGTCGGGGCGCGGCATTCCTTCCGAGCTCAAGCTCGGGCCGCAGGCCGACGCCGAGATGGTGCTCGGCGTGATGCGCCACCTCGCGGCTTACTGGTCGCCGGTGCCGCCGGAGCGCAAGCACGCGCGCCACAGCATGAAGTCGCGCCTCACCGTCACCCACGGCTTCGACGGGGTGCTGAAGGCGCTCGGCGGCGCGGCCGATTCGCTCGACTTCGGCGCCGGCGCCGGCGGCGAGAGCTGGACCGTGGAGAACGTGAGCGCCGGCGGCTTCGGCGCGATCGTGCCGCAGGCGAAGAGCGACTGGCTCAAGGTCGGCGCGCTGGTCGCGGCGCAGCCCGACGGCAGCAAGCACTGGCTGGTCGGCACCGTGCGCCGCGTCAACAAGCTCCCGAGCCAGGAGACGCGGGTCGGCGTGCGCACCCTGTCGCGCGCGCCGTCGCTCTCGCGCTTCGCGCTGCGCTCGAGCGGCGAGGCACAGGGCGTCCTGCTGCCCGGCGCGGCCGGCGAGGCCGCGATCGCGCTGCGCGCCGGCGTCTACCCGCCGGGCGAGAACCTCGAGACGAGCGTCGGCGGCCGGCAGCACGTCTACATGCCGCAGGGCGTCGCGGAGCGCGGCGAGGACTACGAGATCGTGAAGTTCAAGGAGATGGTCAGAGAATCCTGACCAGGAACTGCGCGATGTCGCGGATCTCCTCGGCGCAGACCGAGTGCGGCATCGGGTACTCGTGCCATTCGATGTTGTAGTTCATTCCCTTCAAAAGATCCCGGGACTGGCGAGCGCGATCGATCGAAATCAGGTCGTCGAACTTGCCGTGGCCCATGAAGATCGGGATGTCCTGGTTCGTGCCATGGCGCTCGGCGGCGAGCTTGGACGCGATCGGGAGATAAGTGGACAGGGCCATGACGCCCGCCAGGCGCTCCGGGTAGCGCAGCGCGGTCTGCAGCACGATCGCGCCGCCCTGCGAGAAGCCGGCAAGAATGATCTTTTTGGCCTTTTCGGCTTCGACCAGTTGCTCAAGCAGCTTCTGCGAGGCGCGGATGCCGGCCTCGTCTTCCGCACCGCCGCCGAACTGGAAGATGTCGTACCAGGCGCGCATGCGCATGCCCTGGTTGATGGTCACCGGCCGGATCGGCGCGTGCGGGAAGACGAAGCGCACCGGCTTGGGCAGCCGCAGCTCCGGCACGATCGGCTCGAAGTCGTGGCCGTCGGCGCCCAGGCCGTGCAGCCAGATCACCGCAGTAGTGGGCTGCGGCCCGGTCTCGATCTCAACGGATTCCATGCGGGGAGTTTAACCGCCAGAGATAGACCGGGCGCTCGCGCCTGTCGCTGCGGATGCGCACGGTGCGGGCCGGCTGCCAGTCGCCCATGTCATGCCAGTGCGACACCACGCGCGCGCCCGGCGCGAGCTCGCGCGCGAGCTTCGGGCGCAGCTTCAGGTTGAACTCCGGCGAGAGAAACAGCATCACCACCGTGACGCCGCGCAGGTCGGTGGCGAACAGGTCCTGGGTCAGGAAGCGGATGCGCCCGTCGACGCCGGCGCGGCGCGCGTTCGCCTCGGCCTCGGCGATGCGCCGCGGGTCGATGTCGACGCACAGGCCGCGCGCGCCGTAGCGCAGCGCGGCCTCGATCACGAGGCGGCCGTCGCCGCAGCCGAGGTCGGCGACCAGGTCGTCGGCGCCCGGGGCGGCGAGCTCGAGCATCACGCCCACCACGTCCATCGGCGTGGGCTCGTAGCGCACCTCCGGAGCGCCCAGCAGGACGAAAAGGAAAACCAGGCGCGCGGTCATTTCGCTAAACGGTAGCGCGTAAACCTGCCGGCGTGCTAAATGAAGGCAGGGGCAAGGCGCAAGGCAGGGGCGCGATGAACAGGAAGGTACTGATTGCGGACGTTCCGCAGATGGACGGCTGCTATTCGGCTGCGCTCGCGGGCTGGGAGCTCGCGTTCGTGCGCACGATGACCGAGGCGCGCCAGGCGCTCGCGGCGCAGGGCTACGCCCTGGTCGTGGCCGGCGTGTACTTCGACGATTCGCAGATGTTCGACCTGCTGCGCATGCTGCGCGCCGACGACACGCACGCCGAGGTGCCGATCGTCTGCGTGCGCGGGCGCCCCGGGTTCACCGCCGTCACCAGCCGGACGCTGGAAACGACGGTCAAGGCGCTCGGCGGCGACGAGTTCATCGACCTCGTGCACTACGGGGACGAAGCCGCCGCCGGCGCGGCGCTGCGCGAGGCGGCCAAGCGCCTGGTGAAGCCCTAGGGCGCGAGCAGCCCGTCGAGGAGGCGGCGCACCTCCGCGTTGCCCTGCGCGTCGTCGGAATACTTCGTGAGGTCGAGGAACAGCTTGCACCCGAGCGCCTTGGCGGCGATCTCCAGCCCTTCGATCGTGATGGCCGGGGAGACGAACTGGTGGCTGCGCACGCACACCACCGGCAGGCCTGCGTGCGGCGCGGTCGTACGCAGCTGGCGCAGCAGGTCGAACATGCGCGATTCGTCGAAGTGCACGCCGACCAGCACGATGTCGAACCGCGGGCCCGCCAGCGCGCGCCCGGCTGCGTCGAGGGTGCGCTCGAACACCAGCTCGTAGCCTGAAAGAATCGCGGCGAGCCGGCGGTCGGCGAGGGGCGTGTCCGCGACGAGGATCCTTCTTGTCACGGTGTGGTCGAGGCGGACGTAGGGCGGGCGATGAGAGGGCGCTCATGCTATGCCCCGGGTTGTGGGTCCCGTTCTGCACGACAGATAGTCCGGTTCTACTATTGCTTGCGCAGCGCCGACTTCGGCCGGAAGGCCCTGACCACCGCCTCGTGGGTCTCGATGTAGGGGCCGCCAATCAGATCAATGCAGTAGGGCACGGCGGCGAACACCCCGTCCAGGGTCTCGCGGATCGCCTTGGGCTGCCCGGGGAGGTTGATGATCAGGGCTTTCCCGCGCACCACCGCGACCTGGCGCGACAGGATCGCGGTCGGCACGTACTTGAGGCTTACCGCGCGCATCTGCTCGCCGAAGCCGGGCATGACCTTGTCGGCGACCGCGAGCGTCGCTTCCGGGGTCACGTCGCGCGGCGCCGGGCCGGTGCCGCCCGTGGTCAGCACCAGGCTGCAGCCCCTGGCGTCGACCAGCTCCTTCAGCGTCGCCTCGATTACCGGCTGTTCGTCCGCGATTAGCCTGACTTCTTCCTTCCATGATGGAGAAGCGATTGCCGCCGCGAGCCACTCCTTGAGCGCCGGGATGCCCTCATCCTTGTAGACCCCGGCCGAGGCCCGATCGCTGATGGAAACGAGTCCGACGATCATTTGACTTCGAACACCTCGAGCTCGACAGCGGCCGCGCGGCGAGCCCCGCTCGCGACGCAAACGATGCGGTTGAGCCAGGCGTAGCGCGCATCGCCGGTCTCGAACCTGGGGGTCGTCCTCATATAGTAAGCGGTGGGGTCGACAGCTTGTCCCTCGTTCAGCCTTTTCAGGATCTCGGGCGGGCCATGCCGGTAGCCCCGGTTGCGCACGTAGATCAGCGCGCCGTCGTTGGTCTCCAGGGTGTAGCGCGCATCCAGGTCGGCGACGCCGTCGGCGCGGATCACCTGCCAGTCGGCGCCGCCGGGCAGCACGCGCCCGGAGAGCCGCTCGCCCGAGAAGCGCCCGCCGGTGATGCCGATGATGCGCCGCCGGCCCTGCGGCGTGTCGCCGAGCTCCTGGGGTGCGGCCAGTGTGATCTCAGCCTTGAAGAGGGGTTGAAGATTCAATCTGTTTCAGAACCCTGAAGAGCTCGCGGAAGGCGCGCGGCGGCTTGCCTTCTTTCTGTTCTTTCCTGGCATTTCGAATCGAAGCGCGCAGCGCCTGGAGGTCCGCGGCCGGAAAAGCCGCGGCAAACTCGGTGAGCGCCGCGTCGTCGGCGAGCAGGCGCTCGCGCCAAGCTTCCACCCGCCGGTGGCGCGCCGTCGCCTGCGCCGAGCCGCCTTCGACGGCCGCCAGCGCCTCGCGGATCGGCGCCGGGTCGACCTCGCGCATCAGGCGGCCGATGTACTGCATCTGGCGGCGCTTCGCCTCGTGGCTCCTGATGCGCTTCGCCTCCAGCAATGCGGCAAGGAGGCCCGGTTCCAGCCCGATCGCTCTCAGCTGCGCTTCCGGCAGATCGGCGAGCGCCACGCCGAGCGCCTGCAGCTCGAGCATTTCGCGCTTGCGCCGCGTCTTGCTGACAATTTCCTGATCCACGCGATTATCATAGCGCCCCCATGCCGAAGCGCCACGGTTTCAGCTGCCAGCGCGGCGAGCTCGAGGAGCTCGCGCAGGCCGTGCTCGAGCGCGCGCGGCGCGCGGGCGCGAGCGGCTGCGACTGCGACGTGTCGGAGGGCTACGGGCTGAGCGTCACGGTGCGCAAGGGGCGGCCCGACACCGTCGAGCACAACCGCGACCGCGCGCTCGGCGTCACGGTCTACTTGGGCGATCGCCCCCGCATCAGGCGGGGGCACGCCAGCACCTCGGATTTCTCGCGCGCCGCGCTCGAGCAGACGGTCGACGCGGCGGCGGCGATCGCGCGCCACACCGCCGAGGACGACTGCGCCGGGCTGCCCGAGCCCGAGCTGCTCGCGCGCGAGGCGCCCCACCTCGACCTCTACCACCCGTGGGACCTCGCCACCGAGGACGCGGTCGAGCTCGCGAAACGCTGCGAGGCCGCGGCGTTCGCGGTCTCGAAGAAGATCCGCAACTCCGACGGCGCCACCGTCTCGGCGCAGCAGACGCAGTTCGCGTACGCCAACAGCCTCGGATTTAGTGGCGGGTTCGCCGGGTCGCGCCACTGGCTGTCGTGCGCGGTGATCGCCGAGGACAAGGGGCTGATGCAGCGCGACGACTGGTACAGCGCCTCGCGCGTGCCCTCCCGCATCGCCGACCCCAAGGCGCTCGGCCGCTACGCCGGGCAGCGCGCCGCGGCGCGCCTCGGCGCGCGCAAGATCGCGACCTGCCAGGCGCCGGTCCTGTTCGAGGCGCCGGCGGCGATCGGCCTCATCGGCCACTTCGTGGCGGCGGTGAACGGCGGCAACCTGTACCGCAAGACCTCGTTCCTGGTCGACAGCCTGGGCAAGCGGGTGTTCTCGCCGCTGGTGCAGATCGACGAGCGCCCGCTCGAGCCGCAGGGCATGGCGTCGAGCGCGTTCGACGAGGAGGGCGTGGCGACGCGCGCGCGGCCGATCGTTCGCGGCGGCGTGGTGGAAGGCTATTTCCTCGGCACCTACGCGGCGCGCAAGCTCGGCATGCAATCCACGGGCAGCGCGGGGGGCCATCACAATTTGATCGTCAAACCGGGCAAGCTTGACTTTCCCGGCATGCTGCGCGAAATGGGGCGCGGGCTGCTGGTCACCGAGCTGCTCGGGCAGGGCGTGAACAGCGTCACCGGCGACTACTCGCGCGGCGCGGCCGGCTACTGGGTCGAGGGCGGCGCGATCGCCTACCCGGTAGAGGAAATCACCATCGCCGGCAACCTCAAGGAAATGTTCAAGCGAATCGCGGCGATAGGCAGCGACGTGGTGGTGCGCGCCGGCCGCTCCTGCGGCTCGATCCTGGTGGAAAACATGACGATCGCGGGGGAGTAGCAAAGAACCGGGCAGAAGGAGTAACGTCTAATTCTTATGGGCCATGCTTGGACGCACCACGACGGCCCCGACCCGCACGAGCACCCGGTGGTCGCGGTGATCGCCATCATCGCCATCATCGCGGCCATGTTGTTGATTGCATGGGCGCGGCTCGCGATCCACGGCACCGATGACCTCGAGGCGGCGCTCGAGCCGATCGCGCCGGGTGACCTTGCGGTGAAGCCGAAGCCCGACCTCAAGTCCGATCAGGAGCGCGAGGTCGAGGCCGCCGTTACCTCGAGCCGTTTCGCGACCGGCTTTTCCCCCTAGGGCATAATTTCCCGCATGCGAGTCCTGATAGCTGCAACCGCGGCCCTGCTCGCCGCGGTGCCGGCCTGCGCGCTCGAGCGCGCCCCCCACGACCAGCTTGCCCAGGCCCAGCCGCGGCGCCAGCAGCCCGATGTCATCTTCGTGCCGACCCCCCATGAGGTGGTCGACGACATGCTGCGGCTCGCCAACGTGCGCAAGGGCGACATCCTCTACGACCTCGGCTCGGGCGACGGCCGCATCGCGATCGCCGCGGCCAAGCGCTACGGCATCCGCGCGGTGGGCATCGACATCGACCCCGACCGCATCCGCGAGGCGAACGAGAACGCGCGCAAGGCGGGCGTCGCCAACCTGGTCGAGTTCCGGCAGGAGGACCTGTTCAAGGCCGACTTCAAGGAAGCGACCGTGGTCACGCTCTACCTGCTGCCCGACCTCAACGTCAAGCTGCGTCCGCGGCTGTGGGACGAGCTCAAGCCCGGCACGCGCGTCGTCTCGCACCAGTTCGACATGGGCACCTGGAAGCCCGAGAAGCGCCTCGAGTCGAACGGCCGCGTGGTCTACTTCTGGACCGTCCCGGCAAAGAAGTGAAGCAGCTGCAGCTCGAAGTTGCCTCGGACGTGATCTGCCCGTGGTGCTACATCGGCAAGAAGCGGCTTGAGAAAGCGCTTGCGCTGGTGCCCGAGCTGAAGCCCGAGGTGCGCTGGCTGCCCTTTCAGCTGAATCCCGACATGCCCAAGGAAGGCGTGCCGCGCGCCGAATACCGCAAGGCCAAGTTCGGCTCGCTCGAGCGCTCGCGCCAGCTCGACGCGCGCGTGATCGCCGAGGGCAAAAGCGAGGGCATCGACTTCGCCTTCGACCGCATCCAGCGCACGCCCAATACGTCGCTCGCGCATCAGCTGATCGCCATTGCCCCGGATCAGGACCGGGTCGTGAGCGCCCTGTTTCGCGCCTACTTCGAGGAGGCGATGGATATCGGTGATCCGAAGGTTCTGGCCGGGATTGCCGCGCAATGCGGCGTCAAGGGCTGGCCCGAGACAGCGCGCGACGTGAGCGCGCTGGAGCAGGAAGTGCGCGGCATGGGGATATCGGCGGTGCCGACCTTCATCTTCAACCGCAAGTCGGGCGTCTCGGGCGCCTATCCGGTCGAAACCCTGGCCCAGGCCATACGCGCGGCCGGCTGAGCCACATGCCTTTACCTGTTGCGCTGATACTTCTGGCGCTAGGCGTGGCGGCGCTGGCCGCCGCGGTGTGGACGTGGCTGCGGATCCGGGCCTTTCTCGGGCGCGCCGCCACCACCGTCGGCGTGGTCGTCGCGCTGCAGGAGGAGACCGAGGACGAGAACGAGGGCGGGCGCATCGTTACGACGACCTACTTCTATCCCGTGGTGCGCTTCCAGAGCGCCGCGGGCGCGCAGGTCGAGTTCCGCTCGAACGTCGGGAGCAACCGGCCCGGGTACCGCACCGGCCAGCAGGTGCCCGTGGTCTACGAGGCCGCCCGGCCGGAAGGGGCGAAGATCCGCTCGTTCTTCCAGCTCTGGGCGCTGCCGCTTGTGCTCGGTCTGATCGGCGCGATCGTGTCGATCGTCGCCGCGGGCTTCGCCTTCTTCAGGTGAAGTCGAGCCGCGTCTCGAGCAGCATGCCGTAGATCGGCAGCGGCGCGCGCTTGCCGCCGAGCTCAAGCGGCGGCAGCTCCTCGGCGCCGAGCGTCTTCACCTCCGACCCGAGCGCCTTCATCACGTCGAGCGAGACCACGATCTCGCCGGCGCGCGCGCGGTGCACCAGGCGCTCGGCGATGCTCACGCTGTCGCCGAAGCCGACGAACTGCTGCGCGCCCTGCGGGCCCGCCAGGCCGAACACCGTTTCCCCGGTGTGCACGCCGAGCGCGACCGCGGCCGGCAGCCCGTACTCCGCCTGCCAGCGCTCGCCGATCGGCCCGAACTCGCCCTGGATGGCCTTCGCCGCCTTGACCGCGTCGCCGTTGAACTGCTTCGCGTCGCTGGCGACGAACGCCGCCACCAGCCCGTCGTTGTGCACCGAGAGCACGCTTCCGGTGTTGTCCTTGATCGCGCGCGCCGCGAGCGAGAAGAACTCGTTGGCGAGCGCCAGCACCTTGTCGGGCTGCAGCGCCTCGCTGAGCCGCGTGAAGTTGCGCAGCTCGGCGTAGAGCACCGCCGCGGCCCTGCGTTCAGGACTTGTCACCGGCTGCTCCTATGCCATTCAGGTAATGTTCCCAGACGTAGAGATTGCGTTCGCACGCCGCCACCGCGGCGTCCTCCATGCGCAGCTTCTTCGCGAACTTCTCGACCGCGCGCCAGCCGGTGTCCGAGTGCTCGACGTCGGCTTCGGTGTGCAGCTCGAAGAACTCCAATTCTGATTCACTTAGATCAAATAACTCTTTCCATCGTCGGCGCTCCATGCCGAACCAGCCGCGCCTGCGGAACTCGCCCTTGCCGTAGCCTGGCACGTTGACGCGCTCGGCGCAGGTGTTGGCGACGACGCCCTCGAGCCAGTGCCGGTTCGCCATCAGGCCGTCCCACGCCGCCCACGCGAGCTCGGTGCTCGGGAGCGGCGCCGCGCGCTGCAGCGCGCTCCTTTTCAAGCCGATCCGTACCCCCAAGTCTTCCAGGATCTGCCAGTGCGGCCGGCCGCCGCCGTGGCTGTGGTCGGCGATCACCTCCTCGCTGCACGCCTGGATGATGCGCATGCGCGTGTCCCAGTCGCTGCAGTTGGCCGCCACCTTCAGCTTGAGCACCGAGTTGCGCTGGCGGGTGTTCAGGCGATGCTGCTGCGCGAACATGCGCGCGCGCCCCTTGGTGAGCGGCTGGTGGAACCAGCGGCAGCGCGCGACGAACGCGTCGACCACCCGGTCCATCCGGGAGATGACACTCATGCGAAGGTCAATGTCACCCGCTTGTTCCGCTTTCCCTCCGAGCGGATGCGCGCCACGGCGAGCCTGCCGATCTCGGCGGTGTTCTTCACGTGCGTGCCGCCGCAGGCCTGGAGGTCGACGCCCGGGATCTCGAGCAGGCGCACGCGTCCCTCGCCGCGCGGCGGCGCGACCGACATCGTCTTCACCAGCTCGGGCCGGGCATCGAGCTCGGCGTCCGTGATCCAACGGGGTTTTGTTTCGTGTCCGGCAAGCACCAATTCGTTCAGCCTGACCTCGATCTCGTCCTTCACCAGCTTCTCCATCTCGATATCGAAATCGAGGTGCGCCTTGTCGTCACCGATGCGCCCGCCGGTGACCGGCGCCTTCACCACCGCGCCGAGGAGGTGCAGCGCGGTGTGCAGCCGCATCAGGCGGTGGCGCCGCTCCCAGTCGATCTCGATCGGCAGCTTCATCCCGGATTCGACAGTCGCCCCGGGCTCGAGCATGTGCAAGACCGAGTCTCCCGCTTTGCGTGTGTCCACCACGCGCCAGGCGCCGATGCGCCCGGTGTCGCTGGCCTGCCCGCCGCCGAGCGGGTAGAACACCGTGCGATCGAGCTCGACCGTTCCTTCGTGCACGGCGATGACGGTGGCGTCGCAGGCTTTCAGGTACGGGTCGTCTCTGAATAATAGTTCAGTCATGAAAAATCAGGGACAGACCACGTTTTCCCGCCACCGGCTCCGAGAAAACGTGGTCTGTCCCTGTTTTTGCCCCACTAGCCAAATAGGGTAACGAGCGCCACGATGAACACCACCAGCGCGCCGGCGGCGAAAAAGATGAGAGTGGTATTCGAGATCGCTGGCAGCGCGGCGCCGCTCGCCGGCGCGGCGCCGCCGTGGGCGTGCGCGGGCTCCGGGTGCAGGACCACGGTCTCGTCCTCGACCGAGGACATGCGCTTGTTGAAGTTCTGGAAGAACTCGTCGGCGACCTTCTTCGCCGCGGCGTCGACCAGGCGCGATCCGATCTGCGCCAGCTTGCCGCCGACGTTCGCCTTGACGTCGTAGAGCAGGCGGGTTTTGTCCGAATCAGGTATCAGTTTTACCTGCGCGGCGCCCTTGGCGAACCCCGCCGCGCCGCCCTGGCCCTCGAAGGCGAGCGAGTAGGACTGCGGCGGCTTGATGTCGGAGAGCGACATGCGGCCGCGGAACTTGGCGCTCACCGGCCCGACCTTGGCGGTCATCAGCACGTTGTACTCGTTGTCGTTGACCCGCGTGATCGACTCGCAGCCCGGCACGCAGGCCTTGAGGACCTCGGGGTCGTTCAGCGCCTTCCAGGTGTCCTGCTGCGACGCCGGGATCAGCTGCTCGCCGCTCATCTCCACTGGGGTTTGTCCTTGCTCGTGGGATTGCTCAGGGTCCTGGCGAGGTCCACCAGGCTCTTCAGATTATGCACCGGGAGGAAGAGATCCACGTGCGGCAGCATCGCGCGCACGCCCGCGGGCCGCGCCTCGAACTTCTCGTAGCGCAGGAGCGGGTTGAGCCACACCAGGCTGCGGCAGGACTTGGCGAGGCGCTCCATCTCCTCGCCCAGGCCCTCGCCCGCCTCGCGGTCGAGGCCGTCGGACACCAGCAGCACGCACGCGTTCTGCGCCAGCGTGCGCCGGCCCCAGCGCCAGTTGAACTCGCGCAAGCTGGCGCCGATGCGCGTGCCGCCCGACCAGTCCTTGATCGCGTCGGCGACCTTGGCCATGGCGACGTCGACGTCGCGGTGGCGGAGCTGGCGCGTGATGTTGGTGAGCCGCGTGCCGAACACGAACACCGAGACGCGGTCGCGGTCGTTGGTGATGGCGTGCAGGAAGTGCAGGAACATGCGCGAGTACGGGTTCATCGAGCCCGAGACGTCGCACAGCACGACGAGCGGCGGGTGCAGCTCGGTGGGCGCGGTGCGCACCAGCGGGATGATGTCGCCGCCCTCGCGCAGGCTCTCGCGCAGGGTGGCGCGCAGATCGATGGTTTTCCCGTTCCTGGATATTTTTTTTCTTCTGGTTCGAATCAGGGGCAAGGGCAGGCGCAGCTCGGAGAGCATCTTCTTCGCTTCCACCAGCTCGGCCGCCGACATGGTGTCGAAGTCCATGCGCGCGAGGATCTCGCGCGAGGAGAAGGTCAGGCGCGCCTCCAGGTCGAGCTTCTCAGATGAAGAATCCTGTTCCCGGGGCTGCTGAAACAATGCATCGGTCAGCCGCTGGCTCTGCTGCTGCTCGGGCTTCGCGGCGCGCCCGTACGCCTGCGGCAGCATCAGGCTCATCATGCGCTCGGCGAGCTTCGGGTCGCGCCAGAAGATGCGGAACGCCTGGTCGAAGACCGGGCGCTGCTCCTGGCGCGAGAGCAGCACCGCCGACATGGTCCAGTACCAGTCCTCGCGCCGCAGCGGGAACTGCTCGGCTGCGGCGATCTCGAGCGCGCGCACGCAGTCGATGACGCGGTCCGAGCCGATGCGCATGCCGGCCGCGCGCAGCAGGCGCGCGAAATGCATGACGTTTTCCGGCAGCCTTCCCGGATTCAAGCCGCGGCCGCGGTCTTCGCCTCGGCGACGAGCCGCTCGGCTTCCTCGCCGGCGATGCGCTCGAGGTCGTCGCGGTACTTGAGCAGCACGCCGAGGGTGTTGTTGACGGTCTCGGGGTCGAGCACCACGCGGTCGAGCGCGGCGAGGCAGCTCGCCCAGTCGATGGTCTCGGCGACGCCGGGCAGCTTGAACAGATCCACCTTCCTGAGCTGCTGCACGAACGCCACCACCTCGCGCGACAGCCCCTCGGCGGCCTTCGGCGCCTTGCGCCGCAGGATCTCGAGCTCGCGCCGCGCGTCGGGATAGTCGACCCAGTGGTAGAAGCAGCGGCGTTTCACCGCGTCGTGGATCTCGCGCGTGCGGTTCGAGGTGATCACCACCACCGGCGGCTCCTTCGCGCGCAGCGTGCCGATCTCGGGGATGGTGATCTGCCAGTCGGACAGCACTTCCAGCAGGTAGGCCTCGAACGGCTCGTCGGTCCGATCGAGCTCGTCGATCAGCAGGACCGGGGAATCGCCCTCCAGCGCCCGGGCCAGGGGTCTTTTCACCAGGAACTTCTCGGAATAGATCTGCGAGCCGAGCCTGCCCTTGTCCTTCTCGCCCGCGGCTTCGGCGAGGCGGATCTCGATCATCTGCGCCGAGTAGTTCCACTCGTAGGCCGCCTGAGAGATGTCGAGCCCCTCGTAGCACTGCAGGCGGATCAGCTCGCGCCCGAGCGCCTGCGCCACCACCTTGCCGATCTCGGTCTTGCCCACGCCCGCCTCGCCCTCGAGGAAGAGGGGCCGCTGCATCGCGAGCGACAGGAAAAGCGAGGTCGCGAGGCTGCGGTCGGCCACGTACTCGCCCTTGGCGAGCAACGCCTGGGTCTCGTCGATCGATTTCGGTAGGGGTTTCGGCATAAACCGTTGCATTTTCCGGGATTTGGCGCGCCGCCGCCACTAGGCTTTCCGCCAGGTGAATCTCCCACAAGACGCGCGCTTGCCAGAGGCGCAGACTAGCGGCGGAGGAGAGAGATGCCCTTGAGGCGGCGCGAGTTCGTCCTGGCGAGTGCAGCAACACTCGTCCTGCCGCGCGTTGCCAGCGCGCCGATCCTGGTGCGAGCTGACCGGGTGATCGCGCCGGCGATTCGACGATCTGCTGCGCGAACGCTATGGGGCGATGGGCGGCAGCGAGCGCGCGCGGCGGGCGCATCCCTTGGCCTGACCCCGTGCACCGGCGCACATTCGTCGCACTGATCGGCAGCGCGTTCGCCGCGCTGCTCGCGGCGCTCGCGCAGGCGCGCGCGAAGCCGGCGCGCATCGGGTTCCTGGTGCCGACGAGTAGGAAGGGTTACGCGCCGCGCATCGAGGGCTTTAGGGCAGCGCTGCGCGAGCTCGGGTACGTCGAGGGCAAGAACCTGGCGATCGAGTATCGCTCTCTGGACGATGACCGCTACGAGCGGCTGCCGGAGCTCGCGGCGCAGCTCGTGGCGCTCAAGGTGGATGCGCTGGTGACCGGCGGCACGCCGGCGACGCTTGCGCTGAAGCGCGCCACCAGCACGATTCCGATCGTCATGGGCTCGATCTCGGATCCGGTGGCCACCGGTGTCGTGCCGAGCCTCGCGCGGCCCGGCGGGAACATCACGGGCTCGATGTTTTTCGTGGCGGAGCTGGGCGTCAAGCGGCTGGAAATGTTGAGCCAAGCACTGCCGCGCATGAAGCGCGTCGCCGTGCTGATGAATGCGGACAACGTCTCGATGGTACCGGTCGAGCGCGAGATGCGGCCGGCCGCCAAGCAGCTCGGCCTCGAGATGCAGCGCCACAACGTGCGCTCACCCGGGGATTTCGACTCCGCGTTCGCGGCGATGGCGGCCGGGGGCGCGGAAGCGCTGGTGATCGTCGAGGACGCGATGCTCAACGCCAATGCCAGGCGGCTCGGCGCGGCCGCGACCGCGAAACGGCTGGTGTCGATCGGGGCGCCGGATGTGGCGCTCGGCGGCGGCGCCTTCGCCTACGGCGTAGACCAGGTAGAAATGTTCCGCCGCGCCGCTCATTACATCGACAAGATCCTCAAGGGCGCGAAGCCCGCCGACCTGCCGATCGAGCGCGTCACCAAGTTCGAGCTGATGGTCAACATGAGGACCGTCAAGGCGCTCGGCATCGCATTGCCGCAGACCGTCTTGGTGCGCGCCGAACGGGTGATCGAATGAACGGCCGCCGGTCCAGGTGGCTAGGGCTTGGTCCAGTTCTGGACCGAGAGGCCCGGAACGCGCCGGAACTCGCGCTCGTTGTTGGTGACGAGGACCGCGCCGAGGTGCCGCGCATGCGCCGCGATGAGGAGGTCGTACGGCCCGATGCGCCGGCCGGCGCGGTCGAGCGCAGCACGGATCTCGCCGAAATCGCGCGCCGCCGCCGCCGGGTAGTCCTCGACCTGGAACAGATCGACCAGCTCGTCGAGAGCCTGCCGGCGCTCGAGCGCCACGTCGCCGCGGGCGAGCCCGTACTGGATTTCGGAGAGCGTGATCGCCGACAGGCGCGCCTCGCCCGGAGAGCGGCCGGAAAGCCTGCGCTTGATGCGCTCCGCACCCGGCGCGCGATTGATCAGGTAGGCGAACGTGTCGGTGTCGAGCAGCCAGATCATCTCCAGCGCCGCCGCTGCATGCGCGGCTGGCGGCGCACGAAGCGGCCGCGAAACGCACCGAGGATCGAATCGAGCTGCCCCAGCGTGATCCGCTTGGGCAGCAGCAGCACGCCGCCGGAGGCCCGCTTGACCATGACCTCGTCGGACTGGAAGCGGAATTCCTTCGGCAGGCGCACCGCCTGGCTGTTGCCGTGCCTGAACACCTTTGCCGTCTTCATGGCAGCGCGAAACTCCCGGAGTAGATACGTGAAGTATACACCTGGCCGAGCGCGCGGATGAGGCGGCGCCGGTTCGTCGCGCTGATCGGCGGCGCGCTCGCCGCGCCGCTGCTCGCGCGCGCGCAGCCGAAGAAGGTGGTCCGCATCGGCGTGCTCGAGACCACGTCGCTCAGGCTGAATGCGGAGAACTTCGACCGCTTCCGCACCGGCCTGAAGGAGCGCGGCTACGTCGAGGGGCCGACGCTGGTGATCGCGTACCGCTCGGCCGAGGGGCGCACCGAGCGCTTCAATGAGCTCGCGGCGGAGCTGGTGAAGAGCAAGGTGGACCTGATCCTGGTGCGCGGCACGCCGGCCGCGCTGGCGGCGAAAAAGGCGACGGCGACGATCCCGATCGTGATGGCGGCGGTCGGCGACCCGGTGGAAGCGGGCCTCGCCGCGAGCCTGGCGAAGCCGGGCGGGAACGTGACCGGGCTCACCAGCACCACCGCCGAGCTGGTGCCCAAGCGGCTGGAGCTGCTCAAGGCGCTGGTGCCGAAGATGACGCGCGTCGCGGCGTACAGCAATCTCGCCAACGTCGCCGCGGCCAATACGTGGAAGGAAATCGAGGCCGCGGCGGGCGCGATGGGGCTGCAGGCGCAGCTGCTCGACGTGCGCCGCGCGGAGCAGATCGCGCCCGCGTTCGACAAGGCGATGGCCGAAGGCGCGCAGGGGCTGATCGTCGGGGTCGAAACGCTGATCCAGTCCAACCGCAAGGAGATCGTCGAGCTCGCCGCAAGACACAAGCTGCCCGCCATGTACGCGGCGCGCGAATTCGTCGAGGACGGCGGCCTGATGTCCTACGGGGTGAGCTATCCCGACCTCTACTACCGCGCCGCCGGCTATGCCGACCGCATCTTCAAGGACGCAAGACCCGCCGAGCTGCCGATCGAGCGGCCGGCGAAATTCGAGCTGTTCATCAACCGCAAGACGGTGCGTGCCCTCGACCTGGTCATCCCGCCGGATCTGTTCCTGCGCGCCGACGGGGTGATCGACTAGCGAAAGGTGGCTGGAACACCGCTTGCTCCACGCTCTCCTGATTCGCCACCGAACAGGAGATGGGCGGCATCAAGGTGTACCAGGCCGCGCTCAAGTGCGTGGTCAACGAGGACCTGAAGGAAGAGTGGGAGCAGTACCTCGAGGAGACCGAGAAGCACGTGCAGGTTTTACACGACGCGTGCCTGCAGCTCGAGCTCGACCCGCGGCAGCAGAGCCCCGGCCGCAAGATCACCCGTGACATGGGGGTGGCGAAGAATATGACCGGCGCCCAGGGCAAGGCGCTGAAGGAGGCGTACGAGGAGGTCGAGGACGAGGAGGACGAGCACCTCTATCACTCGAAGGGCTGGCTGCGCGAGCTCTCGCTCGA
>Ga0187892_10006935_pt1 | contig 16478 bp, 24 predicted proteins | sample MA1701073metaG_FD_139345 | JGI IMG/M metagenome (GOLD analysis project Ga0187892, IMG submission 139345) | Bio-ooze microbial communities from a basaltic lava cave in the Kipuka Kanohina Cave System on the Island of Hawaii, USA - MA170107-3 metaG ... | reverse complement strand
GCAGGGCCAGAAAACTTGGATTGATGCAACAACTCTGGACCGTGTGAATCAGTCTCAAGAGCTCACTAGCTGGATTGCCGAGCACATGCAGCTGACGGCCACTTACGGGCTCGCCAACAAAAAGCACCGCATTCTATTCACACAGCTGGTGCCAAAACTAGAGGTGGGGACTGGTACCGTGTCTCGGTGAGTGACAAGGCTTCGCTCACCCGAAACGGGCCACGGAATATGCGTCAAACTGAAAGTCGGGGATGCCCGGTGCGAGTGCACTTTGAAGGACTCAAGGCGTTGTGCCCGGGTCATTCAATAAATTTGCCACGCGCAGAGAGGAAGAGGGAAACCTGCTTGATGCTCCTGCCAAGGTCCTTGGCTACACCGCCAGCCGCTCATGACACGCGCGGGTGTGTATTCCGCTTTGGGCTGTTGCTATTCAGCCCTTCGATGCGCAGCGAACCACTTTTCCCGGTTTTCGATAACCTCTTGCGGTGTTGGTTTCGGCTTATCATACTTGGGGGTCCGCTCAATCTCTGCTTGCCCGGTAATACGAGCATTTATCTCAACGAACTCCTTAAACTCCTCAGGAACCCCAGCATCCTGATAAATCGCCTCCCACGGACAGGCAGGTTCACAAGCTGCACAATCAATGCATTCTGCCGGATCGATCAACAGTTGGTTCTTGGGAATAGCAGGATCATTCCCGGTGTATAAGTGAATACAGTCCACCGGACACACTTCTACACAGGCCGTGTCGATCTGGTCCGTACACAGTGGTCCTATGACCCAGGTCATGTTGGCTCCTTCTTTCTAATCTCAATTTCATTTACATTGTGCTTGGCCCGTGGCGTGTCGACAACCGATTAGACCTCAAAAAAAAATGAGCCCCTCGCGTGTCGGCCGCGAAACTTATCTCATGGGCTCAGGTGGCAGACCCTAGACTCTTGTGGCTTAGGTCTTATAGATCAATCCGGCGACTCCGCCTTCGATCGCATGAGCGATCAGGTGGAAAATCGAATCCGTGAAAGCCAGGCCAGCAGGCAAGTAGCTTACGCTGTAGTACTGGTAGAGGTTCCCCAGAACCGGCGAGAGTATCGCTACGATTACGCCCAGTGTCACGCCCGCTTTTATCCCGCTTATCCCACCTCCCCATGCAGGGCCTCCCAGCGCAGCGCCTACTTTTACAAAGAGGAAGGTAAAGACAAGCGCGAAAATCAGGTCCGTCACAATGTACGCAGGGATGACGGTGCGAAACATGCCAGGATGGGTAGAACTCATCTGCTCAAGCTGCCGCCCCACGATCTGCGTGTAGAACGTTGCGTTCAGGGCCACGCGAACAATCCACACACCGATCACAGCTCCCGCAAAGCGCCCTATGTTCATTTGGTTGTCCTCCAAAAAAGAAATTTTGGGCTCCGCCTTACCGATGAAGGCAGCACGATGTGAGCCTCTCTCGCCTGCACGCCTGAAGCGTTGGTGATTTTGCCGAGCACCAACTGATCCAGCGCGTTCGCATCCGCAACTTCCGCAAGGGCAACCACGTGCCCCCGCAACGGTCCGCCAGTTTAACCTCGGGCAGGCAGGTTGCGACACTCCGGGATTTGATCATGAATGGAACCGCTCGGGTTTCCTACAGCATGTCAAGGAATTCCTTCCAGGGTGTGGCAACCAGGGTTTCGGTTGTCGAATGTCCCTAAGCGCGGATGATCATGACCGCCTTTCAACCTCCTTCCGATCGATCGGCGGCCTGGACAATGTCCACGACATCGAAGCGCCCCAAGGTTGCGAAGCTTTCCTTCCAGACGATTCTAGGACACTCCGTTACCTTCTATGAGATACGGAAGCGCCAGAATGTTTTCCGCCGGCCCACTCAGGGTTGAGATTTATCGCCTCTTCCCAGATAGGAGGCTTCGTGCGGCCCGCAGTCTCCGTTACCGAGAGCACCCGAACCACTTGCCCTTCCCGCAGTTTTCTCAGGACCACTTTTCGTCCGTTCTTGAGCACAAACGCATCACGCCGCCACCAATCCTCCATCTTGAATGTCGCTGTGGTCTCCTGCGGCACCCCGAACCGTCGTTGGGTATCTTCAGGAATGTAGAGCAACTCGACTTCAGTTCCGGTTCTGAGGCAGACAGCGGTAGAGGCCTCTTCGGGAGAAACGAGCCAGTTGGACCCGTGCGGCTGTCTTCGCACAACCAGCACTTCGTCTGCTCTTGCGTCGCGTGAATGACCTTCTGCTGAAACGTAACACATCGGAAACTCCTTTCTGGGCAGGCATAACTACCGCCCCGCTGCTGCAGCTTTTTCGGGCGGCTCGACTTGCCCGAAAATCTCGCGCTCTGCTTGCAACCAATCCTGCAAGTCAAAGCCGTCAAGACAGCCTCTCGCTTCGTATAGCTGATATGCGCGCAGTACAATATGCCTGCGCTGCAAGTCTGGGTCTGATAACTGCGTTTGTTCTGGGGAATTAGGGCTTTCGTTCTTCATGGGACCTCCTACTGTTTTTTTGACGCGACGGCCAAAGCTAACCTGCCTTGGATTTTAGTGGGATGGCATTGATCTCTCAGCAGGACTTTCTCTGCAGGTCACGTGCAAGATCGCATTGGTTTTTTCAGGATCCTGATTCAATGTCTGGATGGCTTCGGCTGTCGGAACAATGACCAATTCGACTCTGCGTTGGGCGGCTACATGTTTCACCTCTTCCATCACCGGCAATGCCCCGTGGGCCCCGGTGCCGACGACCAGCCGACGGCATTTCCAGGGAATGTCCTCCTCGACCGAGAGCGGCGTATGTCCAAAAGTGTCGCGGAACCTCTTGGATGCCTTTTTCTTTCGCTTGCGGACCTCCCCGCGATCGATCACCACGTCGTGCTCATGAGTGACGCCGTCGATCCGCATCGAACCAAAGGAAAAATCTTGAAAGCGCATGCGCACCTCCTTTCGTGAGTAAGTTTGAAAGCTTGAAGGTTTTCGTACTATTGTAACGACAGGAGAGAATGCGTCAATTTCCCCCATCGAATCCATAACTGAACATTGGGAGAGAACCTTGTTGAGGTTTGCGTTATCGATCACAATTCCACAACGGCTGTTCTCAGTCATGGCTGCCTTGTCGACTTTTGTTGTGCCCGCTGGGCATGCGGCGGAGGTAACCTACACCCCTCCGATCCCGATCGTAACCACGGAAGCGTTGTATCCCGTCAATTCCCTCGCTATGGGGAGCGTAACATTGACGGTGGTTGTCGAAGAAGATGGTCGGGTCTCGGAAGCGAAGGTTCTGAAATCCATTCCCTCGCTGGACGAACCTTCAGTCCGTGCCGCCCGGCAATGGCGGTTCGAACCGGCCCGGCTCGACGGCCGTCGGGTTCGTTCCGCGGCCAGCATCAGTTTTGTGTATGACCGTGGGCTCTTCCGAACCGTAGGCAAGCCAAGGAAATAAGCTCCCTTCGGGTTGACGAGGAGTGTTGCGAGACACGCCATGCAGACGGCGGCAACTTGTGCGTTGGCCAGTCAGTCATCTTGCTCGACCAATTCCAGTTCGTCTGGATCAGTCCCAACTATCTTGAGGTATGATCCACAAGCCAGACACTCCACGATTTCACCCATTTTGACTTCCTGTAATTCGATCCTGGCATCGCACTCCGGACAATAGACCACTGCCGTTCCCATTTGCCTTACCTCTGGTGAAAGACCGACAGCCAGGCGGCCCTCTCCAATACGGACCTTTCCCTTCTTCCCTATCAGTCCACGCGACGTTCCGCACGACCAGGTTACACCACCGATCGCCGGGAAGCCCCTTTACGGAGGATTCCAGCTCTCATCTTGCTATTTTCTCCGGTCTTGACTCATCAGCTTTGAACGACCGTTGCTTCCTGAGCCGCCACGTCGAAGGACGGATCGATGGTTGAGGCCCTCTGAAATTCGGCCAGGGCATTGTTCAGATCTCGCCCCGCTTTGAGTTGGTGGCCTAGATTGCCTGGAGTCCTGCCAAAGCGTCCTGCTGTGCGTTCACAGGTTCTGCCTCGTGCCAATGGCACCTTTGTCTTGCGTGCGCGCGCTTCTCCGCAGCTCGACGCTTCCCTTAAAGTACGCACCCTCTGCAATCGAGATTCGCGAAGATTCAACATCGCCCACCACAGATCCGGACGCTTTGATTTCCACTAATTCTCCCGCAGAAATGTTGCCAACTACGTTGCCCTTGACGGTGAGGTTTTTGGCACTGATTTCACCCTTGATCGTCCCATGCGAACCAATCACAAGATCGTGGTCTTTGAGTTCGATCTTACCTTCTACTCGTCCGTCAATGGTCAGATCCTCCTCCCCAGTGAGCTCGCCTTTAATAGAAACGGACTTGCCAATGTTAATGGTTTCCTCTTTCGCTGGAGTAGGTTTGGGTTCGAACCGTGCTTCTATGGGGTCCCTCTTCTCAAATGGACTGATAGCCAGCTCGTCTTTTTGGGTCAGATAGGGTTCCCTTTCTTCCTCGGGTTCCTTGCTTTTCCACATAAAGGCCCCTAAGTTTGAAGGCCAGTGGGCTTTTTCATGGTTGAGTTCAACATTTTTGTAAAGTCCCTGGGGTGCCTTCGCAACGGGTGAACTGGAAATCCCTCAGCACCTAGCTCAAACGGTGCATCTGCACTACTTCAAACCTGGTGCATGAAGAATTCGGGCTTCGCACCTTCTGGTCGCTCTCGAACGCTTTCAGTTCGGCCTTCAAGAGCTGGAGCCGGTCCCGCAGTTTAAGGCGGCGACGCTGGGGCAGTTTCTTCCGAAGGGAAATGGGGGCTCCGTGCGGCTCGCTGGCGTCACCGAGAGCACCCGAACCACTTGCCCTTCCTGTAGCTTTTTCGCTAGGAGTTTGTGGCTATTTATAAGCACAAACATATCGCGCCGCCACCAATCGTCAGTTTTGAAACTGTTGCCTCCTGTTGTGTACCGAACCGCCGTTGAGTCGCTTCCGGAACATAGAGCAGGTCCATTTCAGTTCCGGTGCTCGGGCAGACAGTGACGGAGACATCTTCGGGAGAAACGAGCCAATCGGACCGTGTGGCTGTTCTCGGACGAGCAATACTTGGTCTTGCCTGGCGTTGCTTGAACGCGCCCTTCTGCCAATGGGTGACACATAGTGCTCTGCTCCCCATCGCCTTCACTTCACATGGTCTTGGCCCGCGTCAGACTCTGACTTTCGCTTGGGGACCCAGCCTCTCCAGACCTCGACGCTGCGAGGAAAGCGATCCTCGATTCGGTCCGGCATTTGATAGCGATCCTGAATGCGGTAGCGATCTCTCGGAGGTGCAGGTACCGCAGACGGCGTGCTCAATGTTTGACCTTCGGAGGGGCGATCCCAGGATTGCACCTTCGGTGCGTTTTCAGCCCCATCCTTTGCCGCACTTCGACGGTAGCCAGTCAAGTACGCATCGGGAGGGATTGGGGCATCATCCAAGAGCCGCATCGTGACCTGCCGTTCGCCTCTTAGCGTCGGGCGAGGGCCACGCATCGGGAGCGTAAAGAGCTTGATCGGCCAGAGAGGAGGAAAAGTCCAGCCGAGCACATCCCGCCCGGTATGACCATGTCCCAGGATTTTGCCGTCCGCGTCTACAGTGAAACCACCAACGGAGACCACTTTGCCCGAAATCGGCACCTCGGCATTCGGCAGAATCAGACGGTCAAACTCCAGCTTGATCCAACCTTTGCCGAGAAAGCGCCCCGGGTCGCGGTAACTCTCCAACCGACCAACGAAAAAGGCCCCATGGGGAATCGCCACGCGTCCAAACTGCCGCAACGGTCTTGCCTGGCAGTTGAGCGGCTCACCGACCTTCGCCGAGCGAGAGGAAAGACTGGGCTCCTGCAAGGTGCAGTCAAGAAGCGTGCCAGCCCTCAACTGAATCTCTTGCGCCAAGAGATCAGCGTGTTGGAGGCCAACAATAAACAGAACTACACGCAATACGGTGCTGCGCATATCTTCCTCCTGGAGCGTCCGCAGACTCCGTGGCCCTGTCGATCACGAATTGTCACGACTTGCTGACCAGTAAGAATGATCCTCTATGCAGAGAAAAAAATGGAGGAAGTCCGGCGGAGCCGCCAGCCGGCAGGCATCGGAAACCAAAAGAACAAAACCCGCACTGGATGCGGATCAGGAGGGATTAGGAGAATTCTTACTTCTGCCGCCTATCTTGATTAGGAGATTGGAAAAACGATTCCTTCATCCTCTATGGAATTTAACTTCGAGGACGCGCGGAGTCAAGGAAATCCATTACATTTTGATAAGTGGAGTCCGTCGGTCATGAAGGCCAGGATGTCTACCTTGGGGGAGAGACAGCGGTCATTATAATCACGGGCATTCGCGATTTTCAGGTTGCAGTCAATGCCCTTACGGTGGGCGCTTATGACTACATCACCAAACCGTTTCTTGCCAAGGAACTTGCAGCCAAGGTATCGAGAGCATTGGAGCGGCATCGATTGATGGCTGAACGGCGTCAGTATCACACGAATCTGGAGGTACGAGTCCGTAAGCGGACTGCTGACCTTCAGCAAGCTCTCGGCCAGATTGAACATGCCTACACGCATACCTTGAAAGCCCTAACTCTTGCCCTGGACGCGCGAGAGCGCGAGACTCAGAAACACTCTCAAAGTCAGCGAGTACACGGTTATGATCGCCGAACAGTTAGGCATCAGCGGTGAAGCAGCTAGTAGATATCTGGCGCGGCTCGTTGTTGCATGACATTGGAAAGATCGGCATTCCCGACAGCATTCTCCTGAAGCCCGGAGAGCTTACCAAAACTGAATGGGGGGTCGAAAGCATCCTGGAATTGGCCACGACATCTTGCGGCAGATCGAGTTTCTCCGGGGTGCTGCGCTGATGGTGCTGGGCCCTTCTACTCGGCGCAGTGCGCGTGTACGGCGTAGTCAATTACTCCGTAGCTTGCCGGACGCGGGATATCGGAGTTCGCATGGCGCTCGGCGCGAAGAGAAGCGACGGGCTTGCGGTTCTAAGAATTGCACCGTGGACTCAGAGTCCGGGAAGTGTGGGCCGCACAGCTCCGCGGCCGGGAGTTCCTGTTGATACACCGGCTCTTTCGCTCCCACCGTACCGGCCAAATCATCAAGCCTGTATTCACTCGCTTCTCTTTTCCACCCAGATGGCACTACGACATCGTCCGCGCACTCGATTACTTTCAAGCCGTCAACGCGCCTTGCGACCCGCGCCTGGCCGAGGCAATCGACATCGTCCGTAGCAGCCAGCGCAAGGACGGGCGCTGGTCGCTACAACACTCGTACAAAGGGAAGACGTATTTCGAGCTTGATCGCCTCGGCGCGCCGAGCCGCTGGAATACTCTGCGGCGCTGCGGGTGTTGAGGTGGTGGGATCGGGGCAGCGGGACGCGAGAAGAGTGAAGAACACTGGAGCTGGCTAGCAGGCCGTTGAAGCAGCCTTTTGCTATCGCTATGCTCCGGGCATGCAGCTTAACGACAGGCGTTAAGCCGCGACTAACGCCGTAGTGTTTGCTGATCCAGTTCAGTGGTCGTGTAGTCGGCTTAACTATCCGGAAACTAGGAACACATGATCTTCGTGCCCGTCTGAATCTCAGTTACCATTTTTTCCCAGTCTTCACGCCCGTCATTCGCAGATGGCGATGGCCAAAGCACGAAAACCTGCCCCTGCAAGGCGCTCGTCACTGTTTCTCCCTGCTCTCCTTGTTGAAGCGGCCCGTGCGCCAGCACGACGCCACGGTCTCTGTTCATGCACCTCGGCATAGATGAGTCCGCTGACCTGAGACGGAAACGAAACGTGCTCCTGCTCGAACAAGGCACAGACGCCAGCAGCCAGCCCGCTTCACCCAAGGCCACCGCTGCGCGGGACGTCAGCTCCGCGCCGGGCGAGAGGGTCAGGTCGGGTGAAGGCAATAGCGTGGCTTACTCGCAGGCGTTTCCGCTGTGGCACCGCGCAGCGCTGGGCAGGCGCGAGATGGCCGAGGCGTTGCTCCGGCGCGGAGCGAGCCTGAGCGCGCATGTGGATTCCAGCGGCTCGCTTGTGTACACTTCATCACCCGGCACCTGCTCTCCCGCCGTTTCGATGAGGACGAGCGCAGCAGTGCGAATCGCGCTTATCAGAAGTATTTCACCTACTACGCTGCGCACCCCGAGGATGCGAAGAAGCTCCTGGCAACCGGGGAGTCGAAGGCAGACGAGACTTTGCCGGTTGTCGAGTTTGCGGCGTTGAGCATGGTTGCCAGTTTGGTGATGAACCTCGACGAGGTGCTCAATAAGTAGGGATGATTGCGACGATCGCTGGGTCCGGACAGCCCAGAACCAAGCGCAACAGATGTAAGACAAAGCGAAATGACCAATGACTAAGCGCGAATGACCCAGCAAATCCAAAATCACAATGCCGAAGGAGCTGGCCTTAGACATTCGGTCTTGGTCATTGTTTCGTCATTAGAGCTTGGTCATTAGTCCTTCATTGACACTTGGAATCCCAAACGCGGACTCAAAAAACGTATCGGAAACGCCATGAATCCATACCGTGAAGCCGTTCTGGTCGAAACCCGCCGTCAGTTCTTTAGCCGCTCTGCTCGGGGTCTTGGCGTCACCGCACTGGCCACGATGCTGGGCGAGAACCTGTTCGCCAACGACGCATCCCAGACACCGGCTTCAGGACCATTGCCTGGACTTCCCCAGTTTGCCCCGAAGGCTAAGCGCGCCATCTACCTCCACATGGTGGGTGCCCCGCCCCAGATGGACTTGTTCGACTACAAGCCGGGCTTGAAGGACTGGTACGACGAGGAGCTGCCAGACTCCGTACGTAAGGGCCAGCGACTCACCGCGATGACTGCCGACCAGTCGCGCTTTCCCATCGCCCCCTCGGTCTTCAAGTTCGGACAGCACGGCCAGGAGCGGTGCCTGGATTTCTGAACTTCTTCCCTACACCGGCAAAATGGTCGATGACATCACCATCCTCCGCTCGCTCCACACCGAGGCCATCAACCACGAACCGGCGATCACCTTTTTCAGACGGGCAGCATGATCGCCGGCAAGCCCTGCGTGGGTGCCTGGATCGCCTACGGCCTGGGCAGCATGAATCAGGATTTGCCGACGTTTGTGGTCTTGAACGCCAGCCAGCCATACGCATCCCAAGGCAATCGTGCAGGCCATCTCCGCGCGCCTTTGGAGTGCTGGTTTTCTCTCCGCTCGATATTCAGGCGTCGCGCTCCGCTCCAGCGGTGATCCGGTCCTTTACATCAATAACCCGGAGGGTGCTCCCTCGCCGGTCCGCCGCCCCATGCTGGATGCACTCAGCGAGCTCAATCAAATTCACTACAGCAAGATTGGTGACCCGGAAACCCTAGTCCGGATCGCGCAATTCGAAATGGCCTTCCGCATGCAGACTTCTGTGCCTGAGCTAACAGATCTTTCCAAAGAGCCTGCAAGCACCTATAAGCTTTACGGCGAGGACGCGCGCAAAAGCGGCACCTTCGCTCAGAGCTGCCTGATGGCCCGGCGTCTGGTCGAACGTGGTGTCCGCTTTGTGCAGATCTACCATCGGGGCTGGGACCTGCACGCCAACATTCCTGAAGTGCTCCCCAGCCAATGTAAGGATGTCGATCAAGGGTGCTGGGCGCTGGTGCAGGACCTGAAGGCGCGCGGACTGCTCGACAGCACGGTAGTCATCTGGGGCGGCGAATTCGGACGGACCGTCTACTCTCAGTCCACGCTCACTCCGACCGATCATGGCCGGGATCACCACCCGCGCTGCTTCAGTCTGTGGATGGCCGGTGGCGGAGTAAAAGGCGGCATCGTCCACGGCGAGACCGACGAGTTTTCCTACAACATCGTGAAAGACCCGGTGCATGTGCATGATTTCCAGGCGACCCTGCTGCACTTGTTTGGCATAAATCACGAGAAGTTCACCTACAAATATCAAGGGCTTGACCAGCGCCTCACAGGCGTAGAGTCGGCCTCCCCGGTCAAGGCCATTCTTGCTTGATTGACTACGAGCTTGCGTCGTTTAGCCTAAAGTCACCTGCTGGTTTATTCCGGCCTTGGAAAGGAACACAACGCTCGCAATGATGAAGCCAAGCTGTGTGTTCGGAACAATCTGTCTACTCGCACTACGAGCATTTTCGATCCTCAGCTCAGAGTCTGCCTCATCACTTTCTTTACAATGGACCAAATCCACTCCCTTGCCTGAACCACGCGCGGGCTATGCGGCAGGCGTGTTAGACGGGAAATTCGTCGTCGCTGGTGGAAACTATTGGGAAGGGCAGAAAGGCAATTGGACTCGTAAGATCTTTTCAGCCAGCACACATGCCTTCGATCCAAAGAGTCAGTCCTGGGAGAAACTTCCCGACGCCCCCATCCCTTTTGGCTACGCGGCATCTGCGGTAGTTGGCAACAAGCTCTATGTGCTGGGTGGACGCAACGGCAAAGAAGTGAATCGCAAAACCCTGGTGCTGGAAAAGTCGGGAACATGCCTGAAGACCGAGTCTTTGCGGCCGCTGTTAGCGTGGTTACGTCGCTCTATCTGTTGGGTGGAACATCACAATTTGAACCGTATGACGCAGCCGGCACCTGTTGCACGTCCAAGACCGCAACCAACAACCTGATGCTTTTGGACACTTCCGATCCAGCCAAGCGTTGGCGCCCCCTGCCTCCGTTCCCAGGTGCGAAACGCTGGCTATTCTCTACCGAGACAGATGGAAAGTTCATTTGGGTGTTCGGAGGAATTTATCAGGCAGAACAAAAAGATCCCACCACCCAATTGGACGAGGTCCAGCGTTACAACATTGCTGCTGGAACCTGGGAGTCCATGCCCTCGTACGGCAAGGCCTCTCGCTGCCGTGTACACCGATGATCGCATCATCTTATTAGTCAGCTTTGCCAAAGCGGTATGGCAAAGGCACGCGAAGTGGCGGACGCGGACTGGTCAGTCCGCCCGTTGGGGTCGCTCCAGCTGCCGTTGCGAGGCACTCTGGACACACTGGCTCCTCCTCTACTCAGCCAACTGTCGCGAACACTATGCCGTCGTCGGTGCCGGGACGTCCATCACCGGCCGCACTTCGACGGTGCCCCGGCGCGCCGTTGGAATCCGGGCGGCGATGCCCAACGCCTCGTCCAGATCCTGGGCCTCGATCAAGAAGTAGCCGCCGAGCTGCTCGCGGGTCTCCGCGAACGGACCGTCAGTCACGAGCCGTTTGCCGTTGCGGACCTGGACACTGCTCGCCGCCGATGTCGGTTGCAATGGGGCGCTGGCCAGATAGTGCCCGCTCGACTTGATCTGTTGGGTGAGTCGCATGTACTCCTCCAAAATCTGCTGCCGCTCCGTTTCGCTGAGCGTGCTCGAAGCCTTCTCATCGTGGTAAATCAGCAACATGTATTTCATGTGTGTGCCTCCATCACTAAATCGAGCGGCGGGTGCCCGAATCGACACCTCGCCAGGAAATTATTTATGCTTGGGTATGCTCCCGGACGCAAACGTAGCTATTGAGGTGGTTTATCGCTCCGATTGGGCCGGATCGTCGCCACGGTGATTCGGCTCGCAGTACGGTCGAGGAGAATGCGCTGTCTTCATCTAATCTCAACCAACACTATTCTAGAGATCACTTCTACAAGCGCCGACCGGTAGGCTTCATGTTCGATCTATTTCTTTGGAGCAAACATCTTCAATCCGTGAACAGCCATATGAAGGTACCCCGAGCATTACGGCCCATGGGCCTGCGACTCGTGTTCTGAAATGCTGCAAAGTGCCACTCGCCGCGGCGTTTGATAGCGACGAGTGTCTGAATGGAGTCTCGCTCCGGCGAAGGTTGCGATTTTCCTCGCATCACAGTTCCGCCAACCGCGTGCATTAGTGCCACGTCGGGACTCAGGAAACGCACGCTCTTGACCTCTCCCACGAGCCGGGTCCCTCTAAGCCATTTGTCGAATAAGGGCTGGTGGAATGAAGCGATCGCGTGCCGGCCTTTGAGGTGCGTGCCATCGAAACCGATCAGATCACTGTCCTCGGCGAATGGAGCGGTAAAGGCTTCGCCACTGCCTTTGTTCCAGCCAGCCATCAGTTGTTCGTAAAGGGTGCGAACGGCGGCTTCGTCATCAGATTGTGTTGTCTGCCAATGAAATCTCTCTGAACTCATGTTGCTTCTCCCTTCCTCCGGAATGGGTGTTATCCGTGCATACTGAGCGCTTTCAACGCTGCCAACCAGGCGATCAGGGTAGCGGCGTGGCGCGCGTAACCCAGACCTACCCAGCTGATCAGACCACACGCGGGAAAGGTCAGAATCCAGGCGTTGAGCAGTTGCGCTGCCACATTCCAGTGAACGGCCGACGATCTTCTGGCTGCGCACACGCCCCTGATCGCTGTGGAGATTGTATGCGTCGTGCTCAATGGAATACCCATCCGTGAGGCAAGTTCAATCGTACTGGCGGCAGCCATTTCGGCTGCGAAGCCCTGGTAGGTTTGCAGCCGGCTGATTTTCATGCCCATTGTCTTCATGATGCGCCAGCCACCCGTCAGTGGTCCTACGGCCATGACCAAAGCACACAAGACGATGACCCACCAGGGAATCGTGAAGCTACTTAAGGTGCCTCCTAGCACCAAAGCCAGCGTAAAGGTCCCCATGAACTTCTAACCATCGTTCGAACCGTGGCTAATGGCCATGAACGCCGGAGAAAATATCTGCATGGCTCGAAACGGCCTGCGAATGTTGCCGGGTTGACCTTTTCGAAAGATCCAATAGACTAGTGTGACAATGACCATACCCGCCAAGAACCCTAAGGCTGAGGAGAGCAACAAGCCTTGTAGAACCTTCTTCCATCCTTCCCAGACCAGAACCTGAGGTCCAGCCGAGGCGAATCCGGCCCCCGTCAACCCGGCCACCAATGCATGCGACTCGCTCGTGGGAATGCCCCAGTTCGCTGCCAACGTCGACCACAGAATGATTCCCACCATTGCTCCCCCGACTGTCAGGAGATCCACAGCGCCGGGGTCGATGATGTCCTTGCCAATTGTTTCGGCGACAGCCGTCCCCGAAAGAACACCCGCAAGATTCAGGGCCGAGGCCATGCACACGGCTTGAAGGGGTGACAAGCACCGCGTGGAACTACGGTGGCGATAGCGTTTGGAGCGTCGGTCCATCCGTTGACGAACTCTGCCCCCAGGACGAGCAACAACACGATCGCCAGCCCGAGGTTGAGATCTGGCATAAGTGGACGAAAGGGGACTCCGAATTTGAAGGCAACTCAAGAAGCCAAGGTATAACGCTAAAAATCGTCCAATTCAGTGAACTCTAAATGACATTCACATGAACTCCAGGTGAATTTCCTGCGAGCCATGCCAGCAGTCCAGCGACCGCTGTTGAAATGTCGCTACTGACAATAGAGTGGGGTTAACACCCAACAGCTTCGGTGAGTCAGTTGACGTTTAGCGATTTCTTCTGAATCACACTCACGCCGCGACTGCGCTGGGTTCTGATGGGTCCCTGAAAACAAGCAAGCGTCTGGAAAGGATTCAGATGAGGTTAGATGATTTCACGGAATTGTCACCATTCGATCATGTCTTCGAAACAACGCTCCTATACAGTCGAACACAGCCTCTGAGCCAGGCAGCGGACTTCAGACCTGCACCGTATTCTCTTGCGTTGAAAGGAGCCTTGTTTGCGAAATTATCGAAGATCTTTTGGCCTGCTGTTGGGAATTCTCGTTCTTGCCGGAAACGGATTGTACCCTCCTGCCGTCCATGCCCAGCGACTTCACGTTGATCCGGTGACCCTCGAAATCCTCAAAGCACAAACAACCTTCCGTCGGTTCCATCAAGAAAGAGCGGAGTACCAACGCTGGCGTGACCGCGAGCGGTTAAGCATCCCGGCCTACAACGTTCAGCTATCCCAGGCAGTCGCGGCGTTTCACCGGCACATTCACGACATGCACCACCGTCATGTGGACTGCAAACTCTGCCGTCAATATGTCAGCCGAATTAAGGAACTGGCCAAACGCATCGACGCAGGTATGAAGTGATAGAACCAATGGAACCAGGCGGCAGTGAACCTGCGTCCGGTAGCGTTAATAGCTGCTGCTACCTGACATCGCCCCAGATAATTCACTTACATTCAACATCGATGTAACACCTTGTTAATTGGAGCTGCTTAGCATTGTTCCCATTCAGTTTTGTCCTTTTGGCTGCCTCTAGTCTCGGGTTTAACTCGTTTTCCTAAAACACTGTTCCTTAACGCCGCTACGGAGGAAACATCATGAGTTGCAGCAAGGCGATTGCAAGCCGGTTACCGTTGTTCCTTTTCATCGCGAGTTGGGTCTTACTACCATCAGCTATTGCGCAGTCGGGCCCAGCCGGCAGGTTGACCGGTGTAATTCAAGACTCATCCGGCGCGGTAATGCCGGGTGTGGCGGTGACTGCCAGGAATGTGGGCACAGGTCTGAATCGCACGGTCACTTCAGACGGGGAGGGCCGCTGGACAATCGCGGCATTGCCGGTCGGAAGCTATCTAGTGACCTACGAAATCAAAGGGTTCAAGAAACTGACGCAGGAAGGTGTTGCTGTCGAAGCTGCCGTGGCTCGAACCATTGATGCCCAGCTTGAAGTCGAGGCGGCACCCGGAGAAGAGATAACTGTTACTGAAAACGTGCTTCTGGTCACCCCCGATACAGCTTCCACCTATCGCCAGATCTCTTCCCAGGAGCTGCTCCAGGTGCCCACCTCCACCCGCAGCTTCACGCACCTGCTTTCCGCCGAAGCCGGAATTAGCGCTGACCTGCCGCCGGTGTTAGGCAACGGCAACGGCAATATTTCGCCTTCGGTCAATGGAACGCGCACAACCAGCACGAGCCTGCAATTCAACGGGGTGGACGCAACAAACCTCACATCGAATGAAGGCTCGCTCACCGACAACATTTCGCCCGCGCCTGAAACGCTGCAGGAAGTCAAACTGCAAACGAGCCTTTACGATGCTTCCACGGGTCGTTCCGGTGGCGGGAACTTTCAGTTAATCACCAAGAGCGGAACCAACCAGATCCACGGCGCCGCCTACTGGTATGTTCAGAACGAGAAGTTCAACGCGAACGATTTCTTTTTCAACAGGGATGGGATCGACAAGCCGCGTGCGCGCCGTAACGAAGGCGGCTTCGCTCTGGGCGGCCCGGTCGTCAAGGATAAGACCTTCTTCTTCGGCGGCTATCAGCGCACCCAGGCCAGCACGGCGTTTGTGCCGACAGCTCAGAGCCTGCCCGTGTTGCCCGAAGCGCTCAGTCTGATCAGCGGACAGCGCACGGCTTCTAATATCGTTTCCGCATTCAGGACGCTGAATCCTGCCTTTCCTTTGACAGAAGCTCAGATTTCTCCTATTGCTTTAAGTCTTCTGAATATCAAGAACCCGGTGACTGGCGATTTCTTCATTCCCGGTCCGCGAGGCAACGGCACGCGCGTGGGAACCGATCCCACAGCCAACAATTTCGCCGGTGGCAACCCCTTTGTACGTCAGCGGAATGTATTTCCTGCGGAATTTACGCAAGACCAGTTCACGGCGAAGATCGACCAGCAGCTTGGTGTGAACAATCGGCTCAGCGGTACTTTCTTCTTCGCCAATTTCCCGGGATTCGATCCTTTCCCGGACCCCTCGAGCCTGGTGTCTCCAGTGACGCTGCTGCGAAACGACCGCAACAGGACTTTGGCCCTTAGCGACAGCCACACATTTACGCCGAGCTTGATCAACGAAGCGCGCATTGGACTGTTTTTCCTAAACAACACGCGCCGTCAGGACGATCCGTTTCTAGCCATCACGAACGACTCCGTTGGCGTGCCTAACCCTGCCAATTTCTACGACAAGAGCAACGCTACGACCCGGCTGGGCCATTACGTTGGACGCAACTTCCTGCAGAATCTCTCCTGGGGCGGTCCAAACGATTCGTTCAACTTGAGAGATCAAAAAACCTACAGCTTTGCCGACAACATTTCCTGGATCAAAGGGGCGCACAACGTCCGGGTTGGCGGTGAGTATAAGCGCCATTTCTTCAATACAAATCTTCCGGAAGAGCAGGCCACCGAGTTTGAGAAATTTGACAACTTCACTCAGTTTCTAGCTGGCTTCGGAACGGAGGGGGACACTCAGTTCGGTATTACCGACAAGCGGTTCCGCATGAACGACCTCAGTTGGTACCTGGCCGATGACTGGAAGGTGAGCCGCAAGCTCACCCTGAATCTGGGAGTTCGCTGGGATTGGTTCGGCTGGCCCACCGAGCGCGATGGACGGATTGGCAACGTAGATTTCGAGGCCATCACTAACACGGAGAACCCGGCAAACGCCTTTATCGTTCCCGGCAATGTCCAGAACACGGGATACGCAGCCATTGATCAATCGATTGCCACTTCGATCAAGGCAGGCAACAATCACACGCTTCGCGGCCAGGATTTGAACAACCTGGCGCCGCGCTTCGGTTTTGCTTTCTCACCTTTTGAAAGCAACCGCCTGATCTTGCGCGGCG
>Ga0187892_10006934_pt1 | contig 16479 bp, 18 predicted proteins | sample MA1701073metaG_FD_139345 | JGI IMG/M metagenome (GOLD analysis project Ga0187892, IMG submission 139345) | Bio-ooze microbial communities from a basaltic lava cave in the Kipuka Kanohina Cave System on the Island of Hawaii, USA - MA170107-3 metaG ... | reverse complement strand
TCGCGGCCTCGAGCCGCTCGGCGATGCGGCGGTGCGAGAGGATCACGCCCTTCCGCTCGCTCGTGGTGCCCGAGGTGAAGCGCAGGTACGCGGGGCCGAGCGCGCGAAACTCGGCCTCGCTGGCGCCGTCGACCGGCGGGACGCAGCCCCGCGTCTGACACACCATCGTGCCACCCGCCTCGCGCACCAAGTGGTGGAGCGCGGCCTGCTCCGCGAAGCGTTCGAGCGTGGCGCCCGCGTGGTCACTCGGGATCGGGACGAAGCAGGCGCCCGTGGCGAGGATCGAGAGCGCCTCCTCGACGAAGCGCGAGCCCTGGCGCGCGAGGAGCCCGCAGCGCTCTCCCGTCGCGACGCCTCCAGCGGCGAGGCGCGCGGCGCCCGCGTCCATGCGCCGGACGAGCGCGGCGTACGAGATGCGCTCCGCGCCCTGCGGTCCATCGGCGACGAGCGCGTCCGCCTCGGGGCGCTCTCGCGCGTGCGCGCGGATCTCGTCGAGGACGGCGCTCACGGGAGGGGCTTCTCCGCATCGTCCCGGATGCGCGCGCGCACGCGCGCAGGCTCGACGTCGGCGAGCGCGACCCCGGCGTCGGCGGCGAGCGCCGCGGCCACGCCGGCGGCCTCGCCCGTGGCGAGCGCGGTGCCGATCACGCGGAGCGCGCCGTGTGCCTCGTGGCTCGCCGAGAGGCAGCGCCCGGCCGCGCCCAGGCTCGGGTGGCTCCGGCTCACGAGCGCGCCGAGCGGCACCGAGCAGGGCCCGGCCGGATGCTCGTAGCGCGCGCGGCGGTGATCCTCCCAGAGCTCGATCGGCCAGCTCGAGAGCGCCACCTCGTCGTCCCGGCGCCGGCCTTCCAGCACGTCCTCGCGCGCGAGCACGACGCGGCCCTGCACGCGGCGCGTCTCGCGGATGCCGACGCGCGCGGGCCAGTCGGCCACGCGCGCCGCGGCGAAGCCCGCGCGCGCGCGCCGCAGGTATTCGACGACCCGCTCGGCGAGGCCCCGGGCCCGCGCACCCAGCGCCTCGACGTAGGCGGGGTCGAGGGGCGCGAAGGGACGGCCCTCGAGCGGCGGCAGCGTGAGCGTCAGGAAGAGCGAGCCGCTCCGGCCGTCGGGGCGCGCCACCAGCGACACACATTCGGCGGGGAGCTCGCCTCGGCTCGCCGCGCGCGCGACGCTGGCGGTCAGCTGGAGGCGCGCGAAAGGCTCGAGGGCGGCGTCCGCGACGCCCTCGAGCCGCACGATGTACGAGCAGCGCTGGAGGCGTTCCTGCGGCGTCGTCTCGCTCGCGGCGCCGCCGAGCGCGGCGGCGACCGCGTCGCCGCTCGCGTCCACCACGACGCGCGCGCTCGCCTGCGCGCGGCCGGCCGGTCCCAGGAGCTCGAGGAGGGACGGATCGCCCGCCCGCTGCGCGAGCCGCGCTCCGATGAGCGCGCTCCCGAGCGCGAGCGCAAGCCCCGGCGTGCGCCCGGAGACGTCGTGCGCGAGCGCGCCGAACGCGGCCGGGCGGATCGGGAGGTAGAAGACGCGGCCGGCCGCGACGGGCTCGCCCGCGCCGCCGGCCGCGGCGAGCGCCTGCGCGATCCGCGCGGGAAGCCCCTCGTGCACGGGCTCGGGTCGCGCCGCGTCGCCGCGGTAGAGGCCGCAGATCGTGTGGACGAGCGCCCGCGCGACGTTCCCGCCGAGGGTGCGCTCACGCTCGACGAGGAGCGTGCGCGCGCCGGCCCGCGCGGCGCCGAGCGCGGACGCGAGGCCCGCCGGGCCTCCGCCCACGACCGCGACGTCGAAGCGGTCCGCGCTCATCGGCCGACGAGATCCCGCACCAGCGCGTCCCGGAAGCGTCTGAGCTCCGGCTCGGAGAGGACGCCGCGCTGGCGCACGTGGGTCACGTTCAGGCGCTCACCCGAGAGCGAGAAGACGAGACCGCTCCCGGGCGAGGGCGGCACCGCCGGCGCGTGGAAGCCGTCGAGGAGCCTCGCCCCGAAGAAGCGGTCGAGCCCCTCGCAGAACGCCGCGGTCCAGCCGAAGAAGAACGAGCAGAGCTCGCCGCCGAGCGAGCGGCGCGTCATGCGCGCGTAGAGCCAGGTCGGCGCGAAGAGCGCGTAGCTCATCGCGGCGACGCCGTTCTCGACCTGCTGCTCGCGGATCGCGCGCCGGCGGACCTCCTTCAGGTCCGCGAGGAGGACGTCGAGGTCGCCGACGCGGTCGGCCCGCACCTGGAGCCAGATCATCGAGACGCGCGTGCGGAAGATGCCGCCCGCGCCGCCCTTTGGCCGGAGATCGACGGGTAGGGGAACTACGTAGCTCTCGGGCGACGTGCCGCGCGCGCGCAGCACCGCGTCGTGGGCGCGCACGGCGACGGCCACGTAGAAGAGCATCGGCGTGAGGAAGCCGGCCAGCGCGGCGGCGCGCCCGACGATGGCGGCGCTCTCCTCGGCGGAGAAGGCGTGCACGTCGTAGACGAGATCCTGCGGCACGCGCCGGACTGGACCTGCGAGCGAGCGCACCGGAAGCGCCCCGAGCTCCTGCATGCGGCGCTGCCAGCTCATCGCCATCGCGCCGCGCGCGCGGGCGCCGGGGAGCGAGGTCTCGGCCGGCGCGCCGGGGCGGTCGGCGGGCGGCACGGGCGGCGCGCTCCCGCGCCGCCGCTCCTCGAGGAAGCCTACGAAGCGCTCGCTCCCCGAGCCGTCGAAGAGCATGTGGAGCCAGGTGAAGGCGAGGTCGGTGCCGGGCTCCGCGCCGCCGCGCGGCACGGCGTCCACGCGGAGGAGCTCGCCGCGCTCGATCCGGCGCACCTCGTTGAGCCGGCGGAAGAAGAGCTCGGGCACGGTGCCCGCCGGGGCCGGCGCCGGATGCACCTCGAAAGCCGGCCAGCCGGCGTCCCGTGCGGCGTCGAGCCGGTAGACCGGCGCGCTGACGCCGAGCGGCCGGGAGATCGGCGCGCGCAGGATCGGGTTCGCGCGCGCCACGTCGGCGAGGACGCCGCGGAAGGCGTCCGCGTCGAAGCCCGGGCCGAGGCGCAGCACGAGCTGCGCGAGATGGCTGGCGCCGTTCCTGCGGCGCGTGTCGGCGTCGAAGGCGCGCAGGAAGCCGTCGGCGCCGGTGAGCGGCAGGCGGCGCGGGGCGGCGCCGCCCGGCCGCTCCGCCTCCGACTCGCTAGCGCCGGTTGAGGTGTTCATGGACGCAAGCCGCCAGGCTGAGCGAGCTCTTGAGGTTCTCGGGCGTGAGGAGGCTCTCGTCCACCCAGACCCCCGTGCTCTCCTCGATCGAGAGCATGAGCTGCGTCACCGCCAGCGAGTCGAGGCCGGCCTCGATCAGGTTGGAGGCGGGCGTGAAGTCGCCCGACACCTCGAGCAGGTCGTCGCGCAGGATCTTGTGGATCAGCTCGGTGAGGCGATCGTGGGTCCAGTCCGGCGGCACCGCGCGAGTGTTTCGAAGCGACACCCTCGCGGCAAGGGCGGTGCGTTAGAGTTCGACCGATGCGCGAGATCCGGAGCGTCGCGATCCTGGGGGCCGGGCCCGCGGGCGCCGCGCTGGGCACGTTTCTCGCGCGCGCCGGCCTCGCCGTCACGCTCTTCGACGGGGGCAAGCGGCCGCCGCTCATCGTCGGAGAGTCGCTCGTGCCGGCGGTCGTGCCCTTCCTCGCCGCGCTCGGCATCGAGGAAGAGGTGGCCGCGTACTCCACCTGGAAGCCGGGCGCGACGTTCACCTTCGACCAGGACGACCAGATGTCGTTCCTGTTCGGCGAGGTGCGCGCCGCGAAGACGCCCTACTCGTACAACGTGCCGCGCGATCGCCTCGACCGCTCCATGCGCGAAGCGGCCGAACGGGCGGGCGCGCGCTTCGTGCCGCGCCACGCGCGCGTGGAGCGCGAGCCCGGCGCCGAGCGCGTGCGGCTCGCCGCGGAGAGCCTCGCCGCCGCCAGCCTCGACGCGCAGCCGGACTTCGTGGTGGACGCGGCGGGCAGGAGCCGCCTTCTTGCCCGCCTCTTCGAGCTGCCCGTGGTCGAGGGCGGCCGCCGCGACACCGCGCTCCACGCGCATCTCGAGGGCGTGCCCCTCCTGTTCGAGGGCCACGTGCACACCGACCTGCTGGAGCACGGCTGGTGCTGGCGCATCCCTTTGCCCGGGCGCGTCTCGGTCGGCCTGGTGATCGACGCGCCCGTGCTTCGCGAGTTCGGCGGCGACGCGGAGGAGCAGCTCGACGCCTACCTGCGCCACGACCGGCGGCTCCGCGAGTGGGGTGCTATGGCGAAGCGTCTCTCGCCCGTCGTGAAGTACACGAACTACCAGCTCCGCCACACGCGCGGCGCGGGCGAGAACTGGGCGCTGGTCGGTGACGCCTTCGGCTTCATCGACCCGGTCTTCTCGAGCGGGATGCTGGTGGGCCTCGACGGCGCGCAGGAGCTCGCGAAGGCGCTCGTGGCCGGCGGCGGCCGCGAGGCGCTCGCGCGCTACGAGGCGCACGTGCTCCACCACCTCGCGAACTGGCAGCGCGTCGCCAGCTACTTCTACGACGGCCGCCTGTTCACGCTGCTCAAGCTCGGCGACAAGAAGCGGAATGAATTCCCGTGGCTTCTGGTCGATCCCCACTTCAGGAAGCACCTGCCGCGCGTCTTCACCGGCGAGTCCACGACGCAGCGCTACAGCATGGGTCTGCTCGACTTCATGGTGCGCTTTTCGCTGTTCGGGACCGACTCCGCACCGCTGGCCGTGAGGTAGGCGCGAGCATGCGGTTCCACGAGGAGGCCGCGCACGACGCCTACGACGCGATCGTCGTGGGCAGCGGCCTCGGCGGGCTCACCGCCGCGGCCCTCCTCGCGCGCGCGGGGCAGCGCGTGCTCGTGCTCGAGCGCCACGACCGGCCGGGGGGCTACGCGCATGCGTTCCGCCGCCGCGGCTACCGCTTCGACGGCGCGGTGCACGTGGTGGGTGGCTGCGAGCCGCGCCCCTTCGAGGGCGCGGCGCTGCTCCACCGCGTGCTCTCGGTCCTGGGCGTTCGCGAGCGCTGCGATTTCTTGCGTGTCGATCCGGGCTACCGCGTCGAGTGGCCCGGGCTCGCGCTCGAGGCGCCGTCCGAGCTGGAGCGCTTCGTCGAGGCGCACGTCGAGCAGTTCCCAGCCGAGGAGAAGGGGATCCGCGGCTTCGTCGAGGACTGCCTCGCGATCCGGAGCGAGACCGCGCGCGCCGAGGAGGCCCCGGAGCCGTTCGCCCGGCCCGAGCGCTTCCCGCTGCTGCTCCGCTACCGGCGCGCGACGCTCGCCGAGGTGCTCGAGGATCGCCTCGCCGACCCCGCCGCACGCGCGGCGCTCGGCGCCCTCTGGCCGTACCTGGGGCTCCCCCCTTCGCGCGTCTCCTTCCTCTACTTCGCCAGCATGCTGATGAGCTACGTCGCGGACGGCACCTACTACTGCCGCGGCAGCTTCCAGGTGTTGGCCGACGCGCTGGTCGCGGCGCTCGTCGCGCGCGGGGGCGAGCTCACGCTCAGGAGCCCCGTGCGTCGCATCCTCGTCGAGGACGGGCGCGCGGCGGGCGTCGTGCTCGAGAACGGGCAGCGCGTCGCGGCGCGCCTCGTGATCTCGAACGCGGACGCGCGCCAGACGGTGGACGAGCTGGTCGGCCCGGAGCACTTCCCGCGCCGCTACCGGCAGCGCCTCGCGGCGGCGAGCGCATCGACCTCGGCGTTCGTGGTCTATGCGGCGACCTCGCGCGATCTCGCGCAAGCGGAGCTGGCGCACGAGACCTTCCTCTACGCGGGGCCGGACCACGACGCCGCGTTCGCGAGCGGGCAGGCCGGCACGCCTGCGTGGCTCTCGATCACCGCGCCGAGCCTGCTCGACCCGGCGCTCGCCCCGGCCGGGGAGCACCTGCTCGTGCTCACCACCCTGATCGACGGACGCGCCGCCGCCCGCTGGCGAGAGGCGAAGCCCGGGCTCGAGCAGCTGCTGCTGCGGCTCGCCGAGCGGCGCCTCCCCGGTCTCTCGGGCGAGCTGCGCTTCGTCGAGAGCGCGACGCCGCGAACCTTCGAGCGCTACACGCGCAACCAGGCCGGCGCCCTCTACGGCTTCGACGTGACGCCCTCCCAGGTGGGGCCCGGCCGGCTCGACAACGGAACGCCCGTTCCGGGGCTCCTGCTCGCGGGCCACTGGACGCGGCCCGGCGGCGGCGTGGTCGGCGTGGTCCGCTCCGGGATCCGCGCGGCGCGCCTCGCGCTCGGGCTCCCGCGCGACGCCGACCTCGGACTCCAGTAGAGTCCCGCGCGCTCCAAGCGAAAGGGGGATCGCAATGAGAAAGTTCGCTTCGATCGTGCTCGTGGCTGCGCTGGCGGCGCTCGGGCTCTCGGCCTGCGCGAACCGCAGCGCTGGCGGCGGTAGCGCAGCCGCGCCGGCCCAGCAGTCCGCGCCCGCCCAGCAGCCGGCGGCCGCGAAGCCGGCGAAGGGCGTGCCGGCTCCCGCAGGCTCGAAGCTCGCGAAGGTCCAGATGGACATGAGCCAGGAGCAGGTGCGCGAGATCATGGGCGCACCGACCGCGGAGAAGTCCTACGTCACCGCGAAGCGCTTCATCCCGTACTACTACGGCGCCGACGCGGGGCAGAACACCGAGTGGGACTACAAGGGCGTCGGGCGCGTCATCTTCGGCCTGCACAAGTACACCGGGAAGACGCGCGTGATCCGGATCGACTACGACCCGACGGAAGACGGCCAGTAGTCGAGGATCCAGCCGTCGTGACTCCGTTCGCCTGCGATGCTGCGCGTCGGTAGCAGGCCCGTAACGATCGAGCAGCTCGTCGCGGCCGCCCGCGGCGAGCTCCCGGTCGAGCTCGAGGGCGACGCCAAGTTCCGCGAGCGGCTCGAGGCCGGCCGCCGCGCGCTCGAGCAGGCGCTCGCCGAGGGCCGCCCGGTCTACGGCGTCACCACCGGGGTCGGTGCGTCGGTCGGGACGCAGGTGCCGCCCGAAGCGCGCTCCGAGATGGCGCTCAACCTGCTCCGCTTCCACGGCTGCGGCACGGGGCGGCGGCTCGACGCCGAGGCCGCCGCCGGCGTCGTCGTGGCGCGGCTGATCTCGCTCGCGCGCGGCTACTCGGGCGTGCGCCCGCTCTTGCTCGACCGCCTCGCGCTGCTCCTCGAGCGGCGGATCCTGCCCGCGATTCCCGAGGAGGGCTCGGTCGGCGCGAGCGGCGACCTGACGCCCCTCTCTTACCTGGCCGCGCTCCTCGTCGGGGAACGCGAGGCGTTGGTCGGGGACGCCGTCTTGCCCGCGGGCGAGGCGCTCGCGGCGGCGGGCCTCGAGCCGCTCGTGCTCGAGCCGAAGGAGAGCCTCGCGCTGATGAACGGCACGAGCGTGATGACCGCGCTCGCCTGCTTCGCGCACGAACGTGCGGGGCGACTCGCGCGCCTCGCCTCGGCGGTGAGCGCGCTCGCGAGCCACGCCGTCGCCGGCAACCCCGCGCACTTCGCCGCCGAGATCTTCGAGCTGAAGCCCCACCGGGGGACGCGGCGGGCGGGCGCCTGGATCCGCGAGGACCTGGCCGGCGCGCCGTCGCGCGAGCCCGCGCGCCTCCAGGACCGCTACTCGCTGCGCTGCGCCCCGCACGTGATCGGCGTGCTGCTCGACGCGCTCGACTTCGCCCGCGAGTGGCTCGAGATCGAGATCAACGGGGTGGACGACAACCCGATCGTCGATCCCGAGAGCGGCGACGTGCACCACGGCGGGAACTTCTACGGCGGCCACGTGGCGTTCGCGATGGACGGGCTGAAGGCCGCCGTGGCAAGCGTCGCCGACCTCCTCGACCGCCAGCTCCTGCTCCTCTGCGCGCCCGAGACGAGCGGCGGGCTCCCCGCGAACCTGATCCGCGGCGCCGCGCACCACGGCATGAAGGCGATGCAGATCTCGGCGAGCGCGCTCGCGGCCGAGGCGCTCCGGCTCACGCTCCCGGCGGCGTCGTTCAGCCGCAGCACCGAGTCGCACAACCAGGACAAGGTGAGCATGGGGACGCTCGCCGCGCGCGACGCGCTCCGCGTGGTCGAGCTCGCGGAGACGGTCGCTGCGATCGGGCTCCTCGCCGCGGCGCAGGGCGCCGAGCTGCGCGGCGCGCTGACGCCCCGCCTCGCCGCGCTCGTCGCGGCGCTCCGCCGCGAGGTGCCGCGCCTCGAGGCCGACCGCCGCCAGGACCTCGACATTGCGCGCGTGCTCGAGCTGCACCGGCGCGGCGCGCTCCTCGCCCCCGCGTAGCCGCCCTTGAAGCGCACGCGGCTCCGCGAGGTGAGCGTCGAGCACGAGGTTCCGTTCCACGACGTGGACGCGCTCGGCGTCGTCTGGCACGGCCACTACTTCAAGTACTTCGAGCTGGCGCGCACGAAGCTCCTGCGCGAGTGCGCGCTCGACGGCGGCGACCTCGTGGGAGGCCGCTTCCAGTTCCTGGTGGTCGATGCGCGCTGTCGCCACGTCGGGAAGCTCCGCTACGGCGACCGCTTCGAGAGCCGCGCCTGGTTCAGCGAGCTCCACCGGCGCGTCGGCATCGGCTACGAGGTGTGGAACCTGACGCTCGGCCGCCGTGCGGCCCGCGGCCACACCGCGCTCGCCACCCTCGACCGCGACGGCAACCTCCTGTTCGAGGTGCCGGAAGAGATCGTGCGCCGCATCCGGGGCGCGTGACAGGAAGGCGCGCACGCGGCAGTATCCGCCGCCTCGAGGGGGAGGAGAGATGGAACCGAGCGTCGGGGAGCAGCCGAGGGAGGAGCGGGCGCCGGTGCCGCCGCACGCGCCGCTCACCAACTACTACGGCGAGGACGCGGAGCGCGAGCGCTACGTCGCCGAGCTCTTCAACAAGACGGCGAAGCACTACAACACCGTCGAGAAGCTGTTCGGGAACGGCGGGCTCCTCTACCGCCGGCTCGCGCTGCGGCGCGCGGGCCTCCGCCCCGGCATGAAGGTGCTCGACGTCGCGATGGGCACCGCGGCGGTCGGCCGCGGCGCGGCACGCATCGTCGGTCCGACGGGGCTCGTCGTCGGCGTCGATCCGAGCCAGGGCATGCTCGGCGAGGCGGCCAAGGTGTTCAAGGGCCCGCGCGTGCGCGGCTACGGCCAGGCGCTCCCGATCCGGAGCGACTTCTTCGACTTCGTGACGATGGGGATCGCGCTCCGCCACGTCTCGGATCTCCGCGCCGCGTTCCGCGAGTACCTCCGCGTGCTGAAGCCCGGCGGCCGCGTCTGGATCCTCGAGGGCCACGTGCCGCGCTCCGCACTCGGCCAGCGCGTGACGCGCTTCGTGTGGGCGAAGCTCATCCCGGGGATGACGCTCGTCGCGACGGGCAGCCGTGAGGCCAAGGAGCTGATGGACTACTACTGGGACACGGTGGACAAGGCGGTGCCGCCCGAGACCATCGTGAGCGTGCTCGGCGAGGTCGGCTTCGCGGATGCGCGCGCCCAGGTCGTGGTGCCGGGCGCGTTCGTGGAATACACCGGCCGGAAGCCCACCTGACCCGCGAGCGGGGACGTTCTTCAAAACGTCAAAACGTTCGCTGCTCGGCGTCGCTCAGTCCCGGGTCTTGACCGTGAGCACCGGGCAGGGCGCCTTCTGCACCACGCGCTCCGCGATGCTGCCGAGCAGCAGGTGCTTGAGCCCGCTGAGCCCGCGCGTGCCGATCACGATCAGGTCGGCGCGCTGCTCGACCGCCTCCTCCTCGATCACGGTGGCGGGGTAACCCTCGCGCACGATCAGCTCGACGGCGAGGCCGCGCGCGCGGAGCGGCTCGGCGTAGCGGTTCAGGTTCTGCTCCGCTTCCGCCTTGACCGAGGCCCAGAAGTCCTGCGGGAGATACGCGCCCTCGAGCTGCTGGAACTCGACGGGCAGGTGATAGGCGTGGAGCAGGAGGAGCCGGCTCCGGTGCTCCTCCGCGAGGTGCGCGGCCCACTCGAGCACCGAGTCCGCGTGACGGGAGAAGTCGAGCGGGACGAGGATGCGCTGGACCTGGATCATGCGGGGAGGCTACGACCGGGAGCGCATGGCATGCAACCGGAAAATCCGTGCGCGTGCGGGCCGTTGCGCGCCCGGAGGTCGAGGCGTACCGTCTGCCGCCTTCCGGGGCCGTAGCTCAACTGGGAGAGCGCCGCGTTCGCAACGCGGAGGTTGGCGGTTCGATCCCGCTCGGCTCCACCAGTGCCCCGCGCTACTCGCGCGGAACGTCGTTGCCGTTCGGTGGCCGGGAGCTACGAGCTGGAGGGGCCCGTGGCGCGTGAACGAGGCGCACGCGATCCAGCTCTACGACCTCCCCGTGCTGTGGAGCACACTCGAGGTCTTCCACGACCTCCAGCCGCGACGCTACCTCGTGAATGGCCTCGACAACGAGCGCCACGCCTGGCGCCTCTCCGAGGACAGCGACCCGCGCGAGTTCACCCCCACGCGCTCTCGTTACGAGTTCGCTAGTCCCCTTCGGCTGGAGATGTTCCCGACGTTGCAGGGCGGCGAGAGAACGCCGCAGGCGGCCGACATGTTACGGTACGACCCTTCGCAGCGGAGACGGGATGTCTGGCTGCACGCACCACCCCTCGGAGGAGAAGCCATGGGACGCGTTCGAGTCACCGCCTGGGTCGCCGCGCTCACGCTCTTCGCGGCCGGCCGGCACTCGCGGCCCAGTGCAACGGAGTGAGCTTCCCCGACCAGACGGAGGTGGACGGAACGCCGCTCACGCTCAACGGGCTCGGCCTCCGCCTCGCGACGATGCTGAAGGTCAGGGTCTACGTGGCCGGCCTCTACCTGGCGAGCCCCACGAAGGACGCGGAGGCTGCCCTCCCGCCAACACGCCGAGGCGGCTCGTTCTCCACTTCGTGCGCGACGTCGATGCCGGCGAACTCTCGGGCGCCTGGGACGAGGGCTTCGAGCACAATGCGAAGTCCCAGCTGCCCGCCCTGAAGACTCGCATCGAGAAGCTCAAGAGCTTCATGTCGGACATGCGGACGGGGGAGCGCCTCACCTTCACGACCCGCCCCGGCAGCGGCGTCGAGGTGGACGTAGACGGCAAGGTCGCGGGACGCGTCGACGGCGACGACTTCGCGCGTGCATTCCTATCCATCTGGCTCGGCGAGCATCCGCCGAACCCCGGGATCAAGGCCGGTCTGCTCGGCGACCCCTGCGAGTGAGCGCCGGAATTGGGTCCCGCGCAGCGGTGCAGTGGACTACGTCGCTGAAACGCCTTCGCTGCACGAGCCCTGGACGAGAGTGGCTCACTCAGGGTCGAATCCCAGATGGAACAGACCGTAGCCCGGGAGAGCCCACTGGGGCACCGCCATTCCGATGATCCGCCCGTCGCGGGGCGCAACGATCGCCACGCTTGCCTCGGTGAACGGATTGGTCACCGTGCCCAGCACGTCGCCCTTTCGCACCTCGTCGCCCGGCTGCCGCGGGGTCATGAAGACGCCGAAGCCGGCGCCGGCGCGAACCCAGGACGTCTTGCGGTAGGCGACCGACGATTGGCGCTTCGCCGCTCGCGCGATCATTCCGAGGTGGGCCATGACGTTCTGCACTCCCTCGACGCCTCGCGCGATCTCCTCCTCCTGGAAGCGCAGCGGCTCGCCGGCCTCGTAGATCACGGCAGGTACGCCCCCGTCCAGCACCGCGCGCCGCAGGCTGCCGCGCGGACCCCGGCCGTTGAGGACGACTCCGACGCCGAAGCTCCGAGCCAGTGCCAGCGCCGGCGGAGACTCGAGGTCGGTGCGGATCTGCGGAAGGTTCGTGCGACTCGACGATCCGGTGTGCAGGTCGATCAATGCGTCGCAGTGACGAATCACTCCCTGGTAGAGCGAGTGGGCGATGCGGGAGGCCAGGCTGCCCTTGGGGCTGCCCGGGAAGGCGCGATTCAGGTCGCGCCGATCGGGCAGGTAGCGCTGGCCGCTGCGAACGCCGGAGACGTTCACGACCGGAAGCGCGATCAGCGTGCCGGCGAGCGCGGAGCCGGGTGTCCCCGCGTAGATGCGGTGAGCGACCTCGATTGAATTCATCTCGTCGCCGTGGATGCCCGCGGTGAGACAGAGGGTGGGGCCCGGCCGGACTCCGCGCGTCACGACCACCAACGTCTCGAGCATGCAGTCCTCGCCTCCGATCGTCTGCGCGGGGTCGACGGGAAAACGCACCGTCTCACCGGGCGCGACGCTGTGCCCCGCGACCTCGATGGCTGACCACACCGCGGCCTGCTCCGCGCTCGCAACGGGCGCCGCCAGCACACCGCGAATCAGCAGCGCCACCAGGAGGATGCGAGCGGCGACCCGCAGCACTCCCACGGCGCTACCGGCCGCGGGCGCCGCCGGACCTCGCGCGTCCGCCGGAGGCTCGGAGGGGTGTGTGCCGGCGGCGTGGGTGGAGGGATGGCAGAGAATTCGGAGCTCGTCGCGCGAGCGGGACACGATGGCTCACAGAAGGACCGGGGACGGGCGGCTTCTCGAATCTTGTCGCGAGGTCACGAAGGTCATCCGGTCTGACCCTTCATCTTCTCCGCGGCCTTCTCTCTCTCCACCCTGGCTTCCACCAGTAGCTGGTACGCGATGCAGTACTTGTAGATATTGCCCACGTAAGTCACCGTCTCCGCCCCAATCTCTTCGGCGGCGACGTACTCCACGTTCTGGAACCAGACGTTCGGACTCAGGCCGCGTCTCGCAGCTTCCTTGCGCAGCTGTGAAACCCGGCCCGGCCCGGCATTGTAGGAAGCAAACGCAACCAACGCCTTGTCCAGCTTGGTCATCGGCTCGTTGCCATAGTACTGGTCGATCATCCAGCGCATGTATTTGATGCCTGCATGGATGTTGGGCTCGAGTTGAGCGATGTCGCCAACGTCGAGGTCCTTGCCGGTGGCCGGCATGACCTGCATCACGCCGATCGCGCCTACCTGGCTGCGGACGGATTGATCGAGCCCGGATTCCTGGTACCCCTGGGCGAGCATCAGCAACCAGTCCACGTCATAACTGTCACCGTACTTCTGGAAGTACTGAACCAGGTCGAGGAATTTTCGGCGCTCGGCTTCGGAGGCAGCGTCCTTCAAGTACTTCATGCTCTTCAGATATTGCGCCAGGAGGACGTTGGCCGTGAGGCTGCCCTTGGCATTGCGAGCCGCGAAATCGGCGACATAGGCCTTGAGCCGCGGGCTTCCCTTGCGGACGGCCGAGGCATGCTCGCCGCCGGCGCGCAGGACGACGTCGTCATGCACGGTGATCCCGGGGAAAACCTGCTTCCAGAAGTCCGCCTTCAGCTTGTCGACGACGGTGAGCGGAATCAACCCTGCGTTCAGCATCTCGATCAGATCCTCGTCCTCGAGTGCTTCCGGTGCCTCCTTGAGGACCACGGCCGGCTTCCCTTCTGCGGCAAGGCGCCCATTGAGCGCCATCAGGCTCTCATAGTAGCTGGAGGACTTGCGAACGACGGCAGTTTTCCCTGCCAGCTCGTCCACGCTCGACACCGCGGGTGAAGCCGGACCGGACACCAGGACCTCGCTGATGTTCCTCCCGAACGGCGTGGCAAAATCGACCAGCTTTGCTCTTCCGTGATCGTCAGGTTCGCCGCCACCAGATCGCCCCTGCCCGCCACCAGCGCCGGCAGCAGTTCGTCCCGAGCGACCGGAATGACCACCACCTTGACCTTGAGATGCTTGCCCTTCAGCCTTCCCTCCGTGACCAGCCTCTCGTTCAGGTCCTCCTCCCATACGCGGGCGAAGTCGTAGATCAGGCCGCGTTGGGTGGCCTTGTCCACGAAATAGAATGTCTTGCTGTACGCGGTCAGCAATCGGATGAACCCACGCTCGATCATCCCATCGAGATCGCCGAGCCACGGCTTCAGGACTTCCTCGGGGGCGATGGTGAGTTCCTCCTCTTCCGGCGCCTGGGGTCGCGCTGCGGCTTCCGGCACGGGTTGGGTCGCGGCCGGCGTCTCGGGTTCCTTTGTGTCGCACCCGCCGGCGAAGATCGAGCACGCGAGGACCAGCGCGGCGATGAGGGCCGGCTGCGACGGGGCCGAAGAACGAGGCAATCCATTCGGTTTCACTTGTGCGTTCCCAAAGAGGGTGGTGTCAACGACGGATTCTCGCCCCTCGTGGCGAAGCGGATGGCGAGGTCGATCACTTTCTCATGCACTCGGCGCGCTGTCTGGCGTGAACGTGATCGGGTCCGCGGGCACGTTGCCCGGCATCGGCGACTGCGCCACTGGTGCGTCGACTTTGTAGCTGCCGGTGGTCAGCGTCACGAGCTTGTCCGATGCCGGGACCGTGCTGATCAGCATGCCGCCCTTCGTCGATCAGATAGGAATACGCGGTCACGTGGTTGTGGATCGCCAACCGGTCGGTGATCCATTCCGGATCGGAGTGGACGGTCCCGGAAAATCCGCCTCGGTCATCGCGAGCACTGTTCGCTTGTATGCGAGACTGCGCCGCTCGTGGCACATCCAAGTGTCGCGGCGACGATGATCGCGATGCCGAGGCGCTCGATGAAGTCGGATGAAATGATCCTCCACGGCAGCGTCCCGTCGTGGACGCCGCACAGGTGCTCGCGGAGGTCGTGGACGGGCTCCGACAGGCTCTCGTCCGCGGCAGCCATTCGAAACGACGCGGCGCGCGCGCGGAGCGACGATTGGTACCGCTGGCTGCTCCGCCAGTATGCCGCGCTGATCGCGCAGCTCCGACCCGAGCTCAAGCCGGCGGAATGCGACGCGCGGGCCTACTCCGCGCTCACGCTCTGTCTCGGAGCCTGGATCACCCTCGGTCGATCGCGGCCGAGGCTCATCGACTCCAGCGTGAAGGAGCTGCGCGCAACGCTGCTGGCGGCGATCAGCGCGATCATCGGGATCGAGCTGACGCGCTAGTCATGCCCCACCGGCGAGATCCGCCCGCCGCGATCCTCCCGGCTGGTGACGCGTGTCGCATCATCGCCGCCTGCGGCGGCCGATCGTGGCCTCCGAGGGGGGGTCCGCGTCACGATCACTCGTCGGCGGGCGTGGCTTCGAGCGTTCCGGCGCGCGCCGCCGTTCCTGCGGCTCAGCGTGGCCGCCGCCCTGGTCTGCGTGCTCCTGCTCGGGGTCAACTGGATTCGTCAGGTGATCCGCAAGCCGTCGGAGCTGTTCTTCCCCGTCAGCGGCACGCTCGCCAAGACGCCCCACGATACGTGGCGCCAGTACGCTCCGATCTTCCGCAAGCATGCGACGAGCGTGATCACGCCAGACCTCCTCGCCGCACTCGCGCAGGTGGAGGGCTCGGGCAACCCGCTGGCGCGGACGTACTGGCGCTGGTCACTGACGGCACGGCCGTTCGAGGTGTACCGCCCGGCTTCGAGCGCCGTGGGGATGTATCAGATCACGGACGGAACGTTCGAGGAGGCCAGGCGCTACTGCATCCGGGATCACGTCGTGGTGGAAGACGGACCGTGGCACGACCTGGGATCGTGCTGGTTCAACGGCCTCTATTCGCGCGTGGTGCCCAGTCACGCCGTGGAGCTGACCTCCGCCTTTCTGGACCGTCGCGTCGCGCGCATCCTCGAGCGCCGCCGGATCACGAGGGCCACCCTCCGGCAGCAGCAGAACCTCGCGGTCGTGATCCACCTGTGCGGCGCCACCGCGGGCGAGCGCTACGCGAAGCGAGGCTTTCGCACGACGGGTGGGCAGCGCTGTGGAGACCACGACATCGGGCGCTACCTCGCCCGCATCGCTGCGATGAGGCGCGTGTTCGCCTGTCTGGCGGAGGACCGGCCGGGAGCGCGCTGCGGCGTGCGCTGAGCGGCAGCGGCGCGGCCACGGCGGTTACCCGCGACGGGCCAGGCGCTCGAGCGCCGCCCGGGCGTAGCCGTTGCGCGGGTTGTGGGTGAGCGCCTTCTCGTAGTACTCGCGCGCGCGCTCGGGGTCGCCAGCGCGTTCGTAGAGCCAGGCGGCGCGGCTCCAGTACGGAGGCCCGAGCGCGGCCACGGCGGGGGCGGCGATCCCGGGCATGTAGAGGTAGTCGGCCCGCTCGGAGAACGTGAGAACGATCTCGGGATCGCGCGGCGTGGTGCGGGCGGCCTCGGCGTAGAGCGGAATCGCCTCGGCGAACAGGAAGGCGTTCCGCATCAACAGCTCGGCCAGCCGGAAGCGGTCGCCGGGCAGCGTGGAGGATTCGAGGCGTGCGAGCGCGGCCGGGAGCGCCTCGCCGCCGAGGTCGAGCGGCGCGAGCGTCTCGTCCGAGCGCGCCCATACCTCGGGCAGGAAGACCGCATAGGGGCTGGCCCGGTTCACGAGCCGGTACGTGCCGGCCTCGTCGAAGAAGAAGCCCTTGAACGTCTCGACCAGATCGACGCGCCAGAGGCCCTGCTCGCGCACCAGCAGCACGGGCACGAAGTCGCGCGCAGGCTCCGGCGAGCTCACGAAGGCGCGGTCGCCGCGCACCTGGAGCACGAGGGGGCGCGAGCGCTCGGTGGCGTCGGCGCGCAGCCACTCCTCGTAGGGAGCGATCGGATAGCGCGCCCGCATCACCCGGCTGCCTTC
>Ga0187892_10006933_pt1 | contig 16480 bp, 22 predicted proteins | sample MA1701073metaG_FD_139345 | JGI IMG/M metagenome (GOLD analysis project Ga0187892, IMG submission 139345) | Bio-ooze microbial communities from a basaltic lava cave in the Kipuka Kanohina Cave System on the Island of Hawaii, USA - MA170107-3 metaG ... | reverse complement strand
TCGCCGAACTTCACGCCCATGAGCTCGATGCCGCCCGTGATCGCGTAGGGCCCGTTGTCCGTGACCGTCACCATCGGCGCGCGCTGCGGCGGCGCGGCCTCGACGCCGTCGATCGCGTAGCTGAGCGCCCCCGAAGGACACTTGCGGATGGCTTCGACAATTCGGGCTGCATCCGCTGCATCTGGATCGATCCACGGCTCCTTGCGCTGACGAAATACCGACTTCAGCTCGTCGGTGCAGAAACCGGCGTGCGCGCAGATCGAGCGGTTGTCGAGGATCGTGATGCGCTTGCCGGCGTAGGCTGTCCTCTTGTCCTTCGCCGGGTCCGCGCGGTTGTCGTCCCTGAACCCGATCGTGCCGTGGGTTCCGTCGCAGAAGGGCTTGTTCTTCGAGCCGCCGCAACGGCACAGCGCGACGCCGCGCACCGTGGCGCAGGCTTCGCCGGATGCGCGCCGCAGGTTCGGCACCGGCACGGCCTCCATGTCGTTCAGCAGGTAATACGGGCCGTTCGACAGGCAGGCGATCTTCGGCTTGGCTGGCACTCGGCGATGGTAAACCCTCGTGGGCTAGAGTAGCGGCGTGAGAACCCGGCTTCGCTTCGCCGGGATGTACGCGTGCATGGGAGATTTCTGTAGCATGCGGCGGTTCATGCAAGAAACAATCCCGCGGTGAGCTTCGTCTACGTCTCGAACGCCGAGGACGGCGACATCGGGATGCACGTGCTGCGCCCCGACGGCTCGCTCCAGGCGGGCGCGCGCTTCAAGGCCGGGAAGCCGGTGGGGCCGATGAGCGTGAGCCCGGACAGGCGCTTCCTGGTCGCGGCGGTGCGCTCGCAGCCGTTCACGGCGCACGCCTGGCGCATCGACCGCGCGAGCGGTGCGCTCGAGCCCCTCGGCACCGCGCCGCTCGCGGAAAGCCTACCCTACATCACCTTCGACCGAACCGGGCGCTGGCTGCTCGGCGCGTCGTACTCGGCGCACCTCGTGAGCGTCAACCCGGTCGGCGCCGACGGCAGCGTCGGCGCGCCGCAGCAGGTCATCCCCACCGCGCGCAACGCGCACGCGATCATCACCGACCGCACCAACAAGTTCGTCTTCGTGCCGCACCTCGGCACCGACCAGGTGTTCCAGTTCGTGTTCGACGAGAAGAGCGGGCGGCTCGCCGCGAACACCCCGCCCGTGCTGCAGCTCAAGGCCGGGACCGGGCCGCGCCACCTGGTCACCTCGCCCGACAACCGCTTCGTCTACCTGCTGAACGAGCTGACTGCGACGGTAACGACGCTTTCCCTGGAAAACGGAGCTCTGAAGGAGCTTGATTCAGTCTCGGCGCTATCGCCCCACAGCAAGCTCGTCCCCGGCGCGCCGCGCCCCTCCGGGCGCGACGTGTCGAACGACATCTGGGCCTCAGACCTGCACCTCACGCCCGACGGCCGCTTCCTCTACGCCGCCGAGCGCACCAGCAGCACCCTCGGCGCGTTCAGCGTCGACGCCTCGACCGGCAAGCTCACCTGGCTCCAGTCCACCGCCACCGAGAAGCAGCCGCGCGGCTTCCGCATCGACCCGGCGGGCCGCACCGTCGTGGTCTCGGGCGAGAAGTCCGACACGCTCTCGACCTACGCCATCGAGCCGAACGGCACGCTGCGCCACCTCGGCAGGTTCCCGACCGGAAAAGGCCCCAACTGGGTGGAAATCGTAGACTTCGGCTAGCCATGGAGCTCAACCACACCATCGTCCACTCGAGCGACAAGCGCGCGGCCGCGCAATTCTTCACCGAGGTGTTCGGACTGCCCGCGCCGGTGCCGTTCGGCCCGTTCCTCGGGGTCAAGGTCGGAAGCGAAGTGACGCTCGACTTCCTCGACGCCGACGGCATGGAAGTCCTGGCGCAGCACTACGCGTTCCTGGTGAGCGACGCCGAGTTCGACCAGATCTTCGGCCGCATCAAGAAGCGCGGCATCGACTACTGGGCGGACCCGGGAATGACGCAGAAGGGTGCGATCAACCGCCACTTCGGCGGCCGCGGCGTCTACTTCCAGGACCCGAGCGGCCACCTGCTCGAGATCATCACCAGGCCCTACGGGAAGTGGGACGAGCTGTGAAAATAGGGACAGACCCTATTTTCCTGCGGGCTGCGCTGAGCAACGGAGAATAGGGTCTGTCCCTATTTTCTGAGGAAGGCGCGCACCACCGGGACCGCGATCGCCGCGATGGCGAGCGTCATCAGCACGCCCGAGATCGGGCGGGTGAAGAAGATGAAGAGGCCGGCGTCGGAGATGATCAGCGACTGGCGCAGCGCGCGCTCGGCGAGCGGGCCGAGCACCAGCGCGAGCACCAGCGCGGCGGGCGAGTAGCCGAGCTTCTTCATGAAGTAGCCGAGCACGCCGAACACCAGCATCTGGCCGACGTCCCACAGGTTGTTCTTGAGCGAGTACGCGCCGGTGACGCAGAACACCACGATCAGCGGCATCAGTATCGAGTACGGAATGCGCAGCGCGCGCACGAACAGCGGGATGAACAGCGTGCTCAGGATGAGAAGCAGGATGTTGGCGATGTACTGCGAGGCGATCAGCCCCCAGACGAACTGCGGGTTCTTCTCGAACAGCATCGGCCCGGGCCGCAGGCCCCACATCATCAGGCCCCCGAGCATGATCGCGGTGGTGGCCGAGCCGGGGATTCCCAGGGTGAGCATCGGCACCATGGCCGCGGTGGCGGCGGCGTTGTTCGCCGACTCGGGGCCGGCGACGCCCTTGATCTCGCCCTTGCCGAACTTCTCCGGCTCGCTTGCGACCCGCTTCTCCACGGTGTAGGCCATGAACGAGGCCACCGTCGGCCCGGCGCCCGGCAGCACGCCGACGAGGAAGCCCATCGCCGTGCCGCGCGCGATCGCCCACTTCGCGCGCATGAAGTCCTGCGCGCCGGGCAGCACGTCGCGCAGCTTGAGCCTGGTCTTCACCTGGTTCGCGCCCTTCTGCTCCGCGCCGGCCAGGACTTCGCCGAGGCCGAACAGGCCGATCGCCACCGGCAGGAAGTCGACGCCGTCCATCATCTCCGGGATGCCGAAGCCGTAGCGCGCGTCGCCCGAGATGATGTCGAAGCCGACCATCGCCAGCATCAGGCCGAACACCATGCTGATGTAGCCCTTGAGCGGATCCTCGCCCGCGAGCAGCGTCACGGTGGTGAGGCCGAGCAGCATGAGCGCGAAGGTCTCGGGCGGACCGAAGGAGAGCGCCCAGCGCGCGAGCAGCGGCGACACTAGCATCAGAAGCACGACGCCGATCGTGCCGGCGATGAACGAGCCGATGGCGGCGATGCCGAGCGCCTTGCCGGCGTGCCCCTGCAGCGCCATCTGGTAGCCGTCGAGGCAGGTGACCACCGAGGCCGACTCGCCCGGCGTGTTGATGAGCACCGCGGTGATGGTGCCGCCGTACATCGTGCCGGCGTAGAGCGCGGCGAGCATGATGATGCCGGAGGTCGGGTCCATGCCGAAGGTGAGCGGCAGCAGCATCGCCACGCCCGAGGGCGGCCCGACGCCCGGCAGCGCGCCGATCAGGATCCCGACCGTCACGCCGGCGACCGCCATCATCACGTTGAACGGCGTCAGCGCCACCGAGAATCCGAGGGAAAGATTTCCTAGAAAGTCCAGAACGCACCTTCGGGGAAGGGAACGCGCAGCCAGTGCACGAACACCAGCCAGTTGAAGCCGGCCGTGGCGGCCGCGACCGCGAGCGTCACCCACCACGGGTGCCGGCCGAGGTACCGGATCAGCACCGCGAGGTAGATCGCGGTGCCGATCACCATGCCGAGCACGTTGAGAGCCGCGACGAACACCACCGTGACGCCGAGCACCACCAGCATGTCGCGCAACCCCTCGCCGCGCGGAAACCAGGCATCACCCGGGTGTTGCTGTTTCAGACTCTTGATCAACAACCCGAGGGCCAGAAAGGCCATGACCACGCCCAGGCAGAACGGCAGGAAGGCGGAGCCCGGACCGCCCGGGCCCCACCATGAGTAGACCTTGAGCGCCCCGGCCGCGAACGCGACCGAGAGCGCGAACAGGAAGACCGCGGTTGCGCGGTCGGCGCTGCGCACCCCTTACTTCGAAGCGGCCTTCAGCCCCTGCAGGGCTTGCGCGTATTTCACGCGCAGGCCGTCGAGGTACTTGTTCGCCTCCTCGCCGGTCCAGTCGGTCGGCGTGAGCAGGTTGCGCTTGATGTACTGGGTCTTCCACTTCTCGGTGGCGACCACTTTCTTCAGCGTGTCGACCCACCACTTCACCGCCTCGGGCGACATGTTGGCCGGCCCGACCACGCCGCGCATCTGCTCCCAGTAGAACTCGTAGCCCTTCTCGGCGAAGGTCGGCACGTCGGGCGCGTCCTTGAGGCGCTGGCGCGCCGCGACCGCCAGGTTCTTCGCCTTGCCGGCCTCGATCTGCGCCACGATCTCGTTCGGGTTCTCGACCGCGGCGTCGATGTGCCCGCCCATCAGCGCGGTGGTGACCTCGCCGCCGGAGTTGAACGGCACGTACTTCACCTGGATGTTGGCCGCCTTCTCGAAGAGGTACGTGAAGATGTGGTCCTCGGTCAGCGTCGCGGTGCCGCCGACGGTGAGGCCGCCGGGCTTGGCGCGCGCCGCCTTCACGAAGTCCTCGATCGTCTTGTACGGCGACTCGTTGCGCACCGAGAGCATCAGCTCGTCGATCGCCACGATCATCAGGATGGTCATCGCGTCGCGGTGGTCGCCCGGCAGGCGGCCCTCGATCTTGCCCGACACGATCATCGGCGTCGCGCCCGCGACCACGTGCGGGTCGCCCTTCTTGTTGATCAGGTAGTTGAAGCCGACAGCGCCGCTGCCGCCGGCGCGGATGTTGACGTTGAGCGGCACCGGCGACCATTTGTTCTCGTCGATGATGCCGGTGATCATGCGCATCAGGTTGTCGGTGCCGCCGCCCGCGGCGTAGGGCACCACGACTTCGAGCGTTCTTGAGGGGTACTTCTGGGCGACCGCGACAGACGATGCTGCGATCAGCAATGCGCCAAGCAGGAACCTGAACATCGCATCCTCCTCCTTAGAGAATGAGCGGATGGTACCATCGCCGCACACATGGAAACCCGGGTTTCGAAGGACGAGGTCCTCGTTTCGCGCGAGGGCGCGATCGTCACGCTGACCTTCAACCGCCCCGAGGCGCGCAACGCCATGACCTGGGGCATGTACCAGCGCCTCTACGAAGTGTGCGAGGAGGTGGACGCCGACGACGCGGTGCGGGTGCTGGTCCTCAAGGGCGCCGGCGGCAAGGCGTTCGTCGCCGGCACCGACATCAGCCAGTTCACCCAGTTCAAGGGCCCGGAGGACGGGATCAAGTACGAGAAGGACGGCGACAAGCGCTCGGGACGCATCGCGCGCGTGAAGAAGCCGGTGATCGCGCAGATCGAGGGCGTCGCCGTGGGCGGCGGCCTCGCCATCACCGCGGGCGCCGATATCAGAATCGCGACCCCCGAGGCGCGCTTCGGCATGCCCACCGCGCGCACGCTCGGCAACTGTTTGTCGATGAAGAACTATGCGATGTTCGTCGACCTGTTCGGCGCTTCGCGGCTGAAGGAGATCGTGTTCACCGCGCGCCTCGTCGGCGCCGAGGAAGCGCTCGCGGCCGGATATGTCCACGAAATAGTTCCGGCCGGCGAGATCGAAGCCCGCGTCAAGGAAATTGCCGCGAAAGTCGCCTCGCATGCGCCGCTCACCATCTGGTCCACCAAGGAAGCCATCCGCCGCATCCAGGACGCGCGGGCGCTGCCCGACGGCGACGACATCGTGCGGCGCGTCTACGGCAGCGAAGACTTCAAGGAAGGCGTGAAGGCGTTCGTCGAGAAGCGCCCGCCGCGCTGGACCGGCAAATAGTGCGAACGCTGCTGCTGGCGGTTCTGCTGCTGCTGGGCGGCTGCCCGGCGCCGCTCGTCAGCCCCTACGACGAGGTCATCGAGAAGGGCGTCGTCGAGCTCTACGAGCAGCTCAACTTCTTCGTGCGCGACGTGGCCGACGCCGCCGGCAAGCCCGAGGGCACCTACGAGGCGAATGCCAGGCGGTACAACGTCATGGAGACCAAGCTCGACGTGCTGATCCTGCGCGCCTCGTCGCGGTCGCTGGGAAGCGGCTGCCGGCTGGAAGCGAAGGTCTACGAAAAGGTGGCGAGCACGCTGGGCGGCAGCATGCCCGCCGACATGAAGCCGCAGGGCGAACCGGCGGGGGACGCCAACGGCTGCAATACGCGGCTCCTCGAGCTGGTCAAGCAGCAGCTCGGCTTCATCCGCGAGATCCACGCCAGGACCGACAAGTGCGGAACACCGCCGGTCTCATGCCTGCGGCCGGCGACCGCGGCGAGCGCCCTGAAGATCGCCAACCAGTCGATCACCGCGGTGTCGGTAGTCGAAGCTGCGAAGCGCAACTGACCATGCCGACACCGGCGGTAGAGCGGATCTTCGAAGAGATGATGCAAGCGGGAGAGAAGGCGTTCGGCGACGGCTGGAGCGCCGTCGCCAGCTACGCCCCGGCGGAATTCCGCAAGATGGCGGTCCAGATCGCCGAGATCGCGCAAAACGTGGCGAAGTACAAGCTCGACAAGTCCGAGGGCTACTCCGAGGAGACCGGCAGGATCCTGATGAAGATGCAGCGCACCGCAGCCGAGAGCGTGCTGGTGGCAACGACGCAACTCAACCTGATCGCGGTGCAGAAAGCGATGGACGCGATGGCCAAGGTCCTGCGCAAGACCTTCAAGGGCCTGGTCGCGCGAATCCTTTAGGAAATCGCAACTAGGGACTTTGAGATAACCCGCCGGCGCGGAATTCGCGTAAGGCTGATCCGACTTCCGCGCTGACGGGGACCAGCGCCTCCGGCGGGACGTACTGCCCGCCCGCCAGGACGAGCTTCATCGCCGCGGGCAGCCCGGTGACCGCCGAGCTCTTCGGGATGTAGCCGCGCGCGCCGCCGTCGAGGCACTCCTGGATGCGCTCGCGGTCCTCGGTCGCGGAAACCACGAGCACCGGCACCCTCGGGAACGCGCTGCCGAAGCGCATCAGCGCGTCGATCCCCGAGCAGTTCGGCAACGCGAGGTCGAGCAGCACCAGGTCGAGCGCATGCCCGGAGGCGATCTGCAGGGCCTCGGGCAGGGCGACCGCGGTATGGACCCTGGCCCCGCTGAAAGTCTTCCTCACGGCCGCGGCGTAGACCTGGACCGTGAGCGCCTGATCGTCGACCAGCAGCACTTCCATGGCGTTGATCCTAGGCCCGAATCGGGCGGGAGTCGCCCAATCAGTCCCGCCCCTTACGTCTTTTTACTTCTTGGGCGGCGCGCTGCGCGGGTCCTGCTGCTTTTCCCCGGTCGTGCCGCCGGTGGCGGCCTGGTCCATCTTGCCGGTGGCCTGCTTGGGCGGGTTCGCCGGGCGGTCGCAGCCCGAGAGGGCGGCGCTGGCGAGCGCGAGGGCGAGGAGGGTGGAAAACGTGAGTTTCGTGGCTGGCTCCTTTCGCAAGCCGAGAAGCAACAAGCGAGCCCGTTGGTCTAGCATTCCGGCCCATGAGCCCCCTCGCCTCGTTCCGCCGTTCCAGTTTGGCCCTCGTTCTCGCCGCCTTCAGCCTGGTCGCCTGCGCGCAGGCGCAGAAGACGCCCAAGGCCCAGAAGGCGCCCGCCGCCCCGTCCGCCTACGAGCCCTCGGTCGGGCAGGAAGGCAAGGACGTCGTCTGGGTGCCGACCCCGCAGGGGCTGGTCGACAAGATGCTCGACATGGCGAAAGTCACCCAGCGCGACTACGTCATCGACCTCGGCTCGGGCGACGGCCGCACCGTGATCACCGCCGCGAAGCGCGGCGCGCGCGCCCACGGCATCGAGTACAACCCGGACATGGTCGAGCTCTCGCGGCGCAACGCCGAGAAGGAAGGCGTGTCCGACCGCGCGACCTTCGCGAAGGCCGACCTGTTCGAGAGCGACTTCTCGGGCGCGAGCGTGATCACCATGTTCCTGCTGCCCGAGATCAACCTGAAGCTGCGCCCGCAGATCCTGAAATTGAAGCCGGGCACGCGCATCGTCTCCAACACCTTCACCATGGGCGACTGGAAGGAGGACGAGAGCGCCACCATCTCCTCGCGCAACGGCTGCAACAGCTCCTGGTGCACCGCGCTCCTGTGGATCGTCCCGGCGCAGGTCGCCGGCAGCTACAACGTCCAGCAGGGCGAGGTGGTGCTCAAGCAGGAATACCAGATGCTCAGCGGCACCCTGCGCACCGCGGGCACCACCTACGCCCTCTCCGGCAGGGTGCGCGGCGAGGAGATCAGCTTCCGCGCCGGCGGGCGCAACTACCAGGGCCGCATGAACGGCACGCAGCTCGAGCTTAAATAGGGACAGTCCCTATTTAGTTAGTCGTCGATCCTGACCAGCCGCGCGGCCGGGATCCTGACGTTGACCCAGACCGTCTTCGCGCCGCAGATCGACGGGCACTCGATCGCCGTCCCGGTGATCTCCAGCCCCTGCTCGCCCGCCTTGACCAGCTCCACCGACGCGGCGGCCTCGTCCCCGCCCTTGAACTGCGCGGCGTCGAGCGCCTTGCAGTCGACCGAGCCGTAGACGAGGGCGTGACGCTTCACCACCACGCGGTTCCCCGCGTTCGCCGGGTACGGCGGCGTCGCGAGCGAAACCGAGGGCGGGAACCACCCGCTCTCGGTGCGCCGCCCGAGGAACAGCCAGCGCTCGATCAGCTCGGCCTGCCCGCTCGCCGGGGCCGCGGCCATGCCGAGCGTCGAAAAGAGCGTCGCGGCAATCAAGCATTCGCGGATAGCCATGGGAGTCCTCCTGTCGTTGACCTCACGGTGCTTCAAGCAAGTATAGTCTTGCCGCCATGCCGCTCGCCCGGCGCCCGATCAGCCTGAAGGTCTACAGCATTGCGCTCAGCCTGCTCGTGCTGATGGTGATCGTCACCGGCCTCTCCGCGCACAACCTGCGCAGCCTGAACAACGAGGTCGCGGCGCTCGCGCGCTACTACATCCCGCTCGACCAGCAGGTCGGCAGCGTGGAGACGCTGGTGCGCCAGCAGTCCGTGCACGTCGAGCGCATCCTGCTGCTGCTGCAGGCGGCGCGGCTGGACAAGGCGGCGATCGAGGCGGAAACGAAGCTCTTCGACCAGCGCGGCATCAACGCTGACCAGGTGGTCGATTCGAGCGTGCGGCTGATCGAGGAGGCGATGGCTGCGCCCGATTCCGGCGTCGACCGCGTGGCGCTCGCGCTGCTCAAGCAGGCGCTGCCCGAGATCCAGGCCGCGCGCCAGAACTTCCACGGCACCTTCCGCCAGTTCCTCGCCGAGGCCGAGCAGGGCAACCCGCGCTCGCTGAAAGTGGTGCGCGACGCGCTGGTGCGCGAGAAAGAGGCGATCAACCGCCAGATCGGCCGGGTCATCCTCGCGCTCGACGAGACCACGCAGGCCGCGGCGGACCGCGCGCGCGCCGAGGAGAGCCGCGCCGTGCGCCTCAACTGGACGATCACCGCGATCGCCGCGCTGCTCGGCCTGGCGCTCGCGGCGCTCATCACGCGCAACCTGGTCGGGCCGGTGCGCCGGCTCCTCACCGGCACCCAGGCGGTCGAGAAAGGCGACCTGAGCATCCAGGTGCGCGCCGACTCGGCCGACGAGATCGCGGCGCTCACGCACTCGTTCAACAACATGGTCGCCGGGCTGCGCGAGAAGGAGCGCATCAAGGACACGTTCGGCAAGTACGTCGACCCGCGCATCGTCACCGGCCTGCTCGAGAACCGCCTCGCCGCGACCGGCGGCGAGAAGAAGGTGATGACGGTATTTTTCAGCGATCTGGTCGGTTTCACGCAGATGAGCGAGAGCCTGACGCCCGACGGCGTGGTGCGCTTCCTCAATCACTACTTCACCGTGATGTCGGAGCCGATCCGCGAGCAGAACGGCGTGCTCGACAAGTTCATCGGCGACGCCATCATGGCGTACTGGGGCCCGCCGTTCACCGGCGACGACGAGCACGCGGCGCTCGCCTGCCTCTCGGCGCTCGAGCAGAAGGCGCGCATGCCAAGCTTGCGCGCCGCGCTGCCCGACGTTCTCGGCTTCCGCAAGAACCTGCCGCACGTCGACGTGCGCATGGGAATCACCACCGGCGACGTCACGGTCGGCAACATCGGCTCGGAACGCGCCAAGGGCTTCACCGTGATCGGCGACACCGTGAACCTCGCCTCGCGCCTCGAGGGCGCCAACAAGGAGTACGGCACCGGCATCCTGGTCAGCCACGACACCTGGCAGCGCGCGCGCGAGGCGGTCGAGGCGCGCGAGATCGACAGCGTGCGCGTCGTCGGCAAGACCGAGCCGGTGCGCGTGTACGAGCTCCTCGGCCGCAAGGGCGCGCTCGACGCCGCCGCCGCGGCGCTGAAGGAAGGCTACGAGGAGGGGCTCAAGCACTACCGCGGCCGCGACTGGGAGCGCGCCGAGGCCGCCTTCCGGCGCAACCCCGGGGACGCGCCCTCGAAGGTGATGCTCGAGCGCATCGCGCTCTGGCGCCGCGACCCGGCGTCGTGCCCCCCGGACGGAGTGTGGGACCTGACTAAGAAATAGCGTCCGGGTCGTCCTCGCGGCTGCAGGGGCAGTTCTCCGCGAAGGTCTTGTCGCAGCACACGATTTTGCCCGCCCGGCAGCCGCAGACGCCCTTGTTCTCCTTGCAGCACGACTGCTGCTGTTGCGCGGTCGTCGCGGCGGCAAGGCAATCGGCACTTTCCGTTACCGGAATGAGGGACGCGCCCGCGAGGGCAAGGATGGCGATCAGGGATTTCATGGCGCGAATAACGGCCGAGATGGATTGAGGTTGACTATACCAAACCCCACGGAATTCAGGACCGCAACACCTTTCCGGCGCTCGCGCCGGTCATGGCGCCCTTCTCCCACGTCACCTCGCCGTTGACCAGCGTGTACTCGATGCCGCGCGAGCGCTTCACCATGCGCTTGCCGCCGCCGGGCAGGTCATGCAGCCGCTCCGCGCGCGCCTCCATGCCGACAGTCGCCGGGTCGAAGATCACGATGTCGGCGGCCATCCCCGGCGCGATTCTTCCCCGGTCCCGGATGCCGTAAAAATCCGCGGGGTCCGAGGTCATCCGCCTTACCGCTTCCTCCAGGCTCAGGACCTTCCTCTCCCTCACCCACGTGCCGAGCACGTAGGTCGGATAGCCCGAGTCGCACAGCATGTCGAGGTGCGCGCCGCCGTCACCGAGGCCGAGGAGCACGCTCTTGTCGTTCAAGAGCTCCCGCATCCGGTCCACGCGCGTGTTCCAGGACTGCACGGTGAGCTCGTTCTCCAGGTCGTCCTCGAGCGTGAGGTCGAGCAGCGCATCCACGCCGTCCACGCCCCGCTCTTTCGCGATCTCCGCCACGGTCCTGTTTTCGAGATGCTTCAGCTTCCGGCTTTTCACCTCGTGGACCGTGATCCTCGCCCAGTCGGCGAACGACGCCGGGCTCTTCAAATCTTTTCGAAAATCATTTCTGAACCCGGGATCTCTGTAGACCGCCCGCTGCGCTTCCTTCGACGTATCGACGAACAGCCGTTTCCACGACGGGAACGCGGCGAACGCGAACGGGCTGCGCATCACCAGCTCGCGTGTCAGCGGCAGCGGCGAGGTCTGGGGTCTCGCCCCGCGCTCGATCATCGGCCGCAGCTTGCCCATCGTGGTGCGCAGCGCTTCCGGCAGGTCGTCGCGGTCGAACAGCGCGATCAGCGTCACCGGCCGGCGGCTCTCCTCCAGCATGAAGTCGAGCAGCTCCAGCTCCGCCTGCTCGAGCACCGCGATCTGGCGCGTCATCGCCATCTCGATCGCTCCTTTGCCCCGCTCGCGCAGCGCGTTGCAGTACGCCTTCAGCTCCTCGCGGCTGGCGTTGCGGCACGCCAGCGGCCGCCCGCCGTAGCCCATGTGCTGGTTGAGCAGCGTGCTCGACCAGCCGAACGCCCCCGCCTCTATGGCTTTACCCAACAAGGACTTGATTTGTTCCGTCTCGCCGGGGGTAGCCGCCCGCTCCATCGACGCCTCGCCCATTACGTAATGCCTGAACGGCGTCAGCGGCGCCATGAACCCGAGGTTCAGCGACGGCTTCCGCCTCGCCGCCGCCTCCATGTACTGCGGGAACGTCTCCCACTCCCACGTGATCCCAGCGTTCAGGACCTCGAACGGGATCGCCTCCACGTTCACCAGGTCCTTCATCGCGATCTCGCGCGCCGCCGGCCTGCAGGGCGCGATCCCCACCCCGCAGTTCCCCATCACCACCGTCGTCACCCCGTGCCAGCTCGACGGCGTCGTCGCCCCGTCCCAGCAGATCTGCGCGTCGTAGTGCGTGTGGGGATCGATGAAGCCCGGCGCTACGACCAGGCCCTCGGCATCGATTGTTCTTTTTGCATTTCCCGGCGGTACGATCTTCCCGCCCGCAATCCCGACGTCCCCGCGCCTCGCCAGCGCGCCGGTGCCGTCGATCAGGGTCCCGTTTCTGACCAGGATGTCGCACGCCATCTCGGAATCATACTGGCGCGCCGGCCTGGTTTCATGACGCATTCTCATACATGAAGATGCGCGCGGTCTTTTTCTTGTTGCGCATGAAGTCGGCGATGCTGCGGCTTATGCAGCCGGATTTCGGCTGCTTCGTCGTGCATTCCATGACGTTGCCGCCGTACAGCAGCGCCATGTGCGACACGGAATTGCCGGCGTCGGCCACTTCAAGCACATAGAGGGTGCGCTCCTTGGCGACCGCGGCCATCTCGTCCGCGCTCTTGACGTATCCGCGAGTCTCGCTGCCGAAGGTGGCCGAGACTTCGCGGAAGCCGTAGCGGTCGCGTCCGCAATGCACCTTGCTCTTGTTGCCGTAGTCGGCGCAGCTCGCGTCGTACGGCGGCTGGTGCACGTTGCCGCGGAAGAAGATGCCGAGCATGAGGTTGACGTAGGTGGTGCAGTCCATCTCCACCGGGCCCTTGCGCCAGGCCTGGTTGATGCGCTGGATCGCCGACCCCGAGAAGCCCTTCACGCCGTAGATCGCGCGGTTGCCGCCGCCTTTGTCCGCGCCCTGCTGGTACTTGGTCTCGCGCTCGACGAACCAGTCGTGCATGCGCTGGATACCCTCCATGCCGGTCTGCTGCGGCAGGGTGATTTCGACCTGCGCCAGGCGCGCGAGGATGACGAGCTCCTCGCTGTCGGGGGAAACTTCCACGCGGTACGGGCCGGGAAAATGCTGGTCGCGGAAGGCTAGCAGCGCGCGCGTCGTCGCGTCATCCCATGTGCCGCTGTCGCTGCCAGTGTCGAAACCGGCCGCGGTCAGCAACTGCTGCAGGGTCTTGACGCTGCCCTTGTGGTTCCGCAATTCGGGACCGACCGCCCTGCTCAGCAAGTTCCACGTCGCCGCCATGGGTCAGCCCCTGAATCTGCGCGCCTGTTCGACCTGGCGCGCCGCCGTCTGCAGGTTCTCGAGCGCGCGCAGCGCGCGCGCATCGCGCTGCCAGTTCATCTTGAGCTCCAGGCCGCATTGCGAACACGACACGCCGCTTTGGGCGAGCAGCGTCGGAATGCCGAGAACGATCGGCGTGCTGCAGCGCGGGCACGGGAACCCCGGCTTGCGCTGCCCCGAGATGAACTCGGCGATGGCCTTGTCGGTCTCGCGGTCCTCCTGCGGCAGGCCCTTGCGAAAGACGGCGAACGCAAGCTTTGCCCGCTCGACCAGAGACCGCACCCAGCGCAGCGCTTTCATCGGGTCTTGCTGCCCGAGGCTTGCTCGATGCGGCGCAGGCTCGAGCTGAGTCCCGCCGGGAGGTCGGCCTGCTTCATCGTGAGCTTCACGCGCACCTTGGGCACGTCGCCCTTCTTGTCCTGCGCCGGCTCGGCGGCGTACGGCGCGACTTCGCAAACCAGATCCGAGAACGGCTGCGCCAGGCCGTACGCCGCCGAGCCGAGCTCGTAGCTTGGCTTGGGCGCCGGATCGATGTCGCTCACGTCGTTCACTTTGGCGAAGAACTCGTACTCCGCCTGGTTGATCTGCTGCAACGGGATCGGCAACAGGGAAAGCAGCGGAACGCGGATCGTCCTCATCCTGCGGCCATCCGGGTCCTCGACCGGGTACGAGAACGTGACGAAGCGCAGGGCCCCCCAATTGTCGGCAGCCCTGCCCCTGCCGGCGATGAAGCCCGCCTCGCGCAGGAAGTCCGCGGTCGCCTTGGCGGCGTGCGTCTCGGCGGCGATCAGGTCGCCGACCAGCACGCCGAGCAGCTCACGCAGCAGCAGCGGCTTCATGTTTCTCTATCCTCACGCTGGGCTCGCGCCCCTTCGCGGCAGAGACCCGGAGCGCCCAGATGCCGGCCGCGCGGTAGCGGCGGGATTTCCGGGCGACGAGCGCAGCGGGAATGTCGACTTCCGCCTCGAGCGCTTCCAGCGCCCCGCCCGCGCGCAGCGCCTCGAGCGTCCTGGAGAGCCCCTCGGCGATCTCGCGTGCAAGCGCGCCGCCGTGCGGGCGTCGCCTGGCGGCCATCTAGGCCCGCTCGCTTTTGATGAGGCTCGCGAGCATGTCCAGCACCTTCGCCATTCCCTTGGGCATGGACTCGGACGTGGCGCGGACGTGAATGCTCATCGTCAGCTCCGTCTGGTACTTCGACGAGCGCTCGGAGGTGCCGCTGTGCGTGCTCGACATGCCGGCTTTCAGGCTGCCGGACACCGGTCCCCAGCCCCCCTTCGCCTGCGTTGAGGCGGACGCGACGCGCTGCGACTGCGACCGGCTGTTGGCGGTGATCGCCTCGGTGATCTTCGCCATGAAATCGATCGTCATCTCTTCGATCGCGAAGAACGGAATGGGGACGACCGAAAGAATGGGAACGGTGATCGTGGCGGTCTGGTTTGTCGAGACGACGACCGCTGCGGCTACCGACTGAGGCGTTGCCCCTGCCAGGCCGGCAGCCGCATTCGCAGCCGCCACCATCCCCGCGGGCACGTTCGGGACGGCCGCGACCGCGGCTGCAGCGTTTGCCGCGTTCGCGGCCCCCAACGCTGCGTTCGACACGTTCGTGGCCAGCGCCACCACCGCCGCGTCCTCGTTGGTCGTCGAATAGGTGAAAGTCACCATCCGCGTCTGGCCCGCGGCCGTGGACGGGTTGGTGTTGGCGGCCGGCAGCGCATCCGGCTGCGTGACCTCCACCGGGTCCGGGTCCGGGGCCAGCACGGGGGCCCCGCCACCCGCCGGCACGACGGCGGCGCTCGCCGGCAGGAAGCCGACCTGAAGAATGAAATCGATGGTGGATTTCGCCGCCTGCGCCTGCGCCTCGATCGCCGCGTTGAGCGGTCCGCCGATCAGCATCCCGAACGGCAACGAGGAAACCGCTTCGACTGCGTAATTTCTTGGCATGGCCTAAGCCTCCCTTTGGCTTGCGGCGCAACTCTCAGTGACGCTTCGTCTTCTCCCCTGAGTAGACGACGTTGCGCCGCGGACACCATCTGCCTCGCCGCGCGCCGTGTCAAAGTGAATATTCCCCTTCGATCATGAGATTCCCGTTGAGCGCGCGCCGTCAGACCGCGACAGGGCTTGGGAATTTCGGCGTTTCCTCCTGCCATACTCGGCGCGATGAAATCCCGTCTTTGCATCCTCGCCCTGCTCGCCTGCTGCCAGCGTGACCCTGGTCGACGGCTCGCGCCGGGAAGTTCTGCCGGTCGACATGCTGTACGGCGGCGCCTCCCGCGACCCGGACTGGAAAAAAGACCGGTATTGCGACTGCGAGATCCTCTTCGACCGCGCCTACTTCGTGCCCCTCGGCGACACCAGCTGGCCGGACGACACGCTGGTCGTCCTGGAATACATGTGAAAGCCATTCTCGCCGCATGCGCCTTGCTCGCGGGCTGCGCTCTCATCCAGCCGCCGCCGAAGCCCGCCGCCGCATCCCCCAGCCTTGGCGAAATGCTCTCGGCGCTCTCCATCGGCAGGAGCACGAAATCCGACGTCCGCGCGGCGCTCGGTGAAGCTACCGTCGTGGACTTCGCCAGCGGCTACGAAGTATGGGTGTACCGGCAGCGCGCCCAGGAAAAGCCGGCCGCCGAGCTCGTCCTCCTTTTCGAACCCTCCGGGATACTGACCAAGACGCGGGTGCGGTAACGTAAGCCGCTGTGAAGCTTCTCGCTCTCGCTTTATCCCTGCTCTTCTCCGGCAGCGTTTGCTGCCAGACGCGGATCGTCGTCCCCTTCCCGCCCGGCGGCGGCGCCGACGTCCTCGCGCGCCTCATGGCGCCGAAGGCCTGGAACTCATCCAGCGCCGCGTTAAATCTGTGGCGATAAGTTTCCAGGCTTTCAGGAGTAAAGCGCTGGCCGTTTTTGTTAAGAGCTATAACCGGATCTTGTGTACGGAGCTGAGTTGAAGAAGGCGGCGTGACCTGCTGGAATTCGATTGTCGAGATCGGTTTCAGCAACCAACAAGGAGTCACGCCACCATGAGCAAGGATAC
>Ga0187892_10006932_pt1 | contig 16481 bp, 15 predicted proteins | sample MA1701073metaG_FD_139345 | JGI IMG/M metagenome (GOLD analysis project Ga0187892, IMG submission 139345) | Bio-ooze microbial communities from a basaltic lava cave in the Kipuka Kanohina Cave System on the Island of Hawaii, USA - MA170107-3 metaG ... | reverse complement strand
GTACGCCGCAGCTCGCTCGGGCGGAGCGAGCTGCGACCCCCCATCCCCCAGAGGGGGTGGCGCGAGGGCAGCCACCCCGTGGCGGCTTGCTCGCTCCGCCACTGCGCTTCGCGCGGCGACAACGGCTCGCCCTGAGGCGCGCACGGGGCCACCAGCCCCGCCCCGGCGCGTTACGCAATTACGCGAGATTCTCCAGGAGCAATGCGGAACAACTCGCAGACTGCTTTCAGCAGCCTGCTAGGGGGCATCCGATGGGACTGAAGACCATGACCAGTCGGGAACGAGTCAAGCGCGCGCTCCACCTGCAGGAGCCGGACCGCGTGCCGCGCGACATCTGGATCACCCAGGATTCGTACGTGGCGCTCCGGCGTGAGCTCGGATTGCCCCCCAAAGTGTCGAAGCCGTGGGACTGGCAGAACACGCCCAACGCGATCCGCACCGGCTCGACGACCTGGTCGACGGATGCCCCGGTCGATCTCGACGTCATCGAGAAGCTCGACCTCGACATCATCCGGATCCCGAGCTATCCGCCCAACGGGGGACGCGGGTTCGTCCATCGGCCGGAGGACGACCTGTACCTGGACGAGTGGGGCGTGCCGCACCATCGCGCCGAGTTCGAGACCGGGTACGGCGGCGCGCACTTCGAGATCCGGACCTATCCGCTTGCCGAGGCCACCATCAAGGATCTGGACGACTATCCCTGGCCCGATCCCAAGGACCCGTCGTTCCTCGGCGACCTGCCGGAGCTGATCCCGCGCGTCAAGCGCGAGACGCCGTACGCGATCCTGTCGCAGTTCGGTCGCGGCGGCATCTACGAGCAGGCCAAGTACCTGCGGGGCTTCGAGCAGATTTTCATCGACATGGCCATCGACCAGGACTTCGTGCACGCGCTGTTCGGCAAGCTGCTCGACATCGAGCTCGAGATGAATCGGATCGGCATCCAGGCCGTGGGCAAGTACCTGGACGTCCTGCGACTCTCTCCCGAGGACCTGGGCACCCAGACGAGCACGCTGGTGTCGCCGCAGATCCACGAGGAGCTGGTGCGGCCGTACTACAAGCGCCGCTTCCAGGCGGTCCGCCGGATGCTGGACGAGATCGGCAATCCCGAGTGCCGGATCATGTACCACTCGTGCGGGGCGGCGTATCCGATGATGCCGGGGCTGGTCGAGGACGGCATGGAGGTCTTCGATCCCCTCCAGCCGCTGGAGGTGATCTCGGAGCCATGGCGCCTCAAGCAGGACTTCGGTCGCCAGATCGCCTTCCTGGGCGGGATCAACGTGCAATCCACGCTGCCACGCGGGACGCCCGAGGACGTCCGGGCCGAGGTGCGCCAGCGCATCAAGGAGATGGCACTCGGTGGCGGGTACATCCTCTCGCCGGCTCACCGGATGCTGCCGGACATTCCCTTCCGCAACATCAAGGCGATGTACGACGCGGGCGAGGAATTCGGCTACTACCCACTCGAGAGATGAGCGCGACCATGGACGAGCGGACGCTGCTCGAGAAGCTCGCCTTCGCCGTCATCAAGGGCCAGGTAAAGGATGGGACCGGGCTGACCCAGCAGGGGATCGACGGCGGGGTCAACCCGCACCTCGTGATCAACGAAGGGCTGGTGCCGGGCATGGACGTGGTGGGCGAGCTCTTCCGGACCAACCGCTACTTCATCCCGGAGGTGCTCCTGTCGGCGCGCACCATGAACGGCTCCATGGCGCTGCTGCGGCCGCTCATCGTCGGCACCATCACCGAGACGGTGGGGGTGGCCGTGATCGGAACCGTGAAGGGCGACATCCACGACATCGGCAAAAATCTGGTCTGCATGCTCCTCGAGGCGGCCCAGTTCAAGGTGCACAATCTCGGCGTCAACAACACGCCGGAGAAGATCCTCGAGATGGCCGAGCAGCATCAGGCGGACATCGTCGGTCTGTCGGCCCTGCTGTCCGTCACCATGCCCAACATCGGCAAGACGGTCGAGCACTTCGAGAAGATGGGCGTCCGCCAGAAGTACAAGATCATCTGCGGCGGCGCCCCGGTCACGGCGAAGTTCGCGAAGGAGTGCGGGACGGACGCGTACGGCGCCAACGCGCCGGAGGCGGTGAAGATCTGCCGTGAATGGATCGAAGAGAAGCGCGCGGCCGCCTCGTAAGCAATCGGAGGGGGCCTCGACGGCCCCCTCCGAGACCTCCCCCAGAAAGGGCTTGCGCCGGCGAAGCCGGCGCTCGAAGCGGAACCTCGAGCCCGTAGTGGCCAGTGGCCAGCGCGGCGGCTAACAGGATGCGGAAAGATTCGCAGGCTGCTCAAAAAGGTCCAGCTGCGAGGCGGCGCCCGATGGCCGCACGCGAGACGTACTCTCAGTACGTTGAGCGTGCGGCAGAGGGCGCCAACGAAGCAGATGGGCGTTTTTCAGCAGCCTGCTAGAGCTCACCGTGGCCACGTATCAGGTGCTGTACTGGAAGGACATCCCCTCGGTCGTGCAGGCGAGCGACGGTAGCGGGACCGTCAAGGTCCAGCTGAGTGAGCGATTCCAGGCTCTCATCGACTTCCGCGCCATGGAGCTGGGGATGGCCGGCACCGACGCCTACCTCGATCAGTGGGAGCATGGCGACGAGCAACAGCGGTCCGGCACCGCTCGGGAAGTGGCCGAGGCGGTCGCCGCCGAGCTGGAAGGCCGGTTCGCCGAGTTCCGCGACCGAAGCTAGAGACTGCGCCGGACGTCACGTCCTCCGCAACTCGTCGCGTGGGGACCGCGCCATCGCGGGGCTACGCTCGAGGCTGTACGCGCACAGCGTGGCCAGGAGACCGCCGGCCCCGAGCACCGAGAAGGCCCATCCCCAGATGGTCGGCGTCCCGGCCCCGCTGTTCGTTCGGTCCAGCACGAATCCGAACACCAGGGGCGCGATCGCGCCGGCCGCAAAACCGGCGAAGGAGCGGATGGCCAGCGCCGTGCCGAGATAGCCGGGGTGTACCGCCTCGGTCAGCGCTGTCGACAGGACCGGCGAGTCGCCCAGCGAGGTGAAGCTGTAGAGGGCGCCCACCAGCATGATGATGGCCACCGGCCAGCCGATCATCCAGCCGAAGGTGAACGAGCAAGCCGCGCTCGTCCCGGCCAGCGTCAGGAGAACCGAGCGCCGACCGAGCCGATCCGACAGATGGCCCATCGACGATGACGCCAAGAGCCCCATGACGTGAAACGACGCCGCCAGGTACGCGCCGAACTCGGCGGCCCGGAGATCTCTGGCGCCCGCCATAGCGAAGCTGGCGGCCAGGAACGCGGGGACCCACACCCACATGCCGATGAGCTCCCAGTTGTGGCACACGTACCCGAGGATCAGACGCATCGCCCGCGCATTCTTCAGGATGGCTCCACGGACACGCGTGGCCTGGCCCCGGTGATGGACCACGTTGCTGGTGGCGCGCAGCGCCAGCCAGGCCACCACGATGCCGGTGACCGGGCCGCACGCGGTCACGAGAAACACCAGCGGATAGCCTCCACGGGCCAGCATGAACCCGGACAGCAGCAGCGAGAGCGCATAGCCGAACGATGAGCTGGCGATAAGCCAGCCGACGGCGGCTCCGCGGCGGTCCGAGTCATAGCGCTCGGCCAGCAGCATGATCGCCGTCGTGTAGGTGCCGCCCTGCGAGACGGCGACCAGCGTGTAGAGGACGAGCCCCGACAGGTAGGAGCGCGCGAAGAGCGCGAAGGCGATGCCGGCCGCCGCGCTGAGCACGCCCGAGACCAGGAAGACACGCTTGGGGCCGATGCGATCGGCCAGCCAGGAGAAACCGAGGAGGGAGACCGCGTAGCCGAGCTGGAAGCCGGTCGAGATCGAGCCGGCAGCGGTGGCCGACATGCCCCAGCTGGTCCGCAGCACGGGAAGACTCGCGGCGTAGCTCATGAACATCAGCGTCATGAGCGTCCGGCTCGCGCACAGCAGCAACAGCCAGCTGTCCAGCCCGGGCTTTCGATCCACGCAGGCCGACTGTACACCGCCGGCCACGATCGCGGCGACCGGGTCTTGAGGGTCTGGCCGGCTTGGGGTATAACCGACGTCCAGGGCCCCCCCACCGGCATGCTCCGTCCGGGTCCGGCCGGGCCCCGACCGAACGTTCGAACCCGAGAGGTCACCATGGTGAACACGCGTCGCGCCGATGAGCCGATCCAGGCCCTCCTCAAGGAGGGACGGAAGTTCCCCCCGCCGAAGCACTTCGTGAAAAGCGCCCAGATCAAGTCCTCGAGCGTCTACAAGGAAGCCAAGCGGGACCCGGTCCGCTTCTGGGAGCGTCAGGCGAAGCAGCTCCGGTGGATGAAGCCCTGGAAGAAGGCGCTCGAGTGGAAGCTGCCCTACGCCAAGTGGTTCATCGGAGGCAAGCTCAATGCGGCGGACAACTGCCTCGACCGGCACGTCGAGGGGCCGCGACGGAACAAGGCGGCGCTCGTCTGGGAAGGGGAGCCCGGCGACAGCCGCGTCCTGACCTACTGGGATCTCTACCGGGAGGTCAACCAGTTCGCGTCAGTGCTGACGCGGTACGGTGTCAAGAAGGGCGACATCGTCACCGTCTACATGCCGATGGTGCCCGAGCTGCCGATCGCGATGCTCGCCTGCGCGCGGCTGGGGGCCGCCCACAGCGTGGTCTTCGGCGGGTTCTCCCCCGAGTCGCTCCGCGACCGCATCAACGACAGCAAGTCCAAGGTCATCATCACGGCCGATGGTAGCTATCGGCGCGGCTCGATCGTCCCGCTGAAGAAGAACACGGACGAGGCGATCAAGGAGTGCCCGTCCGTGAAGAACGTCATCGTGTGTCGGCGCACCGGACACGAGATCTCGTGGCAACAGGACCGCGACGTGTGGTGGCACGAGGCGATCAAGGAGAGCGAGCGCCACGTTCCCCCGGCGCCGCTCGAGGCGGAGGACATGCTGTACCTGCTGTACACCTCGGGCTCGACCGGCAAGCCCAAGGGTATCGTGCACACGATCGGGGGCTATCTCACGGGGGTCAGCACGACGCACCGGATGATCTTCGATCTGCGCGAGGACGACGTGTACTGGTGCACGGCCGATATCGGCTGGGTGACCGGACACTCGTACATCGTGTACGGACCGCTGGCGAACGGCGCGACCGTGGTGATGTACGAAGGCACCCCGGACTACCCCGACAAGGACCGCTTCTGGCGGATCGTCGAGAAGTACGGCGTCACCATCCTCTACACCGCGCCGACCGCCATCCGGACCTTCGTGCGCTGGGGCGAGCAATACCCGAAACGTTGCGACCTATCGTCCTTGCGCCTGCTCGGCACGGTCGGCGAGCCCATCAATCCTGAGGCCTGGGTGTGGTACTGGAAGGTCATCGGTCGAGGCCGCTGCCCGGTCGTGGACACCTGGTGGCAGACCGAGACGGGCCAGATCCTGATCACGCCGCTTCCGGGCATCACCATCTGCAAGCCTGGCTCGGCCACCTTCCCATTCCCCGGCATCGAGGCGGACGTCGTGAACGACAAGGGGCAGCCCGTGCAGGCGGGATACCTGGTACTGAAGAAGCCGTGGCCCGCGATGCTGCGCGGCATCTACGGCGATCCCGAGCGCTACCAGGAAACCTTCTGGAGCCAGGTCCCCGGCATGTACTTCACCGGCGACGGCGCCAAGCGGGACAAGGAGGGCTACTTCTGGCTGCTGGGCCGGATCGACGACGTGATGAACATCTCGGGGCACCGGGTCTCGACCATGGAGGTGGAGTCGGCGCTGGTCGAGCATGCCACGGTCGCGGAGGCCGCGGTGATCGGCAAGACCCACGAGGTCAAGGGCCAGGCGATCGCGGCGTTCGTGACGCTGAAGGAAGGTCGCACGATGACCCCGGAGCTCGAGCGGGAGTTGAAGGAGTTCGTGGCCAAGAAGATCGGGGCCCTGGCCCGTCCCGACGACATCATCTATGCCGCCGAGCTGCCGAAGACCCGCAGCGGCAAGATCATGCGCCGCCTGCTCCGGGATATCGCCGAGGGCCGGACCCTGGGTGAGACGAGCACGCTCGCCGATCCCAACGTCGTGGCCACGCTGAAGAAGGCGTACGCGGAGGAGTAGGCAGGTCCGGAGTAGGCAGTCCCCCGCTCAGAAGAACAGCAAGGTGACGAGCCCGAACAGAGGGATCAAGACGAGCCCGCTATAGAGCATGTAGCCGAGGAAGCTCGGCATCTTCACGCCGGCCTGCTCGGCGATGGACTTGACCATGAAGTTGGGGGCGTTGCCGATGTAGGTGTTGGCCCCCATCGCCACGGCGCCGACGCTGATCGCGGCCAGGATCGCGTTCGGCACGCCGACCACATCGGCCGGCAGTCGCAGTCCCTGACCCAGGGCGAGGAACGCCAGATAAGTCGGGGCATTGTCGAGAAACGACGAGAGCCCGCCGGTAGCCCAGAAGAACTGCCACGGCTCCCGCACGCCGAGCTCGTGTCCGCGGGCCCGCAGCAACTCGAGCGCCGGGATCATCGTCAGGAAGATCCCGAAGAACAGCACCGCCACCTCCACGATCGGGTAGGTGGTGAACCCGTTGGCGCGGCGGATCTCCCGAGGTGTGGACCAGAGCGACAGCCCGGTGAGGGCCAGGATGATCATCCCTCTGGCCGGCTCCCCGATGAACGCGACGGCCAGCACCACGCCGACCAGCCAGAGCGCATTGATCAGCCCGTGCACCCGCAGCGGCTCGATCCGCGTCCGGTCGCGGACGATCGCCGCGGCCGGCTCGCGCGCGTACTGGGTCGTGTCCCAGATGAAGTACAGCAGCAGCAGCACGCCAAGCATCAGCGCCCAGTGGATCCAGAGCCGGAAGGTCCACGTGAACGGCACGCCCTGGAGGTAGCCGAGGAACAGGGGCGGATCGCCGAGCGGCGTGAGCATGCCGCCGATGTTCGACACGGTGAAGATGAAGAAGACCACGGTGTGCGTCACGCGCGTCCGCTCCCGGTTCGTCTGGAGCAGCGGCCGGATGAGCAGCATCGAGGCCCCGGTGGTGCCGACCACGGACGCGAGCAAGGATCCGAGCGCCAGGAAGGTCGTGTTGGTCAGCGGCTTCGCCTCCAGGTCACTGCGCAGCAGGACCCCACCGGAGATCACGTACAGCCCGGCCAGCAGGATGATGAACGCCAGATACTCCTCGCCCATGTGGAGCAGGGCCCGGGGCTCCCGGAGCGCATACAGCGCGAGGATCGGCAGCCCCAGCAGGCACGCCACCAGGAACTTAATGCGGTTATGCTCCCACCAGTGCGGCAGCCACAGGGGAAACACTGCGATGACGAGTAGCATAAGCACGAACGGCAGCACCGCGTAGAGCGGCAGCGGGGTGTCAGGGGACAAGGGCGCTCTCTCCTGGCTCGGTCGGGCCGAGACATTCTAGCGGCAAACCGCGGGAAGGCACCCTCGTATCTGCCTTGGTATCCGTACCAAGCGGTCTTGGTACGGACGCCAACGCGTCCGCCGGGGCGGCCTTCCGTATCTCGCGAAAAATCAATGACTTGCCGACCCCATGACTCAGGCACGCGGCTTGCCTGGAAGACACGGGGCGATGAATCGGGCGCCCGGACGGTGGCGCCCAGGCTGGGACTACCTTCGACCACTCACGGGAGGGGATTCAATGGCGGATCTGACCGAAGCGCAGAAGCAGTTGTACTGGAGCTATAACGTCCGATTGACGACGATTCTGCTGGTCATCTGGTTTGTCGTCACGTATCTGATCTCCGGATTGTGGGCCGGTTGGCTGAACAACTACTCGATGCTCGGCTTCCCGCTTGGGTACTACATGGCGGCCCAGGGCTCACTGGCGATCTTCGTCATCGAGATTGCGGTGTATGCCTACCTGATGAACAAGAAGGACGAAGAGTACGGTATCCGCGAGGAGGGCTAACCACACCATGAGCCTGGACAAGCTTTTCGGGCTGTACACGGTCGGCTTCCTCGGGGTCACCGTCCTGATCGGCATCGGTGAGCGGCTCGGCCTGTTCAGCAACCAGATGATCGGCTGGCTCTTCATGGCCCTCTCGCTTCTGATCTACGTCTTCATCGGCATCGTCACCCGCACGTCGAACCCGGACCAATACTATGTCGCCGGACGCGGCGTGCCGGCCTTCTACAACGGCATGGCCACCGGTTCAGACTGGATGTCGGCTGCCTCGTTCATCTCCATGGGGGGAGCGCTGTCGGCCCAGGGGTTCGCGGGTCTGGCCTACGTCATGGGGTGGACAGGAGGCTACCTGCTACTCGCCGTCTTCCTCGGCCCGTATCTCCGTCAGTTCGGCGCCTATACGATCCCCGACTTCCTCGGGGCCCGCTACGGCGGCAACGCCGCCCGTGTCGTCGGGGTGGTGGGGGCCATCGCCTGCTCGTTCACCTACCTGATCGCCCAGGTCACGGGCGTCGGGTTGATCGTGGCGCGCTTCATCGGCCTCGACTTCAATATCGGTGTCTTCGTCGGACTCCTGGGCGTGTTGTTCTGCTCGGTGCTCGGTGGCATGCGCTCGGTCACCTGGACCCAGGTCGCCCAGTACATCATCCTGATCATCTCGTACCTCGTCCCTGTCGTGTACCTCTCCTGGCAGCTCTTCTCTATCCCGATTCCTGAGCTGACCTACGGCAGGATCCTCCAGCAGAACAACACCAAGGCCATCGAGATCACGCGCGACGCGAAAGAGAAGCAGACGCGCGCGCTCTGGAAGAAGGACGCCGATGAGATTGCCGCCAAGATCAAGGCGGGCGGAATTTCCGAGGCCGAGGTGGACAAGCTCAAGGCCCAGCAGGCCATCGCCCTCAGGCAGGCGACGGCGCCGGCCGCCAGTGACGACGCCAAGGTCGGTCGCTACCTGACCGTGCCCTCCGGCGTCGGCATGTGGAACTTCCTCGCTTTGACCTTCTGCCTCATGGTGGGCACGGCCGGGCTGCCGCACATCCTCACGCGCTACTACACCACGCCCTCCGTGCGCCAAGCGCGAACCTCGGTGGCCTGGTCGCTCTTCTTCATCTTCCTGCTGTATTTCACCGCGCCGGCCTACGCGGCATTCGCCCGGTTCACCATCTACGCCAAGCTGGTCGGAACGAAGATCGCCGAGCTGCCGCGCTGGGTGACGCTGTGGCAGCCGGCGGGGCTGTTCGAGGTGGTAGACAAGGCTGGCGACGGCATCGTCCAGTGGGCCGACTTCGTGGTGAAATCCACGGACTTCGTCGTGCTTGCCATGCCCGAGATCGCGGGGCTGCCATTCGTGATCACGGGTCTGGTCATGGCCGGTGGATTGGCGGCGGCGCTCTCCACCGCGGACGGGTTGCTCCTCACGATCGCCAATGCCATCTCGCACGACCTCTACTACAACGTCATCGACCCCAGAGCGTCGCTGGCCAAGCGACTCACCATCACAAAGGTGCTGCTGGTAGTGACGGCCATCGTCGCAGCGTGGGTGGCCACCTTCCGGCTATCACTCATCGTCGAGCTAGTGGCGTGGGCGTTCAGCCTCGCCGGGGCATCCTTCTTCCCGGCACTGGTCATGGGCATCTGGTGGAAACGCGCCAACAAGACCGGTGCGGTGATTGGGATGATCGCCGGCCTAGGCGTCACCACGTATTACATGATCGGTAGCCGGTTCTTCGGGGTGTCCTGGTTCGGGACGCAGACCATCGCATCGGCCATCTTCGGTCTGCCGGTCGGCTTCATCGTCATCTGGATCGTGTCGCTCCTCACCGCGCCACCACCCAGGGAGGTTCAGGACCTGGTGGTGAGCGTTCGCTATCCCAGGTCCGGACAGGCCACCGCGAGGGCGGCCCAGGGCATCCAGCTCGGCCAGCACTGAGACGCCCTCGGTCGTGGGACCGCGGGCAGGGATGGTAGAATCGTCCCTGCTCGCGGTTCTCGCTCATGCACGAGATCATTCATCGCCTGCTCGTACTCGCCTGGTTCGTTGCCTACATGGCGGCGATCTATCTGGCCCTGCACATCGTGGTCGCTCGGTTCAGCACGACGCCGGGCAGCAAGCTCCTCTGGTTCTTCTCCGTCGTGACCGGCCCTCTCGTTCGACCGGTACGGACCTTGCTCCCGCCAGAAACCGGCGAAGCGCGCTTGCGGCTGATTGCCTTCGGCGTGTGCGTGGCGCTCTGGCTCGGGCTGCGGTTGCTGCTGTCACGTATGGGCGGCGCGGATCTAGGCTAGGCCGTGTTCGCGCTGGCGGCGCTCAATCTGCTCGGTGCGGTCGCCTTCGGTTCCCTCTACGCGACGGCGGCTCAGCACCTGCTGACCCAGGCGGCCTTTCTGGCGGGCCTTGTTGTCGTTTTCGTGGCCATCACCTCGTTGTGGGTGCACGTCGAACGCTCGCGAGGCCCCGGCCGCGACCCGTTGAGTCGCGCGGGCCGCATTGCGGTGGGGCTGGTGCTGGCAGTGATCGCGGTGCCCGGTATCGTCCTGATGCCATTGTTCTGGCTCGACACCCAGTTGCCGCCGGAAGCGGGTCTCCGCCCGCTGCTGGCCCCTGTCATGGCGATCGTCCTGATCTCCCTCGTCCTGGTCGTCGTGGTCAACCTGGTGGGCTCTATCATCGTCGCCGGGTGCGCGCTCGCGGCCCGCGGGCCTCGGCCGCCCCGCTGATGGGGAATTCGGCGCCCATCAGCCACGATCCGCGAGCGTCCGCCTGAGCCGGGCAGTGGAGCCCGACGACTTGCCTCCCAACCCGCTCGGCGGCCATGCTTTCACGAAAGGAGAAGAAGATGGCCAAGATCGGGCGATTCGTGATCGATCCCAAGGCCGGGGCGTACTGCAACATCACGCTCGACGGCGGCGAGAAGATCATCGTCAACCACGACAAGGGCGGGACCAAGGGCGGGAGCCTCACCATCGAGAAGACCGGCTGGCTCGGCTTCGGCGGCGAGCGCGTGTTCGCGTGCAACCTCGACAGCCCGGAAGGCCAGGCCGCCATGGCCCGGCTGAGCGCCGACGCGCCCGCGGGCAGCGCGCGCGCCACCCCGCTCGGCGCGTTCGTCGAGTACGTGAAGGAGTGCAAGTCGGTGCAGGAGCTGAAGGACAGGTGCGCCGCGCTCCTCGGCGGCGGCTGATCGAGCCGGTGCCTCGGCGCTGACGCCTCGGATGGCCGCCGATATTCCCGCACTGCTCGCCCGCATCCCGGGCTGCGCCCGGCTCACGCCCGAGGCCGTCTCGGCTCTGGCAGCCGTCTCCCGCCTCGAGCGCTTCCCCGAAGGGACCCGGCTCGTCGTGGAAGGCCATCCGGCCCCCGACTGGTACTGCGTCATTCATGAGGGCGCGGTCCAGGTGTCCCGCCTGGATGTCGAGGCGGACGAGATCCTCGACTATCTCACCGCGGGCGACGTGCTCGATCCGGGCCGTCCGGGCGTGCCCGCGGCCTGGTCGGCGACCGTGATCGAGCCGGCGCACTGTCTGCTGCTGCCGCAGTCCGCGGTGGCGCGCCATCGGGGGCCGCTGGCGGCGGCCGCCGCCAGCGACCGGGGCGAGCTCGCGCTGTTCGTCCGCCGGGTCGCCGACCTGGTCAAGGGCACGCCGGTGACGTGCGCGCCTGAGGCATCCGTCGCCAAGGCGGCGCAGCTGATGACGGGCCGCGGCGTCGGCTCGGTCGCCGTGGTCGACGGCGCCGGCACACCGGTCGGGATCGTCACCGATCTGGACTTGCGGGCCAAGGTCCTGGCCGCGGGATTGCCGCCATCCACGCCGGTGAGCCGCGTCATGTCGAGCCCGGTGCTCTCGCTCGAGCCGGATCGTCCCGCGTTCGACGCCCTGCTCGAGATGACCCGTCGCGGGATCCATCACATCGGTGTGGTCGCCGACGGGCGACTCATCGGGGTGCTGTCGAGTCACGACATCATCCTGCTGCAGGGGGCGCATCCCGTGGCCCTCATGCGGCAGATCGACGCGCAGACCGATGTCGGTGGGCTCGCGGGCACGGCGCCCGACGTGCAGCGCGTGGTCAGGTGGCTGGCCGAGGCGGGCGCGAGCGCCTACGACATCGGGCGCATCGTCGCCGAACTGAACGATCATCTGGTGCGCCGCGCGCTGGCGCTCCTCGTGGCCGAGCTCGCGACCCAGGGACATGGGCCCCCGCCGATGCCCTACGCCTGGCTGGCGGGGGGCAGCGAAGGCCGTCGCGAACAGACGCTCAAGACCGATCAGGATAACGGCCTCGTCTACCGGGACCCGCCCGCTGAACTTCAGACCGAGGCCGCCGCGTATTTTGGCCGCCTGGCGGCGGGGATGGAGAAAACTCTCGTCGAGCTCGGGTTCCCTCGGTGCGACGGCGGCTTCATGGCGTCCAACCCTCGCTGGTGCCAGCCTGAGTCGACGTGGCGCCGCTACTTCGGTTCGTGGATGGACACGCCCGAGCCGGAGCAGGTGCTTCGCGCGTCGATCTTCTTCGACCTGCGCCCGATCGCGGGCGACCAGAGCCTCGGGCAGGTCCTGTGGAACTGGGTCTGCGCGCGCGCGCCCAGCCAGACGCTCTTTCTGCGTTATATGGGCAAGGCCGCGCTCGAGCGCCAGGTGCCGCTGGGACTCTTCGGCGGCTTCGTCGTCGAGCGCTCGGGCGCGCACAAGGACATGCTCGACCTCAAGGCGCGCGGGGTCTTCCCGGTGACGCAGGCGATGCGCGCCTACGCGCTGTCCCTCGGGGTCCGTGAGACGAACACGGTGGAGCGGCTGACCGCTGCCGCCGGCCGCGGCGTCTTCACCGGCGAGCAGGCGCAGGAGCTGCGGGATGCGTACGAGGTGATCTCTCGCATCCGCCTGGATCACCAGCTCGCGTGCGTGGCCGGCGGGCGGCCGCCGGACAATTTCGTCAGTCCCGTGAGCCTCCGCAAGGCCGACAAGATCCTATTGAAGGAGGCCTTCAAGAGCCTGGCCGGGCTGCAGCGCGAGGTCGAGGACCGCTTCCAGACCTCGATGATCGGCTGACGGGCGTGAACTTCGCGAGAGGTATAATCGCTCGGGGGTCCGGGCGCATGCGCAAGCCGTGCGTGGTGATCGTCGAGGACGAGCCGCACATCGTCCTCTCCCTGGAGATCCTGCTCGAGCGGGCGGGATACGAGACCGCCACGGCCGCGGATGGCGACGAGAGCCTGGCGCTGATCCGGCGACTGCATCCAGACGTGGTCGTGCTCGACATCATGCTGCCGAAGCGGAACGGGTACGAGGTGTGTCAGGCCCTCAAGTCGGACCCGGACCTCCGAAGGATCCCAGTCATCATGCTCAGCGCGAAGGGGCAGGAAGTCGAGATTCTCAAGGGGCTGGAGCTCGGAGCCTCGGCCTACATCGCCAAGCCTTTCGGGAACGCCGAAATCCTGGAGGCGATCCGTGCGGCGCTGGAATCTCGAGCGTAAGCTCGTCGTCGGCGTTCTCGTCCTTTTCCTCGTTCCCACGCTGGTCGCGGGCGCCATCCTGTCTACGCTCTACCGGCGCGGCGTCTTCGAGGATGTGAGCGCGCTCGTGCTGGCGGTGGCGGTCGGGTTCGTCGCCATGATGGCCTACCTGGGCTTCGTGGCGCACACCATCGGCCGCTCCCTCGTCCGAACTCTCCAGGACATCCAGCGCGGGACCGAGCTGATGGGTACCGTCAACCCGGCGTATCGCCATCGCATCGAGACCGGGGACGAGCTCCAGGCGGTCGGCGAGGAGATCAATCGCATGGCGGACCGAGTCGGCGAGGCCCGACTCGGGCTGGAAGCCGAGGTGACCCGGGCCACGGCCGAGCTTCACCTGGAGCGCGCGAAGCTGGCCGCCATCCTGAACGAGCTGGACGAAGGTGTGCTGGTGATGACGCTCGAGGGACGCGTCACGCTGGCGAACCGGGCGGCGCAGGAGTTGTTGGGCGGTGGCGGGCTCCTCGGGCGGACCCTCTCCGAGTTCGTCGATCAAGAGAAGCTCAAGCACTTCCAGGAGCGCTTGCAGACCGGCGGCTCCGCGGCGGAGCGGTTCACGCTCCACCCGGGTGGCGGAGTCGTGCTGCAAGCGGGCATGACGTCGTTCGTGGACGAGCAGAGCCGGCTGATCGGCTTCGTGCTGGCTCTCCGGGACGTGAGCCGTCCGGCCCGCGAGGAAGAGGCCCATCAGCAAGCGCTCGGCGATGCGCTTCGCGCGCTTCGCGGGTCGCTCTCCTCGATCCGCTCGCTCTCCGAGAGCCTGGTCGGGGAGCCGGGCACGGCCGACGGCAGGCACCGAGCCGTGCTGGCGGCCATCCATGACGAAGCCCTCCGGCTGTCGGCGCTGGTCACCAAGATGGGCGGGCCGGAGGGGCTCGGCCTGACCCGCTCTCCCGGTCACTCGGAGGACATCGCCGTGGCTGACCTGTTCGCCGTCTCGCTTCGCCGGCTGCGGAGCGACGGTGGCAATCCCGAGCTGGTGTACACGGGCGAGGTGACCACGGCCCTTCCCGGACTGCGGGCAGAGGTCTCGGGCCTCAGCGTGGCGCTGGCGTGGATCCTGAAATCGGTGCTGGCGCGTCGTGACGAGGGCCAGGTCTGTCTGGCGCCCAGCCGTCGAGGCGGCGTGCTTCAGATCGACGTCGGCGCGGACGGGAATGGCACGGTGAGCGATCTCGAACGCTGTCTCGACGTTCCGCTCAGCGTCGAACCGGGCGGTAGCGTCACCGTGCGCGAGATCGTGAGGCAGCATGCCGGCGAGGCATGGGCCTATGCCGACGCGGGGCGCCTCGGCTTCCGGCTGACACTCCCGGCCGCGCAGTCCCCCCGCGCTCTCGAGCGATCAGGGGAGGAAGCAGCCCCGCCCGCGCGCTTCGTCGGCGCGGGCACGGTCTCCGGGTCCCCGGGGTCAGAACCACGGCCTGCGCGCCCGCAGCTCTACGACTTCTCCCTGTTCGAGCAGATGGAGCGGCATCTGATTCCGGCCGAGCGCGCCCGCCAGCTCGACGAGCTGACCTTCGTGGCGTTCGATACCGAGACCACGGGACTCCATCCCGAGCGCGGCGATCGCATCCTCTCGATGGCCGCCGTGAAGGTCCGTGGCGGCGCGGTGAAGCGACACGAGTGCTTCGACGCGCTGGTCAATCCGGGACGCTCGGTGCCCGCCGAGAGCGTGCGCTTCCACGGCATCACGGACGCGATGCTGGCCGGCGCCCCGGCGATCGACGTGGTGCTGCCAGCGTTTCAGCGCTTTGCCGACGGCGCGGTGCTGGTGGGCCATGAAGTCTGGTTCGATCTGGCCTTTCTGCGGCGCGAGGCCGACCGCATGGGGCTGCCGCCGCTCACGGTGTCACATCCCGTCCTCGACACGGGGTTGCTCTCGCAGGTCGTCCACGGACCGGCTCTCGACCACAGGCTCGATGCCGTGGCCTCGCGGCTCGGCGTGGGGATCGAGGGTCGCCACTCGGCGCTGGGCGACGCGCTCGCCACGGCCGAGGTGCTGGTGCGCCTGCTGGAGCTGTTGAAGAAGCGCGGTGTCCTGACGCTCGGAGAGGTGCTGGATGCCGCGCGCCAGGCGCGTGGCGGCCGTCAGGCCGCGGCCACGTCATGAAGACCACGGGTGGCAAGCTCATCGTGCTGTTCGTCCTCGGCGCCCTCGTGCTGAATTTCCCGATCCTGGCCATCTTCAATCGGGGCGCCACGCTGGGCGGGATCCCGGTCCTCTACCTGTACCTGTTCGGCGTGTGGGCGGCGGGGATCGTCGGCGTCTGGGCGCTGGCGCGCCGGCGGTGGGAGGAAGAGGAGTAAGGCCGGCATGCTGACCGCGTGGGGCATCCTCACGGTCGCGATGATCTATGTGCTCGGCCTGTTCGCCATCGCCTACTACGTCGACCGGCAGGCGCGGGCGGGGCGCAACCTGATCGACAGCCCGTTGATCTATTCGCTGTCGCTGGCCGTCTACTGCACCTCGTGGACGTTCTACGGCAGTGTCGGGCGCGCCGTCGCTTCCGGTGTCGGCTTCCTGCCCATCTATCTCGGCCCCACGCTGATGGCGCTGCTCTGGTGGTTCATCCTGCGCAAGACCGTGCGCATCGCCAAGCTCAACAACATCACCTCCATCGCCGATTTCCTGGGCTCCCGCTACGGCCAGTCGGCGGGGCTGGGCGCCGTGGTCACCGGGGTGATGGTGGTCGGCATCACGCCGTACATCGCGCTGCAGCTCAAGGCCATTTCCCAGACGTTCGAGGTGCTGCTCAGCTACCCGGCCGTGAGCACCGAGCTGGTGCCGTCCGCGAGCCGGCCCTTCTACGCCGACACGGCCTTCGGGGCCGCCGTGATCCTCACGCTGTTCGGCATCATGTTCGGCGCCCGCGATCTCGACTCCTCCCGCCGGCACGAGGGGCTCGTCGCCACCATCGCCTTCGAGTCCCTGGTCAAGCTGGTGGCGTTCCTCGTGGTGGGCATCTTCGTGACCTACGGGCTCTTCAATGGGCTCGTCGACATCTTCTCGCGCGTGGCGCGGCATCCGGCCTACGCGCGGCTGCTGGGCGGCGACCCGACGTTCGGCTACGGCGACTGGGCCGC
>Ga0187892_10006931_pt1 | contig 16481 bp, 14 predicted proteins | sample MA1701073metaG_FD_139345 | JGI IMG/M metagenome (GOLD analysis project Ga0187892, IMG submission 139345) | Bio-ooze microbial communities from a basaltic lava cave in the Kipuka Kanohina Cave System on the Island of Hawaii, USA - MA170107-3 metaG ... | reverse complement strand
CTCGTCCCCGACCCTCACTTTTTCGGCGGCGGGCTGCACGAGCTGAAGCACGGCGGCTTTCTCAACATACACGCAGATTTTAACAGGCACCCTAAGATGAGGCTCGACAGGAGGCTCAATCTTCTCATTTATCTGAATAAAGGGTGGACGGACGAAAACGGCGGACAGCTCGAGCTCTGGGACAGGGAAATGAAGGTGTGTCACAGAAAGGTTGTACCCGCATACAATACGGCAGTCGTGTTTTCGACGACGGATTTCTCCTACCACGGCAACCCTGCTCCTGTAAACTGCCCCAACGGCGGGAGCAGAAAATCCCTTGCGCTCTACTATTACACGAACGGCAGACCGGAAGAGGAAATAAACGAAGAGCTCGAAGATCATACTACCTTATTTAAACTGAAACCCGGGCAGACGCCAAGGGATGTCAAAGGTATTCGCAAACTTAAAGATACTGTCGCATTATTCGTACCGCCTATCGTGTTTAAGGTGAGGAAAGCTTTGTTTAGATGAAAAGAAAGCTATCTCGTTTCGGAATTTACGGATGCCTGAAGCATGGACAAAGAACGTTATGTTGTGATTAAAGAGAATCGGCATGATGCAATAGCGATTTAATGGAGGAGTGATTAACAAGTTAATGGATGGAGAAGAAGCGGGCAAGAGGTCGGTTGCGGAACCTTATCTGAATTTGCATTGGGACCGCATCTATAACCCTTTGACTAACCGTACTATCTTGCCTAATGACCTGGGATACGGGGAATTAAGGGCTATTGCATCGGGAAAACTTCCCGCGGATTCATTGTCCCCGGATTTAAAACATCTCCTTGAGAGTGAGGGGTGGATAATCCCGCATAGGAACAATGAGGAATTGTCAAAACGCTTTTATCTTAAATTCGTATCGATCGAAGCGAATACGGTATGCAATCAGGCGTGCTATTTCTGCCCTGTTTCTATAAATCCGAGAGAAGAATATTCGATGCCGATCGACTTTTATGAGGATATTTTGAGGCAGCTTTCGGCTTACCGCGATACAGTCGAGCTCGTCTTCATGATCAATTACAACGAACCCACAGTCGACAAACGGTTTTTAGATCAGGTGCGGCTCATTAGAAAACATACTCTCCTGCCGGCGGTAAACACGAACGCGACAGGCCTTACTCCGCAGAGATCTGACGAGATCATTGACATGGGCGGGCTCGGCTATCTTTCCGTAAACCTTTCGACAATGGACCGCGAGCAATACAAGAAAGACCGCGGAGGAGACCACCTGGGCACTGTAATCAGGAACCTCGATTACGTTAAGGACAAGAAGATCGCCGATTACATGGATATAGCTGTCCTGGGCATGGGGGATGAAGACCATATCCGCAGCTTCAGAGAGATAGCGGAACACTTCTCGGAATCATATTTCAATGTTAAATATTCTATTTTGACTAACCGTGCAGGTAATCTTAATCTCGGGTTGAAGACGGATAACCCGCATAAAAAGCTGCGGGGCTGTTCGTTATTAGGTTCCCGCCCCATACAGCACCTGCATATCAACCCGAAGGGGGAGTGTTTCCTCTGCTGTCAGGACTACAATAATGCCTACATAGTAGGCGACCTTAACAGACAAACTGTGGACGAGGTCCTTACCGGGCCGGAATTTGCAAAGATGAGACGCTGGATATACGGGATCGAAGAGGCTCCTGCGGATTTTATATGTCGTGGATGCAGAGACGCACTAACCGCTGCCGATTCCTGGCATGTGTCAAAATTACCGGCCTCTTTGATCTACAAGTCTCTTTCATTGCTGAGACACATTGCTCAGTCTGTATCGGCATCAGACCGTTAACTCACGATACGAGTTGGAACGAGAGGCTATGGCGATTTATTATCTTGCTCCCGATTTTGATAAACCGAGCTGGGGGAACGGCATATTATACGGCCACGTAAAATTACTGAATAGAAACGGGATATACGCGGCTGTCTTGCATCATAAAAGGCCCTACCGCTACAGATGGTTCGAGTCGGATGTACCTGTTTCATATTTGAATGACAGTTCTTTCAAAATCAGAGAAAATGATTTTCTTGTAATCCCTGAAGTCAATGTCTTCGATGACTTCCCGAGAAGCGCCGGCTGTAAAAAAATTGTGTTTGTTCAGGGCGGGTTCCTTATCCTCCACAGGCTGGAAAAAGCCGTAAATTATGAGGAACTGGGATATCGGCACGTAATCGTCACCATGCCCAATATAAAGAAGATCGTCGACACTTACTTCGGCGCACAATCGGAAATTATCCCCCCGTTTATTGCGCCTTACTTCTTCGCCCATGATGAGGGTGCCCGTTCCGGAGATCGTCAAAGGAGAATTTTATTGTTCCAAAACCCTACATATGCCGGAGCAGGGTGTGTTGATTATGATATTGCCCTCAAGCTGCTGATAAAGAGAGCTGGGACGGTCGGAACGAAGCCGCCGAGACAATGGGAACGGAGGTCCGGGGATGATTGGGAGGTTGTGGAGCTAAACGGCATGACTCACCGGGGAGTTTCAGAACTTATGAAGAGCTCTACTTTTTTCATAAATCTAAACTTGATAGAGGGGTTTAACGTGACTGTCCCCGAATCTATGGCCGCGGGATGCATTCCGTTTTGTTACGAGGCTTACGGCGGTATGGATTATCTCGAGGACGGGCATAATGCCTATGTGTTCTCGAATAACTACGTCTATCCGCTCCTGGATAAACTCTTCAGTCTCATCGAGGAGTACGACAATATTCAGGAAGAGCTCGGCCGGATAAGGGAGAACGCCTACAGAACCGCTCTCGGGTACACGGAAGAGGAAACGGAAAAGTCGCTTCTCCGGTTTTTCACGGGTCTCCTGGCATGACCCGGCCAAGATGGATTCCGCTGCGTATATGATATGCGGCCTTTTACAATGAGGTTGATTCGAATATGAATGTAGCTCTAATACTCGTTCATTATCACACCCCTGACCTGCTGCGGAAAGCTGTAGTGGCAATCCGCTCCGATATGCTATCGAGCGGGATAGAAGGGGAGATAATAATAGTAGATAACGGTAGCGGTGACCTTGATAAGGGACGTATCGGATCCCTCCCGGCAAGGCTCCTCGATCCGGGAGAGAACCTCGGCTATGCAGGGGGCGTCAATTTGGGTGCCGGCGCCACAAATGCTGATATCATGATATTTATGAACCCCGACGTTCAAGTGATGCCGGGGTCATTGGGCGCCCTCGTGTCGGTGCTCTGTAAAGGTGCCCCCGCAGCGGGCCCGAAGTTTTTTCTCGATCCGGAACGCATAATACTGCTCCCGCCCCTCATGGAGCTTAAGAGGCGGAACGAATTGATATGGAGGACGTCTGCGCTCGGGGAAGACTGGGCCAGGTGGGTGAGGAGTATGTGGAGGGTGCACGCCAGGAGGCACTGGGAGGCCAGGGATCCCATAGAGAGCTACTCCTTAAGCGGCGCCCTCCTGGCTGTGAGGAGGGACGTCTGGAACAGAGTCGGGCCGTTTGACGAGGCCTACAAGCTATATTATGAAGAGGCGGACTGGCTGAGGAGGCTCGAGAAAAACGGACTGAAATCTTACTATGTGCCGGACGCTCAAGCCGTGCACGCTTATAACCGGAGTGCGGTAAAAGAGCCCAGGGCGAAAAAGTGGTTCGAGGAATCGGGCCGTATATTCAGGAAACGCTACTACGGGATAGTCTTCGATACTTTTATTTCATCTATGATCCCGCTGATGAGACGGCTGGCATTGCACTGTGGTTTGGGGGCTCATGGGAGTTCATTCCCGTGGTGTGGAGTTCCCACTCTCGAGTTCAGCTCTATGGGAACGATACGCAGCTTGCCGTTATGGGTCGAGATTTCGAATAATGATCTTGGTATTCCTGCGGCAGCGGTCAGGGTTTACGACGGCGGAACCAGATCATGGCGCTTTCCGAGGGATATTTGGATGAACATGGAAACGGGCACTTATAATTTCCGTATTGTAGATGGTGAGGGAAAGGAGGTTGAAAGCTTAAGTTTTTACCGCTAGGTGATATTTAGGCAGCTACCGGCCGCGACAAGAAAACCCCTTCGCCCTGCGTGCTGAATACTAAATCAGTCCTGAAATAAATTCAGGACATGGTTCAGTACAGGTCTATATAAGGAAAGACAAAGGAGAACTGGGAGTCCTGTGAATGCGCTCCGGTTAATTAACCGTAATGCATATTTATCCATCTTCGGTATTCGCTGCTTTTGACCCTGTCAACCCAGGTCTTATTGTTGAGATACCAATCGATGGTCTTCCGGAGGCCGCTTTCAAAACTCTCGGACGGTCTCCAGCCCAGTTCGGAGTTTATCTTCCTCCAGTCAATTGCATAACGTCTGTCGTGACCGGGGCGGTCGGCAACGAGCGTGATGAGGTCTCTCCGGGACTTTCCGTCGGGAAGACGACCCAATATCTCATCCAGTATATCGCAAATCATCTCGACAACCCGGATATTTGTTATTTCGTTCCCCCCGCCTATGTTATACGTTTCCCCCACACTTTCCTTATCCAAAATCGTCTTTACTGCTGCACAGTGGTCGTGCACGTATAACCAATCTCTCACATTCATACCGTCTCCGTAAACGGGAAGCGGCTTGCCCTCGAGTGCGTTCAGCAACATAAGCGGGATTAGCTTTTCGGGGAACTGAAAAGGTCCATAATTGTTAGAGCAGTTCGAGATAGTAACCGGAAGCCCGTAGGTTTTATAATAGGCCCTGACGAGGTGATTGGACGAGGCTTTAGACGCCGAGTAAGGACTGTTCGGCCTGTAGGGGGCGTCCTCGGCGGAATAACCCCCGGCGTCCAGGTCCCCGAACACTTCATCGGTGCTTATATGGTGGAATAGACGGATGCGGTCCGCGCGCTCTCTGGCGAGCTCCAATAGGGTGTATGTGCCGAGGATATTCGTCTTGATAAAATCCTCGGCGCTGACTATAGACCTGTCCACATGGGACTCGGCAGCGAAATTGCATACCGAATCCACATCGTGCTCGTCGAATACACGCGCAAGCTTCTCTCTATCACAGATGTCCGCTTTGATAAACTCATACCTGTCTGAAAAACGCTTATCTATTCCTTCAAGACTTTCAGGGTTCCCGGCATATGTAAGCTTGTCCACGTTGATAACGCGTCCCTTGAAGCCCGTCTCCGTGAGCAGATACCTGATGAAGTTGACGCCTATAAAACCTGCGCCGCCTGTTACCAGCAAATTTTCCATTTTACGTGACCGCGAGCTCCCCGATACTTTTATCGGCTACCCCGTAATTTAGATAAACACGGGCAGATCATCGTCGCTTATCTCCCCGAGCGCCGGGTTGCCCGCGTCCCTCACTGAAAGAACCGGATTGACAACGGGCCATTCTATGTTTATATCGGGGTCCGACCATAATATTCCGTACTCGTCGTCGGGATCGAATAATGCTGTGCATTTGTAGATAACGTCCGCACTCTCGCTCAGTACGCAATATCCGTGAGCGTACCCTTCGGGAATATATACCTGCCTGTTATTTAAAGGGGACAGATATACGCCTGTCCATCTGCCGTAGCTGGGGGACCCATTCCTTATATCCACCGCTACGTCGAACACCTCGCCCGTCACCGCCATAACCAGCTTCCCCTGCGGTGAATTGAGCTGATAGTGGAGTCCCCTCAAAACACCCCTTTTCGAGTGGCAGTGATTGTCCTGAACGAACTTCATACCCAGTCCCGCTGACAGGTATTTATCGGAGCGGTGTATCTCTCTGAAGAAGCCCCTGTCGTCCGTATGGATGTCGGACTCGATTACTAATACTCCCGGGAGGGATGTCGCTATTACGTTTATCGCCATACCACGTTATCCCCGGTCCAGTATTTCGCCCAGATACGCCCCGTACTCGTTCCCGGACATTTCGAGGGCCAGCTCCCGAAGGCGCGCCACGTCTATGAATCCTTCCCTGTACGCTATCTCTTCTATACACGCTATCTTGAGTCCCTGACGCTCCTGGATGGTCTGAACGTATTGGGATGCCTGCTGAAGGGACTCGTATGTACCCATATCGAGCCACGAAAACCCCCTCCCCAAAAGTTCTACGGTCAGTTTTCCGTTCGATAAATATGTCTGGTTGATGTCCGTTATCTCGAGCTCTCCGCGGTGAGAAGGGGAGAGCCCTGACGCTATATCCAAAACATTATTATCATAAAAATAGATTCCCGTGACCGCGAACCTCGACTTGGGTTTCGTCGGCTTTTCCTCAATCCCGACAACGCTGCCGTTCCCGTCGAATTCCAGAACGCCGTATCGGCCGGGGTCTCTGACGGGATAACCGAAAACGACCCCGCCCTGACCGTGCCGCGCGCTCTTCTTGAGAAGCTCCCTCAGCCCGTGGCCGTAAAACAAATTATCCCCCAGAACGAGACACACTGACACGTCTCCCACGAAATCCCTGCCGATAAGAAACGCTTCGGCAAGACCCCGGGGCTCTGTCTGATGAGCGTATGAAAAGGACATTCCTAGATGGGAGCCGTCCCCCAGGAGCTCCCTGAATCTCGGGAGATCCTGGGGGCTCGAAATTATCAGGACCTCCCTTATCCCTGCGAGCATAAGAAGCGAGAGCGGATAATAAATCATCGGCTTGTCGAATACCGGCAGCAGCTGCTTGCTTACGGCGCGGGTCAGGGGAAAGAGTCTTTTGCCGGATCCCCCGGCGAGGATTATTCCTTTCAATTTCCTTCCCGGATGATTAGTGAAAGTTCTGTTATTTTAGTTTCATTATATCTTATTGCCGAAGTTTCGAAAGAGCCGACGAAAGTTTACAAGAGCCGGAATTGTAATTATAAATCTGATGAGTATAGACTCAGACGAGTCCTGTAACCTACTTTATGAGGGTGAGAGAATACTGTATCTTTATTCTCATGTCGGACGGGAGCGCGGCTTACCGGAGCAGAAGGGAAATCGGAATGAGACATGTGATTTCAGATTTAGGCGGATTACAGGAATGCTAATTCCCGCCCATGTTAGGGACCGATCCAAAGACGATGAAATAATCCTTTCGGTGATCATCCCTGCTTACAACGAAGAAGGTATCATCGAATCGACACTGATTTCCGTTCATCATTTTTTTGTGGAAATGAATTTCAAGCATGAAGTCATAGTCGTTAACGACGGGTCTGTGGATAAAACCGCCGAGGCCGTCTCGTCCCTTATGGACGCGATGCCTGAGCTCGTGCTGATCAGCTTGCCTGAGAACAGGGGTAAGGGGACGGCAGTGAGGGACGGGATGCTCAAGGCGCGGGGGATCTACAGGCTATTTATGGATGCGGACAATTCCACCTCGATAGAAGAGATGCGACATATGATGCCTTATTTCGACCAGGGATACGACATAATTATAGGTTCGAGGGGGGAAAAGGGGGCCAATATAACCTCTCGCCAGCCGTGGATCAGGGAGAACATGGGGAAAGTGTTTATATACTTCGTTAAACTGTTTACCGGCCTTCCATTTAAGGACACTCAGGCGGGCTTTAAAATGTTTACGGGGTCTTCGGCCGATAACGTTTTTCCCCTGCAAACGATCCCGGGCTGGATTTTCGATGTGGAGCTCCTGGTGATTGCAAGAGAGCTGGGGTATGAAGTGAAAGAGGTGCCTATTACCTGGATGCATTACCCGGAGAGCAATGTGAGCGTTATAAAGGGGACGGTGAAGGCTCTTGCCGATTTAGCGGCGATAAGGAGCAGGTTGAGGTCCGGGAAATACGTCCGCGGTACTCCGTCGCCTGAATTTTAGAAATGGTACGATTCTCAGGACTCAGGCTCGGCGACGTAGTATTGCGTCCATAGGGCCCAATCAAGGGGTTGTTTGCGGATACGGGATTCCACCCATTTCTCGAGTCTCAGGCCCGTTTCCCCTGTAAACTCGGCTATCAACGGGATATATAAGCCTGATTTATGACGTTCCCGTATACGAAAACGGTTTTCTGCGAGCTGCCTTGTAACCTCTTTTTCCGTCATCAGATTGATATGCCCCGTTTTCAGAATTGGCTCTTTGTATATATGCCTTACAACATCTATAACACCCGGAAGGAATGCGATTCCGGAAAGAAGCTCCAGCGGACTCCACGGCTGCGGGGTCGACAATATCAGCGGACACCCGTTTTTGAGGAGCCTCCGCATCCCCGCAACCGCTTTGTTCGAATCGGGTATATGCTCGATTACTTCCGAGCACAGGATTAGATCGAAGCTCTTCTCATCCAGTCCGGTTTCGGTAATATCGTCCTTGATTATGGATACGTTGTTCAAATCCTGAGTCATGGATATTGCGTTATCGATATAGGAATCCTCTATGTCGATCGCAACTACATTCTCGAATAAATCGGCTAGCACAGGAAGATAAATTCCGGAGCCTATCCCGACTTCGAGGACTTTTCTTATTCCCTCCTCACCGGCGAATCGTCTGAGTTTGTGAACTATCCAGTCCATACGTGTTCGGTGGAGCCACCGTCTCGTGGGGTTCCTGGAGTTATAGAGAGTTTCCTGGAGTCCGACCAGCTCATTTTTCATGTGTAATGTATAACTTTACAAGCTCCTCGATAACAGTAAAGCGGGCAGGCTGGTTTTTCCCCGATCGATGGTGTAAATTAGAAATTATTCCAATTATCAACATGTGAGGTCCGGCGTGTACCGGTCGAATGGAATGTCGTCTCTCACGGTCATGTCCAGTTGAACATTAACCCGATCTTACCGATTCTCCTTGCCCTCAGCTGTATAGGATTGATATATAAAAGAAGGGGTTTTGGGATCGCATTTTTCGCTTTGGGAATCTCGGGGACAGCGCTGTTGATGCCTGCGCTCACTATCCCCGACGGAATTCCGAGCCCCGCTTCGACAATGGCGCAATTCGCGCCCTGGGAAGGCTTTGCGGATGCCGGGAAGGGTAACCCCCACCTGCGGGACGTGACTCATCAGGTTCAGCCGTGGCTGTTATTTCTCCGCAGCGAAATGAGGCAGGGGAGGCTTCCGTTCTGGGATCCTCATCAGTTCTCGGGAACCCCTTACTGGAGTAACGGCTCGGGCGCTCCTTTATTTCCGCTACATCTGTTGTTTGTGGTGTTACCCCTTCAATTATCGTTTGTCATACTCCCGTGGCTCAGGTTCGTGATAGCGGGTCTCGGCGTGTGGTATCTTGCGAGAGAGCTTGGATTGGGACAGCGCGGCTCCCTCATAGCCTGTCTCATATACCCGCTTTCGGGTTTACCCGTCGCATGGCTTTTGGTTCCCATGTCGAACGCTTTTGCTCTCGTTCCCTGGGTCCTCTGGTCTGTAGAGCGGATCGCGAACGGAAAAGGCGGCTGGCGGATGTTGAGCGTGACCGCGGGGCTTGAGCTTTTAGCCGGACATCCCGAGACAGTGATTCATACGGCGATGATATCTACGCTATATTTGCTTGTCAGGGGTTCTCAAGATTTGCTGCGGTCGTGGGCAGGTTTTGCCTTCGGCTGGATTGTGGCTGCGGCGCTCTCTGCAGTCGTGACCCTGCCTTTTTTATTTACCTTATTCGAAAGCAGTAAGTGGCTGTACGAGGGTAGCACCAAGGCTGCTGCCATTGAATGGATTGAGATATTGGTTCAGCCCCTGAGGATCGTCTTCCCCGAGATGACAGGGAACCCTGCTTCGGGCACCTGGTGGGGACCTTTTAACTACATAGGGACTACGGTATATGCAGGTACATTAACGATTTTGCTGGCTTCCGCGGGGCTGAGCGGTTTTTGGAAAGACCGGAGACGGCTAGCGGTAGCGGCGGTCCTGCTTTTTTCTTTCATTGCCGTATATATACTTCCGCTCGAATATGATCTCGTCAGAGAGATACCCGTGCTCGGCAAGGTCCTTCATCACAGGCTCAGGTTCGCGATCGGACTTTCGCTCGCGCTTCTTGCGGGATTCGGACTTAACCGCTGGTTAGAAGGTTCCGGCAAAACCATGTTGATCGGGACGTCGGCGGTCGCGGTATTGATCGCGGTGACCTGGTTCGGATTTTTCAAACTTTGGGAACAGAGGGGAACCGTCGATACTCAGGTATATTGGACGATCTGGGTCCTCGGGTCGGCTGCTATTTTTTCATTTACTCTGTTCCTCAAGCCCGCATATAGAAAATACATATGGCCCGCCATACCGGTGGTCCTGGTTCTCGACCTCGTGGCCGCTCACGGCAATATCAATCCGGGATTGTCCCTGAACGAGTTCTATCCCGTTACCCCTGCGGTCGAGTTCCTTAAGGATAAGCCAGGCCGCGTCGCAGGGGTAGGGGGGACGCTCCACCCTAACGCCGCTATGGTATACGGACTCTACGATATTCGGGGCGATAATGTGGTGAAGCTCGAGAGGTATGAAAGGGCTTATTCTGCATTCTCAACCGGATACAATCCGGTCTATTTTAGTCCGGTAGCGGACTGGAATTCCCCGATGATTCGAAAACTGGGTGTGAGGTGGATATTGACTCCTCCCGGGTATGGGGCTCCGGTAGAAGGATTGAAAAAGATATATGATGGAAAGGATGCCTCAATATACCGGTTGGATGATGGACTGCCGGTTGTAAGGTGGCTTGAGACCGACGATACAAAAAAAGACCCGGAGACGGGGCTCAGAGTTGACGAGCGGCTGCCGGGCTACTGGCGTATTTCGTGGGATACACCTCTGGAAAAGACTTTGGTCGTTGCGGAGACTTGGGACAGGGGTTGGAGGGCAAGACTTGGAGACGGTCCCGGCGGATGGTTTACACCGGAAGTCACGGACAGCGTTCTGATGGGCATCCGTGTAGGTCCGGGGTCCGGGCAGCTGGAGCTAAGCTACATTCCCTATGGCTTGATTCCGGGTGTCGTAATTTCCCTGGCGGGACTTTCGCTGCTTGTTATTTCCGCTTTTATCACTTATCGCGAACAAAGGCGTTCTGCTCGCTGATCGCAAGTGCCTGCCTCATTTTCAACGATCCCGGACCGGTATTTCATCAATGAATAGTCAGTTTGTGATAATATCAAGAGTCAAGAGGTCGGTAAACACGGAGCTTATTTCGTTCCATCCTCGTTCTTCGGGAATAACGGCTGGCTTCTTACCTCCGCACGTTTAGTTTTCAGTCCGGATTCAAGTTGGAATAATTCGAAACCTTATACCTTTCCAACCCAGGCGTTTTCTCGGAACCATCCATAATTCTAGTCACCATACAGACTCAAGAGACTTGCGAATGTGCGCGATAAAGGTCTTGAAAACCTGCATCCGCAAGGACTTGGGGTTCGAATCCCTCGCCCTCCGCCACCGAATTTATATTAAATACCGATTTTTCCGATTCGACTTTTCTTTTATCTTGGGCGGAAGGGAATCGCATAGGTAGATGATGTACCGTCTTTCCATGTAATGACTGCTACAATGTCCCACTTGCTGTCTGCCGGGGCGGTGCCGTCGATGAAGTACTCGTTATACGAGCTGGCCTTTATCCGCGTAGTTGAAAAGTAAGCTTCAGGTAACTCGTACTCGACAGACCTGATTTGTTGAAGGGCGTGCTTGTTGCCGCCGAGCCAGATCCTAAATGTATAATAGCTGGGTGATACTCCCTCTAAATACTCTTGCACGTATTTGACCTCGAACCGAAGTCCCGGCGGCAAGCTCGGTGAAACTTCTGCAACAAAGGGAATATGCCCGGTGACTAGCACGTTCTTGGCTGGGGCACCACCTTGGGCACGCAGCATGACCATCGCATAGACGGCCTCGCCGAGATATTGCTTCCCCTCGAAATGGAAATGCGTGGACGCATTCGTCACGGGTGCGGGAGATGTACGGCGATCAGGGACATACGTATACTCGACGCCCTCGATCGATTTGAATAGGGCCGCGGGCGCCTCGATTTCGGCCTCAAACGGACAAAGGAGAACCTTCGACTCACATCGTGTTGTAATCTTCAGTGTCAAACCCTCGTTCGTGAAGACTGCGGCGACGGTTGAGGTATTAGGCGGACTGAGTAGGGTCGGAGACGGTGACGGTTCGTTGCTCTCCTTGCACACACCCTGGGCATCTGGAAAATTCGGCTCGGGGTGCTCACACCGATATCCCTGCGGACATTCGATGCCGGCAACGCCGCCGCAAACCCTCTCCCCTGGACTCTGATCAGCTGCGGCTATATTTGTATAGGCAGAGATAATCAGGGTCAGCGTGGCAACACACACTCTGAGAAATACACTGAGGGTAGCAATCCTATTCATAGCTGAACCAAGATATGTCGTGAATGCCCCCCATATATCTCCCCGAACGGACAGTGACTATCTATGGCCAGGCCCTGGGTCACTACAGACGCCGAGAAGTTCAATTTGGCCCGGCGGACACTTACTACTACCACCCCCGCCTGTGGAGTACACGCTGTTGGCGTTATAGCCTCCGCACATCTGATTGGAGTCTCCGGTACACTGGTAATTGCAGTTGTCCGCCGTCCCATACTTGCCGTAGCTGTTGCCGCACAGACAGCTTTCCCCGTATTGCACAGCGGCATAAGCAAAACCTTTCTGCTTACAGATTTGTATGCAGCTTTGAGGAGTGTTGCTTTGACTACGCTCAAGATGGCCATCTAAATCGAACGCGGATGTGTCTTTGAAACAGCCGATATAACTGGCCTGCCCGCCTCCGAGTGTACCGGTACCAGTACCAGTACCACTGCACGCACCCGCTAGTCCGGCCAAAGCTTCAGCCTCTTCGCAGCACAGGTCTGGTTTAACGAGACGCCAGGGGTAATTCGACGTATAAAGCTGCTTGCCTACGACAATCGAGAGCTTACTCGTTTCAGCGTTCTCCCAAACTGAATACTCTCGGCAACAGTAATTGGCAAACAGCGGAGACGCCCTGACTATTGCCGCTTCGGCATTGGCCGCCGCAAAAGTACAATCAGACCAAGAGTGTGTACAATTCAGGGTGGGGTCGGCAAGCACGTAGTCGGCACTATACCAAAAGCTCCCCCCCGGAGGTGTTGGATTTTCTTTAGCAACACTGACCCAATCGTGACGCCCTGAGCAAGGACTGGTTTTGACCCACACCTTCCAACCTTTGTCTTGCCCGGACGCTTCTGTTTCCGGGAACAGAACGAACATACTGACGGCAGCCCAGGAGACTGCCATAAGGAACCACAACACTCGACCGCTTGCTTTACTTTTCATAGTTTCCCTCCACTTCAATATACGATTAAGGGGATATTTTGATTTAAAGTTCTAAAAATGGCCGGTTATTTATCAATCTTTGAACTCCCCCATCGAGATTATGGCAGAGGAGGCAGACCATTGTCAATGGAGTAAATTGCCTCATCAAAAATCTATCCGAAATAGGTCAAAATGGTCTCCTGAAATAGGCAATATGGAGGCTTGAGAGAGGCTAATGTTGAAAGAGAGCCAATCAGTTATTCGAACTATATCATAGGATAGAAATAACAGAGCGGTTCTTGGCCCCTCTCCTTTCTAAGAATTTTCTAAGAACCATCGCCCGGACAAGTGTTTAATCATAACTATATGTTATAGCTTGACTTTTCTCGTCTCCGGTAGTTTAATTGAAATTATATCAAAGAGTTAGGGAGGGATGATATGAAAAGTATAAAGGTGAGCATTGCCGCTTTATTATTTGTAATTCTTCTGTCTTTATACTCATACGTCGTGCCTAGCCCAGCGCAGCAGCCACCGCCTACCTGCCAGGGTAAAACGCCGACGATCGTGGGAACGGAAGGGAACGATACCCTGAACGGTTCGCTCGGGCCTGACGTAATTGTAGGGTTAGGAGGTGACGACGTAATTAAAGGTCTCGACGGCGATGATGTGATTTGCGGCGGCGACGGCGCCGATACGATCACCGGCGGGGCGGGGGACGATATAATATACGGAGACGCCGGGAACGACGACCTCAGGGGAGGAAAGGGCAACGATGTCGTTTACGGCGGCGACGGAGATGATTACCTCGAAGGGAACGACGGGGAAGACTTCCTAGACGGGGGAATGGGCACCGACAGCCTAGACGGCGGGAAAGACCAGGATAAATGTATTAACTATGAGTCCAATAAGAGATGCAATGTCGATTAACGCTGCCTGATTCGGCCGGACGTTAACAGCGCCGCCGGTGAGAGGTCGATTCGATATTGCGCCGGAATGCAAATTTTTAATTACGGGTAAAGAATTATTTTCTGACCAGATGAGCGGAAGGCTTTATATCGTTTCAACCCCCATAGGAAACCTCGAAGACATAACGCTTCGGGCGCTCAGGGTATTGAAGGAAGCGGACGTTATCGCCTGCGAGGACACGAGGACCACGAGAAAGCTCCTTGCCCGTTACGCGATCGAAACACCCCTCGTCAGCTACCACGAGCATAACGAGATAGAAAAGTCAAAAGAGATCCTCTCGCTCCTCCGGGAAGGAAAGAGCGTCGCGCTCGTCTCGGACGCAGGAACCCCGTGCATTTCAGACCCCGGATACAGGCTCGTCAAACTCGCGTCCGGGCACGGTATCGAGGTGCTGTCGATACCGGGTCCGTCGGCCTCCGTATCGGCATTGAGCGTATCGGGGCTGCCCACTTCAAGCTTCGCTTTCTTCGGCTTCCTGCCGAGGACGAGGAAGCACTTGACCGACTATCTCTCGCGTATAAAGAATTATCCGGAAACGCTCGTGTTTTATGAATCCCCTAACAGGGTCACGAAGACGCTCAATACAATTTCCGAAGTCCTCGGCGACCGTAATGTTTCCGTCAGCCGCGAAATGACGAAGCTATACGAAGAGACACTCAGGGGCAGGGTTTCTGAGGTTCTCGGAGAGCTCGAAAAGCGGGAGAAGATAAAGGGCGAGGTGACGATTGTGGTCGAGGGAGCTTCGCCTGAAAGCGGTGAAGCTAAAGAAGAGAGCATAGACGAGCTTCTCATCTCCTATAAAAAAAGTGGGCTCAGTCTTAAAGATGCTGTCAGGAAAGTTTCCGTGGAATCAGGCTATTCGAAGAGCAAAACCTACAAAAGGGCGCTCGCAATCTGGGGCCAGAGATAAATTGATAATTTGATTAATCATTCCTTCCCCCGAGGCGGGGATGGTCAGGATGGGGGGTTACCTTAAAAAATCAGTCACCCTGAACTCGCTTCAGGGTCTCATCTTTTTCTTTTAATTCTCTCCTTAGAAAAAGAACGGATGCGAGCGTTCAAGCATTCGGACACCATGACAACAAAGGCGACTAAGTTAATATTCTCCTATCTGACTATTGCCTAAGCCAAAATGGTTAGGGAGGATTTATCATTTCAATCTCTAAAAAGCCTCTTCCATCGCTCGGAGGGAATCTCAACTTTTTCATCGGGGCAGCGAGTAATCACTTCTTCTCCATCTGCTTCTTCACTATCTTGTCCTTCTCCACATCCGATCCGATCTTCACCTGCTTCTCTATTCTCTGCTTCTCCCCCGCCGCTTCCCCCTGAATCTTAGCCTTGCACTCATCACAGATAGACGACTCGGACGGTTTCCCGCAAATCATGCATACTTTTTTCTTCTCGGCCATTTTGTTCCCCCCATATATAAACTACGCTAAAAATGATATACACGGCAATAAGTCTATACGAGATTTATCACTAACATCAGAGTGGAGGCCTTCTTTCTTTCCATCCTGCGCGCTGCTCGTATGCGTGGGCGACATGGATAACCGAGCCTTCGTCGAAGGGCTTGCCCAGCACCTGAATCCCGATCGGGAGCCCGTCCGCGGAAAATCCGCAGGGGACCGAGATCCCCGGGAGCCCTGCGATGTTGCACGGTATTGTCAGGACGTCGGACAAGTACATCTTAATCGGGTCGCCCGTTTTTTCTCCGAACCTGAACGCGACCTCAGGCGCGGTGGGGGCCATGATTACATCTACCTTTTTGAAAGCCTCGTCGAAGTCCCTTTTTATGAGTGTCCTCACCCTCTGGGCTTTCAGGTAATAGGCATCGTAGTATCCCGCAGACAGGGCATAGGTGCCGAGCATTATCCTTCTCTTGACCTCGTTCCCGAACCCTTCGGTCCTGGTCTTCAGGTACATGTCCCGGAGCGTCCCGGCGCCGGCCGCCCGGAAGCCGTACTTCACGCCGTCGTATCGTGCGAGGTTCGAGCTCGCCTCGGAAGGGGCGATTATGTAGTAAGTCAGAACGGCGTATTCCGTGTGGGGCAGGGATATGTCGATTATCTCGCCGCCGAGGTCTTCGACGAGCGCGATCGCCTTTTTCGCGGCCTCTTCCACCTCCCTGTCCATGCCGGGAATGAAATACTCCCCGGGCACCCCCACTTTCACGCCTTTTATGCTGTCTTTCAGGCTCAGAGTGAAATCAGGCGCCGGAGTATTAACGCACGTCGAGTCCCCCGGGTCGTGTCCCGATATCGCGTTCAGGATCAGGGCCGTATCCTCGACTGTCTTCGTTATTGGGCCAGCCTGGTCGAGCGACGACGCGAACGCTATCATGCCG
>Ga0187892_10006930_pt1 | contig 16489 bp, 16 predicted proteins | sample MA1701073metaG_FD_139345 | JGI IMG/M metagenome (GOLD analysis project Ga0187892, IMG submission 139345) | Bio-ooze microbial communities from a basaltic lava cave in the Kipuka Kanohina Cave System on the Island of Hawaii, USA - MA170107-3 metaG ... | reverse complement strand
TGTCTCTCTCTCTCTCTCTCTCTCTCTCTCTCTCTCTCTCTCTCTCTCTCTCTCTCTCTCCTTTCTCTGTCTCTCTTTTCTCTGTCTCTCTCTTCTCTGTCTTTCCGTTCACTTCGCGCGCTCTCTCTATATCTCTCCGTTCACTTCGCTCCCTTTTTCTCCTTTTCTTAATCTGTGTAATCTGCGTAATCTGCGGATGTCCTTTTTTCCGCGTAATCATCCATAAGCCTCAAGTATTAACGCATCTCGAGCTCGGCCACCACCGGGAGATGATCGGAAGCCAGACTCCGTACCGTCCAGGCTTTCCTGGCTCGCACGCCGTCCGCGGGCCGGTAAAAGATGTAGTCAATGCGCTTCGCCAGCTCGTCCGCGGGATAACTGAATCCACTCTGCTTTACCTTACTGCCAACCCAGGCATCCTCAAACTTCGTCAATAAGAGTTTATAAGCCTCACCTGCAGGTTCGTCGTTAAAATCACCGGTAACGATCAGAACACCTTTAACGTCCCCAACCGCCCGCAGCAGCTGCTGAGCCTCAAACAGCCGGCCATCAGGAAATTGGTAATCCAGATGCGTGGTAACAAAGTTGATCAGGCGCCCCCCAAGCTCGACCTCAACCCTCAGCATTCCCCGTCGCTCTGTCTCGCGCCGGTTCTCAAACTTGCGGTGCTCAGTGTTGCGAATCGGAAGCCTGGATAGAATTCCGATGCCGTACTGACCGCCCTGGAAATCCAGGTTGTGGCCGAAGGCATAGTTCATGCCTGTGAGTTTTGACAGTTCCACTATTTCATCGATTCCCTGAGTCCTCCGCACCCCTCGATCTACCTCCTGCAATCCCACCAGATCCACTCGCTCCCGATTGATAACGCCGGCAATCCGTTCTAAATCGAGTTTTTGATCCATGCCCATTCCGACATGGATGTTGTAGGTCATCACCCGCAGCGCCTTTCTTGCGAACGGCGAGGGCGGCTGGCCTTTAAGAATACCAACCCAGCCCAGTACCACAAGAGTGATACAAAGCAGGAGAATCCCGGTGCGTTTGATCATTTTTACTGGTTTAAGCGAGAAATGCATTCTAACATGCTCGCCGGTTTCCCATTCGAGTTCACAGGGTACGCATGTCCTTAACCCAAATCGTGATTCCCTTCGCCGCAGCCTTTGCGGCAGGTATTATCAACTCGATAGCCGGCGGTGGCACCTTAATTACTTTGCCAGTTCTTATCTGGTTAGGCCTCGATCCAAAGGTGGCAAATGCTACCAGCACGGTCGCACTTTGGCCGGGACTGTTTGGCGGTGTTTATGGCTATCGGCGGGAACTGGAGAAAAGTTCGAGGATCCTCGCGCGCCTGGGATTGACCAGTGTTTTTGGTGGAGCCGTAGGAGCCTGGGCTTTGATCTGGACGCCTGCGCCGCTTTTTGCCAAGCTGGTTCCCTTTCTTATTCTTTTTGCCACCATTCTGTTCATGCTTCAAGGCGTGATTAACAAACCAATTGTAGAGGAGCCACGCAAGTCCTGGTGGGTGGGCGCGATCGTTTTCCAGTTCTTTTCTTCGATGTATGGAGGGTACTTTGGCGCCGGCAATGGAATTCTGATGCTGGCTGCCATGGGCTTGCTAGGTCTGAGGGACTTGAACCGAGCCAACGGAATCAAGAACTTCATGGGAATTGCCATCAACAGCATGGCCGTCTTGAGTTTCACCATTTCTGGTTTGGTAGTTTGGCCACACGCCTTGCTGATGGCTGGGGGAGCCCTTTTGGGCGGTTACTTTGGCGCCAGCATGGCGGTGCGCATCGGACAAATCGTCGTGCGCAGGGCAATCATTGCGATCGGTTTGGCGATTACTTTCGTCATGCTCTGGCAGCTACAGCCTTAGCCTTGTTGACAGCTGCCTGTTTAGATCAGAGGGAACCAGTTGCCGGGTCAAAAACTTCCTCGAGAATTCTATACGCGCCCCAACGTGCTCAGCGTCGCCCGTGATCTTTTAGGTAAGCTTCTGGTCGTCCCGGCAGACAATGGGACCCGAGTCTCCGGGATGATCGTGGAAGCCGAGGCCTACCGGGGCCCAGAGGATCGGGCCTCTCATGCCTACGGCGGACGTCGCACACGGCGCACGGAAACGATGTATCAGGTGGGCGGCAAGGCCTACATTTTCTTTGTCTATGGGATGTATAACCAGTTCAATGTGGTTACTAACACCAGAGACATTCCGCACGCCATCCTGATCAGAGCATTGGAGCCAGTTGAAGGTCTGGAGTTGATGCGACAGCGCCGTAAAGGCCAGTCTGATCGCAACCTCACCAGCGGTCCCGGCAAACTTTGTATTGCTTTGGGAATCGATCGCAGTTTCGACGCCGCAGACCTGCTGGGCACAAAAGTCTGGCTTGAAGAAAGAGAAAAAGTTTCGCGCAAGTGTATCGCCGCAGGACCACGCGTTGGTATCGACTACGCGGAAGAATGGGTCGACAAACCCTGGCGCTTCTGGATTCGAGGAAATCCGTTCGTCAGTAGAATCTATTCTCCACCGTAGTGAATTTCCATGCGGCGGATGCGGTGGCTCGAGAGGACAAGAACCAGAATAGTCACAAGTAATAAACTGGGGATGGCGATCCAGGCCGGGGTGGGTTCGGCGACCACGGCAAAGGGCCCCTCGGAAACAGGGATTGGAGCAAGTGAATTGAGATAGTGAATCACGCTGATCTTTTTTAAGAGCGGTGGTAGCAGAAAATTCAGCCATTCCCAACCATAAAGGACTAATGCCGGGATGATTGGATTGCGAAAGAACAGTCCGACCACCAGGAAAAACGCTCCATAACCGAAACAGGCCAGGATTGTTATGCCCGCATAGGTCAGTAAATGGTCCAGGCCGGCACCGTGCAGGAAAAACCGAACACTTTCAGAATAAAAGTGCGGAAAATACAGTAGCAACATAGCCGCCACTGTTGTCGCAGTAAATAGCAGCACTGAAGTTACCAGTCCCGACAGGTACTTGCCAGTTACCAAGACTTCCCGCCGCACGGGACTAAGAAAGTAATAATGTAGACTTCGATCAATAAGATCACCACGAAACAGATTCATGAAGATCCAGGCACAACCAAAGAACACGATGGTCCGCAAGATCAGGCCGCCGTAAAACACGGCGTAGATCATGCTGTAATTGTTAAAGTCCTGCCATTCTCGGCCCGGTGGAGTGAATAGCGCCAGCACTGACAGGGGAAACAGCGGCAACAAGGCAAGCAGGTAAATCAGGAGCGAGCGTCTGCCAAAAAAGTTCTTTTTGAGCTCAAGTCTAAAAATGGCCCCAATCTGACGCAGCCACAATGACCAGGCCTCATTCCTGGTAGCGACGATCTGGACAGTTGCACTCATGAGTTACTCCCGCTCTCAATCAGGTACTGATACACGGCGCTGAGATCATCATCCACCGGCGCAACAGACTCGATTTCAATTTCACCTTCCGCGACAATTCGGTTTAATAACAAATAGAAGCGGTCCGCGTCCCTGGTTTTTACGAACAGGCCATGGCGATCATCGTGCAACCGGGCTTCGACGACGTGATTCTGGTCAAACACATAAGCAGCCAATTTCGAAGGCTTGTCGCAACGTACAAGGATCTGCATCGGATGGGCTTGCATCTCGTCCCGCACTCCATGAATGTGGCCTTCAGCTACTACATATCCGTTATTCAGCAACACGACACAATCAGACATCATGTCGACTTCGTGCAGGATATGGCTCGAAATAATCAAATGCAGTCCGGCGGCGGCGAGTTTGCGAAAGAGGGCAATGGTCTCGGCTCGGACCATGGGATCAAGTCCGTTAAGCGGCTCATCCAGAATCAGGACTGAGGGTTCGTGAGCGAGCGCTTGCGCGAGGCGGATGCGCTGACGCATGCCTTTGCTGTAGGCGGCAACCTTTCGCTCGGCAGCTTCGAGCAAATTCACGCGCTCGAGCGCGGATTCCGTTAGCTGATCGGCCTGGTTCCGGGTAAACCCGTGGACCAACAGGAATGACCTGATAAACTCGCGCCCTGTCAGGCCCCTTGGGAAGGAATCAAACTGCGTACAATAGCCCACCTTGCGAAAAAGCTCTTCCGGTTGGTCGGTTTGAATACCCAGCAAAGAAATCTGGCCGCTGGTGGGGCGCAGCAGCCCGGTCATCAAATTCATTAAGGTGGACTTGCCCGCCCCATTTGGTCCAACCAGGCTGGTGATCCCTGGGGCAATGGTCAGGTTAACGCGATTCACCCCCAGTATCTCGCCATAAAACTTCGAGACATTGTTGAGGATGATCAGGTTAGTTGATGATTCTGACATTGGAAGAAATTTAGGAATTAGGAATTAGGATTTAGGATTTCGTGTAAATTTCGTGGTTCGTTAACTAAGAGTTCCAACTGACACGAAATCCTAATTCCGAAATCCTAATTCCGAAATCCTAATTCCTAAATCCTAATTCCTAAATCCTAATTCCTAATTCCTAAATCCTAATTCGTAATTCCTAATTCCTCATTCCCAATTCCCAATTCCTAATTCCTAAATCCTAATTCCTAAATTTCATTTCACTACCTCATACGCCTTCACTCGTTGCGAGAGGATGGCGAGGCAGATGGCACAAATGACAAATAATGCGGCCCACGAGCACCAAAGGGGTGGCTCACTCACAGGCACCTGCAGAATTACCTGATTTTCAAAATCAACAGTGGGTCGAGTGGCTGGCTCAAAGGTGCGAAATAGTCCCGCCATGATATTTCTCATCAGCGCGTCAACACTCATCAAACTCCCCCAGCGCGTAACGAAAATAGTGTTAATGACCTGGCCAAACACCGCGGGAACGAAGAAGATGCCCAGCAAAACTGCGCTTGCGACAACGCGCCACTTCACGACGGCCGAGATGGCCTGTGACAAGAGTGACAGGAGCAGGATCCAGACCAGGCTGCCAAAAAAAATTGCACCTCCAATCCAAAGGTTGTTAGCGAGCCAGCCGGCCCCCTGTAAATACGCCTGAAATAGAAATAGTAAGAGTTGGGGCAACCACGTCATTGCCGATAAGAGGATGATCATGACCGCCATTTTGCCGAGTACATACTCGGCTCGGGAAAATGGCCGGCAAAGATAGAGCGGCAGGGCATTGTTGCGCAGGTCTCGTGATACCTGAGGGGGGCCCACGAGTAAGGCTACAAAAAATGCGAAGGCAAACTGAATACTGACAAAGGTCTGGAAAAAAGAACCATCGATTGGCAACAGCTCTCGAACATTAACCTTTAGGATTGCCAGAGCACTAACGTTGTGATGCAGGTAAATGAGAATAGCCTCTACCAGCAAGGGAATGAAGCACACCGAAAAAAAAGCTGTGAAGAGCTTTGACTTGAAGATATCTCGGACCGCATGGCGGGGGATGATCAGGAACCGACTCCATTCAGGAGTAAGCTTTCCTGTAAACGGCTTGTACGTCCGCTCATAAACCGCCATTGCCATTCTCCATCGCTTTGAGAAAGATGTCTTCCAGCGAATCGCGCTTGTAGCTTAAACGTCGAATCTGAACCTGATGTTCGGCAGCAATCCGGTACAAGTCTCGGATCTCCACACCCTCCGGCAAGATGACCTTTACCCGGTGTTCACTGGTAAAGGCATACTCGCAGCCGAGTGGCTCAAGAGAGGCGGCGAATTTAGCCTGATCACCGCGTGTCTCGAGCACTAAAAATTTACGATTTGCACGCCGTTCCTCTTCCAGGTTGCAGTAAACGGCAATTTGCCCGTCCTTCAGAATCAGAATCTCTTCACAACACTCTTCAACGTCTCGCAGCAGATGCGAGGAAAGCAGGATATCCGCCTGTCCACTATCGCGGATTTCACGAATTAGTTTAAGCATTCTCAAGCGTGCAGGAGGATCCAAACCGTTCGTTGGCTCATCAAGAAAAATCAGTTTCGGACCATGAACTATTGCCTGAGCGAGTTTGGCCAGCTGTTTCATTCCCAGCGAGTAGGTTTCAAGCTTCCGGTACCGAGCCTCGCCCAGACCTACGTAAAAGAGCGCTTCATGTGCTCGCTCGAGCGCTGCCCGCGAAGGTAGACCAGAAAGCTCTGCCATCAGGCGCACAAAATGGACGGCACTCATCTTCGCGATGAACGCGTCTCGCTCAGGCATGTATCCGATTAAAGATTTTATCTGGTTGGAATCGGTGGCGATGTCGCGACCAAAAATGTTTGCAGTTCCTGAGGAAGCGCTGTGAAAACCCAACAGCGTGTGAATCAAGGTGGTCTTGCCGGCGCCATTAGGTCCCAAAAGGCCTATCGCTCGGCCACGCAACTGAGCCTTGAGATTCTTGAGGATAGGGCGGCCGCCGAAATGAACACTCAATCCGTCAAGACTGATCACCGGCGCGAGGGCCAGGGACTGCGGCGCAGTCTTTACCATTTCGGCTTGCGGATTGCGGATTGCGGATCTCGTGAAACGTTACCCTTAATTCTGACTCGGTCAGAGTTTACCTACGCAATTTACCACCCCTTAGCTACCCATAATGTCCGCGCTGGCGTCAGCAGGCAAGCATGATTGGGCTTTGCCGGTCAGATCCACCCTTGCCTACAATTACTTTACAGAAACAAACGAAATTCGCATTTCTCAATCCGCATTTCGCAATTTATCTTATTTCTTCATACCCCGTTGAATTATGTGTTGCATCTCGAGCGCATTGGGCATACCCAGAATTGTAGCCGGACTCAAACCGAAGGGGCCACCTTCGGTATTCGCGGCCAACCTAATACTATCTCCAGACGCGTAGGCATAAGCGAGAGTTGGTGGAAAATCTGCCGCCATGGCTTTAATCGCCTCTTGTTGCTCTTTGGGCAAGTTGTCGGCTGAGGCGGAAATTCGCTCCGCAAACGGCTGCACCAATGGCGCCAGATTGTGATAGAACAAGGCCGAAAAGTTAGCATTTCCGTCCGCGGGTAACCCGGCAATAAACTTTGCCGAGCTCAAGACAGTGTAGCCAGCTTCTCGAGACCTGATCGACCGTTCAACCAGCGCCCGAGTGGGACCGACTACCATGTATCCATTGACGTAGGTGTAATTGAGTTCGACACCAAAATCAGTTGACCGCAAGGCGTAATAGTTCCGGCCGGCCAGATCCGTCTGTTCCCAGGCGAGACCGGCTTTCCCGAGTCGAGCAGCGTGCTTGTTTACCTCAGCCACCAGCCGTTCGAGCGTCTGCTGCAAGTGCTGGGGGTCGTGAACCTCGAAGACCATTTTCCAGGAAGGTGTCGGCAGGATTGGCCCGTCAATCGCGAACGCAAATTCGCCTCCCAAAGGTGCTGCCAGATCTCTCCGGATGTCGAACCCATGATCTGACTGTAATCTTTCCAGGTTCTGACGAAGTTCTGGTGACACTGTCTCCACTACTCTGAGCAAATCATCCACCAAATTCACCGGATCCCTGACAACAAAACCTGTCACTACATTGGCCTCGGGCGAAATATACTCAAGTGATCCCATTGGCGCGGGCGCCGCTAACCAGGAAGGCAGACCCTGCTGTGGTTGATTAAAGGAAAGCACGGCTTGCGTTTGGGTCTTACCAGCATTCTCCTTCTGGTCCAAAACAAAATACTTGACGCTAAGAATGCCCAATTGCTCAAGTGCCGCTTCCTTCTTTTCTCCGTCGGGTCCCTTCGACCTTTCCACTTTTGTTTTTTCAATGATTGTCTGCAAGTTCGCAGCTACAACCAATCCCGCGCCTCCATCTTGATAGACCTGGGCGATCCGGTCGCGAAAAGCTGTGGTCGCAAAACTGCTGGAACCCCCCGATTGGACGATCTTCGACAGTTCTCGCAGTGAATCGAGTTTGGAACTGGCGGCCAACAAATCATTGTGGATCCAGACATAGAGCTCATTTTGCCCGTCCGCGATAGCAGCCGTCATCGGGTCCTCGACAAATTGAACCTTGGGTCTCTTTTGAGTTTCAGTGGAATACTTTGCTATCTCCTGCTCCAGAAATTGGCGAAAACCCGCGCCGTTCTTCAAATCGGCTAGAACCAGTGGTTGGCCCGGCTCGGAGTCCTGGTTCATTGAGATCGACACAGCGATCTCATCACCGAGGTACTCGCCAAACTCTTGAATTCTCGACATTACTGTTGCCAGGTGGGGACCCCTTCTCTCCGAACTCCTTTTTTCCCACCACTCCTTGAGCGCCGGATTTTGACTGAGACGCTCTTGCAGGATGCGGTGAGATTCGGCCAGGGTTGCGGTGAGATTCGGCAAAGCCGCATAAACGATGGTACCTTCGGGCATCAGGTCCAGTAAGTGAGTCGAGCTCCGCACTCCGGGCTGAGCTATTCGATTCAATTCCTTAGTGGTAGCTGCTAGTGCTTCAAGCTGCTTCGCATACTGCGTAGCCTTGCGACTCCAGGCAACTTCGTCGCTGATGGGAATCGCACCGATCGCCGAACTGGTTGCTGCCTGTTCGCCGGCGCCCAGCCGGCGTTCATTTCCAGCGTGATCCAGGTAGACTGCGCCTTCAATTACCGAAACTCTGGAACCTTTGGTTCCTCTGTTCACAGCGAAAATAGTTCCGGTGACAGAGACTCGCGAATCCCTGGTTTCCACGAACAAACGCTCTCCACGCTGTGCCGCAGCTTCAACTACAATGCTTCCTCGATCGAGATGGATTGTTGTTCCCTGAGAGTTTTTAGTCAGATAAAGCTCCGAGCGTTCCCTCACCTCGATAACCGAACCATCGCCCAGCCGAACAAAAGCATGGGCGTCTTTTGCTGTCCGCAGTCGCTTGTTTTTCTCCAGCTTTTCACCGGTGGTCAGGGGCAGGCTGCGAGTGTCTACAATCTGGTAGACCTGCCCTTCGGCGGCTGAGACAGTAGCGTCAAAATTTCCCACAAACGGTGAATAGCGTTGAATTATCGGGAGCGCCAGTAAACCAACACCAATTACGAGAACTGCCGCCACGCCCCAACGCAAAACGGCCGGCTTTATGCCCAAATGCGTTTTCCTGACGGGCTTTGGCACGGCAACTTCATGTTTTGATCGTGCTTCCTTTAGAGCCCTTCGGCAAGGAATGCATTCATGGGTGTGGTCGACCAGCAGCAGAGACCGGGCTTCTGAAAGCGAGTGATTTAGAAACGAAGGGATTAGCGACTGAAAGTCCGCACAGCTCTCGATTCGCTCAGCAGCAACGAGCGAAGCCTCCTGGGGTTTGGGGCTTTCGCCCGACAGACGCGCCCACACTCGCTCAGCAGCCGCCCTTTCCATTGTCGGATCTGTTAGTTGGGCGGCAATCTTACCGAGTGTCTGGTCCAATATTTCTTCAAGTTCCTTATTGCTTTTCATGTTAGTCTCCAAATTTTTTGCTTAACGCTGCTGCTGATGCTGCTGCATATACCACCCAATTTCTTTGCGTAGTTTTAGTCGAGCCCGATGTAAAACCACGCCTACGACCATCGGAGACGTATCCATGAGTGTGGCAATCTCCTGATTGTCATGACCTTCGTAATATCGCAATACGAACATGGCAGCCGCAGTCGTACCCAGATTGGCCACCGCTTCACGAACCAATCTTTGCAATTCACGATCGGTGTGTTCAGCTTCCGGACTCTGCCGCGGACTTTCGAGTATGCCATCCAAGTCGTCAAGTGAGACAGACCTCACGCGACTACGACTGCGCATTAGGTCCAGGGAGGCATTGATGGCGGCGCGTGAAAGATAGGCTTCCGGGTTTTGTGAGAGGTCATAGGTTTCCTGACCCTTCGCCAGACGGAGAAATACCGTTTGCAAGACGTCTTCAGCATCAGCGGGACTTCCCGTAATGCGATAAGCCGTCCGAAAAACACGGTTATTATGGGCCCGGAAAAGAGTCTCCAGCTCTGCTGGCGGGTCCAGCTCAGCTGGCGATTCCAGCCCTCCTGGCGATTCCAGCTCTCCTGGCGGGTCTACAAGTCTCAAAGTTCTGGTTGCTGCCTGCACGGTTTCTCCTTAGGTTCCCGGTCTGAAAACGCCCAGGAAACCAAATTATTAACAGCCTGCAGGCAATTTATAGGTCCTATTTGTCCAATAGGTCCTATAGTCCTATCGCCCCTATACCGGCGGCCCTTCGCTGGCGTCAAACTGCTCCGAGTCTTTTCGCCACTCGGAAATACTTCGGCTCTGGAACAGGCGAACGCAACGATTCCAGCGAAGGATCGCCTCGTCATTTTCCGGCGGACGCAGCTTCTCGGCCGCCTCGAAGCACCTCATCGCCTCTTCAAAAATAGGGAGAACGGTGTGGGGTGCCCGTCCCGCCTTTAACTGGGCCTTGGCTTTCCGCTCATGAAGAATACCTAAATGATAAATACGTTCATACTCGCTAGTGAGGTTCCGAAACACACTCTCAGCCTCGGCATAACGGTCGCCTGTCCCGCCAAAGAATTGGTCGGTGATGGTCAGTCCCAACAACCGCAAAGCCGCCTGATTCTCGGGTTCAATGGCCAGGATGTCTCGACAGATGGATTCCGCTTCACCAGGCTCGTTAAGATAGCGATAAACTTCAATCTTTGAGATCGCCTCGGGAATGCCGGCTCGCGAAATTGGTTTAAGGTTATATTGCATCTGGCTGCCTCCTGCTGCTTCCCCGACTTAATCCTTCTTGAGCTTTAACTTTCGCAAGAACCAAAGAACCGGGTCGTAATGCTGGTCAACCACTCTCTCCTTTAGCGGGATGATCGCGTTATCAGTGATGTGAATATCTTCAGGACAGACCTCGGTACAACACTTCGTAATATTGCAAAGACCGATACCGAGTTCCTGCTTGAGAAGCTGCACTCGAGACAATCCATCAAGTGGATGCATCTCGAGGCCTGCCACGCGAACGAAAAAACGAGGCCCGCCAAACCTCTCTGTCTGCTCGTGATCTCGCAGTACATGACAAACGTTCTGGCAGAGAAAGCATTCAATGCATTTGCGGAACTCCTGGACGCGGTCAATGTCGCGCTGGTACATCTTCCATTCAACGTTCGCTCTGGGAGTAAAGGGTGGAATTTTCTTGTTTACCCGGTAATTCCAGGAAACATCGGTAACCAGATCCTTGAGCACGGGAAACGTGCGCATCGGTTCAACAGTCACCTGCTCGGACAACGGCAGGGAATCGAGCCGTGTTTTGCAGGTCAAGCGAGGACGGCCATTAACTTCAGCGGAGCACGAGCCACACTTACCTGCTTTGCAATTCCAGCGCACTGCCAGATCCGGAGCCTGATGAGCCTGAATATAGTGCAAAGCGTCGAGCACAACCATGCCGGGCGCGAGCGGAACAGTGTATTCCACAAGCTGCCCACCGCTGCTATCTCCGCGATATACTTTAAATCTTGCGTCACCCATTATTTGCTCACTTACTTCGAGTTCTGAACGAGCGATTTGAGCTCAGGCGGCATCTCGGAAATCTCCCCCTGGCTCAGAACCATCCTGTCTCCATCAACTGAAACGATATTGTTCCGACTGCTCCAACTCTCATCATAGCCGGGATAATCGATGCGGCTATGCGCTCCCCGGCTTTCTTTTCTCGCAAGCGCACTTAGTGTCACTGCTTCCGAAACCGCCAGCATGGACTTCAGATCACGCGAGAGATGCCAGCCCGGATTGAACAGCCTGGAACCCTCCACCCGAACCTGCTTTGCCTGTCTTTGCAGGTCTAGCACTTCCGAAAGACCCCTGTTTAAGTCTTCCTCGTTTCGAAAAATGCCTACATAGTCCTGCATGGTCTCCTGCAGCCGGCGGTGGATCTCGTATGGGCTGGGCCCGTCGGCTCGCTGGAAGGGTTCCAGCATCTCCCGCTCTGCCAGTTCAAGCTCCTCTGGTTCGACCGCTGCAGCGGGCACAGTCTTCGCAAACTCAGCCGCCGCCAGGCCCGCCCGCCTGCCGAAGACCAGTAGATCTGAAAGCGAGTTCCCTCCCAGCCGATTTGAACCGTGCAAGCCAGCTGCGGCTTCGCCAGCTGCAAACAGACCAGGAACTGTGGATTGCGCCGTTTCAGCGTCCACCCGAATACCACCCATCATGTAGTGACAGGTTGGGCCTACCTCCATCGGTTCTTTCGTAATGTCGACATCCGCCAGCTCGCGGAACTGGTGGTACATGCTCGGCAATTTTCTCTTCACATAATCGGCGGGCTTATGCGAAATATCCAGAAAAGCGCCGCCGTGTTCGGTACCGCGTCCTTCTCGCACTTCTGTGTAGATAGCGCGAGCCACAACATCGCGGGTTGATAGTTCCATCTTTTGCGGATCGTACCGCTCCATGAAACGCTCACCTTCCTTGTTTCTAAGAATGCCGCCTTCCCCTCTTACGGCTTCGGTTACCAGAATTCCCTGAACACCCGGGGGCCAGACCATTCCGGTCGGATGAAACTGAACAAACTCCATGTCCATTAACTCCGCCCCTGCTTCAAGCGCCAGGGCCATCCCATCACCCGTGTACTCCCAGGAGTTGGAAGTAATCCTCCAGGCCTTTCCAATTCCGCCGGTAGCAATCACTATGGATCTGGCCTTAAAAACTATGAACCGCCCGTTCTCGCGCCAGTACCCAAAGGCTCCGGCAATGCGGCCAGCCGTCTTTAACAGGCGGGTGATTGCACACTCCATGTAAACATCGATGCCTAGATTCACGCCCCGATCCTGCAGCGTGCGAATCATTTCCAGACCCGTCCGGTCCCCAACATGGCATAAGCGCTTAAACGTGTGCCCGCCGAAGGCGCGTTGCAGAATCTCACCATCTCGAGTGCGATCAAACAAAGCGCCCCATTGCTCCAGTTCCCGAACTCGATCGGGTGATTCCTGAGCATGTATCTGGGCCATGCGCCAATTATTTAAGAATTTGCCGCCGCGCATCGTGTCGCGAAAATGCGTTTGCCAATCATCGGTCGCATCAACGTTAGCCATCGCGGCAGCAATACCACCTTCAGCCATCACTGTGTGCGCTTTACCCAGCAACGATTTGCAAACGACAGCAACGCGCGCGCCTGTTGAAAGGGCGGCGATAGCCGCACGCAATCCGGCGCCGCCGGCACCGATGATCAGGACATCGTGTTCGTGAGTTTCGTATTTCTCGGTCACAGCAATCTGAAATCCGAGATCGTTCCGGAAGCCACCAGTCGTATATAGAGGTCAGCGACTCCAACCGAGATCAGGCTTGACCACGCAAATAGCATGTGGTGTTCATTTAAGAAGCTGGTGCCCCGCCAGGCCTTATGACGCGTGGCGCCAAAGACGCTGCAGGAAAAGCAATCGACCTTGCCGCCCACGATGTGCCTCAGCGAATGGCAGGAGAACGTGTACAAAGTAAGCAAGACAATGTTCACCAGCAAAACCAGGGAACCGATGCCAATCCCGAAGCTTCCAGCAAACCAGAAAGCGTGAATCGCGTCATACCAGAGAATAACGAGAAAGATTAAAGCCAGGTACAGAAAGTAACGATGTATGTTCTGCAGGATTAGTGGGAATGAGTTCTCACCCCGGTAACTGTGCGCTCTGGCCTCGCCAACGGCACAGGCCGGAGGGTCAAGAAAAAATGCCCGGTAGTACGCCTTCCGATAGTAGTAACAGGTAACTCTGAAACCGAGCGGACCACCGAGAATCAGAAGTGCCGGAGACAGTGGCCACCAGGACGGTTGGATCAGAGGGGAATAGAAGGGCGAGAGATAAGGTCCCCATTCATAGTGTGCTCCCTCAAAAGCCCTCCAGGTGGCATACACACCAAATCCCCCCAGGAGCAAGATCACCGGCAACAGCTCGAGCCACCAGAGGTCTCGCCGCATGGTTGTCCCCAACCCACTTCGTCTTGTTTCGCTTTTTGACTCAGACATTAAGCTTGTGCAGTTAAGAGAAGACCCCTCTAACAGGTGCCGGCCGCAAATATCGCGATTTGGACTGGCAGTCTATAAGCACTGCCAAACGCCAGGCAAGTATGAAAGTGGCTTTTTCAGGTTCTAACAGAGTAGACGAAAACTCTTGAGAGTCGAAAGTCTCCGCTTATCTGCTCCTCACGAACCGGAGGCGCTCGAGTCGCTTCCGGGCCAGTACGGCTTCGTCGCTCTCGGGGTAGCGCTTTAAGATTTCGAGCCAGGCTGCGCCATCATAATGAAATTGCCTGGTTCTGTTGTCAAAAATGAAACTGACTCTCAGCCGTTGATAGCGATCAAGCCCGGAATAGTTAAGAAAATAACTGGACTCGGGCACACTCTGGGGCAGCTCCCGGCTCTGGAACCGGCGCTGGGCGTCGTGGGACAGTTTTATGGCCACAGACTCCGAAGCTTGAGCCAACAAACTGAGAACCTGTGGGCGCAAACTGGACCGCGGAAAAGTTTCCAGGAAAATGCGGGCCCGCGAAACACGATCAAAGTCATCAGAGAGCAGAATCAATTCGAGCAAAACTCGATCGTCGCAAGGCCTGGTTGAAAGCACGAATGCTTCTCGTTGCATCCAGCCCTGCGTACGCCGGGTAACTCGTACCCGATAAAACACTACATCTCCGATCGTTCTCTTGTTTCCGGTAACGGCGATCAGCCGTCCGCGCCTCACTCTCTGCACAAATCTGTTGAAAAAGCCAGGCTGAGTTCTAAGAGCTGACAATCTTTCATCGACCACCACTGCGATTTGACCTCCCGCTGGAGGACGGCGCGGTTGTGCCTGCAGGGTGCTGGCGAGGGACAAGAACAAAAGGAGCAAGATTGGCGGAGTCTTCATGGCCATGCCTCCTTACAAGGTGAGGTTGACAAAAAAGCTTAGCCCACGGCGCGAAGAGCAATTAGCTATCGCGTCAAGCGGCGGCGAGTCGATTGGGTTCGCGCTACAGTTCCGCCTTCGCCAGCGGCCATTAGTCGCTGAGCGAGTCCTGCGTGATGAAGGTGACAGATGGCCACAGCTAGTGCATCAGCAGCGTCGTGAGGTTGCGGCACGCCAGGCAGTGAAAGTAATACTCGAACCATTTCCTGAACTTGATGCTTTTCCGCGTTGCCATAGCCGACTATGGTTTGTTTCACCAAACGTGGCGTGTATTCATTAATTTGTAGTTTAGCTCGCTCGGCGCAAAGCATGGCCACACCTCGAACCTGGCCCAGCTTCATACTGACTTTTACGTTTGTCGCCAGAAAAGCTTCTTCCAGAGCACAGATGTCCGGCTTAAGTCTGCCGATGACATCTTCAAGCCCGCTGCAAATCTTCAACAAGCGGCTGGGAAATTTCATGGCAGTTGAGGCTCTAATGGCCCCAAATTCGACCAGGTGATAGCGCGGGCCATCACCGTCAATCACGCCCCACCCGGTGGTTTCGCTGCCAGGATCTATTCCCAAGACGCGCATCATTTCTAAGAGAGGCACGGCACCAACGGCCGGCCGCAGGAGTATACACCATTTCGAATTTAGGATTTAGGAATTAGGATTTAGGATTTCTTAATTCCTAATTCCTAATTCCTAAATCCTAAATTCTCTTCTCCTGCCTAGCCCAATTGCCATTGCCTGATGCTCTCCACCGGATAAATCAGCATCAGAACCTCGAGCAAAAGGCTGTCGCGGATCCAAATCAAAAGCGCCGCTTCCAGGACGACGAAAACAATTATCGACCGCACCCAGCCGAGCTGCCGAGCGACCCAGAATCCGACGGCACAGGCAACGATGTCGCCGAGCGAATTGACTACTGTATCCCCCTGATAGCCGAGTGCGGCTGTTGCTTCCCGGTAACGATCGATGATCGTGTTTGTGTTCTCCAGTATTTCCCAGACCGACTCAAGCACCAGGGCAGAGACGAACCGCCAAGCGGGCAGCAACTTCGGAACCAACAGAGCCAGCAAACCGCAGAAACCGAATCCGTGGAGGATGTGTGTAAAACTATAAGGATCAAACCAGTGCTGAGAGGTATCCGCGCTCCAGGCATCACTGGTCCACAGCAGCATTCGACCGCAGGTGCAGATCCAATGCCGGCCTTGATTATGCAACTGGAGAGCAGTCGCGGGGACGAGGATTACCAGAGAAAACCAGGGCCAACTTTCGCGAGCCCACTGTCGATTGCCGCTTTTCGCCATCTAAAGACCCCATGACCGAACTCGCTGATTCTATAGGTGTTTCCGCAAGTAGCGCATTAATTATCTATCGTTGGTCATTGGTCATTTATCATTTGTCATTATTTGTCGTTGCGAATTTTACCTGGCAATTTAAAAGATTCGCCTGCGAGAAGCGCAATCGGCAATCGACAATCGACAATGGATTAGGTTCTACTCGGCGATTTGGAAGGTTTTATTGCCAGAAGAGCAATGGGCAATTGGAAATCGGCAATCGGCAATGTCAAGCGGCTGCCATATCGGCTTCGCTGATATCGAAGTTGGCTGAAACTTTCTGCACGTCATCGTGATCTTCGAGGGCTTCCATCAATTTCAACATCTGGCGCGCGTCAGCCCCTTCAAGCTTTACATAGTTCTGTGGCACCATCGTAACTTCTGCGACCTGGGGTTCAATCCCGGCTGACTTAACAGCCCC
>Ga0187892_10006929_pt1 | contig 16489 bp, 15 predicted proteins | sample MA1701073metaG_FD_139345 | JGI IMG/M metagenome (GOLD analysis project Ga0187892, IMG submission 139345) | Bio-ooze microbial communities from a basaltic lava cave in the Kipuka Kanohina Cave System on the Island of Hawaii, USA - MA170107-3 metaG ... | reverse complement strand
CGTCGAGCCGCAGCTGCGATCGCCACAACACCGCGAGGTCTTGTATCCGAGCGTCCGAGCCTTCAACCGTTGGCTCGAAGAGGACTGGGGTTACGGGGCGGACGGTCGCATTTTCGGCGCGCCGATCAACTCACTCGTGAATCTGGACGATGCGATCAGCGAGCTCGATCGGCTCTTGGCACGCGGCGCGCGGTTCATGGTCGTGACCGCGGGGCCGATCGAGGGACGATCCCCCGGTGACCCGCACTACGATCCGTTTTGGGCACGGTGCGAAGAGTCCGGCATCAACGTCGTCTACCACATTGGCCGCACGCCGTTCAGCGAGATCTACCACACGCCCTGGGGGCTGCGGCCGCATCCACCATCGCACCGGCACTCGCTGATGGAGTATGTGCTCTCTTTCACCGAGCGACCCGTGGCCGACACGGTCACCGCGTTGATCGCGGACAACGTCTTCGGTCGCTTCCCACGCTTGAAGATCTTGAGTGTCGAGTACGGCTCGTCGTGGGTGGTGCCTTTGCTCACCAAGCTCGACCACATCGCGCGTTTGTACAGCAAGGACATGTGGCGTTTTGGCGCGCCGCCGATGAAACCCAGCGATCTGTTTCGCCAGAACGTCTGGGTCGCGCCGTTCTTCGAGGACGACATCGTGAAGCTCGCCGAAGTGATCGGTGTCGGCCACGTCTTGAACGGCTCCGACTATCCGCATCCCGAAGGATTGCTGTGGCCCGCCGAGTTCGTCGACGAGCTCGAAGGTATGCCGGACGGCGCGGTGCGCCGGATGATGCGCGACAATCTCCGCGGCCTCGTCAGCGAGAGCTGACGAAAGGCAATACGCAAACGGCTCAGGGTCGCCCACTATCGACTATGAACTATCGACTATCGACTAGTTGAAGAACGCGCGCACGCCTTGCCGGGCCGACCTCTCACCAGGCATGATGCGCTCGTGAGTGCAGATCCTCGCTCCATCCGGTTCTACTTCGACTACATCTCGTCGAACGCCTATCTGGCGTGGACGCAGCTCGCGCCACTCGCTGCAAAGTACGGCGCCGTCATCAAGCCGGTGCCCGTCCTGTTCGCCGGACTTCTCGAAGCCCATGGCCAGCTCGGCCCTGCCGAGGTTCCTGCGAAGTCGCGCTGGATGGTGATCAACAACGCCCGCAAGGCAATGCTCCTGGGGGTGCCACTGCAACCGCCCGCCCACCATCCTTTCAATCCGCTGCTGGCGTTGCGCGTGTCGTCGTTGCCGATGTCGCCGGCGGAGCGGTCGATCCTCACCACTGCCCTTTTCGAAGCGGTGTGGGTGCGCGGCTTGCACGTCAGCGAGCCGGCTGTGGTCGAACGCGTTGCCACCGAGGCCGGTTTCGATGGGAGAGATTGCGTCGCCCGCGCCGCGCTTCCGGAAACCAAGGCCCGGCTGCGGCAGCAGACCGATGATGCGATAGCACGCGGCGTCTTCGGCGTGCCGTCGATGGAGGTCGGCAGCGAGCTCTTTTGGGGCTACGACGATTTCACTTATCTCGAGGTTGTCCTCGCAGGACGTGATCCGCTCGCGCAGATGGCGCATCGCGGGCCGATGCCGGTCGTCACGCCGTCCGCGCAACGACGGCGCGTCCAGCAGCCCAGCGGCGCACCGTCGACGCCCCGGACCGTGGAGTTCTACTTCGACTACGGCAGCCCATGGAGCTACCTCGCGAGCACGCAGCTCGCCGCGCTGGGTGACCGCACGGGTTGTACGGTGGTGTATCGACCGATGCTGCTGGGCGGCGTCTTCAAGGCGACGGGCAACCAGTCTCCCGCCGCAACACCCATCGCGGCCAAGTTGCGCTACGGCAGTACCGACCTGCTGCGGTACGCGCGGCTCTACGAGGTACCGTTCCACCCCAATCCGCATTTCCCCATCAACACCTTGTTGTTGATGCGTGTCGCCACCGCGGCGCAGCAAGCTGGCGTCTTCGAGCGCTTTCATGCGGCGATCTACCCGGCGTTCTGGGCGGAGGGAAAGGATCTCGGCAATCCCGACGTGATCGCCGCCGTGCTCGCTGCGGCAGGACTTGATGCACCGTCACTGTTGGCGCGGGCGGGCGAGGATGCTGCGAAAAGTGCGCTGCGGGCAACCACCGACGAGGCTGTCCGACGCGGCGCCTTCGGCGCGCCAACCTTCTTCGTGGGCGACGAGATGTTTTTCGGCAACGATCGTTTGGCACTGGTCGAACGCGCTCTGCGAGCTGTATGAGCCCCGGTTCCGAACAGGGTCGAGTTGAGAGTTGACAGTTGAGAGTTGAAAGATCCATCCGCCCAGCGCATCCCCTTCGTCGTGAGGCCCGACCCGAGCGGTGTCGGGCTCGCCGGAGGGACCGTCTCAATCCCCAACCTCTCTCAACTCTGAACTCTCAACTCTCAACTGCAGAGTCGCCAACTGCGCCTAGGAGGACCTGTGGGTAACACGCCTGTGGTGCTGGTGTTCGGCGCAGGCGACGGCCTCGGCGGTGCTCTGGCCCGGCGCTTCGCACGCGAAGGCCTGCATGCCTGCGTCGTGCGGCGGCACGCCGATGCACTGGCGACCCTTTGCGACGAGATCCGCAACGCCGGAGGCGCGGCGACGGCCTTCGGCGTCGATGCGCGCGACGAGGATCAGGTGGTAGCCTGCTTCGACCGCATCGAAGCCGACATCGGACCGCTCACGGTGGCCATCCACAACATCGGCGCCAACGTCCCAATTCCCATCCTCGAATTCTCGAGCCGCAAATATCGGAAGATCTGGGAGATGGCCTGCTTCTCGGGCTTCCTCATGGGGCGTGAGGCGGCGCGACGTATGGCGCCGCGCCGACACGGCACGATCCTATTCACCGGCGCCACCGCTAGCCTGCGCGGTCGCGAGCTCATGGCTGGCTTTGCGGGCGCCAAGCACGCGTTACGCGCTTTGGCGCAAAGCATGGCTCGTGAGCTGGCGCCCCAGGGAATTCACGTCGCCCATGTGGTGATCGATGGACCCATCGACATGCCGTGGATCCGAGAGAACTTTCCCGATCTCGTGCAATCGCGTCCACCGGACGGCTTGCTCCGACCCGACGACATTGCGCACAGCTATTGGATGCTCCATTGCCAGCACCGCAGTGCCTGGACGTTCGAGCTCGACCTGCGTCCGTGGGTCGAAACCTGGTAGCGACCTGAACAGGGGGAGCGCGCCGCACGCATCGGATGGTCTATGTCCTGATACTGAACTGGAACGAGTGGGGTGACACCATCGAGTGCCTCGAGAGCGTGTTTCGTTCCGATTATCCCAACTATCGGGTCGTCGTCTGTGACAATGGCTCACAGAATGCGTCTCTCGAATACATCGCCGCCTGGGCAGAAGGCCGGCTCGATGCGCTCGTCGCGCCGACGCATCCACTGCGGTCGCTGACGTTTCCGCCCGTGCCAAAGCCGCTGCCGGTCGCCCGGCTCGAGTGTGCAACCGCCGAGGCGGGTGGACCGGATGGTGCCGCGACCGCGCGGCTAGTGCTGATCAGCGTCGGTCAGAATCGCGGATACGCGGGGGGCAACAATGTCGGTCTGCGTTACGCTCTAGCACGCAACGACTTCTCTTACGTCTGGCTGCTCAACCCCGATACTGTCGTCGCTCCGGACGCGCTCTCCAAGATGGTGGCGGAAATGGACGCCGTCAGCAGCGCCGGTCTCTGTGGATCGACTATCCTGTTGTACGACAATCCAGGTCGCGTCCAGGCACTCGGGGGAGCCACGTTCTACAAGTGGTTGGCGGTCACGCCACCCATCGGGGGCTCGCAGCCCGTCACCCAACCGATTGCGGCGGATCGAGTGCGGGCGCAGCTGGCGATGATCCTCGGCGCGTCCGCGCTGGTGTCGAAGCGCTTCCTCCACGAAGTTGGCTTGATGAGTGAGGACTATTTCCTGTTCTTCGAAGAAATGGATTGGGCGACGCGGGCCCGCAACCGCTACACCTTGGCGTACGCGCCGGAAAGCCGCGTCTACCATCGGCAGGGACATTCGACCGGATTGGGGGTGTCGTTCCGCACCCGTAGCGTCCTCGCGGAGCACCACATGGCGAGGAGTCGGCTGCTGTTCACGCGTAAATACTACCCTCGAGCACGGATTACGGTCAGCCTCACACTGCTTGCGATCGCGCTCTGCCGGATTCTTTTGGGGCAGTGGGCCCAAGCCAAGGCCGTGCTCGATGTCGTGGTGCGCCGACCGTGACGATACCATCTCACTCACCCGACACCCCCGCCGTGTCGGTGGTGCTGCCGACGTACAACCGTGCTCACACAATCCGGCGGGCGGTCGACAGCGCTCTTGGACAGACGTATCGAGACTTCGAAATATTGGTAATCGATGATGGCTCCGCCGACGACACCGCCTCGCTCCTGCGGCCATACGCTGAACGCGCATCGATTCGTTATCTTACGCAGCCGCACACGAATGCTGCCGCGGCCCGCAATCGCGGTGTACGCGAGTCGCGCGGCGCGTATATCGCCTTCCTCGACAGCGACGATGAGTGGCTCCCGGACAAACTGCTGAAGCAAGTAGCGGTGCTCGAGGCGGCCGACAGGGGCGTCGGCATCGTCTACTGCGATATGCTGCGCGTCGCAGCTCGCGGCCGTGTCCGCAGCTTCGCCGCACCTCACGTGCGACGCGGCGAGACGTTTCGCCCGGGGACATACGACTACCAGTTCGTCGGCGTCGGGATTCAGTCGACCCTCTTCCGACGCCAGTGCTTCACTCCGAGCCGGCAGTTCGATGAACGCCTCTTCGCGCTCTGTGACCTCGAGCTGTTCTTGCGGATGGCGGAGACTTTCGAGTTCTACCGCCTCGAGGAGCCGCTGGTGCGCTACTACGCCGGTCCCGGCATGTCCACCAACCCCAAGGCCAATGCGAACGCGCGCGAGTACATGCTCGCGAAGTATCGCGACCGTTTCGTCGAGAGGCCCCGTCACCTCGCGTACCAGTATGCGAAGATATCCGCAGCGCGCTTCGTGGACGGGGATGCAACCTCAGCACGGGAGTATGCCCGCAAGGCCTTGCGGCTCGATTCCATGAATGCCGGTGTTCTCTTGCGAACCCTGCCCGGTCTATTGCGACTGGGCGGTCTGCTCGACGTATACCGTTTCTTGGAACGGATCGTTGCACCGCGGTAGGTCCCGCGTTGCAACTTCGTTGATCGGGCAGCGGCCTGGCGCGCTTCAGCCCGCCGGGCCGCGTGCCACCAACTCGTCGATGGGACGACCCATGAAGTCGGCGGGTGGATCGGTCCCCATCCACCGCAGAATTGTCGGTGCCAGATCGCGGATGTGATGCGCGCTCGCGCGGGTGCCCGGGCGAATCCCGTCACCGACGGCCACAAACCAACCACGATCGGTGTGATTGCCCGAGCGACGCGACGGCACTTTGCGACGCACGCCCCACTGTAGCTCTCCGAAGCGCTGCGATCGCACTCCAGGCGTCGTGAGCGCCCGGGCGGTGTTTCCCGTAATCACCAGGTCAGGAAGCAAGTGCCGGTAGGGTGCGTCGAGCGTCGCGAGGTCGTCGACGTTCTGAATCGGCCCGATGAGTGTTTCGCCGGTGTCGAGATCGCGGAAATCGAGGAGCGCCTCGCGCAGGCGGTCACACACCTCATGGTACTCCGCACCTGCTTCCACAATGCCGCCGGCCTCGCGTCCACGAAGGTTGACGCGCAGGTAGCCCGCGAGATCCATGTCCAGAGGGAAGTAACGTGCCTTGCGCCAGTCGAGGAGGCCGTTGCGGACCATCGCGTCAACCTGCGCTTGAATCCGCAGCGGCATGCGGTTCATGATCGGCCGCACGAGGCGTTGCGGTGCGATGCGTCGCACGCTCTGGAGCAGGCTCGGCCGCTGGCGCTCGGGATGGTGCTGCTCGCGAGACTGAATCCGGCTCAGCAGATCCTCGACGATGTGATTCCACGCGGCATTGGGCTCCATGCCGTGCACGGCGAAGACCAATATCTGCGCTGCGGCGGGCGCACTGTCGAGAAGCCGCGCAAGGGCGGCATCGCAGGCAACGTACACCGACGTGAGAGCGCCATCGAGCTCTGCAAATTTTGATCTCGCGGCACCATTGGTCTCGACCTGCGAGCGGTCCCACAGATAGTGACCAGCGCGATGCGGAGCCCCAAAGACCACCATGAACAGATCCCACGCCTCGGAGGCCAGCAACTGTTGGGCGATCGCCGCCATCTGATCCGTCGACTTCAACAGCGTGTCACGCAACCGCAGCAAGCCATCGACAGTAGCCAAGTTCTCGATGTTCGCGCGATGCATCGCCGGCGGCCCATGGCGCCGCTTGGTCCGGGCCCACAGGTCGGCCGGCCAAGAACCAATCACCAGGGGATCGTGCGTGCCCCAGCCCGCCAGGTGGAGTCCGTTCGCCGCTCGCGGTCGACCCACCATCAAGGGTACATCGAGGGTCGCAACGCGCACCGCAGGATCGAGACGTTCCCAGAACGGACGCTCGGGAAGCCAGTCCTCGCCCACAAGCTCGAAACGCATGTGCTCAGGCCGCCATTGAATGTGGTGATAGACGCCGTGCCACGGGACGGACTTCGCGGTGTAAAAGGTAGGCCACACGCCTCCGGCGAACAACGAGGCGTCGCACTCGAGGCGACCCTGACACCCGCGTTCGCGCAGCGCCCGCAACGTCGGCAGTCGTCCTTCGTCGCACAGGCGATCGATCAACGTCGCCTCGGCGGCGTCGAGACCGATCAACAAGACGGGGCTACGCATCCGCGCCGATGGCTCCGAGCGAGTCGATTGGCTGCCACGTGCCGCCACTGGCCAGACTCACACGGCACGCCTCGATTGTCGCCATTGTCGCCAACCCGTCGGCGATGCGCTCCTGACCGTGATTACCCAGTACAGCCTGGCCGAATGCGGTGAGCTGCTGCGTGAACGCCGCGGTTTCGGGGTCGGCTTGGCGAGTCAACGTGCGGAAGAGCGTTGCGGGTGCGTACCGTATCCTCAAGTACGTCGTGTCCCACTGGCCGAGCGGACGCCGAAATCGTCCCGCCGTCGGTCCGCTGCGCACGAGGGAACAGTCGGTGAGACGGATGGTCAGGTGGTCGCGATTCACCGCACCATGGCCGACGGTACACACCGCGGCCAGGCCATTTCGCCAACGGACATCGTACCGTACACCGCCATCGCATCTCTGCGCCTTCACCTCATTCGGATGGCCGCCGATGAGCCAGGCCAGCAGATCCAATTGATGCGGAGCGAGATCAAGAAGCGCGTCGCCGCCCACTGTCGCATCTCCCAAGAAGCCCGTATACGCCGCCCAGCCGTTAGGATTCGTGCGCGTTTCGAACGTGATCGCCTGGACATCCTGGGGGACGCGACCGGCAAGCCAGCTTGCCAATCGCCGCGTATACGGTGCGAATCGACGCTGGCACCCTACCCACAGCAGCACACCGGCACTACGAGCCGCGCCGACCATCCGCATGCCATCGCTCATGGTCAGCGCCATCGGCTTCTCCACCAGCACGTGTTTGCCGCGGGCGAATGCGTTGAGCGCCAGCGCGGCATGCAGAGCTGGTGGCGCGGTGATCAGCACCGCGTCAACCTCGCACGCGTCGAGCAGCGCATCGAGCGTCTCGAAGGCGTACGCCGCCGGCTCGAGCTCTCGGAGACGCTGGCGGCGTTCGGTGCTCGGGTCGCAGCCGGCCACCAACCTCCATCCTGTCTTTCGGCGCAACGCTCGAGCGTGAAACCGCTCGAAGACCCGGCCACATCCCGCGGTGGCTAGGCGAAGGGAACCCTGCATGCGGCCAAGCTAACCCAACCCCGCTTTGGAACGCCAACGCGACGTGATTCCAGCGGGACGCCCGACATCTGGCAGGGATGTCGGTGGACGGCTGTGTCGTGCCACCGCACCCCGGTCCCACAACTTCACGCTGAACCAGGCGACGAGATACGTCACGCCACTATAGAGGTAGTAGAGAAAGTGCAGCGGAATGCATGCGGCAGCGAAGGCGAGCCCATGCTGTCGATAAAAGAACGTGTACAGGCGGTGATTGAGAGCGGCCACGCCGAGCAACGCGGCCAACGCCGGCGCGAGCAAGGTGCGCTGGACGGGCACGAGCACCACGCACAGCGTTGCGAACAGGACCAGGGCAACACTCAACCTTTGATCCATCTTCAAGTTCAGCTCGTCGGGTGCGGTTGCACGCTCCAAAATGAGCCGCGACCACGGCCACGCGCGGTGGGCAACGTCCGTCTTGAGGACCGACCAGAACGTCCATCGCTTGAGATGGGTCACCTGGAGCTGCTTGTCGAGACGGATGCGATGGCCAGCGGCACGCAGGCGATATCCAAGCTCGATGTCTTCAATGGCGCGAGGGTAACCCTGCTCATCGAATCCTCCAAGTGCCTCGAAGGGTGCGCGCCGGACAGCCCCGCACCCGGCCCAGAACGTGGACGCGTCGGGGTTGCCGTGTTGGTGCACGAAATGATGGAGCAGGTTGCGGTACCGCGACACGAGGCCCGCGGCGCGTGGTTGAGCGTCATAGGACCCGAAGACGGCGGCCAGATCCGGATCGGCCGCAAAGACGGCGGCGACGCGCTCCACAATGCCGGACTGCACCAATACGTCGGCATCGATGAATAGCAAGATTTCGCCGCCGACGTGCCTGGCCCCAAGGTTACGCGCCGCCGCGGGTCCGGAGTTCGGCGTCAATCGTACGAGCCGGACTCCGGCACGTGCAGCAACCGACACTGGGTCGTCGATGGATCCGTCATCCACGACCACTATCTCGGTGTCACTCGGAGCAGTAGCTCCGAGAGCGACCAGACACTTCTCGAGGTTCCGAGAATCGTTGTAGACGGGGATAATGACCGATACCGCCGGAGCGGGACACGGTCCTACCGTTGAGCGCGCCGGCATACGCAGGTCCAAGTGCCATTGTAGCTAATCCCAGAGGGAACGAAAAAGAAACGGCCCAACCCAAGACGAGCTTCAAATGCGACCCGCCCATGCACGTGCCGCGTCGACCTATCCCAGCAGCGCCGCCGCCGCTTGCTCCAGCGCGGTCTCGAGCTGTTCGACGGACTTTGTCTGCCGCGGACTGACGACGAGATACTCTATACCGGAACCCGAGTACGCGTCGCGGTCCTGACGCACCTTCTCGACCGTTCCGTACAATGCGCGGCCGGCGTCGACGTCGTCGCCGACCAGCACACCTTTGCGGAGACTGACGGTGCAACCGCTGCGCGGGCGTCCGGCGGCACGCAGGCGTCCGTCGAGTCGCGCCACCATTGGGGCAACTTCGTCTGGGCCCAGGTCGATGAGATGCAATCCGTCACCGAGTCGAGCGGCGCGCTCCACGGCAGCGGCGGAGTTGCCGCCGATCCAGATAGGCGGCCACGGCCGCTGCACAGGCTTGGGGCCGCTGCGGACCGGCGGCAGGTGATAGTGCACGCCCTCGAAGTGGGCGACGTCATCGCGCCACAGACGCCGGCACACCTCCAAGTACTCATCGGTGACCCGCCCGCGCACGCGCGCATCGGCTCCTACGGCTGCGAATTCTTCTCGCAGCCACCCGACGCCGGCACCAAAGATCACCCGTCCACCGGACAACGCATCGAGCGTGCCCACCAGCTTGGCCGTGACGACTGGATTCCTGTAGGGAACGACGAACACGCTGACGCCAAGGCGAACCGTTCGGGTCGACGCGGCGAGATATGCCAGCGTAACCAGGGGCTCATAGAAGTCGACAAGCCCGTCGAGCAGTGCAGCGGTCGGCTCGGGCCGCCGGTCGAACGGGTACACCGTCGTTGCATCGCAGGGTGCGACGAGATGATCCGCGACCCACACGGAGTCGAATCCCAACGCCTCGGCATGCCGCGCCAAGCGCGCCAGGTTGGCAGCGCTGGCGAGGCGCCCGTAGTTTGGCAAGGTAACGCCGACGGAGAGCGACATGGTGCGGACCGTATCGCCAACTCTCGATCTGGTAAAGTCGCGCGCCGATCGATGTCACCGCACCGGAACCGATGGCCGCAGCTAGTGTGGTTTCGCGCAAGTTCCTGCCACGCGTCGAGCCCCCTCCCTGGCCCTCCCCCGTTGCCGGAAGTGGCAACAGGGGAGGGGAAACGAATCGAGCCGGTGTCGGTGTTTGTCTCCCTTCCCCTGTTGCCAACTCCGGCAACGGGGGAAGGGCTGGGGAAGGGGGCACTTGGGTGGGCACTGCTGAAGCATGACACTAGGAAACGCGCGGATGCCCCGTGACCGCTGGGTACAAATCGTTTTGGCGAGACTGCTGAACCTTCTCCACATAACGACAGAAGGCCGGGTCGCCCGAGAAGACCGGTGCGAGGATCTTCCACTCTCGAATGAAAAGCGGACTCCGGAGCACGCATCAATTTGATTCGTGCGAACCGGACTCACATCAACCAAATTGTAGTTCGGCTGCGGGGGCGGGGTCGGAATCGGTATCGGAATCGAGGGCAACGACATGAATTTCGATTCCGATCCCGATACCGACTGCCGACCCCGTGGGAACAGGAGGGTTGACGGCAGGAGACAACGCCCTCGCCTACTGCCGCCGCGAATCAGAGTGATGCACTACCGAGACGCGCGTTGTGGTAGAGCGACTCCATGTACATCGTCGATTCGCAGGTGCATCTCTGGGGAGCGGATACGCCGCAACGACCCTGGCCGTACGGCCGACGCACAACGTCCGTATCCGATTCCGAAGGAAGCGTTGCTGTTTGAAATGGACCTCGCGGGGGTCCACCGCATGGTACTCGTTCCGCCCTCATGGGAGGGCGACCGCAACGATCTCGTGCTGGAAGCGGCACGTGCGTACCCCGATCGCTTCGCGGTCATGGGGCGCTTGGCGATCGAGAGGCCCGAGAGCCGCGCGCTGATAGCCGATTGGAAGCAACAACCTGGCATGCTCGGCATGCGCTTCACCTTTCACAAAGAGCGTGCGCGTCAGTTTCTCACCGACGGCACTGCCGATTGGCTGTGGTCAGCCGCAGAACGCGCCGGCATTCCGGTGATGATCCTGGTGCTGGGACAGCACGACGTGATTGATGGCATCGCTCGCCGGCACCCAAATCTCAGGCTGGTGATCGACCATGCCGGCGTCGACATCCGCAAGAAAGCGCCACGGGTCTTCGATGATCTGCCCGCGGTCTGCGCCCTGGCCAGGCATCCAAATGTCGCCGTGAAGGCGTCTGGAATAGCCGCCCTATCGAACCAGCCGTATCCGTTCACGGACCTCCATCAATCCATCCGCGCACTGTTCGATGCGTTTGGCCCACGCCGCACCTTCTGGGGCACCGATCTGACGCGCATGCGGTGCAGCTACCGCGAGTGCATCGATCTGTTCACCAAGGAACTTCCCTGGCTCACCGGGGATGACTTGGAGTGGGTAATGGGGCGCGGGGTGTGCGAGTGGTTGGGATGGCCGCTTCCGAAGAACACAGATCACAGATCCCAGAGCCCAGACTAAAGAATCGGACAAACAACAGAACGCGGAACACCGAACACAGACGAGAGAACGGAAGCAGCATCCCGAGTCTGGGCTCTGGGTTCTATTCTCCAATCAGCCGCATCAGCATCGGCTGGCGCGGCCGCAGGGTGACGCGGACATCAGTTTGTACCGTATGCCCCGGGGCCACGTCGACGCGATAGTGCTGCACGATCATCGCCAAGAGGATCTGCGCTTCCATCAATGCAAACTCATTGCCGATGCAGAGTCTCGGCCCGCCGCTGAACGGAAAATAGGCGAAGCGCGGGCGGGTGGCGCAGCGCTCCGGCGTGAAACGTTCGGGGTCGAAGCGCTCGGGCTCCGGCCATAAGGCCGGATGCCGATGCGTCACATATGGGCTGAGCATCACGGCGCTCCCCGCAGGAATCGCGTAGCCGCCAATCTCATCGTCGGCGAGCGCCTGGCGACCGATGACGGCCACCGGCGGATACAAACGCAAGGTCTCGTCGACAACACGACGTGTGAGCGGCAAGCGCGGTAGGTCGCCGAGCGCCGGCGCGCGGCCACCGAGCACCGTCGTGACTTCCTGCCGTACCTGGTCGCGGATTTCCGGATGCTGCGCGAGCAACAGACACGACCACGCCAGGGTTACCGCTGTGGTCTCGTGCCCGGCGAGCACGAACGTCATGACTTCGTCGCGCAGCTGCCGATCGCTCATGCCCTCGCCGGTATCCTCGTCACGCGCCTCCATCATCATCGCCAGCAGATCCACGCCGGCCACGCCGCCGCGGCGGCGATGTTCGATGATGCCGAGCACGACGCGGTCGAGCGCCGCGCGTGCCCGGCGAAAGCGTACGTTACGGGGCGTCGGCAGTACGAGCTGACTGGGAAACAGGGAGAACGCCTGGTCCGACACGAACTGCAACGCGTCCAGCATGGCACGCCCCACTTCGGCGGATTCGCCGACGAGGTCGATGCCGAACAGCGCTTGTCCGACGATGCGCAAGGTCACACGCGACGTGTGTTCCATCAGATCGATGGACGTCCCGGATGCGGCGGCGCCCTGCCAGCTCTCCAGCATTTGCGTGCCGGCGGCGCTCATGAGGTTAGCAAAGCTCTCGATGCGTTCGCGGTGAAAGGCCGGCTGCGCCAACCGCCGCTGCCGTCGCCAGAAGTCGCCCTCGCTGGTAAACAATCCCTCGCCGATCAGCGGCTTGACGCGACCGACGAGAATACCCTTCCAATAGTTGCGGTTGTTCTCCTGCAAGACGTGTTTGATGTGGTCGGGATGGTAGAGCAAGTGGACGAGGATCATCGGCCACGCTTCGAAGCGTACGACATCGCCGTATTGGCGTCGGGCTGTTGTCAGCATTCCGAGCGGGTCGCGTCGCCCCTCGAGGACGAAGTGGAACGGTGTCGGATAGCGCTTCCCCGGCGCCCGCTGACCACCGTTCATGCCGATGGGCTCGACCTGCGATACGCTTGGTGCGGTGCCTGGCATCGGCCTCATTATCCGCATTTCGCGACGCAGTTCATCTGCGAACTGCACGTCCGCGCGGAAACATTTCAACGGGCGGATGGGACGCGGGCGGCATACTCGCGCGGGGACTTGCCGGTCCAGCGTTTGAAGGCGCGGGAAAAGGTGCTGGTGTCTGCGAACCCGAGGACAAAGGCGATCTCGGTGACCGACAAACGGCCCTGCTCGACGTAGTTGCGGGCAAGGCTGACCCGCGCTTCGGTCAATAACTCCTTGAAGGAAGTACCTTCATCGGCAAGATACCGTTGGAGATTGCGGCCGCTCATGCCGAGGGCGCGGGCGATTGCCAACTTCGAGGGTGCGCCGTCAGGGAGCGCGTCGAGCAGCGCCTGCTGTACGCGGCTCGAGACGCGCGACCCCTGCAGCCGTGCCAGGTAACGCACCAAGACCTCGTCGTTGCTGCGCGCCAGCTCGGCGTTGCCGGTGGGCAGAGGGTCCTCCACGTCGGCACGCGCGTACTCAACGGCGTTCACGGACTGGCCAAATCGGACGGGAACGCGAAACGTCCGTCGATAGGGCACGACGTCTGCGGGCTCGGCGCGGGCAAACATCACCGTCAGCGGATCGCACGGCCGGGGCGTGTGCAGCAGGCGGGCCTGGCGCGCGCAGATGGCCGCAATGGCGTCCACGGCTTGGAACGGCACACCCGGCTGCGCCGACACGTCGATCTCGAAACGATAGCGGTCGCCGGCGTCGACCAGTTGAAGATCCAGGACATCCCCGATCAATCGCCGATAACGGATCATACGCTCGAAGGCATCTTTCAGCGTCACACTCGCCAGCACGGCATAGCCGAGCGCGTGAAAGGTGGTCTGTGCCGTGAAGCGCGCCGCCTCGAGGCCGAACGCGGGATCGCCCGTCGCCTCGACGGCCAGCTCCCATAGGCGGTTGAGCGCCATCCGTGGAACGCGGACATCAGGGCCCAGGGCGACGGGATCAATCCCTGCCCTTCGGGCCAATGCCGCACCGTCGATCCCTCGGGCCTCGAGGGCACGGAGAATCGTGGCGCACCACGTCGCCAAGGTCGACTGTGTGCTGGGCACGCCCCGCATGCAGCGTTGGACATTGCCCGGCTCCATCATGCAAGGCAATGCTCTCACCGGCTCGCACCCGCCCCGACCCAAGCTGCCGCGACCCGCGGCACGAGGAGCCTCAGCGCTATCACGTCCAGAGTCAGTGTTTGCAGAAGGGCGTTCATGCCGCCGCGCGGAAGGCGGGCAGAGTGAGACCCGTCGGTCCACACTTTGCGTCACATGCCGGCGTCCTCCCTCGCCGGCAGCCATTCAAAGCTCCGCGTGATCAGGGGAGGAAAAAATCCCGGTGACTTCGTCCGAGCGCTTGACAAACGACAACTCAGTGCTACGTTACGCATGCTACGTTATCGAATACTGCGCACGGAGGACTAAGTATGGTGAGTCTAGCGGACCTAGAAAGCCAGGTGTGGGACGAAATCAGAAAAGCAACGGGGTGCATGGATGCCCATAAGATTGCCCACTTCAGTGCGATCGCACGGGATATCGGGGAAAAGAAGCGCGAGTGGGAGGCGAGGATGACGGCCGGGTCGCTTGATCCGCACGGGCCTGCGTCGTCCCCCGTCCAAGTCCCGACCCCCACGAACGGCTTGAAGCGTAGGGGGCATCGGCGGCCATCAGCAGATTACACAGGGCGTCCGATCAGGGGTTTCGAGTTTGAGGGAAATCATGTTCCGGTGAACACATACAAGGGGCTGCTGATCGAGCTGGCCAACATCCTTCGCCGGAGGCACCCGCAGGATTTTGATACAAAGGTTCTATCGTTCGGCGGCCGAAAGCGTCGCTACTTTTCGCGGGACGCTGGGGACCTTAAGTACGCCCAAGAGCTAGAAGGTCACAACCTGTACGTCGAGACAAATCTTAACGCGAACCTGGCAGTCGGGATTTGCTTCGACATGGTTCGCGAGCTGGGCCATAGCGAGGCGGACCTCACGCTGCAATGATCCCTTGCACTGACAACAAGAGGGAGGCCTTAGAACCATGAAGACGTTGCACACTTGCGATCACTGCAAGCAGCCAATCGATACTTAACGAGACAAGTACGCCATGCCCGACGACGATGATGACGAACAATTTGTGCACGTCAGCTGTCGTACGGCATGGGAGAATCAGCAGGGCAAGGGCTCCTGAGTGTCTGACTGCGCGGCAAATCGCTGATTGCACATCGACGGCGACGACGTCGGAAGGGAAAGAGATGAGTCCAAGTAGACTTTCGACGAGGAGCGAGTTCGCCGCGTACTCGCCCGCTGCGAGGAACAGAGGTAGAAGAAGCAGTCAAGGAAGACGACGAACTCGTTCCGGCGATCCGGGTAGCTTATCCCAAAGCGCGGGACGCGATTGGCCGAACCAGCCGTTCCAGGCGACGGCCAAGACCGGGCCGCGCCTGAACGGCAACACGTTCAGCCCAACGGTGCGACTGCGGTATGATCTCCTCGCATGAATATCCGCTTCTACCGTGATCCGGATACGGACGAGCCGCACATCTACAACCACGAAGTTGACGAAGATGAGGTCGCTGACGTGTTGGAGGGTCCAGGGGAAGATCGTGCTGGGCGCGAGGGATCGCGCGTCGCCATTGGCAAGACGCGAGCTGGGCGGTACCTGCGAGTGATCTACGTTCCGGACCCGGAGCCGGATAGCGTTTTCGTGATCACGGCCTATGATCTGCAGGGGAAACCGCTGACCGCGTATCGACGACGGCGCCGTCGGAAAGGCAAGAGATGAAGCAGAGTAGATTCCCGCGAGGTTGGGACGAGGAGCGAGTTCGGCGGGTACTCGCCCACTACGAGGAACAAACCCAGGAAGAGGCTGTGGCGGAGGACGAAGCCTCGTTCGAGGATAGAACCCAGACGGTCATGGAGGTTCCGAAGGAACTGGTTCCCGCGATTCGGGAGCTTATCGCAAAACGGCGCGCGCATTCTGGCCGAACAAGCCGCTCCAGGCGACGGCCGAAGGCGGGCCGCGGCCGGTGAGCGCCACGACGTTAGGGTCGCTGAGGTCTTGCTATTTCACACGACAGCGCGGTAAGGGGCCACGCGAAAGACGACGGTGGCCGTTCCCGACTTCCAAACTCTGATGCTTCCGTTCTTACGGTTCGCATCCGACGGCAGCGAGCATGCAATGATGGAGGCGCGCGAAGCCCTCGCCGCAGAGTTTCACCTTACCGCTGAGGACAGGACTGCGTTACGGCAATGGATCCGGAAGCGCTGCTCGCATTTCTATCTGGTGGAAGCAGCTCTCCCGGTTAGCGCCAAGGCGTTACAATAGCCCCTCGCTGGATCTTCATTCAGGGCGGAGCGAAGCGCGCCGCTTCGAGGCCGAACGCCGGGTCGCCGGTCACCTCGACGTCGAGCGCCCACAGTGGGTTGAGGGCGCGGAACGCGCGCCTCAGGTCCCAGGGCGGTGGGATCAATCCCCACCGCCGGGCCAGCGCCACAGCGTCGACCCCGCGCGCCT
>Ga0187892_10006928_pt1 | contig 16490 bp, 12 predicted proteins | sample MA1701073metaG_FD_139345 | JGI IMG/M metagenome (GOLD analysis project Ga0187892, IMG submission 139345) | Bio-ooze microbial communities from a basaltic lava cave in the Kipuka Kanohina Cave System on the Island of Hawaii, USA - MA170107-3 metaG ... | reverse complement strand
GGACTTCCAGCTGCGACAACGATTCCGGCATGGGGGCTCCTTTCTGATAGTCTATATACTATCAGAATACCTCCATCCTTTCACATTTCGCAACTATTTACCTACATTCTTGTCGCACACCCTCGATGCTGGCCAGGGCCGCGTCAAAGTCCCGAGCCCTCCCTCACGGTCGGGCTACTGAACAGTCCGAGGCTCAAAACAGTAGCCCGCGCGTCAGCAAGGGCTCTGCCTCAGCGCAATAGCTTGCGGCACTTTGACGGGACCCTGCCATGCCGGGCCGCGGCCTTTTTCGCCACGGGCAGATCTCAAACCACTGGACAAGGTATTCCTGCAATGGCCCTTGAAAATCCCCTCCGACGGAGGGGGTGAAGGCTTGAGAAGCCTTCACCGAAGCGACAGTGGTCGCGCAGCGCCGGGGCGGGTTCCCCGATCAACAACCGACACCAGGTTGTGAGCTACGCCCAAAAACCCCCTGAAGTCCCGGTGGGGACCGCTGTCCCCCTTTTCCAAAGGGGGGACGCCATATTCCATCGAACGTGGCGCCGCTCTAAGGGGCATGAAAAACTCCTCTGACATTGACATGCGATTTGCGTACTCCCGCCTGGGCTCAGCAGCGAGAGAGCTCTCTGCTTCAATCTCCAGGAAGAAGAAGGGCGATGGTGCCAACGGGTGGTTGAACTTGAATTCTCGTTCCTGGGCTCAGACTCACAGGCACTTTGAAGTAATAGGTCCGCCTGAAGCGTGATGCGTAGCTGTAAAGCCAGATCAGCGGCTCAACGGCGCCGTTGGGGCGCTCAGCGATGACACGAAGCGACGATCCTTCCGGTACCACTTCGGGGCGCAGGGCAACGATCTTGACGGCGCGGCCCAGGGTAAGGCTTCCGCTCGCACGCAGGGTTTCTCCGGTTTTCGGAGGCGGAGAGCGCTCTTTCTTAGCCTTCAGGTCTTTGGGCAACAGATTCAGATCTCCCCGTGGCGCCCCACCTTCGATCCAGCTGGAAATGACGGCAATCTCCATCTCGGTCAAACCACCCTCGTCGCGGAAATCGCCGAACCCTTTGACTGCGCCCCAAGGAGGCATGCGCCGTTCCAGCACTTCCTGTTTGATGGCCTCCGCCCAAGGCCGGACTTGCTCGTAGCTGCTCAGGTCAAACGCCGATCCACCATCGTGGTGACAGCCAAGGCAGCGCCGGTTGAACACTCGCGAAATCTCCCGGCCCCAGGTGATTTTGGTCGTAATGACCTCGTGAGCCTCAGTCGCCGGGCAACACAAGACCGCAACAAGGAGACATTGAAGCCCGTAACGAGTGAACCGATCCAACCGACTCCGCACGCCGGCCTGGTTTCCGCGGGACTGAAGAACTCTTCCCTGATCCAGTTCCTTCTCCCAAAGCAACTGCGGGAGCACTCTCATTTCAGCTCCGAAACCGGCACGTCGAAAACAACGGTATTCACGACTCCTTGACGTTGAAACTGCGCCCACATCCGGTAGGTGCGAGCTCTCGGAAAAATCAAATTGAATTGAACCTGTGGGCCTCCGTCTGCAAGAAAAGGGTGGGCATGCATCGCATCGATAAGGTCGTCGCTCACCGCCAGGAGATGGCTCCAGCTTCCCAGGTACTTCTCAAGGCCGTCGGCTGGCTTGATGCGGAAAAACACGAGGGCCTTCATTCCCGCGATCGGATGGCCCGGCTGCATCGCGAGTTCCACGGTCATGTTCACGCTGCTCTTTTCAGAGAGATCAGAACCCAGGTTTCGAGGCGTCCCAAATACGCCCTGTGCTCCCGGAATCACTACCGTCCGCTCCAGAAATTGAGGAGAACCTCCCTTCGGGTAGAAATCGCACAGCAAGCGATACATTCCAGCTTTGGGAAGTCGCGCCCTGAAACGGAACCGGTGGTCCGGACCCAGCAGCGGGTGTTCATGAAGAAAGAAATCCAGGCTTTCGCTGACGACAAACAGATGAAACAGCCTTTCGTGCAGCACCTCAAAATCGCGGACTGGTTTCCCGGTGCTCGCTTCGTTGACCGTAAAGATCAATTCAACAGGCCGATCCGCACGGGGGGCGGAGGGCCGCAGTTTCAGATCGACCTCATACTCGATGGAGTTAATCGCTCCAACGACCAGTTTCATCCCGCACCGGCCGCAGCTTCCAGGAGCCGTTGCCCGGACATCAGGGTCCATCGGGCAGACATAGTCGAGAGGTCTGGTTTCAACCTCACCCTGAGCACTACCGAGCAATGCCGATAGAAGGATCAAAGAAAGCATTTCCCATCCCCAGTCCGGGGTTTTCCGGCAACGGAATCAAATGGAAAGAACCATTCTCTTTCGTTGGCCGGCAGAACACGCACAGTACGCTAGCGCATAACGACGAAACTGAGAAGACTCTCGACAGGTTCCTTGGTCCTTCGGTGTCGGCAGGAGGCCCGAAGACGAGTTACCCGGTTGCTTTTCAAATTGCCTGGAAGTGTTGGTGTGCTTCTCTGAAAATCCCCTTCCTCGGAGGGGGTGAAGGCTTGAGAAGCCTTCACCGAAGCGCCGGGGTCGGTTCCCCGATCAACAGCCGACACCAGGTTGTGAGCCACGCCCTTCGGGACGCTGTTTCATCGAGCGTGGCGCGGCAGACGCGGCATCAAAACTCTCTTGAGAATAGCCTTTGGATTGCGGCCACACGAGGCCGCTAACAGTTGGTGCGACGTGTCGCGCCCGAGGAAAGCGGCGACGCGTCGCCCCTTTCCAAAACACTGCTTCCAACTTGAGGACACGTTTCGCTGACTCGAAATCGGGATAGCAAAGGGAAGGGTATGACTGCTGCTCCCTTGTCGTGATACTGCGTCTCGGTGGGTGATTGTGTGCCCATTGGGTGCGGTACAACGTCCAGGTTCCAGATTCCCGCTTGCGCGGAAATGGCAGTCGTTTGCAGGTGGCTTGAATCTCCAGTCGTCCTGCCCGCGAAGAGTCTGCGCCCGCCAAAAGATGGGCGGGCTTCCCGTCGTCACACTGGAATCGTTGAAGCGTCAGTAAGGATGAACTACCCAGAATGACAAGGATGGCAGAATCGGCATGGTTCGCGAGCCAACTGCGTTGAGTCCGATCCAAATTCCCGCCATGTGACGCACGGTAGAATTAAATCCTTGGACCAGCTTCATTCGCGCTTTTACAGTCTACCGATTCGGTCTAAGATTGGGGTGTTTCTTTTCCAGTGCTTCCCCATTTTTCAAGCTTTCCCAATCGATGGGTAAGACTGTTTGCTGTGGCGGTGCGGGACGATGCCAGCTTCCGGACGAACTTGATATTGTGCGGCACGACCGAGTTTGTGTCGGTGGATGTAGATGTGAAGCTGATCTCAGCGGAAGGCGCGACGTTGGGGACGAAGCGGTATCGGTTGCCACCCTTCGGCATGATTCAGGTGAGCCGGGTCGCCAGCGAGCTGGCCGCCAGCGGAGATATCACCGGCGCCCGGTTGGATCTTTCCACACCGACCACCGGCGGTTCCTTTGCAGCTTACGCATCAGTGATCGACAACGTCACCAACGATCCGCGCACGCTGCTGCCGCAGTAGGGCGCCTCGCCCTATTCCGACGCACCATCCGCATTAGCATCGGAGATGCGCGGCGCTTGTGGTGCGTCACAAATTGCGAACGCACCCTACAACTGGAATGGTTGAAACGTCAGTAAGGATGAATTACCCAGAATGACAAGGATGGCAGAATTGGCCTGGTTCGCGAGCCAGCTGCGTTGAATCCGATCCAAATTCACGCCATGTGACGCCAAGTAAGGCCAATTCCTTCGGACGGCTTCATTCGAGCTTTTTCGACGCGCAAATTCGGTCTAAAATTGAAGTGTTTCTTTTCCCAGTTTCCCAATCGAAAGAAAAAACCGTTTGCTGCTGTCGCTGACGAGCGCGACTCATAGAACCTTACGAGTTGGAAGATAGCCACTCGATCAGACCGGCGAGTCGGCCGAGTGAACTGAACGGAGGCATCAAGCATGTCTTGCCATAAGAGGCTAATTTTCCTTTCCACACTTCTGGGCGTAGCTTTGATGGTTTGGCCCGGTACTTTGCTGGGGATTAAACCACTGAGGTTTAGCCAAGAACTAGATATAGGAATTTCTATTATAGAGGCTTATCTGAAGGTTAATCTGGGCCTAAATATTCCAAAGTCCAGCGGTAGCCAAATGTCGCATGGGGCGGGGGCGCGTGTCGATGAACCTACATCCAAGCTCAGCGATGATGCCTTAGTCTTGCCTATAGGAACCTCCGGCGACCGTTCTGTTTTGGGGATCGCGCGAGGAGCCCTCGCTCCCATTCCGGGAGGCATTAATTCCTGCTGCTGCGCGTCAGGGGTGGTCGTTGATCCACTGGGCCTCTTTGTTCTGACCACCAATAGCGCGCAGAATCGGGTCTGTGTGCACCGCAATGAGCCGGAGACGGGTGCACTGACACCGGTGCCCGGCTCCCCATTTCCCACGGGAGGAACATCGGTGCAGCGGCTTGCCATGGATCCAGCCGGGGAATTTGTCTTCGTGACAAACTCCCAGTCGAACAACGTCAGCGCGTTTTCGCTCGATCTCAACAATGGCGCTCTGACCCCAGTGCCCGGCTCACCGTTTCCTGTAGGATCGCAGCCTTTGGATGTCGCTGCCGACGGATTCGGGCGTTTTGTCTATGTGGCGAACAACCTCTCGAACAGCATCTCAGCGTTTTCGATCAACCGAAGTAGTGGCGGCCTGACTCCCGTGGCCGGATCACCTTTTTCCATGGGAAGCTTTCTGTCCCGCGTTGAGGCTGATCCATTGGGGCGATTTCTCTATGCGATGGCCGACCAGCGCGTCTTTGTCCTTTCCATTGGGGCCACGGGTGCTTTGACCCCGGCTGCTGGCTCTCCGCTGGCATTGAATCCAGGACCGTCTGCCTTGGCCGCAGATCCGTCGGGCCAATTTCTTTTAGTGACTCAAAGCACGAGGTTCATTGGACAGAACGACACCGTAGCCTCGTATCGGGTCAACGCCAACGGGTCTTTGACCCTCGTTGGCTCACCGGTGCCGATGGGAGAGTTTGTCAGCCCTTCGGCGGTAGCAATCGACCCTGGCGGGAGTTGGGTTTATGTTTCGAATTTGTCTCGCAGAAGCACTTCTGGCTTTTCTCTAAACCCCGGCTCAGGCGTCCTGACCTCGATTCCCGGTTCTCCGTTCCCGGCCGGTGTTGACCCTCTTGATGTGGCCGTCCATTCACAGCTTAGAAGCACTGACATTGCGTTTCCGCAGGCTTTCTTTTCCGAAAGACCAGCAGTGGCCGGGGGAACGCCCCCGTATAGCTGGTCCATCACGGCTGGGACTCTGCCAGCGGGTCTCGCTCTGAATGCTTCAACCGGGATCGTCTCTGGCACTCCAACAAGCCAAGGGACGTCGACCTTCACGATTCGAGTTTCCGACAGCGTGGGTGATTCGGCCTCACAAGAATTCACGCTTCGGGTGCTTTCTGGAAATCTTCCAGCAGCCATTGCCACCCTGCCATCGAGCGCCCGCGCTGAAGGGTTGAATGGAGCGTTTTACACCACCGATGTGACTGCGAGCAATGTGACCTCTTCCAGCGCCAGCTTGACTTTCAAGTTTCTTGGAAACAATACAGACGGGACAGGAGGAGACGAGAGAACTTACACTTTGGCGGCTGGAAGATCCCAAACCTTTTCAGACATCCTGGGATCAGTCTTCGGACGCACCTCCGACTATGGTGCCATCTCGATTAGTTCCGCCACGCTCGGACTGGCAGTGCTGGGTCAGACTTCGACCCCAGGGTTCGGCGGGACATTTGGACAAAGTGTTCCGATCGCTGTCTCGACAGAATTGATTCGCAAGGGCGCACCGAGATCAATTGCGGCCGTTCGCGAAGACTCTGCTTTTCGAACCAACCTCATTCTCAGCAATGCCACGGCTGAAGCACTCGATGTCGACCTGAGTCTGGTGGGTGAGAACGGTGCCGCCCTGGGTACTAAGCGCGTCAGCTTGCCCCCACTGGGGATGACCCAAGTCACCCGCGTCGTTCGTGACCTGGGAGTTGCGGCGGATGTGACTGGCGCCCGGCTGGTGCTCTCGACATCCACGGCCGGGGGTGCTTTCTCGGCCTACGCCTCAGTGATCGACAATGTCACTAACGATCCTCGCACGCTGTTGCCCAAGGCTGCACCCATTCCCTACGACAAGCCCTATCGCTGGTACCTCCCCTCCAGCGCCCGGGCTGGTGGCGCAGGCGGGGCGTTCTACACCACTGACGTGACGGTGGCGAATGTAGGAACCACCACCGCCAACTACTTCTTGAAATTCCTGGGCAACAACCGGGATGGGAGTGTTGGACCACAAAGGAACTTCTCGTTGGCAGCGGGCCGTTCTGCGAGTTTCTCTGACGTTCTGAAATCCGTCTTCAACCTGGATTCCGACTATGGGGCAATTCAAGTGGGAGGATCTGAAGACTTGGTGGTGCTGGGCCAGACCTCGACGCCGGGATTTGGAGGCACGTTTGGGCAAAGCGTGCCTGCCATGGAAGGACAGGATCTGATCAGCTTCGGCAAGCCGCGTTCGATTGTGGCCGTTCGGGACGACGCCAGCTTCCGCACCAATCTTATTCTGTGCGGCACCACCGAGTTTGTGTCGGTGGACGTGGATGTGAGCTTGATCTCACCCGATGGCGCTACGCTCGGCACCCGGCGCTACCGGTTGCCGCCCTTCGGCATGATCCAGGTGAGCCGCGTGGCCCGTGAACTGGGTGCTACTGGAGATCTGAACGGTGCCCGGCTGGACCTCTCGACGCCGACGACAGGTGGTTCTTTCGCCGCCTATGCTTCCGTGATCGACAACGTCACCAACGATCCCCGTACGTTGCTGCCGCAGTGAGAGTGTTGGATGTTCCTCATGGAGTGCGGGAGCTTGCTCCCGCTTTGCAGGCTCGCCAGCTTGCTGGCGCCACTCTCGAAGCAGATCACGCTTCGCGAGACAACCTTGGCGTCATTCGGCTCCCTTGGATGTGAAAGAAGTGAAACTTAAGAATTGTGCCACCCAACGTTCTGAACTCACAACCGAAAACGCGCGCGGAGCGCCCGTGGGACCGCTGTTCCCCCTGCGCACGCTTCTTGCCGGACGGAACCCATCTTGGATTCTTCATAGCGCCCCTTTTCTACTGGGGATTGCATATTATAGTGACACCTCTGCGGGCTGGTCTGATGCATCCACAGTCGCGACATCGGCTCCCCTCGCCCCGGCGCGGGAGAGGGGCCGGGGGGTGAGGGGGATACCTCCCTGCTGATTCAGTTTCCCAAAACTCAGCTCCGGATCGAGGTCTCGGAGCGCATGTAACAACGTTCAGGGGTACGTTGGCCCCTCACCCCTGACCCCTCTCCCGCGCTGGGGCGAGGGGAACCGAACTCTATTAACTTCATCGAGGGACGAAGACCATCGTCACTATATTCCGTAGTTTTCAATAAGAGGGAATCTTCTAAGAACAACGAATCCTGAGAGACAACGCCTATGCTCATCATTGATACCCACGCGCATATCTACTCGCCCGACGAGAAGCGATACCCGCCGATTGAGAAACCACTGAGACCGCCCGGAGGGAAGGCTTCGGTGGAAGATCTGCGACGGGAAAGCCAGGCGAACGGCGTCAAAGCCGTGTGCGCCATCCAGACCAGCACTTTCTACCGTTTTGACAATCGCTATATCTGCGACAGCTCACGCGCCCATCCGGATTGGATTGCGGGCGTTTGCACACTTGACCCCGACGACCCCCATAGCCCGGGCTTGTTGCAACAGTTCGTGCGAGAGGATCGCATTCGGGGTATGCGAAGCATTCCCGCAAAAAATGGACAACTCAACCACGAGGGAGTACGAGCCCTTTGGAAGAAAGGTTTGGAAGAAGGCATCGTGATCAACGTGCTCATCGATCGCAACAAGGCGCCGGAGGCCGAAGTGTTATTGAAGGAGTTTTCCGGTTTAAGAGTGGTGCTGGATCACTGTCTGAACCTCAAGGCGGGACCTGACTTTGAGGCGATTCTGGCCGATGTGCTTCGGCTTTCGCGGCACAAAAACCTGCATGCAAAGCTCACGTTTCTTCCCACCGGCAGCACAACCGGCTACCCCTGCGCGGACATGCATGCAGCCTGTTTGAAGATCATCGATGCCTTTGGTCCGGAGCGCTGCATTTGGGGAAGCGACTTCCCCTGCAAGCTATGGACGCCCAAGGTGACTTTTGCCGAGCACTTGAAGATCTTCACTGAGGCTTTGCCGCTGAAAGACTCAGCGCGTGCTCACATTCTCGGAGAGACTGCCCGCCGATTGTGGTTTCCCGGGCTGGCGAACTAATCTTGATTCTGGTCGAATATGAGATCGACAGATCCCCCGATGACATGGAAGCCAACATCCAGGATCTAAGGTCATCGAGCGATCGAGCCAGGATCTGGTTGCGGCAAGCAAAATGTAGTAGCATTTCGACATTATGAAGACTCGCAGACAGTTTTTAGCGGCCACCGCCGGTGGCCTTTATGCCGTTGCAGCACACGCTTCGACCCGCAGCGCCTCCCGCTATGCAGAACTTGAGGCGCGGATCGCCCGACGCGATTTCAAGAACCTCTTGAAGGAAGATTTGCCGACACCGTGCATGGTGGTGGATCTTGGGATCTTCGAGAAGAACCTGAACACCATGGCCGATCATTGTCGGAAAGCCGGTCTTCAGCTTCGCGGCCACGTCAAGGTGCACAAGAGTCCTGACATCGCCAGGCGCCAGGCGGCATTGGGCTCCATTGGTGTTACCTGTGCCACCGTGGCGGAATGCGAGCTCATGGCCAATTCTGGTATCAAAGGTGTGCTCCTGACGCGACAACCCGCGGGCAAGAACAACATTGGCCGGACCGTTGCTCTTGCCGCGCGCGAGCCGAGTTTCGGCACGGTCGTTGACGATCCACTCGCCGCCGAGTGGCTGCAGGAAGCGGCGGCTGCCGAAGGTGTCACCGTCAAGACCGTCGTGGACGTCTATGCCGGCCTGACCCGTCATGGAGTCGAAGCCGGTGGGCCCGCGATCGAGCTCGCTAAGAAGGTTGACTCTTCGAAGAATCTCAAGCTCATCGGACTGATGGGTTATTCCGGAGGCGCCTCGCACACCAAGGGTTGGAACGAGCGCAAGAAGAAATCACAGGATGATCTGGCTGGACTGCTGGAAAGCGTGGCGATGGCGCGTGCCACCGGATTGCCGGTCAGCATTGTCACCGGTGGGAGCACGGGCACGTATAACATCGATAGCGAGCCCAAGAGTCTGACCGAGCTGCAAGCAGGCTCTTTCGTATTCATGGACACGGGGTACCGGCAGATCGGGGGTAAGCAGGACGCGACAGTTTACAGCGACTTCGGGCTCGCGCTAACCGTGATGACCACAGTCGTCAGCAAACGACACCCCCGCCAGGTGACCATCGATGCAGGCAACAAAGCATTGCTGCGGCCGACGGATGAAGTCAAGGGCTGTCCCGAAGTCAAAGTGGAAAACCAGGGAGCCGAGTATGGGATCCTGAAAGACGGCGACAAAGATTTCAAACTCGGCGAGCGCGTTGAATTGTACCCATCGAATCTCGACATGAGCACAAATGTGTACGACCGTTACTACGTTGCTCGTGGAGAACAGATCGTGGATGTTTGGCCGATTATGGGCCGGTCGGGCGCAGCACAGCGCTGAGGTTGGCAAGCCTTAGCTCACTCGAAGCTTTACCCCCAGAACGACTGTGGTCCACTGCGGGTCCGCACCATCAGGGAGAGCCTGGAATGAAAGCGCCGTCGCCTGTGCGTTGACCGGGTTGCCCGCCGTCGTTGATCACCCCATAGGCAAGGAAGGGATTTGCGCCTCCCACTCGCGTGATCTTTGCGTAGCCCTGTGAAGTGCCGGGAGCATACTGCGCGAGGATCAGGCCTATTTGTACCCATCGCCTTGCCGGGAGGACGATTCCACCAATCGTCGCCACCTTTTGCCGGCTGCTTCCATCGAACAGCTCGATTTGGAAAGTGTTGGAGTTCCCGTCTGTTTCACCCGTGTTCACCAAAGCCAGATTGCTTCGATTCTCAGCGTTCTGCTGCAGCCCGAAGATCCAGAGACTCGAAGTTGCTGCTCTCCCAAATGGCGAAGCAATGTAGAACAAGCCGAATCTTCCCTCTCGACCGGCCGCAGAAGTTCGCGCTCCGACGAAGAGTCCTTTCGCGTCGGTCCCCTGCACGGAAGCGAAAAGAGGTCCTGCGTAGGAGAGCCCGGCTCGAACTCCCGTCACACCCTGCTGCAACATCCAGCTCACCAAGTCTCTGATAATCAGCTGCACGCCCGGGTTTAAGGGGATGGAGAAAGAGGCCGTTTGATTGGGGGTGTCTATACCTTCTGCTACAAAATCGAAACGGAGAACCTTTTGGCTCGTTCCCCAATTCGTTAACGCGAGTTCAGTGCTGAAGCCCCCGGCTTGAACAACTACCGGCAGGGAAAAACCAGTAACTCCATCCAAGCTGCTCTCCAGAATGGGAGGAACAAAGGACCCGTCCGAATTGCGTTGGTCGTTTATGACCGCATAGGCATAGTAGCGTGCTGTTCCACTGACTCGCTCCACGCGGACATACCCTGTGGTCAGGGCGAACCCAGCCAGGATTCCCGACACCTGTTGGAACTCACCTGGAGACAGAGTGATGTCAGGCAGGGCCGCAGACAGCGGTTGCGCTGGATCGCCTGAGAATACGGTGAGCCGCAGCACGATCGCACCGTCAGCAGCACCGCCTGCATGCTGCACTGCCACATTCGAGCGGTCGTCTGCATCATGGCGCAGCCCGCACAGATAAGCGGGCCCTTGCAAAGCGCTTGTCGCGGGTGTGCCTCCATAGGCCAGACCGGCGCGTCCTTCCGGAACGGAAGTTGTCGTCCGTACTGTAGCCGCTGCGTCAGCGGCGTTGGAGAGCCCGGAAAACCTCACTGCCAAGGTTCCTCCACGATTTCCCGAAGCTGGTATGGGAATGCCAATCGACCTCAGATAGGTGATTGCGTCGGGAAGAATGGTCTGTTGCCCGGCAGGCAGAAGGGCTGTGGCGGTGCCGCTACCGTCGCCAAATGAAGCCGTGTAGGTAAACGTCACGAACGCGTCCTGGGTACCCCGGTTGGTGAGCGCCAGCTCCGAAGTGAAAAATGAGTTGTTCAAGCCTGAGGAGGAGAGGACGATGGGTACGAACGATTCAGCGCTTGGACTACCTGGAACCTGAACGCCCGCCTGGGCGATGGTAAGGGTGTGTCCGGTGATAACAAGCGACCCGCTTCTGGATGCGGTGCCCGTCTGGGAACTCACTGTGTATTGCACTGTTCCATTGCCAGAGCCTGACGCTCCGGATGAAACGGAGATCCAACTGGTCGAGGGCTGGGCCGTCCACACGCAACCGGCAGGAGCTGTCACGTCGATTCGCCCCGTGCCACCCGCTGATGAGAATGCATGGGCTGTGGCGGAAATCGAAACGACACAACCTCCACTAACAGCCACCGTCCATTCACGACTCTCGGAAAACGGCCAGTCGGGTCCCCGCACCAGAGTTGTGCGGTCTTCCACCAGGACCCTCACCGTGTGGTTGCCGGGAGTCACGCCTGCAGGCCCATAAACAAACTGCGAGCCCGTACCTCGCTCCGTGCCGTCGACAAACCAGCGGATCTGCAGGTTGTGGGTTAGGGGGGCAGGAGTCAGGACAGAGAACGAGATCGATTGGCCACCGAAAGTGATTTGGCTGTCAACGGGCTGGCTCGACTCAACAAGCGACACAATCTCATAGATCTGCTTGATCAGTTCCTGGGTATTGATCTGTTCAAACTGCTTGCCCAGGGTCCTCATTTTTGAATCATAGGTCGGCCGGTACAATCCCGTGGTGCAGTAGCGCGATCCCAGGTATAGGCCGGGGATTGCAGGGGCTGTCAACTGGGTTGGAATCGGAGTCGCTGAATCGATCCAATATCCCCACTTGATTGAAGCTCTCTCAGTCTGGAGCGTTGCGTTGGCTTCAGCGGGTTCGATCGTGTTGACGCAGGCAGGAGGCGTAGTGGTGTACTCGTCAGCGAGCCCTCCAAAACTATGTCCCAGTTCGTGCAACATGATTTCAGCACTCGATGCATGGGTTGAGGCGACGGGAATGGCCCCACCCGAACCGCCATACACGGAATCGTTTACCAGAACGATCATGATATCCCGCTGCGAAGGGCTGAGGCTGGCAGTTGCAACCGCGAGGACTTTGGAAGTGCTAATGCACACAAGCCTTGCAATGCCTGAACAGTTGAAGGTCGAATCGAATGCGGTGTTTTTTGAGACAGGGGGGGCGGACTCTGGGTGGTCGGATCCAGATTCGGTGCTGGTCACGTCAACTCGGTGAAGGTTGAAGTAGCGCTGATACTCTTTGAAAGGTTCTTCGGCGAAAAACTTGGACGCCAGCGTCTCCACGTCCGTGGCGTATTTAGCCATGTCGGCAGTGGTATAGCCATCGCCGAAGACAGCGATGTCAATCCGGTTTGCGGAGCTTCCATTGTTCCTAACCGTCACAACCGGTTCCGCAATGCCGAACGGCTGGGAACCATAGACAAAGGCTAGAAAGAAAAGAGTCAGCAAGAACCAGCGTTTCACCCTCATGGCCACGCTCCAATTGATGCGTTCTTCTCTGCGCTGCGGTACGGTTTTCCCAACTCAAAGCGATCCGTGGAGACGGAATGGCTTTCGGCAATCAGCGAAGGGGAACCTCTCCCATGAGTTCGAGTTCATACTCCAGCCCGGTCCATTTTGGGCGAAACAGCCTCAACTGGCGTATCAGGGGATCGTCTGGGACGGAAACTAGAAACTCCGCTTGCTCTCGCTGCAGCACTTGGCCGCTCAGGAGACCGTCCGGGTCAGGGCTCTCGGCGCGAAGAACCAGAGGATCTGCAATGAGTGCCCAGTGCCTTAGCTCTCCCTGTCCGCCGATCCCGGCAACAATCCATTTGTTGGGGGAAACCTTCAGATTCTTCCTTGCTTTGGTGGAATCCTGGAAGTGCCGCCGGCTAACGATCCCCAACGAGACGGGAGAAGTGCTCTGCTGCTGGCTCTTGTCCGCGACTGGCCTAGCCGTTGTGAGAGAGATCAGGAGTTCCTGTGTTCCTGCCGCCTCCTCCCGAAGCAAGTCTTTCCTTTGCTGGATTCCTGCCTTTTGGAGAAGGGTCTCGACGTCGCCGTCGCTCTTGGAAGAGGAGGATGTACTCTTGGCGCTATCCGATGCCTGGGGTCGCCAATGCCACCACCCTCCGGACATCAACGGAAGGGCCGTCAGGATCAGCCCACTGACAAGGACGACGGTTCGTAGCATGGATTTGTCCTCCGGTAAATTCCGCCAAAGGAACAGCCCCGACCTTACGAGACTTTCAAGGGAAGCAGCGAAACTGTGCGTTTTCAAAAGAGGCTGTTAAAGTAAAGTAGAGCGTACACTCCCAGACAGGGCGATGTCAAAGGCCCTGCCGTCGCTTGTCCGTCGCTGCAGTACCGTGTTTTGTAAATGTGCACCGGGCAACGAGGAGGAAGTGACCGACTTTCTAACAGAAGAAACAGCAGACCAGGTCACGAGAGGCCGCTAACCCCCGGCGGTGGCAAGTTGGGTCCACGGGCTGGCCCCGACCTGGATTCCGGCATTCGCCGGAATGACGGGGAGGGATGAGTATCCGACAGCCAGCCACGCAGAACGATCAGCGCGATTCTGTGAAATCCTAAGACCTTCCTGGAAAGTATTCCTTCCAGCGCGCATCGACTCTCCGTGCTGTCTCCGGGTCGCAAACGAGTTCCTTCGGATAGGACGGTTTCATGCGGGCATCGATGACGATGGGACCGCTGTAGCAGAGGTGGTGACGTCGCACTTCGGTGCGCGCCGCGTAGATGTCCGCCGCGGGTTCGAAGCGCGTGAAGACCGCCCACAGAAAATCGGGCGGGCTGCCAGCGATGGAGGCATCGTCGGTGAGAACAATCAGTTGCCATTCTCCAAAGTCCTTCCACTGCGCGAGATGTTCACCTTGTTTGGGATCCGCGGCGTAGCGTTGACCACTCACCACGAGGCAGCCCGGACAGAACGGTCGAGCTTCGCGAACGTCCTCGGGAATCGAGCCGGTGAAGCTCTGTGGAAGCGATCGCACCGGTCGTCCCAAGCCCAGCAAAACTGCCTTGCTGCCTCTGTTCACCTCGGGACCGCAGTAGTCCAGCGTGTCCATCGCCAGATTTGCGAAGATGAATAGATCGGTTTCCCAGCGCACGCGCTCAAGGACATGGGTGAGCAGGCTGGCGAAGTTTTTCAGGTCTACGGCAGTGTCGGTGGCGATCAGGAACTTCGTCAACGAGAGTTGCCCTTCTCCGAGGATGCGAAACGCCGAGGCCATTGCCTCGCGGCCGTAGCGTTCCTTGACAACAGCGGCCGCCAGGGAGTGGAACCCCGTTTCGCCATAGCTCCATAGATCGCGCACGCCAGGCATCACCATCGGGAACAGCGGACTGAGCAACTCCTGCAGGTAGTCTCCAATGAAAAAGTCCTCCTGGCGTGGCTTGCCCACGACAGTTGCCGGATAGATGGCGTCGCGGCGATGCAGAATTCTGTCGGCGTGAAACACCGGATAGTCGTGTCGCAAGGAGTAGTAGCCGTAGTGATCCCCGAAAGGTCCTTCCGGCTGGCGCTCGCGCTGGAGCACGTGGCCTTGCAGGACAAACTCCGCCTCGGCAGGCATCGGATGCGGGCTGGCAGATTGCCGCACCATTGGGATGCGCTCGCCTGCCAACAAGGAAGCTACCACGAGCTCACCCACATTTTCGGGCAGCGGCGTGATGGCGGCGAGAATCAGAGCCGGCGGACCACCGAGGAAAACGGAAACGGGAAGCGCCTCGTCGAGTTGCTCGGCAACGGCGTAGTGAAACCCGCCGCCTTTGCCAATTTGCCAGTGCATGCCCGTCGACCCGGCATCGTGCCGCTGCAGGCGGTACATGCCAAGATTGTGGCGCTTGTCCTTGGGATGCTCGGTATACACCAGGGGCAGCGTAATGAATGGACCACCATCCTGCTGCCAGGTGGTAAGAATCGGCAGGCGGTTCAAGTCGGGCGGCTGGTCGATTACCTCCAGCACCGGACCCTGCTTGACGTTGGTTGTCCCCAGCTTCAGCGCTTCCAGCGCCAGGTTTCGGTTCTCCCAGAGTTTGGAAAATTTGGGTGGCAGGAGCGTCTCGGCAAAATGGACGATCTGCTTAACGAGTTGCTGAGGCTTTGTGCCAAAGGCGAGTTCGATGCGTTTGGCAGTTCCGAACAGGTTAGTGACAACCGGAAACACGCTGCCTTTCACTCGGTTGAACAAAAGTGCGGGCCCGTGAGACTCGATGACGCGCCGATGGATTTCGGCGACCTCGAGATAGGGGTCAACCTCTGCATCAATCGTGACTAGTTCGCGTTCCCGGCGCAGAATTTCAAGAAATTGTCGGAGGTTTTGAACAGGCACGTTCGGCGAGCGAGTTAAAGGTCAGTCGAGCGAGAGGCAACGATAGCAGAACGATGGGTTGAGGTATAGGGTTGTTGGGAGGCCAAGAACGCTTCGCGACGGCGGGAGTGCGCCTGAAAAACAGTGTACCCTAGATCGAGGCGGCTGGTGTGTTCCGTTTGGGCGGGAACACACCAGCGAGTTAACTTACTTCGCGGAGGTCTTGGCCATTGGATCATCAGCGGGGTTGACATAAATAACTTTGAAAGGGCCGATGCCGTGGACTTGAACGATGGTATCGCCTTTAAGCTGGCCGAAGTGCCGCATCTCCTTGGGCATGACTGCATAAGAACCGGGCGTCAAGGCTTGGAGAGCAGCTTTGTCGAACTTCTCTCCGGTTCCGAGCATGAACGTTCCCTGGATGATGGTGAGGTGTTCATCGGCGGGGTGCCAGTGTGGGGGCACCCGGGCGTCGGTCCCACGAACCCGGATGGTAAAGGGTGAGCCTTCTTTCTTAGGGTCGCCGTCGATGACCGCCATCTTGATTCCCGGCGGCAAAGTGGGAGGCTGGGTCCAGACAACCTTATCCGGCGTGATCATCCTATGGTCCATTCCTGCGTGGGCAGCGCCGGCCTTGCTCTGCGTGCCGGTCTGAGCGAGGAGTATGGGTGCGATGAATAGCAGCAGGATCAGGGACAGTTCGATTCTTCTTTGTCTTGCCATTGCATTCTCCTAAGTGTTGGACTGGTGCGCCTCTGAGTTGGGTTTGAGGACTTGGCAGGAATATATCATGAAGAAGGATGCTTGGCGGCTTGATTAGGAGGGCCCCGAAGACAAAGGGCGCCCTGAGCTGTCGAACGGCGGCCCTAGCAGCCTGTCGGACTTAAGTTCGGCAGCTGCGATGTGTCGGTAGAAGGAGCCGCCGAATCGAAGTAAGCTCGGCACAGCGTCTCGGCGACAAGCAACGTTTCGTTTAGGCAGCTTC
>Ga0187892_10006927_pt1 | contig 16494 bp, 17 predicted proteins | sample MA1701073metaG_FD_139345 | JGI IMG/M metagenome (GOLD analysis project Ga0187892, IMG submission 139345) | Bio-ooze microbial communities from a basaltic lava cave in the Kipuka Kanohina Cave System on the Island of Hawaii, USA - MA170107-3 metaG ... | reverse complement strand
CGTAAGCGCAGCGTCGGGTCGTTCTACGGCGGCGTCGGCTTCGGACGGCAGCTGAACGACCTTCGCCGTGGTGTGGACGTGGCCGTCGCCAGCCCCGGCCGGCTGGGCGACCTCGTGCAGCGCGGCGACATCGTGCTCAGCGAGGTCGAGATCGTCGTCGTCGACGAGGCCGACCGTATGGCCGACATGGGATTCCTGCCCGACGTCCGGCGCCTCCTCGACCAGGTGTCCCCGAACCGCCAGACGCTGCTGTTCTCGGCCACGCTCGACGGCGCCGTCGATGTCCTCGTACGCCGTTACCAGCGCGAGCCACACCGGTGCGAGGTGGAACCGGACGCGACCGACGGCGCCCGCACGACCCATGAGTTCGTGCGCACCCTCCGAGAGGACCGCGTCGCGTTGACCGCGGATCTCGTCACCGCCCACGGCTCGACCGTGGTGTTCTGTCGCACCAAGCACGGCGCCGACCGCGTCGCCGCCCAGCTCACCCGCCAGGGCATCTCGGCGGTCCCGATCCACGGCGGGCGCTCCCAAGCGCAGCGTGATCGGGCCCTACGGTCCTTCACCGCCGGGCACGCCCAGGCACTGGTGGCCACCGACGTCGCCGCTCGGGGCATCCACGTCGACAACGTCGGCTGCGTCGTGCACTACGACGTCGCCGGCGATTCCAAGGACTACCTGCACCGCTCCGGCCGCACCGGCCGCGCCGGCGCCACGGGAGTTGTCGTCTCGCTCGTCACCGATGCCGACGTGCCCCAGATCCGCCGGCTGCAGAAGGCCATGGACCTTCCGGTCGAATCGGGCACGCCCAGGGGCGAAGCACCGCTCGACCTTCGGCCTCCCCGAGCCCGCCCCGCGAAGCACAAGCCAGCCCGACGCACGGTTCGCGGTGCGGGCGCGACGCAAACTCGATCCCGGAGGCGAACGGGCACCCGGTGAGCTGCGGACCGACGAGCGCTCGAGCTCGCCCAGCAGCGCCGCCCGGTCGGTCAGACCATGCGGTTGGCGACGATGGCCGTGAGGCGGAGGCGCTCGGCCTCCTCGAACGGCACCGGGCCCAGGCTCGGACCTGACCGCGGGCGGCGGGCAAACTGTCGGGCGTGGCTGCGAGCGGGCCCTCGGAGGGCCCCGGCGCGCTGGAGCAGATCGAACGGGGGCGGGACGCCTTCCGACGCCGGGCGTGGAGCGACGCCTTCGCCACCCTGGCGGCCGTCGACGAGGCCGACCCGCTCGGTGCGGTGGACCTCGAGCGACTGGCCGTCGCCGCCTACCTGACCGGGAGGCACGCCGACAGCGACGAGCTGTGGGCCCGCGCGCACAACCGCCATCTCGAGCAGGTCGATCCGTCGGGCGCGGCCCGGTGCGCGTTCTGGCTCGGGCTCGGGCTGGTGCTCCGGGGCGAGATGGCCCGCGGCGGTGGCTGGTTCGGCCGCGCCGGGAGGGTGCTCGAGGAGGGCGGGCGGGACTGCGTCGAGGCGGGGTACCTGCGCGTCCCGCAGGCGCTGCACTGCATGTACGGGGCGGACTACGAAGGGGCGCTGGCGGGCTTCGACGAGGCGGCGGCCATCGCCCGTCGCTTCGCCGATCGGGACCTCCAGGCCCTGGCCCGGCTGGGCGAGGGCCAGACACGCGTCCGGCTGGGCGAGGTCGCCCAGGGTGTGGCGCTGCTCGACGAGGTCATGGTGGCCGTCGAGGCCCAGGAGGTCTCGCCCATCCCGGCGGGGATCATCTACTGCGCCGTGATCGAGCAGTGCCACGCCATCTTCGACCTGGGCCGGGCGCGGGAGTGGACGGCAGCACTCTCGCGGTGGTGCGCCTCCCAGCCGGACCTCGTCCCCTACCGGGGGCAATGCCTGGTCCACCGGGCCCAGGTTCTGCAGCTCGGCGGGGAGTGGCCGGATGCGCTCGAAGAGGTCCAGCGCGCGTGCGAGCGGCTGCTCGGCCAGCCGGCCATGGGCATGGCGCTGTACCAACTGGCCGAGCTCCACCGGCTGCGGGCCGAGCTCGCCGAAGCCGAGGCCGCCTACCGCGAGGCCGTCCAGTGGGGAGCCAGCCCGCACCCCGGGCTGGCGCTGCTGAGGCTCGCGCAGGGCAACGTCGAGGCGGCGCAGGCAGCGATCCGCGGGGCCGTCGACGAGGCGGCCGATCCGGTGTCCCGGGCCCAGGTGCTTCCCGCCTTCGTGGAGATCCTGCTCGCCGCCGACGATGCAACGACCGCGCGCGCCGCCGCCGAGGAGTTGGGCGACCTTGCCGGAGGCTTCGACACCCCCTTCCTGCGTGCCGTCGCCACCCAGGCGGCGGGGGCGGTGCTGCTGGCCGAGGGCGACGTTCGGTCCGCGCTCAGCGCCCTGCGTGAGGCGTTGCGGGCCTGGCACGAGCTCGGCGCACCCTACGAGGAGGCGCGGGCGCGGGTCCTCGTCGCGGTGGCCCACCAACAGCTCGGCGACGCCGCGACGGCGGCCATCGAGCTCGACGTGGCTCGCTGGATGCTTGATGCACTGGGTGCCGTCACCGATCTGGAACGGCTCGCCCTCGTCGCCGATGTCGGAGCCGCCGCCGACCCCCACGCTGCGGGCGACGTCGCTGGTTCAGCCGGGCTGACTCCCCGTGAGATCGAGGTGCTGCGCCTCGTCACCTCCGGGATGACCAACAAGGCCATCGCCGAGCGGCTCTTCCTCAGCGGGCGGACGGTCGATCGCCACGTGAGCAACCTGTTCACCAAGCTGGGCGTGTCCACCCGCGCGGCGGCGACGGCCTACGCCTACGAGCACGACCTCGTCTGACCGTGAGCTGGGTAGTCCTACCCAGCTCCGAACCGGCTTGGAAATGGGCAGATCGCCCGATGCGCCATCTCCTGTCGATCCGTACGGTCCCCTGGCAGCCCACCGCACCGAGCGGAGGGCAGAGGACAAGGAGGCAGTCATGGCGATCGCGATGCTGGTGGACAACCCCGACGGCTCGCAGGAGCTCTACGAGAAGCTGCGCTCGCAGCTCGGCATCGACGCACCTCTCGGTGGCATCCTGCACGTCGCCGGCCCGGCGCCCAGCGGTGGGTGGCGGGTGATCGAGGTGTGGGAGTCCGTCGAGGAGGCCAGCCGGTTCCTCAAGGAGCGGTTCGCGCCGGCGCTGCAGGCGGCCGGCTTCACGGGCCCGCCCCCGCAGCCGCAGTTCTGGCCGGTGCACAACTGCCTGACCTAGCGTCGGACGAGGCCGGGTAGGCCGCGGGCACACGGGTATCGCGGGAAGGCCAGGCGCGCTTCCCGCGAGCCGACCGAAAAGGACGAGAAGGGCTAGAACCTGCCTTCCTACTCCTCGGCCGGCTCCGACTTCAACTACGACTTCGGCGTCACGATCGACGCCTCCCGCGGCTTCGAGGAACACAACTTCCGGACGCTCGACGAGTACGCCGCCCGCGGCCCGGAGAGCATGAAGACGGCCGAGCAGCCCTACGACATGCCGGGGCGGTTGTTGCTTCCTCCGGGTCGACGGCCGGGTGTTCCACATGTGCTCGCAGTACTCCCGGGGACTCGGGTCCACCGGCGGCTCCTACCACCTCCTCGACCTCACCGCCCTCGGTCGCCAGGAGGAGTGGGAGGAACCGGAGGGACGCAGCACGTCGGCCAGGTCGGCGTCGCCCGACTTCGCTTCCTGACGGGGCGCCGTACCAGGACCGGTTCGGACGCGGGTCAGATCGTGGTCCACTCCCGGCCGAACCAGCGCTGGACACGGCTCGATCCGAACTCGGCCTTGTCCTCGGCGATCTCGGTCGAGGCCGCATCGAAGGTGCCCACCGGCGGCTGCCCGGCCACGAACTGGACGTTGACCCGCGCCACCTCGTCGTTGCCGACCTCGACGTAGCACAGCCCTCGGCCGTCGTGCTCCGCCGTCGCCGCCTCACCCCGGACGAGGGCAACGATGCGATCGGCGACCGCAGTCGCCTGGCGCTCGGCGAAGACTCCCGCCTTGGGTGTCCCGGCGCTCGTCACGTCGCCGACGGCGAACACGCGGGGGAACGACGTCTCCAGCGTGAGCGGGTTCACCGGGACCCAGCCATCGACGCACAGGCCCGACTCGGCGACCGCGGTCGGGACCCGATGGGGTGGAACGCCGAGGAAGAGGTCGTAGGTCAGCTCGGTTCCGTCCTGGAACACGGCGGCCTTGCGGGCCGGGTCGATCTCCCGGATCAGACGGTTGGGGTACCACGCGATGCCGCGCTCGGAGAAGGCCGCCAGCAGCGCCTCGGAGGCGGTCAGCGACGGCGGGATAGGGACGGGCAGCGGCATGACCAACGAGATCTCCGACCGGTCGCGCAGCCCGCGGGAGCGGAGGACCTCGTCGAGCAGCAGCGCAGTCTCGCTGGGCGCCGGCGGGCACTTGAACGGTGTCGACGTGACGCCGACGACGACGTGCCCTCCTCCGAAGCTCGCCACGACGTCACGGGCCGCGAACGCGCCCTCGACCGTGTAGAACTCGTGGCCACCCTCGAGCAGGCCCGGCGTCGCCTCGGGATGGAGGTCGGCCCCCAGGGCAACCACGAGGACGTCGGCCTCGAACGAGCCGGCATCGGTCTCGACCCGCTTGGCGACGGGGTCTATGGCGGTGATGTCGGCCTGGAGGAACCGGACGCCCGGCTTGACCAGGTCGGCGTAGGGGTGGAACACGGCGTCGGGCGCAGTCCGGCCGAACATCACGTCGATCTTCGAGAACCCGAAGATGAACCCGGGCGCCCGGTCGATGAGCAGGACGTCGGCCGCGTCCCCGAGCTCCTCCGACAGCCTGGTGCTGAGCTCGAGGCCACCGAAGCCCGCACCGAGCACGACGACTCTCATACGCGCACCCTACGACGTCGCTCGCCGGGCGCGGATCATCCGGGCGCCCGAGCCGAAGCGGACGCCGTCCCCGGCCTGGAGCTGCCCGGCGTTGGTCTCGTCGACCGGCGGCGGATCCATAGCCGGCGTCCGGGTGGTGTGAGAAGCGTGCTGATCGATGGGTCGGCGGCGAGGCCGCCGAACGGCTGACCAGCACTTTCGCTGCGCTCATTTCCTGTTCGGCCGGACGGATGAGCACGCTTCTCGAAAGGGTGGAGACGACGAGCAGCTGCTTGGTCACGCGACGAACGGGTGTTGCACACGATCTCCGGTTCACGAGTGCGCTTCTACTGCATCCCGTGTTGCGCCGCAGCAGGCACTTCGTGCCGGTCAGGCGACCAGCCGCAGCCTTCGGTCGGCGACGCCGAGCCGGGCTTGCGGGTCCCATGTGAGGGGGAAGTGAGTCGGACTCGATGCCGTCGCCGACGAGCACGAGATCGGACTCGCCGGCGGCGAGCGCACCCTCGGTCAGGTCGGTGCCGGTCGCCGGTGCTGCCATGCCTCGCGCACGAACCACCAGAGGCTCGGCTCGTCGGGCTCGGGCAGACGCAGCGCGCTCCGTCGTTCGAGCCAGACCGAACGGCACCACCCGGTGGCACCCGTGCCGGTGCCCACGAGGACGCCCGACGAGGACTGGCGCTCGGTGGCCCCACACCCGGGATCACGGGGCGGTAGCGGCCGACTGGGGAGTGGGGTTGCCCAGGTAGATCTCGGTGAGGGCGAGGAGTGTCTGGCCGTCGTTGAGCGTCGCCTGGACCATGGCCCGTCCCGGTGCCCGGCGCCCGGGGTCGGACCGGCCAGCAGATCCTCGAGGGCGTCGGGCGGATGGCGGACGAGCCGCCGGGATGGCGGCCGCGCTCGGGGTTGATGCCGATGACCGTTTTGGCGTCGAGGTACTTGGCGGCGTGGGCGACGAGCCCGTCCTGGCCAACAGCGACGACGACGTCCTCCGGCCCGAAGGTTCGCCGGGCCCATCGTGGTGTAGGCCGCCGACGGCGGGCGGTGTTCGGTCGCCTGCCGGTAGAAGGACAGGTTCGGACGAGGGCCGCCGCGGGGGACCGACGGGGTCCCACACACCGGCCACCTCGTACCAGCGCTCGCGCCCGGCCATGCCAGATCGTGCCACCGTGCTGTGTGCCTGCGCTGGTGGGCCACGTGTGCGAGACGTCGCCGTGGGGCACCATGGGATCCGCGGAAGGAGGCCACGCATGCGTGAGGTGGTGGTCGGCGCGTTCGTCACCCTCGACGGGGTGATGCAGGCGCCGGGTGGGCCGCAAGAGGATCCGAGCGGAGGCTTCGCCCACGGCGGCTGGTCGGTGAACCACTGGGACGAGGCCATGGGAACGGCGATGACCGAGTCGATGGCCGAGCCCTTCGCCCTGCTGCTCGGCCGGCGGACCTACGAGATCTTCGCCGCCCACTGGCCCCACGCCGGGGAGGGTGTCCGCGACGATCTGGGTGGGACGGCCAGCGGGATCGAGGATCCGGCCGCCGAGCTGCTGAACTCGGCCCGCAAGTACGTGGCGTCGAGGACCCTCGAGCATCTCGGGTGGCGCAACTCCGAGCTGCTCGACGGCGACGTGGCCGAGGCGGTCGCTGCCCTCAAGGCCGAGGACGGGCCCCGGCTGCTGGTGCAGGGGAGCACCGAGCTCATCCAGACGTTGCTCGCCGCCGACCTCGTCGACGAGCTGCGGGTGTGGACGTTCCCGGTGCTCGTCGGCCCGGGGAAGCGGCTCTTCGGCGACGGCACCCGGGCGGGCAGGTGGGGGGTGGCCGACAGTGCCGTGTCGGGCACCGGCGTGGTGATGACCACCTACCGCCGGGCCGGCGAGATCGACCACGGGTCGTTCGCCTTCGACACCCCGACAGCGGAGGAGGTGGCCCGGCGGGAGCGCCTGGCGGCCGAGGACTGGCGGGCCGGATGAGCGAGATCGCCGACCGCTGGCGCCGGGTGGCGGACGAGTTCACACGGTGCGCCCGCACGGTGCCCGACGGCGCGTGGGAGCGGCCGGCACCCTGCGACGGCTGGGTGGCCCGTGACGTCGTGCGCCACCTCGTCGAGTGGGTGCCGGCCTTCTTCCGGGACGCCGGTGGTCCCTCCTTCCCCTCGGGCTCGGCCGACGACGACCCGGTCGGCGGCTGGTGTGAGCTCGACGGTGCCGTCCGAGCCGTGCTCGACGACCCGGAGGCGTCGGCCGAGGTCATCACCCATCCCCGCGCCGGCCAGCACCGCGTCGACGACGCCCTGGACACGTTCGTGCTCGGCGACGTGCTCGTGCACACGTGGGACCTGGCTCGGGCCACGGGGAGGGACGTCACGCTCGACCCGGCCGAGGTGAAGCGGATGATCGACGGCATGGAGCCCTTCGACGAGATGCTGCGGTCCAGCGGCCACTACGGGCCGCGCGTGCCCGTACCCGACGACGCCGACGACCAGACGAGGCTTCTCGCCTTCACGGGCCGCCAGCCCTGAGTGTGGCTCGTCCCGGGCCGGGTGGTGCAGGGCCACCTAGCCTGGACGCCCGTGGCGCGACGGAGGGGGGCGTGACCGTGTCCGAAACATCGCTGGACCCGAGCGACGGTACCGGTGTGACCGGGCTCAACCCGAAGCAGGAAGAGTTGTGCCGCCAGGACCGCTGGGACTTCAGCGGCCTGCGGGCCTTGTTCGTCAACTGCACCCTGAAGCGCTCGCCGGAGCGGTCGCACACGCAGGGTTTGGCCGACATCTCGATGGAGATCATGCGCCGCCAGGGGGTCGCCGTCGAGGTCGTGCGGGCCGTCGACCACGAGATCGCGACCGGCGTGTGGCCCGACATGACCGAGCACGGCTGGGACCGAGATGAGTGGCCGGAACTGTTCGAGCGGGTGAAGGCGGCGAACATCCTCGTGCTGTGCACGCCCATCTGGCTGGGGGAGAAGTCCTCCGTGTGCACGAAGGTGATCGAGCGCCTCTACGGCAACAGCAGCCAGCTGAACGAGGCCGGCCAGTACGCCTACTACGGCCGGGTCGGGGGGTGCCTGGTCACGGGCAACGAGGACGGTGTCAAGCACTGCGCCATGAACATCCTCTACTCGCTGCAGCACCTCGGCTGCGTCATTCCGCCGCAGGCCGACGCCGGGTGGATCGGTGAGGCCGGACCGGGGCCGTCCTATCTCGACGAGGGCTCGGGCGGACCCGAGAACGACTTCACCAACCGCAACACCACGTTCATGACGTGGAACCTCCTCCACCTCGCCCGCATCCTCGTCGACGAAGGCGGCATTCCGGCCCACGGCAACCAGCGCGCCTCCTGGGACGCCGGCTGTCGCTTCGACTTCCCCAACCCCGAGCACCGTTAGGGACCGCGGGGGAACTACTTGCGCGCCGAGAAGGGCTCTGACCACCGATCGAAGGTGCCAGAACGCGCAAGTTGTTCCCCCTCGGTTCCGTAGGGAGGAGGCCGACCGAGAGCCTCCAGTCCCGTCAGCCCCGTAGGAGCCGCCGTCCCTCGGCCGTCGCCTTCAGGCTGCCGTCGGGCCCGACCATCGATCTCGCCAGGGCGAGGGCCGTGGGCCCGAGCGGCTCACCCGAGTAGCAGACCAGGTGCCACGGCCGATCGATGGGGGTGCCGGGGCACGCCCACACCTTGACGGACCCCCGGGAGATGCGGTCGGCGGCGGCATCGAGGGAGATCAACCCCACCCCCAACCCCATCTCCACGCCTCGTTCGATGGCGGCGTTCGATCCGAGGATCATCGTGGGCGGGTGGATGCCCAACTCGGCGAGCAGCGCATCGGCTGCGGCGCGCGTGCCTGATCCCGGTTCTCGCAGGAGCCAGGTCTCCCGGGCCGGATCCGGCAGCGCGTCGGGGTTGCGCGTCCGTGACGTCGCCGAGGCGGGACCGATGACGACGAGCCGGTTCTCGCCACGGGCCAGCGTGTCGGCCGGTACCGCGACCGGTGGCCGCCCGGCGACGACGAGGTCGGCCTCGTGGTGGCGCAAGGTGTCCCACACCGTCGTCCGGTTGCCGACCTGAATGGTGACCCCGGCTTCGGGATGGTGCTCCCGGAACCGGGCGACGACGGGCAGCAGCACCCGCTCGGCCGCCGTCGCCACTGCGACCAGGCGCACCATGCCCCGCGCCGGGTCGTCGATGCTGCGGGCGCGGCGGGAGCCCTGGTCGAGGAGACCGAGACTGGTGCGGGCGTCATCGGCGAAGGCCGCACCGGCCTTGGTGAGGCGGAGACCCCGGCCGTGGCGGGTAACGAGGGCGACACCCAGCTCCCGCTCGAGGCTGGCGATGGCGGCCGAGACGGCCGGCTGCGAGACCAGGAGCGACTCGGCTGCGACCCGGACCGATCCCGCGTCGCTCACCGCGAGGAAGGTGCGGAGCTGGCTCAAGGTCATGGCCATGAGGCGATCGACGTGCCCCTCACGAGCTCGCCGCCTCCCAACAAGCATAAGGAAAAACTAATGACATATAACCAACTACTCACTTTACTCTGCGGCCTCAGCAGCTTAGGGTCACGGTCAGACACTCAGGAAACGTGTCCGACCCCGAAGGGGGCGTCCGAGACCGGGCCCAGCTCGGGCTTCAGCCGAGGAGAATCGCCATGGCAGAGAAGACCTACCAGGCCGGCGTGAAGGACTACGCCAAGACCTACTGGACCCCGGACTACGTGCCGTTGGACACTGACCTCCTGGCGGTCTTCAAGGTGGTCGCCCAGGAGGGCGTGCCGCGCCAGGAAGCGGCCGCGGCGGTGGCGGCCGAGTCGTCCACCGGTACCTGGACCACGGTGTGGACCGACCTGTTGACCGACCTCGACTACTACAAGGGCCGGTGCTACCGGATCGAGCCGGTGCCGGGCGACCCCAGCGCCTTCTTCGCCTTCGTCGCCTACCCGATGGACCTGTTCGAGGAGGGCTCGGTCGTCAACGTGCTCACCTCGCTCGTGGGCAACGTCTTCGGGTTCAAGGCCGTGCGCAGCCTGCGCCTCGAGGACATCCGCTTCCCGGTGGCGTACGTCAAGACCTGCGGCGGTCCTCCCAACGGCATCCAGATGGAGCGCGACCGCCTCAGCAAGTACGGCCGCGCGTTCCTCGGCTGCACGATCAAGCCCAAGCTCGGCCTGTCGGCCAAGAACTACGGGCGCGCCGTCTACGAGTGCCTCCGAGGCGGGCTCGACTTCACCAAGGACGACGAGAACATCAACAGCCAGCCGTTCATGCGCTGGAACCACCGCTTCGAGTTCGTGATGGAAGCGGTGCACAAGGCCACGGCCGAGACCGGCGAGCTCAAGGGCCACTACCTCAACGTCACCGCACCCACGCCCGAAGAGATGTACAAGCGGGCCGAGTTCGCCAAGTCGCTCGGCGCCCCGATCATCATGCACGACTTCCTCACCGCCGGCTTCACCGCCAACACGGGTCTGGCCAACTGGTGTCGCGACAACGGGATGCTGCTCCACATCCACCGCGCCATGCACGCGGTGATCGACCGCAACCCCATGCACGGCATCCACTTCCGGGTGCTCGCCAAGTGCCTGCGCCTGTCCGGGGGCGACCACCTCCACGCCGGGACGGTCGTCGGCAAGCTCGAAGGTGATCGCCAGGCGACGCTCGGCTGGATCGACACGATGCGGGAGTCGTTCATCCCGGAGAACCGCAGGCGCGGCATCTTCTTCGACCAGGACTGGGCATCGATGCCCGGCGTCATGCCCGTTGCCTCCGGAGGCATCCACGTCTGGCACATGCCCGCGCTGGTGGCCATCTTCGGCGACGACGCCTGCCTGCAGTTCGGCGGTGGCACCCTCGGCCACCCGTGGGGCAACGCGCCGGGCGCCCACGCCAACCGGGTGGCGCTCGAGGCCTGCGTCGAGGCCCGCAACCAAGGTCGCGAGGTCGAGCGCGAAGGTCGCGAGATCCTGACCGAGGCGGCCCGCCACAGCCCCGAGCTCGCGGTGGCGATGGAGACCTGGAAGGAAATCAAGTTCGAGTTCGACACGGTGGACAAGCTCGACGTCGCCTGATCGCGGGCGGGTCGCCGGTTGCCCTCCTCCCGGCCCCTAAGGAGAGATAGCCATGCACATTGAAGCCTACGGAACGACCGCGCGCCGGGGAGAGACCTTCTCCTACCTGCCGGCGATGACGCCCGAGCGGCTCCGCCAGCAGATCACCTACCTGGTCGAGTCCGGCTGGAACCCGGCCATCGAGCACACCGAGCCCGAGAAGGCCCTCTCGAACTTCTGGTACCTGTGGGAGCTCCCGCTCTTCGGTGAGCGGTCGGTCGACAAGGTCATCGCCGAGCTCGACGCGTGCCACCGCGCCAACCCGGGCCACCACGTGCGCCTCATCGGCTACGACAACTACACCCAGTCCCAGGGCACGGCGTTCATCGTCTACCGCGCGGGAGCCCGCTGACCCATGGGGATGTACGCGGTCCAGACCGCCGACACCGGTGACCTGGCCGCGCTCCGCGAGGCAGCCCGTGGCGGCCGAGCCGTGGCCATGTCGCGACGCCGCGCCGTCGCGGCCGGCCGGTCGGCGTTGGGACCGGAGTCCGACCGGGTGCGCACCGGCTTCCGGGAGGCGTCGCTCCGCGGTTCCGCGGCCCCCGTCGACGCTCCGCCCCCTTCCGTCCCCGACGGTCCGGGTACGCCGACCGCCGCTCCGGTGGGAACCAACGTCTCGTCCGCTGTCGCCGCGGCCGCGATGGTCGCCAACGGCGTCGCCGCCGCCCACATCGGCCGTGTCCTCTCCGTCCAGCGCCGCCGCCAGCTGTCCCAGGGAAAGCAGGCGCTGAACGGGTCCGGCGGCGCGCCCGGAAGTTCCTCCGTCGACGTCGTCGACGCGGCGATTGCCAACGGCGTCGCCGCCGCCCACATCGGCCGCGTCCTCTCCGTCCAGCGCCGCCGCCAGCTGTCCCAGGGAAAGCAGGCGCTGAACGGGTCCGGCGGCGCGCCGAGCGCGCCGGCTGCCGCACCGGCCGCGCCCGCCCCGCCCGCCGGGGAGAGCACCCCGGTCGACGACGGTGGCTCGTGTCACGAGCAGGCCCGGGCTCGGCGCACCCGGGCGAGCCGTCTCGGTAGCGCAGCGACCAGCAGGCCCGATCGTGAGGGCCGGCTGACGCACGCGCCCAAGGTCCTCGTGTCGCCGACCCATGGCGGCCAGGGGGTCACGGGGCTGAGGATCGGTCCGGGTGTCCGGGTCACCGGCGACGAACCCGGTACCGCGCTCCCGGTCTCGGGCACCCAGTACGTCGCGGCCGACGGGTCGGCTCCCGCGCCGGGCGCCGGGCGCAAGGTCGGGCTGGTGCGCACGCCGCGTGGCCTCGTGGTCTCCGGCACCACGGTGCGCAACAAGGTGGCCATCACCGGTGACGAGTTCGGCGAGCACCTCCCCATCACCGGCGAAGCCGACCAGAAGCTCGACGACGACCTGACCCCCCGCCGCGACGGCACTTATCTCTCGGTCCAGTTCCCTCGCCGAGCCGACCCCCACGGCGCATCCGCGGCCGGCACCCGGCTGGGGTCCCCACCGGCAGTGGTCGTCTCCACCGAGAGCGGGTCCTGGTCTCCGTTGGAGACCAGCGATGGTGGGCTGGCGGTCACCGGCACGGCCGTGGGCCGTAGCGGGCGCGTCACCGGGAACGAAGCGGGCGCCTGCCGCCCGATCACCGGCGACCAGTACCAGGGACTCTCCTCCCGCTCCAGCGAGTGCGGGGGCACCGGTGGTGGGACCGCGCCGGCCGAGCACCTGAACCGGGCCCGGCTCGACCCGGCCACCGGCGGCAAGGTGACCGTGGCCCAGACCTGGGGTGGCCAGCGCGTCACGGGTCCGAGCGTCGAGCACCGTCCCAACGTCACGGGCGACGAGCCGGGTGTCTGCCGTCCGCTGACCGGCACGCCGTACCAGGGACAGGCCAGCACCTTCGGCTGGTGCGAGCCCGACGAGGGAAGGTCTGCGGCCCTGCGCCTCGACCCCAGGCCCGAAGGTGTGGGGCTGACCGGCGACGTGCCCATGGACGTCCAGCCGGTCACCGGCACCGAGCGCGGCGCGCGGGGAGCGGTCACCGGGACGCCGTACTACCGGGATCTGCGGGCGCCCGAGGCGGCGGCCGACGACTGGGCCGTCGTGCGGGGCTTCCCGGTGGCCCAGGCCCGGCGCCTGGCCCGCCGGGAAGGCGACGAAGCTCCGCAGAAGACCGATGACCGGCCGGCCCCTTCCGCCGTTCCCGGCGGCATCACCGGATCCTTCGCGGTCGGCGACGGCAAGGTGACGGGCAACAACGAGTTCTTGTTCCGGGCCCGTCCGGGCCGTGAGCGCGAGCAGACGGTGGTGACCGGCGAAGGGGCCACCGTCGGGCCCAACGTCACGGGTTCGGCATGGACGCGACACGACCGGGTGACCGGTACCGAGGGCTACATCGCGGCGGGACGCAACCCCAGCGAGGGCGGCAGCGCCACCCACACCTGGGCCGGCGCCCGCAAGTTCCGTGACCGGGCCACGCCCGGAGGGCCGCACCAGAACGTCACCGGGCTCTCCGGCTGGAGCGCCAAGCCCGCGGCGCGCGTCACCGTCTCGGGCGGAGCCCAGGGATGAAGTCCCTTCTCCAGCGCGACGGCCGTTGGCTCGCTCCGTGGGACCAGGCGATGGCCTGGCCGCAGGCGGGCGCGGTGACGACGGTGGCACCGCCGCCCGCGCCGTCGGCCCATGAGGAGCTCGAGCTCAGCCTGCCGACGGTTGGGCATCCGCTGGCCGAACCGGCGCTGAGCGCCGCCCTCGAGCAGCGGGCCGAGGAGATCGCGGCCGCTTTCGCGCGCATCGAACCCGCCCTACGCCGGCTCGCGCCGCGTCAGTTCGAGGACGGCTACTGCGAGCAGGCGCATCGCGAGCTGGCGGACTCGCTGGGCGTCGACATCCCCGCGGCTGAGCTCGACGCGGGCTGGAGCACACCGCTCGACCTGGGTCGCATCCACGCTCGTTGCGTCCTCGCCACCTTCGCCAACCTCGTCGAGCGCGAGTTCGACCGAAGCTTGGCGCTGCTCGACGAGGGCGAGAGCACCGAGGAGCTGATCCGGCGCTTCGGCTTCCACGCCGTCGACATCACCTCCTGCTCCGACGGGCGGCTGGGGGGCGCGGTGGACTTCATCCTGCGGGTGCCGCCCGCGGTCGTCGTGTGGCACGACTCGTACGCGGGCGCAATGTTCGACGTCGAAGACGCCTTGCACCAGTGGGAAGCGGTCGAGCTCCGACGCTGGCGGGAGGGCTGGCCGAACGACGCCAGCGAGCCCAGCCGCTACCTGAAGATCGGCGTCTACCACTTCAGCAGCGTCGACCCGCGCCACGAGGGCTGTGCCGCGCACGGCAGTGACGAGGTGCGAGCCGCGACCGCCCTGCTGGCACGGCTGCAGGAGCTCGCGGGCGCCGTCGAGTCGGTTCACGGCTGCGGCGCGGCGGTGGCGACGCTGCTCGTCGGGGTGGACACCGACACCGACGCCATCCGCGTTCACGTTCCCGACCCGACGGGTGGAATGGACGTGCATCGCTGCGTCTCCAGCGCCTCCCTCTACGAGCAGACGGCGCGCCTCGAGCGCGAGGCGGCCAAGCAGCTCATCCGCCAGGCGGTCGCCGACTGCGCCGGCGTCGATCCGACCGACGCCGCCACTGAAGGCATGCGCTGGCTGTGCGGCTACCTGCTGAAGAACAACATCGGTCAGGTCGACGCGGTGCGCGGCTGGAACGGCGGACGGTACGCGGACGCAGGCCACACCGAGAAGCTGGTGGTGGCCGGCGACGCGATCGACGACGTCCAGCTGCGCAACCTCGCCTTCCAGGCCCAGATGCGCACGGTCGAGGAGGGTGCCGTCGACCTGGACGTCGGCATGAAGATCCTTCGGAGGACCAACGCGCCGCACCACCTCGCGGTGCCGGTGCTCGTGCACGTCGCCTACGACGAGCGCATCCCGGGCGCCAGCGCCAGAGCGCAGGCCCGTGCTCGCCGCCTGGCCGCGGCCATCGAGACCCGGTACGAGAATGCCGCCGGGCCTGCGGGCCTCGTCGCCCAAGGCGTCGTGCGAGCGCGAGGCCGCTCGTGCGTGGAGGCCGTCGAGTTGGAAGAGGCGGTCGGGCGATGAGGATCTTCCGCGTCGAAGCGACGTTGGTCGCCACCGCGCGCATCGGCAACCTCGACCACCACCGGCTGTTGGTGGTCACCGAGCGCGGGTCGGGGTCCAAGCAGGTGGCCGTCGACCCCGTCGGCTGCAAGATCGGCGACTGGGTCATCGCCTGTGGCAGCTCGGCGGCGCGCGATGCCGCCGGCAGCAAGGACTACCCGAGCGACCTGACCATCGTCGGCATCATCGACTACTGGGACGAGGCGAGCCCCGGGGACGCGCGCGCCGCCGGAGCTTCGGGCGGTGAGGTCCGGCGATGAACATCCACCGCGTCAAGAGCGACCTCGTCGCCACCTATCGAACCCCCTCGCTGGCGGACAAGTCGCTGCGGGTGGTCGAGGACCACAGCGGCAATCTGGAGGTGGCGCTCGACCCGGTCGGCGCGAAGCCCGGCGACTTCGTCATCACCATCGGCATCACGGCAGCGCGCATCGCTGCCGGCGATCCGAGGATCACCACCGACCTGACCATCGGCGGGATCATCGACCACTGGAGCGAGGAGCGCTGGCGCGACTGACTCGGTCCACCCCCTGTAACACCCGAGCAACTCACCCCAAGGAGGAAGCAGATGGCAACGACCAACGAGAAGATGGGCATTGCCCTGGGCATGATCGAGACCCGGGGCCTCGTCCCGGCGATCGAGGCCGCCGACGCCATGACCAAGGCGTCAGAGGTGCGCCTGATCGGCCGCCAGTTCGTCGGCGGCGGCTACGTCACGGTGCTGGTCCGCGGAGAGACGGGCGCGGTCAACGCCGCCGTGCGTGCGGGTGCTGACGCCTGCGAGCGCGTCGGCGACGGACTGGCTGCCGCGCACATCATCGCCCGGCCGCACACCGAGGTCGAGCAGATCCTTCCCACCGGTGCCGATGACACCCAGTACTCCGGGGCGGCGAGCTGAGATAGGCGCTCAGCTCGCGCCCCTCAACGCCAGCCGGCCCGGCTGGCGTTGAGGGTCCTCATCCATCGACGAGGAGAACCAGATGGCCACCGAAACCCGATCGCTGGGAGGCTGGACGGAGGTCGAGCAACCATCGTTGCTGTACCGCCGCTTCGAGTTCGCCGCCTATCCCGAGGCACGAGCCTTCCTCGACCGGCTCGCCGCGCTCTCGAAGGAGACCGGGCTCTATCCGGATCTCAGCTTCAGCCGGACACACGTCAACGTCACGGTGTACGGCTCGGACGGAGCGGGGGTAGGCGAGGAGGCACGGGAGTTCGCCGCCCGCGCAGAGGCACTCGCCACCGCGGATGCCGCGTGACATGACACCCGGCAAGCGCCGCTGGTCCCTGCCTTCGAGCCAGGGGCCCACAAGGGCGACGCCGAAGGGCGGCACCCCGAGACCACCGGCGGAAGATGCCGCGACGCCCCCGGTTCCTCCGAGCGCTCCCGCCGCCCCGGTTCCTCCGAGGGCTCCCGCCGCCCCGGTTCCGCCGAGGGCTCCCGCCGCCCCGGTTCCGCCGAGGGCTCCCGCCG
>Ga0187892_10006926_pt1 | contig 16495 bp, 22 predicted proteins | sample MA1701073metaG_FD_139345 | JGI IMG/M metagenome (GOLD analysis project Ga0187892, IMG submission 139345) | Bio-ooze microbial communities from a basaltic lava cave in the Kipuka Kanohina Cave System on the Island of Hawaii, USA - MA170107-3 metaG ... | reverse complement strand
TTTTAGTCTCTGCCATAGACTGATTTGTGATCACAAACTCGTAACAAAACTATCGTGCTGTTTGGATAGTCGATATCAAAGAGTATTCTGTCACTTTTGTTTACAACGTAAGCAAATACCTTTATCGAACTTTTGAATTCACCAAGTTCTGATGGGTTTTCTGCCTTTACCAATTCTCTGAGTGCATTGTCAACATGCTTTTGACGCTCACGGCCAAGTCGAGAATATTGTTTTACAAATTTTGGTTTTTTATCTAGACGCCACATTACTCATTGTGAAGATCTTTGATCAAATCTTCAACATCATCATAAATTTGACCTTTTTCAGTTCGTGCTTCTTTGACGTCTGCTATTTCTTCCTCAGAAAGCGGCGGAGATTCTATTTTTGTCTTAGACACTGGTTTTCTTATCACATTCTTACTAATAGATTTTTGTCTTGATTAAGTAGTAACTTTCTGTTAAGATGAGAATCATTTCCATTAGTGTTGAGGGTTTGAACCTTTTGACCAGTTTCTTCGCTTGGTACTAAAGTTCTTTTTATCAAACTCAATTGGAAAATGATACTCATTTTTAGTCTCTGCCATAGACTGATTTGTGATCACAAACTCTTAGCAACTCTATTATGCCATCACTGTACCTTATTGAATAGATTATTCTATGACTTGTACCTATTCGATAAGAAAAAATTCGCATCGATGGTTTGTAATCTCCAATCCGTGCCGGATTTTCCGATGTGGCAAGGTCTGCAAGGCCTTTATCAACCATTTTTTGTATTTCTGTGTTGAGTTGTTTGTACTGTTTTATGAATTTCGAGCTTCTTTCAAAATTCCACAACTATTCAATCACTGTGGAGTTCGTCTAAGAGATCATCAAGGGTACGGATCTTGTGGTCTTTTTTGTTTGCATAAAACTCTTTGATGTCTTTGATTTCTTCCTCAGAAAGCGGCGGAGATTCTATTTTTGTCTTAGACACTGCTTTTTGTTCCACATTCTTACTAATAGATTTTTGTCTTGCCTAGATTCCAAAGCAGAAACCTTCTGTTAAAATGCAAGCCTATTCTATTTTGGTGTTGGAGAGACTAAACCTTTTGACTAATTCCTTTGCTTAGGACTAGATAATTTCTTTACCTGTCTTACACCGACTAGAATTTTTTAGATTCCGCCCTCTTAATCATCCGCCATCGAACATACACAAGAAGAGAAATCCCTGCCACGATGCCAGCTATTAGGATGTACTGGTCTGTGTGGTCCTGAAAGAGGCATTCCTGAATTCTGGCGTGTAACTCGTAGCTTTCTAAAAGAGTTGGATCCCCGTATGTATCCTGGTTTCGTTCGTTAAGAAAGTTGATTCTCTCCTGCATTTGTTTTTGTAGTGATTCAAGGTTTTGCCTGTCTTGCGGGCCGCAGTCATACCTCAACTGTAAGAAAAGTTTCACAAGACTTACCAAGATTGTTAGAGTTTAGGAGTTCTTTGCATTTAGTATTATTGATTTAATTCAAATTTTGGACCATTCTACAAACTCATTCTGAATCTTTTTTCTCGCCTTCTGGCTTTATCTTCCTGAAATTTACAAAGATGCCAAGGTCGTATGCAATCTTTAGCAGTCCGCCAATTACAAACGGCGCAGAAAGCCAAAGAGATGAAATAATTATTCCAGTAATTGATGGGCTTATTGCCTGCGCTATGTTCCGCGATGTGTTTGTTATTCCTGCAGTTGCAGTGCGCTCGTTTTCTTGCACCACGCCGACTATGTATGCTTGCCTTGTCGGTACATCCATTTGTGCAAGGCTCATTCTTGCCAGGTACAGCCCTATTGCCATTGGGAAGGTGGGCGCTATTGCAACTAAAACAAGCAAGACATTTGATGGAATGTGCGTAAAGACCATCGTGTTTATGAGGCCAATCCTGTCTGCTAGCTTTGCCGCAAAGAAATACGAGATGGCAGTTAGCACCCCGGCAACTGAGAGGATGAGCGATATTGTAGTCAGGTCCACGCCAAACTTTGTAAAAAACCAGAAAGAAACTATGCTCTGTATTACAAACCCTCCTGCAAACGAGTCCAGTGCAAAAAGAGACGACAGTTTGAAAACTATTTTCTTTGATCTTGGCGAAAGGCTTGATGAAACCGCCTGCACCCTCTCGTCTTTTGTGACCTCAATTTTAGGAGTCAGGAAAAAATAAAGCGCAGCTACTGCGATTCCAAATATCACGTACAGGGCAAAGAGCGGCTTGAAGGATTCAATTTCTGTGAATCCATATCCTTGCAGTATCTGCGGCAGGCCCGCAAGTAGTATCCCTGCAGACATTGCAAAGGTCCCAGCCATGTTGTAGAGCGCAAAGATGCTGTTTCTTTTTTTGATGTTTTTTACGGTTTGTGGCAGCATGGCCTGCTCAAGGGAGAGAAACGCACCCGTTTCCGCACCTGTGACGTTTATGGTTCCAATGAATGCCGCAGCTATTAGCGCCAGATAATTCTCTGTGAATAGAAAGATTGCCCCCGATGTTGCCATCAGCAATGCGTAAACAATCAGAACTTTTTTTCTGCCAATCCGGTCTGCAAAAAAGCTTGAAAACAAATTAAAGATCACGCTGTTTGCAAGCGTCGCAGACAAGACAAGTCCTATGAGGATCTCATCAAAGCCCACCAAGTTCAGGTAGATTGCCAGTATTACACTCAAAAATCCGTAAGAAAAAGTCCGCACAGTCCTTACCGTGATTAGCAGCTTGCCATCCTTTGTCAGCCAGTCTAAAACCAAGTGATTATTTGATATCGAGTTGGTTTATTTTCGTTTAGACATGCCATAACTTTGGCAAACTATCAAGATATGGTTTCTGTTGAGCTGATTATGTATCATTTTTGGCTGCAAAACTAACTTATGTCCGTAAAGTTATAATTTTTACAGGAGCATGGCAGAAGAGATCGTAGGAGCGGTGTCAAGCGAGGTTGGACAGTTTCATTCTGTTTTCCAGCTTATAGCTTCGTCTACTTCCATTCAGATCGCATTTACGGTTTTAATTATCGGCATTATTGTGATCAGCGCTGTATATCGAAGCTTCTCCAAATGGGCTCGGCGCCAAAGTTTTAGCTATCACAGGCCCCACGTGTCCCGTTTGGTACAAGTTGCAGTGCTTCCGTTTTTTGCCATTGCCCTAGTATCGTCAGTTAATGTCTACATACAGGTTTTTGAATTGTTTGACGAGCTGCCAGAAAACTTGCCTGTCAGCGAGCTTAGCCCAGTTGAGACATTTGCCAAGATTTTAAACACGATAAACATTCTTGTCATAGGCTACACCGTAGCCCACATAATACCGCTAATACTCGATAAACGCGAAAGATCAATTCTGGAATTGGAGGATTTTGAAAACTGGAAAGAGAAAAAAGGATTTCCAGACGACAAAGGAGACTTGTTTCACAGACTCTACAAATGGATGCCGCCTCCAAATGCTCCCGAGGAGATGAGTGAAGATGAATTTAGAAAACATTTGCAAACAGAGGACGGTAAAAAATTACTTGAAAACTTTAGAACCTCACTTGGCGCACCAATTGGGAGCTATCAGGCCCTCATCAAAGATCCATTCGAGGAGTGGAAAAAATCAGAAAGAATCAAGTACGCCAAGTATTACGACTCCTGCACAAGTGGCAACAACCAAGCAGGAAGGAAACTCAGGCCGGGCCTAGTGCCAGAAGAAATCTACCCAATCGACGTATGGAGAGAAGAAAAAAGACTAAACGACTATACTGAAATCATAGCAGGGTCAAGACCACCAGGATCTGCGGAAAAAAAGAGAGCTGCAGTTCCAAAATCATTCAAGCAGATTTTGCCAATAGGAATTTTTGTCGCAGTAATAATTGGTGTGGTTTCCTGGTGGGGAGTAGACCTAGTAGTATTGGCAACAGCAACTGGAGGCTTGGCAATAGGCGTCGGCCTTGCTTTGCAAGAAACCATGCAGAATTATTTTGCCTACATCTTGATCAGAAAAGACAAAGTCTTTGTAGAAGGCGACAGGGTTCAGCTAGAGTCTGGCTATAATGGATATGTACACAAAATCACGCCACGTGTAACCTATGTAAGACACCCCCTCAACGAGTCTTTGGCAATCATCCCAACTCGGCAGCTGATAAATGCGCAGATCACGAATTTTTCAAAAGAGCTCAAGCTTGTACCTGCCACAGTGGACGTCGGCGTGTCATATCTTAACGATCCAAGGCAGGTTGCTTCCATTTTGGTAAAGGTGGGCAAACGCGGCATGAGGGAGATAAAAGATTCAAAAGGCAAGCACATGATCGTGCAGCACCGCTGCCCCAACCTGGATGAAAATAGGGCAAGCTGCGGATGCGATAAAGACATCCATGTCGATTTGGAACAGCCTACAGTAAGGTTTGAAAAATTCAACGACTCATCCCTTGACTTTAAGATGTGGGTGTATGTGAGGAATTATGGCGACCAATTCAAAGTCAAAAGTGACATGCGGATTATGATATACGAGGAATTCAAAGAGCACGACATACGGATACCGTGGCCCATCAGAACCATCTACCAGGGCGACGAGAAAAAGGAAGCAGATGAGATTGCAAAGCTTGATGAGAAAAGAAAGACGACAGTAAAAGAATTTGGAATAGGCGATTTGCTCAAAGGCGGCTCAGATGACTAATACCATCTCAAAAAAACGCCAAGTTGACTTTTGGCCAGTCTTCGTTTCGGATTATAGGTTAGAATTCAAGGCAGATACTGCACAATATTCAAAAGCCACGTAGTTTTTTACACAATTAATGAGCGGGGAGACGTGGTCCAACCTAGACAAAGTAGACCAAAAAATTATCGAGATTCTAAATGTAAATGCGCGAACCCCGTCTAAAGACATTGCCACTGAGCTTAGAAAGCTTGGCCACGACGTATCAGACAGAACCATCAGAAAGAGAATAGAGAGGCTAGAAAAAAGCGGAATCATCAAAGGCTACAAGGCAGTTCTAAGCGACGTAACAGAGTCAAACGAGCACGAGGCGTTGTTTGTAAAGTTCAAGGTAACCAAGTCGCTTGAGACTCTAAAGGAGGCAATACGCGAGCATGTCGTGTCTTTGCCCCACTATCTTCTTGTTGCCAACCTCGAAGGAGAATGGAACATGCTGATAATTTTGAGACTAGAGCGGGGACTAAAGAACCCGGCGGCAAGAATCATTGAAAGATTCTCAGACGACATCATAGACTATAGGATAACCAAGTTTGATTTCAAAAACGTAAACATCGTAAACATGTCGCTGCTACTTCTTTGATAGTGAGTATTCAGACTCTGCAGTAGAGAGCGCGTCCTTTAGCTCCCTAATTGTAAACGGTTTTTGTATGAACGCTAGTGCGCCAGACGATATTGTATCCTTGACACGCTTTGTTGTTTTTGCATCCGCAGTGATTAGAATTATTTGAGTGTCTGGTTTTTGCTCAATGATTTTTCTTGCGACCTCGTCTCCGTTTATGTCTGGCAGCCCCATGTCAAGCAATATGACTGGGTTTAATTTCAGCAGCTTCTTGCAGCCGGCAAGTGCGTCATTTCCGTTGTAAAATGTGTGGGCGTTTGTGTAGCCAAGGTTGGTAAGAAGGCTCTGAAGCTTCACTACTATTGCCTTGCTGTCATCTACTATGACGATTGGTCTTGTGTCTACGATTTGCTCTATTTTGAAATCCTTTGATTTCTCAAAGGCCTCCTTTGCCTTGTCGTATCGACCAGCTTTGAGAAAACATTTTGCCGCACACAAAAACGCAGTCTTTGATGAATAGCTTTTCTCTTTTTTTGCAAAAGCAAAAAACAGATCCCCTGCGGATGTTGCCTCTGATGAGACATCCTTGTTTTGTCTCCCCCTGCACTCGGACGCAAGAATGTATGAGATGGCTGCCTTGACTGGGTCGGAGTTTTTTATCAGACCTGCGATTTCTGTGAACATGTTGTATGCTGCCATGTTCTGGTTGTTTCGCAGGTGCGTTAGTGCCAAGTCAAAGTCTGGCTTTTTTGTTGCCACGATTTGTAGTGGTGTTTATGTTTTATTATATTAGCTGGAGCTGTTACCTTAGATTGATGAGTCAATTCGCCAACATGATTAGTTTTTTTAGTGTATCAAATTCTCGTGTATATAAAAAGATGGTAATAATACAATAACCAGCCCATTTTACCTGAAGATTGAATTATTGATTTAGATGAAAATAAACCAAAGCAAGACATCTGCAAGGTGTTCGATATGTGGGGGAATAATCCCCGAAGAGAACCGACAGATAAGATGTCAATGCGGTCGCAGAAAAGACCGTAGTTTCAACGCTGCATGTATTCCATATGAGGAAGTAGATTTGCAGCTAAGAGGCCCATGGCTCAGGCCCGACGCGCCACAAGTTGAAGCAGTGAAGCAGTCAAAAGATGCAGAGCAGATTGTGGTGAGTTATCTTCCGAAGAGGTAACAGTGCCTATTAGATGATATTCAAAAAAACACATTCTGATCAAAAATTTGACCTCCGCCTAAACGCCGGCAAAATAGTAAATGATGTGTGTTGCAACAAAAGATATTGCTGCACTGCCAGGTATCGTAATTAGCCATGCCACCACTATCTGCCGGCCGACCTTCCATCGCACGGCGTGTTTTCTTCGCGTAGCCCCAGCCCCCATTATGGAACCAGTTATGGCGTGTGTGGTGCTTGCCGGAATTCCAAGTGTCGCAAATATTGCCAGGATTACTCCTCCTCCGGTTTCTGCTGCAAATCCCTGGTATGGCCTCAGCCTTGCCACCTTCATCCCAAGTGTCTTTATCACCTTAAAGCCCCCAGAGAATGTTCCAAGTGCGATTGCAGACGCCGCAGCCAAAATAACCCAGATTGGGACTTCGAACTCTGTTAGGATTCCCTCCGACATTAGTACCAAAACGATTATTCCCATCGTTTTTTGTCCGTCGTTTGCCCCGTGTGTCACAGCAAACCATGCAGATGAGAGCAACTGCAGCCTTCCAAATGTTTTGTTCACCGGACCTGGGCGGTATTTTGCAAATACTGTAATTATTGTTGTTGTGAGCAGCAGGCCAATTAAGAGTCCCCCAAGTGGCGAGGCAATTATTCCTATTAGTATTTTGTATAGTCCGTCAAACAGCAGCTTCTCATATCCTACTGCCGCAAGGCCTGTCCCGACGAGGCCGCCTATGAGTGAGTGGCTCACCGAAATCGGCAGGCCAAAATATGTTGCAATAGAGGCCCACGAGATTGCCCCTGCCAGCCCGCCGATTATCATGTAAATTGTGACGTCTTCTGGATTTATGATTCCCTTTGCAATTGTTGTGGCTACTGCGACACCAAACACAAACGGCCCAACAAAGTTTGCAGCAGCCGACAGCAAAACTGCATGTATTGGTCTTAGGACCCTTGTGCCGATCACAGTAGCTACAGAGTTTGCCGCATCGTTCCATCCGTTGACAAAATCAAAGACTAGCGCTGCCAGTATTGCCCCCACCGCTAGCTCGTACATGTATTCACCTATGTGTACTTTAGAACAATGTCTTCTACTACGTCTGCGACATCAAGGCACCTATCAGACGCTTGCTCGATTGCCTCATAGATGTCCTTTAGCTTGATAATGTTAACTGCGTCATTTGTCTCAAAGAGCTGGCCCACTGCAGTCCTGTACAGATCATCTATTGTGTGCTCTATGTCACTTATTTTTCTGCAGTGCTCTACAAGAGACTTGTCAACCTTTACGTTCTTTAGTCTGGAAATTAAGAGTTCTACTTCTTTGATTGCATTTACCAGCTCCTGCGCTATCTCTAGCATAAATGGCGGCGTAGCAGTTACGTTGTAGCTTTTGATCCTCCCAGAGATGCCTTCGATGTAGTCGATCACATCGTCAGTCTTCGAAGCTATCCTTTGGATGTCTTCTCTGTCTATTGGTGTGATGAAGGTCTTGTTCAGCTCTGCAAAAATGGATCGCGTCAGCTCGTCTGCTTCGCGTTCTAGTTTCTTGATGTTGGCGTTATACTCCGACGCCTTGCCCATGTCTGAGAACAACAACACCAGCTGGTCTGCCGTTTCCTTTGCCTTTATTGCAAGGTTGTCTAAAATGGTCAGGATTTCTTTCTCATTTGATTTTACCCAGGAAAGCCATTGCCCCATAAGCTTGCTCCGAGTTTACAGTGATTAAAGTCTGTTCTACATATACTATATTTGACTATATAGTGGCTCATCTGCACTACGATCAAAAAAGTGCACGATCTACGGATTGATTACTGCACGGCCCAGAATCTTTCTGTTCTTTAGGTCCTCTAAGGCGTTGTTTGCATCCGCAAGCGAGTACCTCTTTGATATTATTGGATTTATGACTCCGCGCTTTGCCAGACCCAAAAGCTCAAGCATGTCGTTGTAGTTGCCAGTGTACGCCCCTTGGATAGTAATTGCCTTTAGCGGTATGCTCACCAAAGAAAGATCAATAGAGCCCCCAAAGAGTCCGACTAGGACTAGTGTTCCCCTCTTTCGTATCACTGCTAGCCCCATCTTTACTGTCGGAGGGGCGTTGACAAAGTCAATTACACATTCTGCGCCCTTGCCATTACACAGAGACATTATCTTTTGGATGGCTTCTGGATCCTTGGAGTTTATCGTGTGGTCTGCTCCAAGCTCCTTTGCTGTTGCAAGCTTTGCCTCATCTATATCGACGCAGATTATGTTTGCGTTTGTGATTGCCCTTGCAATCTGCACTCCCATTAGCCCCAGACCCCCTGCTCCAAAAATTACCATGTTGTGCTGCGAGTTGGCGTTTGATTTTTTGATTGCAGTGTATGCCGTAAGGCCTGAGCATGCAAGAGAGGCTGCTGCCTCCAGCTCGATTCCTGAGACCTTGGCTAAGAATTTAAAGTGTGGAACAAGAACATATTCGGCGTAACCGCCGTTTTGAAATACTCCCAATGAGCGCGGCGCATCGCAGAGGTTGTCGTTTCCAATCCTACATGCAACGCAGACCCCGCACCCGATCCAAGGGTATACTAAAACATTGTCGCCTACGCCAAATCCCTGAACTGCGCCTCCCACTTCGGTTATGGTGCCGACAATTTCATGTCCCGGAGTTACTGGGAACTTTACTCCCCTGTCTGTTACTTTCATAAAGCCATCGCCAGTGTCGTATCCTCCTTCCCACAAGTGCAAGTCGCTGTGGCAGACACCCACTGCCTTTACTTTTACTAGGACTTCGACGTCCTTTGGCTTTGGCATTTCTATATCTAGAACTTGGAGGGGTTTTTGTGGCTCTACGATTCTGGCTGCCTTCATCTGCTTACGTCAATTGGAATAAGAATATAAGAGTTGACTGGCAGAGGCAAAAAAATAGAGTACCTAAGTATTATTGAGTAAACCCGGAGTCATAGATGTGAGCGAACCAGCAGAAAACATTTCTCAAGCTCCAGTAAATGTTCTGTTTAATCCCAATACAATAGCAAAAAAGGATGTCTGGGAGATAAACATAGTACAAATCCTAGAGATCCTAATTCAAATTTTAAAAAAGGCAGACAAAAAAGACCTGCGGGTTGCCGGCATGGCAGCTCTATCATCATCACTCATTCACAGGATGAAAGTCGAGCGGATCTTTGCTCTGCAAAAGGCGGCAATGGAGAAAAGACCTCTGCGCGCCAGAACCGACGTGGACATACAGCTGCTCAACATCCCATACCGACACGAGGCCACCTACCCCGTAACGCTTGATGAGCTGATGGATCTTTTGGAGAACCTCATTGGCACTATTGCCAACCCCAGGTCAAGGAGGGGCGGCCAGCTCAAGTTCGAGCCAGTAGATGTTCCCGACTTTAAGGATTATTTCACATCGCTAGAAAACATTATAGAAAAATACGAGGAGCTGGTCATAAGAAAAATCGAAGTTCAGGGCTTTGGCCTCCTCAAGGACATAATTGCAGACTTGGACACTACAGACTCCATTAGGTGCTTTTTTGCAGTCTTGTTTTTGGCAAAGGACCAAAAAGTCGACTTGGAGCAGCAGGATGACGACATCAAAATAACCCTTATTCTGGAGGACGGACAGTAGGATGGTCAAAGTAGAAGACGACGCAGAGGCAGTAGCGAGGCTTGAGGCTGCACTGTATTCCGCAGGGCGGCCGCTCTCAATTGAGGAGCTGATCAGGGCATCAGGCACAGAATCAAGGACAAAGACACTTGCCCTTCTTGCGGGAATTGAGAAAAGAACCAGGTCTGCCTACAAGGCACTAGAGGTTGCTACACTTCCTGACGGCTCGTATGTATTTCAGCTCAGGCCGGAATTCAACGACATCATTAGAAGGTATGCATCAAAGCCCATTCTCTCAAAGGCAACACTAAAGACTCTGTCATACATTGCGTACATGCAGCCAATATCATCAAAGCAGCTAGTCGAGACAAGGGGCACTGCAGTATACTCTCATCTCAAGGAGCTAAGGCAGCTTGATTTTATTTCCCATCAAAATGTCGGAAGACTGAAAATTTACACCACCACTTCCAAGTTCCAAAAATATTTCGGCATAAGCGGAGACTCGGATATTCTCAAACAAATTCTTTTTAAGAAAATGAGAAAGAATGCGGCCCCGCAAATTGCACAACAAGCGCAAATCCCCCAACAAAATTAGCGCAGCCCCTGCGATTTCTATAAATTAGAGTGACCTAAACCCACCTTGTGAAACGTTCAACTGAGAATCTTTGGACAAGCAAGATCACCGGCGGAAGAAGACACCCGCTTAGGACAAAAAGAAAATACGAAATCGACAGATTTCCAAACGAAGCTGTAACAGGACAGCAGGTGACCGTACCAAGACAGGTCCGCGGAGGAGACGTCAAGACAGGACTCAAGACAATTGATCATGTTAATTTGGCCCTACCGGAAGGCAAGGTAAAAAAATCAAAGATCCTCAAGGTTTTAGAAAACGCCACAAACAACGATTACCAAAGACGCGGGGTAATATCGATGGGCGCAGTTTTGGAAACAGAGGACGGCAAGTGCCGTGTTGTGTCAAGGCCTGGACAGCACGGAGTGGTAAACGCAATTTTGATAAAGTGATCAGATGAAAGATTACGAACACGTCGTAATCTGGTTGGATTATTTCAACAAGACTCTGACAAAAAAAATGGGCCGCAGACTCCCAAAAGAAAAATGCATTTTTGATCCGTCACTCAAGGAGCTAGTTGACGCGACAGTGGAAGCTGGATTCTCTCCAAAAGAATCCGACGACAAGGTCCGGTTTCCAAGACGGGCCTTTGTCAGGTCCGGGTATGTGGTCCTGCCAAAAAATTCCGGCGCCAAGACAAAAATTCTTTACAAGATTTCGGAAAAACTTGTCGCAAGACGGGCCAAACACACCAAATAAAATTCGATCTAGCTAGTAGCTAAAGTAAAGTTGACAGAACTCTATGATTAGCAGACATTCATTTTAGAAAATAATTGCAGGAGGTAGGGGAAATCATACACTTAGCCGGTAGTGGCAGAGTCATCATACGACTCAGATCACAACTTGATGAAGGCAACTTTGTTTGCGACGAGTCCGGCAGAAGAATTGCCAGAGTCACCGAGCTGATTGGCCCTGTCGCCAGTCCATATGCGTCGGCGATTTCTCTGACAAACAACATAAAAAAATACACCGGAAAAAAAGTGTACTTCCTTGATGAACCTGTGATTAAAAAAACAAGGAAGAAAAAAAGATGAACGTCACAGAACTAGAATCATGCTGCCCTGAATGCAAATCATCTTTGATAGATGACGTTCAAAGTGGCGAAAGAATTTGTTCCATGTGCGGAATTGTCGTCATGGAACAACTGGCAGATTATGGTCCAGAATCAAAAAGCTCAAGCCTTGAAGAAAAAATGAAGAACACACGAGCCAGCGGACATACTACCTATTCGCAGCACGACTTGGGGATCGCGACGGAAATATCCATTAGCACAAAGGATTACTCCGGAAAGACGATCAACTACCAGGTAGCAAACCAGATGAACAGTCTGAGAAAATGGCAACAACGAGTCCGGGTCTCAACGCCCCGCGAGAGGAGACTTGCAAACGTACTTTCCGTAATCGGCGGTGCGTGCCAAAACCTTACGTTGTCTGCAAATGTACTGGAGACTGCGTCAATGATTTATCGGAATCTTGACAGCTACATGGAAGTCAAAGGAAAATCAGTTGCGTGCATTGCAGCTGCTACCATCTACATGGCATGCAAGCAGTGCGACGTGGTAAGATCACTAGAAGAAGTCTGCGGTGGAACCGGCTCAAACAAGGACATAAAGATGCGAACAAAGCTTGCAGCAAAATACTACCGAATGCTCGTAATGGAGCTCGGATCGGTGACCGCACCGGTAATATCTATGGACAAGTACATCTCCAAGATCTCAAATCTGACAAACACGGATGTCCGCGTTGAAAGGCTTGCCTTGGAGGTTGCAGAAAAGACAAACGATACAAACGTTGCAGACGGCAAGGCGCCAAACGGCATTGCTGCTGCGTACTTGTACATTGCCTCAATACTTTTGGGACAAAATGTCCTGCAGCGCGACGTCTCAAGCGTCGCAGGCGTAACTGAGGTGACCATTAGAAACAGGTGCAAGGAAATCCTGACTAGCTACAAGATGAAAATAACACTACGACCAAGTTTTGCCAAAAACTAAACCCCCCTCTTTTTGTTTTTTCGACACTGGTAAATTAGCATCTGATTTCCTCGTTTTTTCTTAGGTGTGCCTAAAATCAGTCGAAATTATATTACTGAAAAGCACCCTTGTGCACATGGCAGTCCTAGAGATAGTCGACCTTCACGTACAAAGGGAGGGAAAGCAGATCCTCAAGGGCGTGAATTTGAAGACAGGCCCAGGCGAGGTACACGCAATAATGGGCCCAAACGGCTCAGGCAAAAGCACCCTTGCATACACGTTGCTTGGCCACCCAAAGTACGAGGTGACCCAGGGAAAGATACTATTTGATGGCGAGGACATCACGCACGCCACAACCGATGAGCGCTCAAAAAAGGGGCTGTTCTTGGGATTCCAGTACCCAACAGAGGTCTCTGGTGTCGGCTATTCACATTTTCTTAGGACCTCATACAATGCGCTATCAAAGTCGCTACAGAGCACCAACAGAGAGGTGTTCATCACAGTCAGAGAATTTCAAAATTATCTGAAAAAAAATCTTGCAGCAGTAGGACTGCGAGACGACTTTTTGGGAAGATACCTCAATGAGGGATTTTCCGGCGGAGAAAAGAAAAGATCCGAGGTATTACAGATGGCAGTTCTAAAGCCAAAGGTCTCAATTTTGGATGAGCCGGACTCGGGCCTTGACATTGACGCAGTGCAGGCAGTAGCAAAGGCAATAAGCGAGGTGTCCAGTGCTGATGCCACTACAATTGTCATCACACACTATGCGAGGATTCTCAAGTTCCTCAACAAGCTGGATTACGTGCATGTATTTTCTGATGGTCGCGTCCTAAAGAGCGGCGATGCATCACTTGCTGATAAGCTGGAGCAAGAAGGCTACGACTGGATAGTAAAGGCCTAGACTTTTTTCGGTTTTGTTGTATCACGTTCATGTAGAATTCAAAAGGACTTTGTTCAAGTTGATGGAAACCAGATCACAGTTGGAATAAAATCCAAACCGATTGGTGGCGCAGCTAACAAGGAAATAATAAAAAAGATATCAAAACATTTTTGCATATCGTCCGTAAGCATAGTGATAAGGTCAGGTCACAAATCTAAAGAAAAAGTAATTGAAATCATTTGATCTATCCTAGCTTTGAATTTTGTTTTTGCTGGTGTTTTTTCTCCCGCTCTTCTAGTCCCTCAAATTCCTTGAGGCAGTAAAGATCGAATACGCGAGTCTTTTTTTGGCGGGCCTCAAGTACCAGCCTGTCTATTTCTTCCACTAGCAGCCCCTGTGCTGCCAAAAACGCCTCGTTTTCCCGCCCAAGCTTTTTGTATGCGTCGGATTTTGCAAGAGCCGCCTCCTTGATTGAGCGGTCTATTTTTTGCGCCCCGTCATAGAACGGTATTGCCTCCTCATATTTTTGCAAAAATGAAAGCGTCACTGCCTTGTTCATTAGAGCTACGGTGTTGCCTGGCTCAATCTGCAGGGATCTGTCATAGTTCGTGATTGCCTCGTCGTGGCGTCCCAGCTCATTTAGCGCCAAGCCCTTGCTGTCAAGGGCCCATGTGTCGTTTTGGTTTTTTTTGAGCAACATATCGCAGCAAGACATCACGTCGTCGTACCTGCGCAGTTTTTCTAGCGCAAAGACCTTGTTTTTTAGCGCATACTCGTCGGTTTCATTCATCTGCAGGACGGCATCGCAGCACGGAATGACCTCATCAAATCTTCCCGCATTGACTAGCGCCGTTGCCATGTTCTGCAGTGCAACTAGGTCCTTTGGGTCCTCATCTAGCATTTTTTTGCAAAACGATATAATTTCCTGCCAGTTTTTCTCTGCGTATAATTTTTTTATCACATCGATTGGATTACCAGAATGACTCAATTGCTATCTTAGTCCGCCACACTAGATTAAGATTTCAAGTAATCAACTACATGTAGCACAATGCCCAGGCGCCTGTTTTTTCTTCTTTAGTCTTTCGTGAATCTCTATGGCAAAGTGAAACGCAATTAATTTTGCAAATATTATTGCCGCTATGAGCGCATTTGTGGCCTGGCCCAGATACAAAAGGTATGCAGTAACGCCGGTGGCAGTCATCACTTCTATTCCAGTACATGTGCAAAGCCACAGGAGCCGCTCCCTCATGGCAGAAAATAGTGGCTTGTTTTAATTAAGGATTCATCCAGATTATGGCGCAAGCCAAGATGTTGGGAATTTTGCCCGAGTTTTATACTTTAAGACATTTTGTTGTCATGAAAAAACCCTTTGATAAAACACTAAGCTCCATTGCAGAAATTGATGAGGCAATAGGTTTACTGAAATCAGAGATGATAATAAGCGACCCAAGAAAAAAGGAGGATCTTCAAAAAATAGTCTACTTGCTAGACAGTGCAGCCAAGTTGCTTGTTGAGTCGATTACTGTATTTGCAAAGTACGAGGATCATCTCTGAACGCTCTTTCTGAGCCACCAAAGCCGCAGCTTTTACAACGGTAGAACTTGGTTCCGTTTGAGTGTGTTGCTATCCATTCCAAATCCATGTTCTTGCATTCTGGCCGCAAAAAATCATGGTTGTTCATGTCATACCATTGCAAAATACCTATAAAAACACAGAATTGTTGAGCGGCTAGAAATCAGACAATAGCAACAAGTCCGAGATTTTTGCCCGAGTTTTATACTTTGAGGCTTTTTGTTGTTATGACAAAAGCGTTTGATAAAACACTGAACGCCTTTGCAGATTTGATGGATACAACAGATTTACTAAAAACAGAGATAACAATAAGTGATTTACACAAAATCAAGGATCTACAAGAAATAATCTCTTTACTTGACAAGGCTTCTGACTTGGTTATTGATGCAATTATTGTATTTGAGAAATATGAAAGTCTCCGCTAAAAGAGCTTTCTTTACCAGCATAACCGCAGCTTTTGCAGCGGTAGAACTTGGTTCCGTTTGAATGCGTTCCTAGTAGTTCCAATTCCATTTTATGACATTCTGGCCTCATGGTGTCGTGTCTGTTCATGTCATATCATTGCAGAATTTGTATAAAAGGGCAGAATTTCTGGGCAGCTGAAAATCAAGAGTGCAAATCACGGTCACGTTCTAAAAGCAAAGCCAGGCTCTGCATGCGTAGATATTATTGCGCCGTGGTGGCACCTGCACAGCTGGTAGAGGCATGATGCTTTGGCAGGCGGCAGCTGAAAATAATCGTAATAACAAAGCACCATCCCATTAAAGGTATTAATGGCTGAATGGACAAACTGTTCAATTTCCATCTCATCAGCCATGCCCTCATCTGTACTGACGTCCTGAATCATCCTGCCCACCACCCTGCACGCAGATTCTTTTAGGTCCTTTGTCAGCTCTGCAAACAGGTTCTCAAGGCCCCTTATTGCTCCCTGCGTGTTTCCAATCAGGTTTGAAACATTATGAATGTCTAGCTGGTTTGTGCCGGTAAATTTCTCAACGTCGATTCCAGATGAGATCATTTGTTTTTTTATTGCGCCAGGGCTTTCATGCGTAAGGTAGACGCAGTGCTCGCCCTTTAGCAGGCCGTTATTTACAAAGCGAAACTGGATGTTTTTTCCCTTTTTTGCGTCTGAGATTATCTGCACGATGTGCTGCCCAGAGTCAAGGGAGTCAACGAACGCTTTTGGATCCACTAGTCTTAAGATCGTATCTTCTTACTAAAAGATATTTCCATTGTGAGATAAGTATAGCATCACTATCACAAAAACCACATCATTCCAAAATGTGAGAGCTGCTAACCGGCGTCTTATTCAAAGTATTAGAATCTAGGTAAGATCGGCTAGTCAGGAAATGCCGAGAGTTTGAAAAACTCCAATTTGAGTATCCCTCGGAGTCATGGGTTCAAATCCCTTTTTTGT
>Ga0187892_10006925_pt1 | contig 16496 bp, 15 predicted proteins | sample MA1701073metaG_FD_139345 | JGI IMG/M metagenome (GOLD analysis project Ga0187892, IMG submission 139345) | Bio-ooze microbial communities from a basaltic lava cave in the Kipuka Kanohina Cave System on the Island of Hawaii, USA - MA170107-3 metaG ... | reverse complement strand
TCCCCGCCCAGGTGCAGGTGGAGGTAGGACGCCAGCAGGGTGGCCGAGGCGTAGCCCGCCCGGTCGGCGCCGCGGCGGCTGCGGTACTCGATGGCGTCGCCCGGAGGATCGAGGACCGAGTAGTGGAACTCGTGGGCCCGTAGCTCGGCGGCGGCCGGGGCCAGGGGTGTGTCGACCCGGGGCCAGAGGCGCCGGTACCCGAGGGTGAGCCGGTCGGTCATCCGGGCGTCGGCCGGCACCGCCCCGGCGAGGCGATGCCCGTCGAGGGAGCGCGCGAGCCACAGCAGGCCGCCGCACTCGGCCCACGTGACCAGGCCTGCCTCGACCCGCAGCCGCAGGTCGGCGAGCAACGGGCGGTTGGCGGCCAGGGACTCGGCGAACACCTCCGGGAACCCGCCGCCGGCGTAGAGCCCGTCGAGCCCTCCGGGGAGGCGCTCGGCGGTAGCCGGGTCGAACGGGACCAGTTCGGCGCCGGCCTGCTCGAGGGCCTCGAGGTTGTCCCGGTACAGAAAGCTGAAGGCCGGCCCGGACGCCAGCCCGATGCGCACCCGCGCCTGGCGCCAGGCGCGAGGCGGCGGCGGGACGGGCGAACGGGGCGCGGCTCGCGCCGCCGCCATCAGGGCGTCGACGTCGCAGGCGTGCTCCACGGCGGCGCCCAGGGCGTCGATGCTCGCCCGGATCTCCTCGGGGTGCTCGGCGACGGGCACGAGGCCCAGGTGCCGGTCCCGCCACCGGAAGGCGTCGTCGCGGCGCAGGGCGCCGAGCACGGGGATCTCGATCGGCTCGAGGGCTTCCCGCAGCATGCGCTCGTGGCCGTCGCTTCCCACCCGGTTGAGGACGATGCCCGCGACCCGCACCGACGGATCGAAGGTCGAGAAGCCGTGCACCAGCGCGGCGACCGAGCGGCTCATGGCCGAGGCGTCCACCACCAGGATGACCGGCGCGTCCAGGAGGGCGGCGACCTGGGCGGTGCTGGCCGACGGGCCGGAGGGGTCGTCGGCGCCGTCGAACAGCCCCATGACCCCTTCGACCAACAGCATGTGGCAGCCTTCGCCGGCCCGCCCGGCCAGGGGCGCGATGGCGTCCGTCCCGCACAGCCAGGCGTCGAGGTTGCGGCCCGGGCGGCCGGTGGCGAGGCTGTGGTAGCCGGGGTCGATGTAGTCAGGCCCGACCTTGGCCGAGCCCACGACGAGGCCGCGGCGGCGGAGGGCGGCCATGAGCCCGGTCGCGACCGTCGTCTTGCCCACGCCCGAGTGGGTCCCGGCGATGACGGCACGAGGAACGAGCGCGGGCATCCGCGCATGTTGGCGCCGGGAACTGTCCCCGGCGGCGGCGGTACCATCGTGGCCGTGACCTGCGACGACACCCGGCCCGAGCGCGTCCCCGGGCGGTGAAGGCGCTGCTGCTCCCGTTCGTCGCAGTCGTCGCCGGCGCCATCTCGTTCAGCTCGCCGTGCTCGCTGCCCCTCGTACCCGGCTACCTCTCCTATGTCGCCGCCCTGCCGGTGTCGGAGTTGGGCGAGCGCCAGGCCCGCAACGTCACCCTGCGGGCGTCGCTCCTCTTCGTCGCCGGGTTCACCACGGTGTTCACCGTGCTGGGAGTGAGCGCGGGGCTCACCGGCAGCGTCCTGCTCCGCAACAAGCCCGCCATCATCCGCGGCTTCGGTGTGGTCATCATCGTCATGGGCCTGGTCACCGCCGGCCTGCTCCGCGTCCCGGCCCTCCAGCGGGAGAGGCGCATCGACCTGGCCCGGGTCCCCAAGGGGCCGGCGTGGGCCTTCCCCATGGGCATGGCCTTCGCCGCCGGCTGGGTGCCGTGCATCGGGCCCGTGCTGGCCACCATCCTGGCGACGGCTTCCGCCGGCGGCACCGCGCTCTGGGGCGCGGCGCTGCTCATGCTCTACTCGCTGGGGCTGGGCATCCCTTTCGTCCTCCTGGGGCTGGGCTTCAACCGAGCCCAGCGGTCGATGGCGTGGCTACGGCGCAACGGGCGGTGGATCGAGCTGGGGGGCGGCCTCCTGCTCGTCGGCGTGGGGGTCCTGTTCGTGACCGGGCAGTGGCAGCCGCTGTTCCGGCCCCTCCAACGCTGGTTCGCCAACTGGCCGATCTAGACCGCCGCCAGGGCCGCCACCGGGCGCGGTGGGCTGCGATCGCGGTGGCCGTGCCCGTGTTCCTCCTCCTCGCCGTGCTCGCGACCCGCGAGCCGGCGGCGACGCGGGCCGCCGACTCTCCCCTCCTGGGCAAGCCCGCGCCCGCCATCGCCGGCGACACGCTGGACGGCGGGCGCGTCGAGCTGTCGCAGTACCGGGGGAAGTGGGTGCTGCTGAACTTCTTCGCCACGTGGTGCGTGCCATGCCGCAACGAGCACCCCGACCTGATCAACTTCGCGGCGCGCCATGCCCGCGCCGACGACGCGGTGGTGCTGGGCGTGATCTACGACGACTCCACCGCCGCGGTGGCCGAGTTCCTTCGCGAGAAGGGAGGAGCGTGGCCCATGGTGGTCGACCCCCGAGGACGGATCGCCCTCGACTACGGCGTGGCCGGGGTGCCGGAGTCGTACCTCATCAGCCCGGGCGGCTCGGTGGCGGCCAAGGTCATCGGCGGGGTGCGGGTCGACGCCCTCGAGGAGCTGCTGGACAAGGTCAAGGCCGCCACCCCGCCGGGCGGCTGAGGCGGGCCACCCCCGAACTGGCCTGCCAGAAGTGCGCGCGCGTGCGCGTTTCCGCAGGCCAGTTCGGCTGAGCAGGGGCTCAAGGCCGCCACCCCGCCGGGCGGCTGAGGCGGGCCACCCCCGAACTGGCCTGCCAGAAGTGCGCGCGTGCGCGCGTTTCCGCAGGCCAGTTCGGCTGAGCAGGGGCTCAAGGCGGCCGCTCGGGGCGCCGACAACCAGGCCGTGGGTTCGAGCCGCGCACCGCGCCTGGGGGGCCAGGCCCTGATCGAGGGCGTCATGGTGCGGTACGGCGAACGCTGGGCGGCGGCGGCCCGCCGGCCCGACGGCGCGGTCGTGACCCACGAGGAGGCCGTGCCGGCGTGGGCGGGCCGGTGCCGCAAGGTCCCCGTCGTCCGAGGAACGGTGGCGCTGGCCAGCACAGTGGCCCTCGGGATGCGGGCCCTCTCATGGTCCCGCCAGGTGGCCGAGGGCGAGCAGCAGTCCCGCCGCTCGGTCGTGGCCGCCACCCTGCTCAGCGTGGCGGTTTTCGTCACCGTGTTCGCCCTGGCTCCCGCCGCAGCCGCCCGGCTCGCCACCGGCGACCACGACGGCGCCGCCTTCGCCGCCACCGAGACGCTGGCGCGCCTTGCCCTGTTCGTGGGGTACGTCGCCGCCATCGGCCGCCTGCCCGGCATCCGGCGCACGTTCGAGTACCACGGCGCCGAGCACCAGGCCATCGCCGCCACCGAGGCGGGCGACGTGCTCGACCTCGAGCACGTGCGCCGCTACAGCCCCCGCCACGCCCGCTGCGGCACCGACTTCCTGGTCCTGGTGGCGGTGGTCGCGGTGGTGGTGTTCGCGGTGGTGTCGCCCCGCGCCTGGTGGGCGCTGGGCCTGAGCCGGGTGCTGCTCCTGCCCGTGGTGGCGGGCGTGGCCTACGAGGTGCTACGGGTCTCGGACCGGCCCGGCGTGGCCCGCTGGCTCCGGCCGGTCATGGCCCCCGCGCTGGCCGTCCAGCGCCTCACCACCCGCACGCCGGCGGACGACCAGATCGCGGTGGCCATCACCGCCGTCGAGGCCGCCCTGCGGCCGGCGCCCGGTCGCGCTACTGCTTGACGATCAGGTCGGCCAGCTCGCTCACCGCGACCATGGCCGGTGAGGTGGGGTCGACGTCCATGGGCGCCTGGCCGAGCTGGTCGGCGTGCTCCACCGCCGGGTCCTCGGGGACGTTGAACATCTCATCCAGGCCGAGGAGGCCCGACACCTTGGCGAACCCGTCGGGGGAGACGGTGCGGTTGGCCACGCCGATGATGCGGGTGACGCCCAGCTCCCGGGCGACGACGACCGCCCGGCGGGCGATCTCGACCGACTTCTCGCTGCCCTCGCTCACCGCCAGCACCACGTCGTCGGCGCCCGGCTTGGCCCAGATGAGGTCGTTGAGGCCCGCTTCCAGGTCGGCCACGACCACCCGGTCCTCGTCGGCCAGCTCGCCGAAGAACTGGCGGGTCGTGTTGTGGGAGCCGCAGCACAGGCACGAGTTCGAGGGCCGCTCGATCTTGCCGGTGGCCACCAGGCGGATGCCCTCGGGCGCGGCCACGCCGTAGTGGTCGAGGAGGTCCTCGGCCCGCGGCTTGGGGTCGTTGTGGGTGTGGCCCGCGTCGATCAGGGCGTTGAGGATCGGCCTCATGTGCTCGACCACGTCCCGGTCGACGCCGAGGGAGATGCCCAGGTTGGGGTTGGGGTCGGCGTCCACCGCGATCACCTGGCGCCCGCGCCGGGCCAGCTGGCGGGCGAGCGCGCCCGAGATCATGCTCTTGCCCGAACCGCCCTTGCCGCAGACGGCGATCCTCATACCGGTACCTCCTGTCCGTTCCCGGCCACGTAGGCCGGCTGCTGCTGGGTGACGAAACGATCGACCACCTGCTCGATGGCCCTGATGGTGGGAGAGCCGGGGCACTCGTCGATGGGGGAGAGGCCCTGGCGCTCGGCCTCGGCCACGGCGGCGTCGAAGGGGATGCGGATGTGCGGGACCAGGCTCGGATGGTCGGGCTCGTCGCGGAAGCGGTTGGCGACGATGGTCGTGGTGCGGCCGTCGCCCACCATGGGCAGCAGGCGGCGGGCGGTCATGGCCGATCGCCAGGCGGGGCCGACCACCACCACCACGTCTTCCGAGAAGGCGTGGTAGCGCTCGAAGGGCGTCGTGGGCCCCGCTTCGAGGTCGCCGACGACGTCCCACTCGGGCTCCCCGAAGCCGAGGAGGACCTGGATCATGGCCACGACCGTGCGCTTGGCCGCCTGCTTGTCGACCTCGCCGATCTTGCCCAGGCTCGTCACCCGCACGCCGTCGGGGCCGGCGACGGTGTACCGCTCGACCACCTCCCGCGGCAGGATGTCCTGGCGTAGCTGCCAGCCGTAGGCGGCGCCCGGGCTCTCTTCGAGGACCTCTCGCGGCAGGGTGACGTCGCGCCCCTTGAGGCCGACGCTGTAGGACAGGCCGGGGTTGACGTCCATGTCCGAAGCCAGCACGTTGCGCCCCCGCCGGGCCAGCATCCGGGCGACGGTGGACGAGATCACCGTCTTGCCCGCGCCCCCCTTGCCGATGATCGCCAGGCGGATGCCCAGGCGGGACTCGGCCGCCCGGCGCTCGCCGGCGTCGACCCCGGCCAGGCAGGCGTCGGCCCGCTCCACCCACTCCCGGAGCAGCGCCTCGTAGGTTGCGAGCAGTTCGTCGATGCCGGTGAACCCCCGGCTCCGCTGCCACGTGTCGAGGTGGCGGAGGTAGGAGGCGGCCTGGCGGCGGACCGCCAGCCAGCCGAGGGCGTCGGCGGCGCGGCCGGCGAGGTCGTCTATCACCCGGGTCTGGCGGGCCAGGTTGGCGGCCGCCCACTCCTCCCGTTGCACACGCCGCGCTTCGCGTTCCCGGTCGCGCTCGGCGTCATCCATCCTGCGTGCCCACCTCCGTCCGACGAGTGTAGGCAACACTAGGGCGATGAGGGGAAGGACAGCGCTCGCGGCGGCTTGTTTCACGGTCATCGCCGGGACCGTAGGGGGCGGTGCGGCGGCGCACGAGACCCAGACCGCGGGGCCGTTGCGGCTCACGGTGGGCTGGGCGAGTGAACCGGCGCTGGCCGGCGCCCCCAACGCGATCGAGCTGGCCGTGTCCGACAGCGGCGGCGCCTCCGTCACCGACCCGGCCGCCTCGCTGACCGTGGACGTCACCTTCGGCGCGGAGAAGCTGGTGCGGCCGCTGGCCCCCGCGGGGGCGGGGCGCTTCCAGGCCGCGCTCATCCCCACCCGGGCCGGGACGTACGCGTTCCGTGTGCACGGGACGCTGCGCGGGGAAAGCGTCGACATCACGTCCACGTGCTCGGACCGGACCTTCGACTGCGTGAAGAACCCGAGCGAGATCCAGTTCCCGGCCAAGGACCCGTCGCCCGGCGAGCTGGCCGCTCGCCTGGAGCGGGAGGTGGCCCGCATCGAGGCCAAGGAGCCTGGGCGCGACCCGTTGCCCCTGGCGCTGGCGGGAGCGGCGGTGGTCCTGGCGGCGGTGGCCGTGGCCGTGGGAATCGGCGCCCGTAATCGCTGATGCGCCGGCGGCGTGCGGTGGCGGTCGCGGGCGTGGGCCTGGTGCGCGTGGCCGTCGCCGTCGCCGTCGCCGTCGCCGTCGCCGTTCCGGCCCGCCCGGCCGCCGCCCACGCCGGCTTGCGCGTGTCCGACCCCGCCGCCGGGTCGGCGTTCGACGCGGCGCCGACGTCGGTCCGCCTGACGTTCCTCGAGGCGCCCGAGGCCTCGCTGTCGTCGATCCGGGTGGAGGGCGGGCCCGGATCGTCCCATGCCCGCGCCCGCCCCGCGCCCGTGCCCGGGGACCCGCTCAGCCTGGCCGTCCCCGTGCAGCTCCCCGACCTCCGCGTGTACACGGTGACGTGGCGGGTGGTGTCGGCGGTGGACGGGCACGTCGCCGCCGGCGGCTTCTCCTTCGGCGTGGGCGTGCCGGTGACCGACCTGCCGCCGCCCGCGCCGGCGCAGACGGAGCTCGACGTCTCGCCCCTTGAACTGGCCGGCCGGTGGGCCTACCTGGTGGGGGTCATCGCCACGCTGGGCGCGGCCGCGGCCCGCCTGGGCGGCTTCGGCGGCAGCCGCCGCATGGCGGGCGCGGGCCTCGCCGGCGCGGCCGTCGGCCTCGCCGTGCTGGCGGACGCGCAGCGGCGCGCCGCCGGCGCGGGGCTGGCCGAGCTGCTGGGCGCCGGCGTCGGCCGCGCCCTCCTGGGGCGGGGGCTGGCGCTGGCCGTGGCCGCCGCCGGGCTGCTGCTCCTGCCCCGGGCGTGGGCCCGGGCGTGGGCGTGGGTGGCGGCCGCGGGCGCGGCCGCGGCGGTGGCGGCCCACGTTTCGGCGGGCCACGCGGCCGCCCTCGGGGCCCCGAGCGTCGTGGCGCAGTGGGCCCACGTGGCAGCCGCCGGCGCGTGGGCCGGGGGCCTGGCCGCGATGGCGCTGGCCGCTCGGCAGGGCGACGGGGCGGCGAAGGTGCGGCGCTTCTCCCGCGTGGCCCTGCCGCTGATGGCGATCGTGGTCGGGACCGGCGCCGTGCGGGCGGTCGAAGGCCTCTCCGCGTGGCGCGACCTGGCCGGGACCGGCTACGGGCGAGCGGTGGCGGCCAAGTCGGCCTTCGTCGCCGGCATCCTCGCCCTGGCCTTCGCCAACCGCCGTCGGGTGGAGGAAGCGGGGGCGCACGCCCTGCGGCGCCTGCGCCACCTTCGGCGCCCGCGCCACCTGCGGCGCCCGCGCCACCTTCGGCGCCCGCGCCACCTGCGGCGCCCGCGCCACCTGCGGCGCCCGCGCCACCTGCGGCGCCCGCGCCACCTGCGGCGCCCGCGCCACCTGCGGCGCCCGCGGCGCCTGCGCCACCTGCGGCGCCTGCGGCGCCTGCGCCACCGGGCCGGCGCCGAGCTGGTCCTGGCCGCCGGCGCGGTGGGCGCGGCGGCCCTCCTGGCCGCCCTTCCCCCGCCGGCGGCGCTCGAGGGCGTCGAGCCGGTCGGCCTCCGGGCGACGGGGTCCGATGCCGCCACCACGGTGCGCGTCGCGCTGTCGACGGCGTTCGCCGTCGCCGGACCGAACCGCTTCCTGCTCACCGTCACCGACTACGACACGGGCCGCCCGGTCGCCGCCGACCACGTGTCCCTCGAGTTCACGCCCCTGGACGACCCGGGCGTGGCGCCGACCAGCCTCGCCCTCGAGGCGGCGCCCGCCCCGGACGGGGCCTACGTGGGGCGGGGGAGCAACCTCAACTTGGAGGGCCGGTGGCGGATCGTCGCCCTGGTGCAGCGGGGGGCGGAGTCGGTGACGGCGCCGCTGCGCGTCGAGACGAAGAGCCCGCCCCAGTTTCTCTCCGTGCTGGCCGTTCCTGGCGAGCCGGTGCAGTACACGGTGGAGCTGGCCGCGAGCGGCGGGTTCCTGCGGGTGTGGGCCGATCCGCCGCGGAGCGGGCCCACCCAGCTGTACGCCACCTTCTTCGACCGCTTCGGCGAGCCCCAGCCGGTGGGCGACCCCGTCGTCACCGTGGGGTCGGGCGCGACGGCCCGCCAGGAGACCGTCCGCCGGCTGGCGGAGAACCGCTTCGTGGCCGACGTCGACCTGCCCGCCGGGAACGCGCCGGTCGCGGTGGTGGCCCGCAGCGCGGGCGACGAGCTCCGCTTCCGCGGGACGTTCACCCTCGACGTCCCCCGCCGGGAGCGGTGAGCCCACCGTTAGCCCGCCGTTAGCCCACCGTTAGCCCGGGTTACTGGCCCAGCCCGGTCTGCACCCGGACGGGGTAGGCCAGCGCCAGCGGGATGTCGCCGGTCGCGCCGTAGGGAACGACCTCCGGCGCCCCGCCCCGCACGAACCACTGCCCGGTGGAGCGGCGGTAGACGGCGGTGTCGGCCCCGCCGGCGCCGTCGAAGTCGCCCGGGACCGGGATGTCCCCGCAGCAGGCGCCGCCCGCGCCGTACTGGATCACCTCCGGCGCCACGCCCCGGCGGAACCACTGCCCGGTGGACGGGCGGTAGACGGCGATGTCGGCGGCGCCGTCGCCGTTGTAGTCGGCGGCGACGGGGATGTCGCCGCCGACGCCGTAGGGGACCCCCTCCGGCCCGCCCCGCACGAACCACTGCCCCGTCGCCAGGCGGTAGACGGCGATGTCGGCGGCGCCGTCGCCGTTGTAGTCGGCGGGCACGGGCACGTCGGTGGCGGAGGAGCAGGCCCCGCACCCGGCGCCGTACTGGACGAGCTCCGGCGAGCCGCCCCGGACGAACCACTGGCCGGTGGAGGGCCGGTACACCGCGATCTCGACGGCGCCGTCGCCGTCGTAGTCGGCAGGCACGGGGATGTCCCCCGCCACCGCGCAGTTCGACGAGCACGGGGCGCCGTAGGGGATGACCTCGGCGACAGGCGGGGCGTTGCGGATGAACCACTGGCCGGTCGAGGGGCGGTAAACGGCCTTCTCCACGGCGCCGTCGCCGTTGTAGTCGGCGGGGACGGGGACGTCGCCGGCCACCCCGTACTGGGTGACCTCGGGGCTCCCCGACCGGACGAACCACTGCCCCGTCGACGGCCGGTAGACGGAGCGGTCGCTGGCGCCGTCGCCCCCGAAGTCGGCGATGGGCGGCCGGGCCGGCATGACCACGAGCTGGAAGGCGATCTCGTTCTTCCTCCCGCCCGCGTCGGTGGCCACGATGTGCACGATCTGGGACTGGCTGGCGGCGCTGGTGGCGAGCGACCAGGACCAGGTGCCCGGGCCGGTCGCCGTCACCGCGCCGGCGGCGGGGGGGCCCACCGACAGCGTGACGGCGTCGCCGTCCCGGTCGCTGAAGGTGCCGGTCACGGTGGCGGTCTGGCCCTTGGTGACCACCACCGTGGCGGCGTTGGTGTTCACGTTGGGCTGGGCGTTGCCGTCGGCGGCGACGATCTGGAGCTCGGAGATCATGCCGAAGACGGCGTGGAAGAAGATGTGGCAGTGCATGACCCAGCGGCCGAGGGCGCCGCCGGGCGTGACCCCGTCCATCAGCGGCCGGTCGTCGATGCGCACCCGGAACGTCAGGGTTTGCCCGGCGGGTATGTCGATCTCGTCCAGGAACTCGTTGTACGGGAACACGTAGCTCGGCCCGCCGGGGACGGTGAAGCTCTTGGGCTGGATGGAGAAGCCGTGCAGGTGGTACGGGTGGTGCCCGCCGGTCGTGTTCTGGACCGTGAGCTCGAGGAGGTCGCCGACCTTGGCGTAGCGCGCCGATCCGGGCACGGGCGTCGTGGTGTAGTCGCCGGGGTTGTCGTGCGTGCCGTTGAAGTTGTCGAACGACAGGCCCCCGCCCGACTGGGTGAGCTGCATGTTCTGGGAGGCGAGGCCGGGCTTGGCGGGGACGAACGTCGCCGGGTTGAGCAGCGTGCTGGTGGCGGCGCCGAGCGCCTCCACGGGGTTGCCGGTGGCGGAGCGGAGGCCGGCGCCGGGGGCGATGGCGTACGTGCCCGAGGCGCCGGTGACGTTCAGGTGCATGACCGGCACGGTCGGGAGGTTGGCGTAGCCCGCGCCGGTGCGCTGGAAGTCTTGGGTCCACATGGTGGCCACGCCGGTGGCCGAGGCGGGGATGGCGGCGACCACGTCGGCCCGGTCGCCGGGGCCGAGCAGGATCTCGCCGGCGCCGTACTTCCAGTCGAAGCCGCTCACGACGCCGCCTTCCTGCACCGCGCTGTCGAGCAGGCCGCCCTCGCCGCCGATGCGGATCAGGGGGATCAGCACGCCCGCACTGGTGGTGAGGCGCAGCCGCATGTAGCGGATGGTGGCGGCGTTGATCAGCTGGAGCCGCTGCCCCTGTCCCGGTTCGACGCTCAGCGTCGACGCCCCGCCGGCCAGCGCGCCGGGCGAGGCGGGGGTGCCGGCGCGCCCGCCGACGTTCATCCCGTTGGTCAGCACGGTCTGGCCCTCGTTCACCCGGCCCGACGTGCCCGCCTTCTGGATGTTGGGCGCCGACCCGGCGGGCAACGGCGCGCCGATCGGGTTGCCCTGGTCGTCGATGGGCGTGTCGCACAGCGTCGTCGGGAACGGGCTGGGCTGGGCCGGCAGCGGGCTGCCGCTCACGTGCGGGAGGTTGGAGGGGTAGGTCGAGGCGTCGTTCGAGCCCGGCTCCTTGCACACCGTCATGTCCGAGAGCACGACCGTCCGGGTGCGGCCGGCGCTGGGGATCACGCCGCTGCCGGCGAGGGCGGCCTCGTTGGGGTCGGTGACGATCATCGACCCGTACAGGCCCTTGAAGACCTGGTTGGTCGACGAGTGGTGGTGGGGGTGGTACCAGAAGACCCCCGGCCGGGGGACCTTGAACTTGTAGAGGAACTCGCCGCCCGGCGGGGTCTGGTTCTGGGTCAGGGGGGTGCCGTCGCTGGCGTTGTTCAGCTCGATCCCGTGCCAGTGGATGCCGGTGGCCTCGGCTTCTAGCTTGTTCCGGAAGTGGACGATGACGGTGTCGCCCACGTTCAGGCGGAACTCGGGGCCCGGGATCGTCCCGTTGAAGGCCATGCCCGTGGCGGTGACCCCGCCGCCGATGTCGACGGTGGCCTCGTCGGCGGTGATGGTCGTCTCCACGATGGTGGGCGACGGGTTGGTGTCGACCACCAGGGGGACGACGTAGGGACTGACGCCTGCGGTCGCCCGCGCCGCCTGCTCGGTCGCCCTTACCGCCACCACGGCCGTCAGCACGAGGACCGTCGCGATCGCGACGACCAACGTGGGACGGCGTGGCAATCGTGCCGTCGCCGCCAAGATCCCCTCCCTCTCCAAGCCGCCGCCGACCCGGCCGTTGCCGAGAGGCTACTTGACCGGCCGCCGGACGATGAGCAGGGCGGCCCACATGGCCACCCCCGAGCCGACGAGGATGCCGACCAGGGCGGCTTGCAGGCCGGTGACCCGGGCCGGGGTGACGGTCTCGAACGTGACGGTCGACACGCCGATGTCCTGGGTCTGGCTGAGCGCGGTGGCGTTGCGGGTGTCGGACCAGGCCGCCACCGCGCCGCGCGCAGTCGACGCGATGGCGGGCGGCGCCAGCACGTCGTAGTTGTTGGCCCACGTCCCCACCGTGCGGTCGATCAGCTCGTCGTTGGCCCGGACGTTGGCCGACCACGTCCGCCCGCCGTCGCGCGAGCTGGTGAGGTACACGCTCGCCACCTTGCCCCGGCTGGTGAAGGTGCCCAGCACGTTGCCCACGCCCACCGCCGGCGCCGGGAACGGGTCGTCGCGCCAGTCGTACCAGGCCACGTCGATGCGCCCGCTCGGGCTGAGCGAAACCTGGGGGTAGTGCTGGCCGACCCGCATGCCCCGCGGGTCGTCGTTGAGCAGCTTGGGCTGGCTCCACGAGACGGCGTCGGACGAGCTGGAGAACCACACGTCGAGCTCGTCGCGCCGGTTGTCGTGCCACACGACGTAGAACTGCTTGCGGCCCGGGTCGTAGGCGGGGACGGGGTCGCTGGCGTCGCGGGCGGCGGCGATCTCGGAGCGGGCCCAGGTCCGGCCCTCGTCGCGTGAGGCGGCCACGAAGAGGCGGGTCAGGGGAGGGGTGGGGGAGGGTTGTGACGACGCCTCGGCGGGCAGCGGCGGGGCCGCCTGGCGGTAGAAGGCGTACACCGTGTCCCCCACGATCAGGGGGCGGGGGCCGTCGGCGCCGAGGTCGAAGTCGAGCAACTGGGTGGCTCGACCGAAGGTGGCGCCCCCGTCATGGGACGCGGCGTAGAACGCCCGGCTCGGGCGGAACCCGAGGGAAGGGTCGACGAACGGGTAGGAGCGCCGCCACATCACGTACACCAGGTCGGGGTCCTTGGGGTCGACAGCCAGGTGCGCCATGTAGTTGAGGATGGCGTCCTCGGGTTCGGCGACCCTCGGCCCCGCGTCGACCACGGTGGTCGACCACGACCGCCCCGCGTCGCGCGAGCGGGCCACCAGGACGCTCCGGCTGCCGGAGGCGGCCGGGTCGTTGCCCTGGAAGGCGTACAGCAGCGTTCCGTTCGGCGCCTGCGCCAGCTCGGTGCGGACGTTCTGCGGGCGGCCCGACCCCATGGCGCAGTTGCGGGTGTAGGGGTCGAGCCGGGGCGCCTGCTCCCTGCGCCACGTGCGGCCGCCGTCGAGGGAGACGGAGAAGCGGCAGGCGCCGGTGGTGAGGTCGACGTCGGAGAGGTAGACGAGCCGCTGGTTCCTGCGGTCGACGACGAGGCTTGGCGACTCCTCCGCCCGCGCCAGGGCGCGGGCGGCGTCGAACTCGCTCAGGGTGACCGACCGGCTCACGACGGGGGGTCCGCGCCGGTGCGTCGGCGTCCACACCGCCAGCAGCAGGAGCAGGGCTGCGGCCCCGGCCAGCCCGATGCGGAACCAGCGCCACACCGTGCCGCGTCAGACCAGGCGGCGGTCGCTGGCCCACCGGGTGAGCTGGTGGCGGCTCGAGAGCTGGAGCTTGCGCAGCACCGCCGAGGCGTGGGTCTCGACCGTCTTGACGGAGATCGACAGTTGGCGGGCGATCTCCTTGTAGGAGTACCCCCGGGCCAGATGGCGGAGGACCTCCCGCTCCCGGGCGGTGAGCTGGTCCAGCTCGGGGTCGGTGGGGCCGGGGGCGTCGGCGGCGAAGGCGTCGAGCACGAAGCCGGCCAGGCGGGGCGAGAACACCGCGTCGCCCTCCGCCACCCGCTTGACCGCGTCCACCAGCTCGGGGCCGGAGATGGTCTTGGTGACGTAGCCGCGGGCGCCGCCGCGGATGACGGCGATCACGTCCTCGGCGGCGTCGGAGACCGAGAGGGCGAGGAACCGGACCCGGGGCCGGGTGCGGGCGACGGCCTCGATGACGGCCTGGCCCCCGCCGCCGGGCAGGTGGACGTCGAGGAGCACGACGTCGGGCTCGGTCTTGGCGATGCCGGCGACCGCGCTGTCCACGTCGTCGGCGGCGCCCACGACCTCGACCTCGTCGCCCAGCTCGGCCCGCACGCCGGTCAGGACGAGGCGGTGGTCGTCCACCAGGAAGACGCGCGGCTTGGCGTCGGTCATCGCGCCATCACCAGTTCGACCTCCGTACCCTCGCCGGGATTGCTGCGGATGGCCGCCTTCCCGCCGTTGCGGCTCAGGCGGCCCTGGATGGATTCGGCGATGCCGCGGCGGTCGGCGGGGATGCGTTCGGGGTCGAAGCCGCAACCCCGGTCCCGAACGAACACCGTTACCTGGTGCGGCTCGACCTCCAGGAAGGCGGAGACGACCTTGGCGCCGGAGTGGCGGGCGGCGTTGCTGAGCGCCTCCCGGCTGGCGGCGACCAGGGCGAACAGGCGGTCGTCGATGGGGCAGTCGCCCACCTGGACGCTCTCCACGTTGACCCCGTGGAGGTCCTCCACCTCCTCGGACACCCGCAGGAGGGCGGCGGCCACGCTGTCGTCGGGGTTGGTCGCCGCCGGGCCGCCGTACAGCCAGGCGCGCAGCTCCCGTTCCTGCTGGCGGGCGAGGGTGGCGACGGTCTTGGGGTCGGCGCAGTTGCGCTGGATGAGGGCGAGGGTCTGGAGGACGGAGTCGTGAATGTGGGCGGCCACCTCGTCGCGCTCGTGGAGGCGGATGCGGTCCTGGCGCTCCTGGGCCAGGTCGTGGCTGAGCCGCCACCACCACGGACCGGCGACGAGGGCGAGGCCGGCGCACACCGCCGCCGCCGCCACCATTACCCGCCGGGCGCCGAGCCCGTCGTCGGCGGTCAGCAGCAGGGCGGCGCCGGCGGCCACCAGCAGCGCGCCGACCACCACCTGGGCCAGGCCCAGGGCGACGCCGGCCAGGATGCGGCGATCGGCCTGGTGGAGTCGGGTTGGTGGCGCGCCCACGGCACGATGATCCCATGGCAAGCGTCAGGAGGTCGTCAGGGTCAGGATCAGGGTTATCCCCGATTGTGGGGTGGCGGCCGTCCGGAGGACGATGGCGGCGGCGCTTCGGCAGCCGTTCCTGCACCGCCTTCCCGGCTTGGCCGCCTACGGGAAGGAGCCACGAGCGGCCGCCGAGGCGCCCATTCCGTGATGTATCGTTACATCATGCAGCGCACGCAGATCTCTCTCACCGATCAAGAACGCAGGACGCTTGACGAGGTCTCGGCGCGCACCGGCAAGTCGATCTCCGCGCTGATCCGCGACGCCGTCGACGCCACCTACGGCGTCGAACGGTCAGCGGAGCTCGATCTCGAAGCCATGCGCCATGCCTTCGGGTCGTGGCAGGGCCGCGAGGAGGACGGGGCGGCGTGGGTCGCACGCCTTCGATCGGGCCGGAGGGCGGTCGGGGCCCGTTGACCGCTCTCGTGGACACGTCCGTCCTGATCGACTTCCTCCGCGGCGACGCACGCACCGGCGCCGTCCTCGAGCGGGAGCGCGCCGCCGGGCCGCTCCACGCCAGTGAGATCACCCGGCTCGAGGTGCTGGCCGGGATGCGGCCCTCCGAGGAGGAACCGACGAGGGGGCTGCTGGCCACACTGGTCTGGCATGACGTGGACGAAGAGGTCGCGGAGGACGCCGGCGCACTTGGGCGTGCCTGGCTGCCGAGCCACCGCCACATCGACGGCGCCGACCTCGCCATCGCCGCCACCGCCCGGCTGCTGGGCGCCGCACTGCTCACGCGCAACCTCAAGCACTATCCGATGTTCCCCGGCCTCCGCCCTCCTCACTGACCGGGGGCCGGCCGTCAGTACTCGATGCCCTTCTTGGCCTTGACGCCCTGGTCGAAGGCGTGCTTGACCTTGCGCATCTCGGTCACCGTGTCGGCCATCTCGATGACCTCGGCAGGTGCGTCCCGGCCGGTGACGACCACGTTGGTGTGCGGGGCGCGCCCGGCCAGGCCCGCCACCACGTCCTCCACCGGGACCCAGCCGTACTTCACCGCGTAGGTCAGCTCGTCGAGGATGAGCAGGTCGTAGTGGCCGGAGGCGAGCTTCTCCCGGGCCACCCCCCAGGCGTGGCGGCCCTTGGCGGCGGTCTCGTCCAGGTCGGTGGACTCCCACGTGAACCCGTCGCCCAGGGTGTGCCACTCGATGCCCAGGTGGTCGGCCAGCTTGCGCTCGCCCGTCTTCCACTTCCCGCCCTTGACGAACTGCACGACGCCGACCCGCCAGCCGCGTGCCCAGCCCCGCCCCATCACCCCGAAGGCGGCCGACGACTTGCCCTTCCCGTGGCCGGTGTTGACCAGCACCAGGGACTCGGCTCGGGCCATCGGGGCTGAGGGTACTGTCCGCCACGTTGTGATCGCTCTCGTGCTGGGCGGCGCCCGTTCCGGGAAGTCTGCGGTCGCCGAGGGCCTGTGCCACGGCGAGGTGGTGTACGTGGCCACCTACGTCCTGAACGGCGATGACGACGACATGGCCGCCCGGGTCGCGGCCCACCGGGAGCGCCGGCCGCCGGGGTGGGCGACGGTCGAGGCGGCGCCGGGAGAGGTGGTGACGGCCGTGGGGGCCGCGCCGGCGGGGGCGACCGTCCTGCTCGACTCGCTGACGACGTGGGTGGGCGCGGGGCCGGAGGTCGACGGCCCCGGCCTGGTGGCCGCCCTGTCCGGGCGCGCCGGCGACGCCGTCGTCGTCTCCGACGAGGTGGGGCTGGGCGTGCACCCGTCGACCGAGGCGGGCCGGCTGTTCCGGGACCGGCTGGGCGACCTGAACCGGCTGGTGGCCGGGGCCGCCGACCGGGTGCTGCTGGTCGTCGCCGGCCGCGTCCTGCGGCTGTGAGGAGAATCCTCGCCGAACCAGAGGTTCGGCTCGGAGCTGATCGTGCCGGCCTTCGGCCGGCGCTCAGGCCGCCGACACGGCGAAGCCGGATCGGCGGCCGTCCTGCGGGGGGCAGCG
>Ga0187892_10006924_pt1 | contig 16501 bp, 13 predicted proteins | sample MA1701073metaG_FD_139345 | JGI IMG/M metagenome (GOLD analysis project Ga0187892, IMG submission 139345) | Bio-ooze microbial communities from a basaltic lava cave in the Kipuka Kanohina Cave System on the Island of Hawaii, USA - MA170107-3 metaG ... | reverse complement strand
CGTAGACAATTTCGACTTCGCACGCTCAACTCGAAGTCGGTGACGGGAACGTCCAGAATGGCGCTGCGTTGATCGTGCTCGCGCTGGACGCGTTCGTCATACAGCATCGTGTACGAGCTCCTTACGGACTTGAGATAGTGCTTGGCGCGGAAATGGTCAGGGTGTTCTTCGAGAACGCTCTGGAGACATGCCTCCGCATCCGCGAGCCGTCCGGCCTCCTCGTACAGCACCGCCAGGTTCAACAGAGCGTGCACGGGAACCCGATCCCCTTCCGCGCAGCGCTCCAGCAGCGAAACGGCTAGCTCTTCGTTGCCGTACTGATCGGACAACAACGACGCACGGAACAGGGCCTCCGCATAGTGCGGATCCTGCTTCAACACGGTCTGGTAGGTCGTAAGGGCTCCCTCTCGATCCGAAGAAAGCTCCTGCAAATACCCGCGAAGATAAATGGTTTCAGGCCGGTCGCCTCCCGCCTTGGCCGCCGCGTCCAGAGCTTTGCGAGCTTCGTCATGCCGGCCCGAACGGATTTGCTCTTCGATCAAGTCGAGCGTCGCTGTCATGGTTTCTTTCTCCTGATTCATGGCTAGGTACGAGTCGCGGAGCGCCAGCACGATTGGCGCCTCTTCCACCAATAACCGGACCCTGTACGGGGCTCGGCACTGGCAAGAGACATCCAGTCTCCGCGTTGACTCAAAAGTCTACTTTTTGCTGCGGGACCTTTCAAGGGGAGCGAACGTAGGGGAAAACGCCGGCGTTGTAGTGCTAACCGTCTTTCAACTTGTAGGTTCCGCGGTCGATCGTGATGTCCATCCCGGCATTCTCAAAGTGGTTCAAATATCGGAAGATCGTTCGTCGCGACGACCCGCTGGCTCGAATCATCTGTTCGACCGTGGCCCCCTTCTTGAGCATGGCCGCCAGTTGCTGGTGCCGCCCCGTCACCGACTGATTGCTTTTCATCTCCTTGATCAGCGACGCGGCCGCCTTCTTCTGCCGTGCGTTCTTTCCAAAGCCCCCATGGCTCAAGGCATATTCAAGCGCCCGTAGAATCGTCTCGGTCTGAACGAAGTTGGTATCTCTCACGCCTGTTCTCCCAAAACCAGCATAGCTGGGCAGGTCTGCCATCCCGCCACCCCGCCCATGCGTCGCGGGCATTGTACCGAAGGGACGCTTGGCAGCAAGTGCCATGCCTTGGCGTTCCACACGCCGCAGCCTTGGGCGGGCGCCCGCGACTTCGGTTGCAAGCCCCCGCCTGCTGCGCTAGAATTCGAACTCGTGAAGAAACCGGACGACACCCCATACTGCAATTCATGCGGCTACCAGTTGACCGGCTTGACCGAATCCTCCAGGTGTCCCGAATGTGGCAAGCCGATCGTGGAAGTGCTCGTCCGCCCGTCGTTCTTCGGCCAGGGAAGGCGCTACACATCCGCCCGCAAACTCTTCGGGCTGCCGATTGTGGCGCTGGCCTCAGGGCCGTCCGGCATGGAGAAGTACGGGGCCCCCGTGGGTATCATCGCCATAGGGGATAGGCCCTCCGGCGTCATCGCCATCGGCGGCGCGCCGGTCGGCATAATCGCAATCGGAGGCGTCGCCCGCGGGCTCTTTGCATTCGGCGGGTGCGCCATCGGTGGGATCGCCCTTGGCGGGTTTAGCGTGGGCGTCCTTGCCTGCGGCGGTTTCGCCCTCGGCGCTTGGGCGGTCGGCGGGATGGCTCTCGTACTCGTGAACGGCTGGGGCAACGTCATCAACATTTGGCCGTGGTGAGGAGTCCGCTAAGACCAAAGCAGCGGCGACGCGTCGGGCATGATGCGCCCACGATTGTTTGCCGCGATCCGCCGCCCGTCGCCCGACCGTATCTTGCCGTTGGCCGTATTCGGCGCGCTCACCAGCGGTTCCGCCGAGCCATCCAGCGCGTCACCGGCCTTGGCCGACGATATCCGTCTTTCCGCCGCCGCGACGTAGTCTTTGGATACGTCAAATCCAAGGAATCGCCGCCCTAGTTTTTTCGCAACCGCGAGCGTCGTCCCGCTTCCCGCAAACGGATCAAGCACGACATCCCCTTCGTTCGAGCAGGCCCGCACAATCCGACCCAGAAGCTGCTCCGGCATTTGGCACCCGTGGAAGCCGGCCCGCTCCCTGAACGTCCCGCACACCCGCGGGAAGTACCACGTGTCGCCATCCTCCGTGAATCCGTCGGGCAAATCCTGCGGCCGCAGAATCCATGTATCATCCGGCATACGCCCCTGGGGGTTCGCCCGCCGGTCCGCATAAACCAATTGCCGGGCCGACGGTACACGCACCACCCCGGCGTTGAATGTGAAGTTCGCGCCGTCGCGCACGAAATAGAACAAGTGCGCATGGGATCGCGTGAACTTGTTCTTGCAATGCACCCCGAACGTGTAGTACCAGACGATCCAACTCCGGCAGGTCAGCCCCAACTCTCGCGTAGCCAAAACCTTCAACTCCGCGGCATACTCGTCTCCGATCGCCAACCAGAAAGTGCCGCCCGGCTTGAGCACTCGAATGATCCCGCTAATCCACCGCCTGGACCACTCCAGATAGTCCCCGGCAGCTCGCTTGTCGTTGTATTGGTCATACTCGTATCCGATGTTGAACGGCGGATCGGCGAACACCAAGTCGATGCTCCCGGCGCCGAGCTTGCCCATCTCCTTAACGCAGTCGCCATGAACAATACGATCGAGCTTTTTCGCCATTGGCTCCTCCTCGGCCTCGGTCTATCGTAGGCAAGCGCTCGCGGTAACGCAACCGGTAGTGGCATTTGGCGCCTCAGCTCCTCCCCTTGACAACCTAACAAATACCAAATACAATGGTTAGACGGTAAGAAATGGCTATGGAGCCCGCTATGCGCCTCCGCGTGATCGACAACCCGCCCAACCCTTACGCCTCGCAACACGCCGAATGGCTCGAACCGCCGCCGTTGGCCCGGCTGGAGGTTTACGAAGAAGCGTCAGGCTCCATCCTTTCCCGCAACGATAGCCCGGATCTACCGTTCCGCTGGTCGGTGAATCCCTATCGCGGCTGCCAACATGCCTGCGCCTATTGCTACGCACGCCCCTACCATGAATACCTCGGTTATGGCGCCGGTACGGACTTCGACACGAGGTTGGTGGTTAAGCGAAACGCCGCCCAGCTCCTAGGGGCCGAATTCCGTAAACCCAAGTGGACCCGCGAATTGGTCAATTTCTCCGGCGTCACCGACTGTTACCAACCGATCGAGGCCGCCTTCGGGATCACTCGCCAATGCCTCGAAGTCTGCCTGGCCTTCCAAAACCCCGTCGCTGTCGTTACAAAAGGCTACCTAGTTGTTCGCGATGTGGATCTGCTTGCTCGAATTCACGAAGAGGCCGAAGCGTCCGTTTACATCAGCATTCCATTCGCGGATGCCGAGATTGCAAAGCTCATAGAGCCGCAGGCGCCGCCGCCGGCCCGACGGTTTGAGGCGATCCGTCGTCTTCATAGCGCAGGCGTCCGCGTCGGCGTCTTCGTCGCCCCGGTCATTCCCGGCTTGAACGACAGCGACATTCCCTCCATTCTGGAACAGGCTGCGGCCGCCGGCGCCCAATCCGCGGGGTTCACTGCCTTGCGGCTCCCCGGCAGCGTCGAAAGCGTGTTCCTCGGCCGGCTGCGCGAAGCCTTACCCTTTAGGGCGGAGCGCGTCATCAGTCGCGTTCGTGACATCCGCACGGGCCGAATGAGCGAATCAAACTTTGGCGACCGAATGCGGGGCGAGGGACCATACTGGGAGGCGATCCGGAGTCTGTTCACGATGTCGCGAGAACGATTTGGTCTATCCGGCTGTCGCCAAAAGGGGGAGGTCCAAAACGAGCCTGTATCGGTCCCAGGGCCGCGAAGCGCCGCCCGGCAACTTGCCTTTGACTTCGATCTTTAGTGGCTTCAGCGGCTGCGGGACAAATGTTACAGATTCGTGCCAAAACCCATCGGAATACGTGTCAATATGATCCTTGACAGCCGAGTCCGGGATATGTTAATTGTCCGGCGCGCCCGATAGGGCCTCAGCCTGCCGCGATAGCTCCCTATATCGGTGAGCTGACGATGGGAAGCGGATTCCCAGCCCTCGGGATTGCGGCGGGAGCCTTACTGAAGACAAGTTGCCGTTAGTTTCCCTGGCCTCCAGGCCATGATGACCAGAAACCAGGTAGGATTCCTAACATGATCCGCGTCACCAACCTCATCAAACGCTACGGCACTCATCTAGCCGTGGACGACATTTCCTTTCATGTGGAACGCGGCGGCGTCGTCGGCTTCCTCGGCCCCAACGGAGCGGGAAAGACGACCACGCTGCGAATCCTTACTTGCTACCACCCGGCCACGAGCGGCTCGGCTTCGATCGGCGGATGCGACGTATTCACCCAATCAATGGAGGTTCGGCGCAAGATCGGCTACCTCCCCGAATCCGCCCCGCTCTATCCGGAGCTCCGCGTTCGCGAGTACCTCCGTTTTCGAGGCAAGCTAAGGCGACTTTCGGGGACCGAACTGGCCCGAGCCATCGCCCGCGTCTCGGAACAATGCTGGCTGGGCGCCTTCATCGATCGCCCCATCGGGCAGCTTTCCAAAGGTATGAAGCAGCGGGTCGGTCTGGCGGATGCGATAATGCACGACCCCCAAGTTCTTATTCTAGACGAACCTACCATCGGCCTGGATCCAACGCAGATTCGGGAGACGCGCAACCTTATTAAGCAGCTTGGCGAGCGCCACACGGTTCTCTTGAGCTCCCACATTCTCCACGAGGTGGAGCAGATTTGCTCGCGGGCGATCATCATCGCCAACGGCCGGATCGTCGCCAGCGGTTCGCCCGCCGAGCTTCGGGACCAGTTCATCGCCAAGGCTCGTATCATCGCGGAGATGAAGGGCCCCCAAGAGGAAGTAGAGAAAGGTGTCCGCGCCTTGACGGGCGTGCACAGGGTCGACGCCTCCTCCGAGAACGGCTGGGTCCGACTGGCCGTTGAAGCCAAATCACAACAGGATATTCGCGAGGATCTGTTTCGCCTGACTGCCTCGCGCGGCTGGTCGCTACGCGAGATCCGCCGGGAAGGCGCTACACTCGAGGATTTCTTCGTCCAGGTGATCGCTCAGCAGGAGAGCGTCCGCCCCCCGAGGAACGAGGGAGCGTAGCCATGGATTTAGCGCCGCGAAACCTGTAGACACGCGACGCAGAAAGGATGCCGTCTCGGGAGAGGCGGAGGAGAGGTTCATGGAAAACACGGCCACGCTCGCCCGACGCGAGATCGGGGCGTACTTTTTGTCGCCCATCGCCTACGTCGTGATCGCCGTATTTCTGTTCACGGCGGGCATGGCTTTCGGCCTGGGGACCTTCATTTCCGGCTCGGAAGCGTCCTTGCGGACGTTGTTTGAGTTCTGGATCGTTCTCATTCTCGTATTTGTCCTGCCCATGCTGACCATGCGGCTAATGAGCGAGGAGCTCCGTAGTGGAACCATCGAGACACTTTTGACCGCGCCGATCACCGAGCCCGCCGTGGTGCTCGGGAAATTTGTGGGCGCCCTCGTGTTCTACATGATTCTGCTGGCGACGCTCCTGTTGTATCCGATCATTTTGCGGATGTACGGCCCCGTCGACTGGTCGCTGCTGGTGTGCAATTTCCTCGGCTTGATTCTGCTGGGCGCATTGTACCTGGCCGTCGGCCTGTTCTTCAGCACCTGCACCAAGCATCAGATTGTCGCCGTCCTGCTGTCCTTCGCGTTGCTGGCGATGCTGACTTTCGCGTCGCACGCCCTCGCCACGCAAGTGGACATCTCATGGCTGCGCGTCCTGCTGCAACATTTGTCCATCCGCACCCACTTCGAGGAATTCGTCCGCGGAAGCGTCGACCTTAACCACGTGGTGTTCTTTGTGACCACCACGGCCCTCTTTCTATTCCTGGCCGTCAAGAGACTGGAGATGCGGCGATGGCAGTAGAAACGATGAACCCTCGCGGTTCGACGGATCGGTCGGACACCTCCCAGAAGCCGGTCACGTCGGGCTCAACGGGTCGGCGGGTCTTGGTCGGCGCGAATGTCCTCCTTGCCGTCTTGCTCGTTGTCGCGATCGTGGGCGTGTTGCAGTGGCTGGGCTTCCGCTCCGGCGTCAAGGCCGATATGACCTCCAGCGGAATCAACAGCCTCAGCGAGGGCACCGAACGCCTGCTGCGCGGCCTGAATCAGGACGTGCGCCTGACCTCGTTGTACTTTGAAACCGACATCGAGGAAAAGGATCAGCAGCGATACCGGAGGGCCGTCGAGGATCTGCTCGGTCTCTATTCTTCGTCGCAGCGCGGCCGGGTCATCGCCGACTCGATCAATCCGCTCCGCGACCATGAGAAACTGCAAAAGCTGACGGAGCGGGTACGAGCCAAGACCACGTTCAAGGAGGGGCTGGACGCTCATCGCGAGCGATTGGAACGGTACAAGTCCCAACTCGATCTCCAAATACGGACTCTGCTCAAGGAGGACTTGGACCGCATCGCCCAGTCCGGCGCGCCGATCGGCGACAGCCCCAAGGAGAAAGTCTTGGCGCCGGTCGAGGACCTTCTGAGGCGATTGACGGGTGAACTGGAAGCCGTACGCGGCAAGGTCGACGCATCCACCACGGCAACCAGACCGCAGGAATCGGAGGCGGTCGAGGAACTGAAGAACCTGTATCGCACCGTTAGCAAAGCGCTTACCGACATCGGCAAATACGGGCGGGAGCAACTCGCCAAGAACCCCGGCCTACCGGAAGACCACGCATCCTTCCTTCGCGAGGCCGGCCAGCGCTACGCTGCCGTCGTCTCCGCCCTCGAAGAGGAGTCGACCAAGTTGCAGAGCTTGGAGCCGCTCAAGGTCGATGAACTGCTTCGGGAAATCGCGCCGAACAGCAACGCGATCGTCGTCGAGACCGAAAGCGACGCCAGGATTGTGGACTTCGCCTCGGTCTGGCCGCCGATCGACCCGTCCGCCGCCGGGCGGCACGTGCCCTTCAAGCAACGAGGCTTCAAAGGTGAAGAGAAAATCACCTCCGCCGTTTTGCGCGCCACGCATAAGGAACAGACTGCGGTGGTATTCGTGCGTTACGGCGGCGCGCCGCTGTTTCTCGGCGGCTTCATGCCCAACCAGCCCCCGGCCCCGTATGCACGCATGAAGCAGCAACTGGAGGACTCCAATTTCCTCGTGGATGAATGGGACTTGAAGACCAAAGACACGCCACCGGAGATTAAACCGACGCCGACGCGCACCATTTACGTCGTGCTCAAACCGACGCCTCCGGAGCGCGGGCCGATGGGTCAGCCCGGCCAGGAACCGCCCTTTGCCGACAGCCACATGCGCGCAATCAAGTCCGCTCTCGGCGAGAACGGCCGAGCCTTGTTTGTTGCCGGCTGGTATCCGGGACCGATGGGCCCGATTCCAGGGACGTACGAGTTCAATGACTATCTCAAGGAAGCTTGGGGCCTTCAGATCGACACCGCGACGCTTCTGATCCAAGTCATGAGCGTCAAGCCGGGGCAGTACCTGCCTGCCGGAAGGGCTGAAGTGTTTAGCATGGACGAAGTTGTGGTTGGGGACCATGACATTGTCAGCGGGCGCAACGCTCGACTTCTCAGCCTTCCCTGGTGCGCGCCACTCGAAATCCCGGCTGCTTTGCCGGCTGGAGTGAAGTGCGACAAGCTCGTCGTGCAGCCGCAGCGCGATGGAGTTTGGGGAATCAAGAACCTCCAAACCTACCAAGAACAACTCCAGTCCAGGCAGTACATGACGCTCGCGGAGGGCGATCGAGGGGGCCCCTTCGACCTGGCCGCCGCTGCTCAAAAAGGGGACGCCAAAGTCGTCGTCGTCAGCTCCCGCGACTTCGCCGACGACAACATAGCCTTCGCCAGCGCAATGAGTTTTACGCCGGAGGGAATCAGCCTCCATTCGCGCAATCCCGGTAATGTGCCATTACTCATTAACTCGCTCCATTGGCTCAATGACAAGACCGACTTCATGAACATTGGCAAGCCCATCGACGCCGCCGTGCTGGAGATCGACAAGCCATCGACCGTTACAACGGTAAAGGTATTGACGATTTTTGTCTGGCCGGTGATGGCCCTCATGTGTGGAGGCGTGGTGTGGTGGGTACGACGCAGGTAGAGCGAAATGAACTATAAGACCACCTTGATTCTTGCGGTCCTTTTCGTGTTGACCTTAGGCGCCGGCCTCTGGTTTTATCGCCCCGGCGGAGATGCTAACCGGATGGCGCCTGTACAGTCGCCCAAGCCTGATGCGCCGACGCTGACCCGCGATCTGTTGGATAAGAAGCTGGGCGACGTCGTCAAAATCACCGTTCAGCGCGACGGCAAGGCGCCTTGGGTGTTTGAAAAAACGCCGAACCCAGCGGGCGTCGGACCGGGTACGTGGGCAATGACTTCGCCGCTGGCGATGCCCGTTGTCGCGTATGAGATGGACAAATTCGGGCGGCAGCTCGGCGGGTTGCGATACGAACTTAGTTACAAGACGGGCGAAGCCGGAGCGGTCACCGCTGTCGACGCCGGCCTACAACCGCCGCAAGCCATTGTGACGCTGGCCGACGCTGACCAGACCACGGCGACTTTTGAGCTGGGACGCCCGGCTTCCGAGACGGAAACCTACATCCGTTTGTCCGGCCAGGACCGGATCGTTGTGGGAAAAACCAACTTGAAACATCTAATCAAAGCGTCCGCGGTTGAATACCGCGACCAGCAGGTGTGGACGTTCGCGCCGGAGCACGCAACCCGCGCGGAGATCGTGGACCGATCTGACCCCGGCGCTGCGGCGACTTATGTTTTCGTCAAGGATGGCGCCCGCTGGATGATGGAATCCCCGGTCACGGCCAGAGCTACCGCCAAGGTCGAAGACATGATCAAAAACCTGAGCCGTCTCCGCGTGGTGAAATGGCTGGACGAAGAAGCCGGGAAAAAGCCGGCGGCGTACGGACTCAGCCCCGCCACATTGACCGTTGCCATTACCGTGGAGGAAAAAGAGGCGATCAAGGATTCAGCCGCTGAGGAACCCGAACGCTCGGCGGACGAGGCGGACTCGACCCCTAAGTCCAAGGTCACCATCCACCAATTGCACCTTTCGGATCTGTCGCCGATCGGGGAGGAGACCAAAACGTATCTGCGCGTTGGCGATGATGCCGCCGTGGGGACCGTGATGAAGGCTACTTTCGACAAGGTCAAGCCGGTCATGGCCGATTGGCGGGACATGCGCGTTACAGCGTCCAACACGGGCGCCGCCGTCCGAATCGACCTTTCGACGCCGCAGGGGCCGGCCGTTCTGGCCAAATCGGGCGATCGTTGGTCCTTTGAGACCGGGGGATCGGCGGCCGACGCCACCGCCGTTGCGGCGCTCCTGAAAGCCGTCGGGGAGCTGAAGGCCGTCGCCTTCGTCGAGGGCAAGTCCGATGAGGCCTCATCATTCGGATTCGACCGGCCCCAGGCGGACATTCGCCTGACCATCCCCGGCGTTGAGGGCCAAGAGAGGTTCACTGTGGGCGGTTATGCCGACGCCAACACCAAACGACTTGCCTACGTTCGTCGGGGCGATACGGACTCGATTGCCAAGGTGCGAGTGTCGGACGTCGCGCCGCTCCTCCAAACGGCCCAGTCCTATGCCGACCGCACCATTATCGAAGTTCGCGCGAGCCAGATCGAGAAGCTGACGCTGGACGCGGCGTTGGGTTCCGCCGGCGACCGGATGCTGCAAACCTTCGAGCGCGTAAACGATGTGTGGACGATGGCCTCTCCGGCGAAAGCCGCGGTCAACGGCGACGCGCTCGGAAAATTCGTCGACGCGATCGGCGGACTCAAAGCGCTGGCGGTCGTCGGCAACGAAGGATCGGTGAGTGCCTATGGCCTCGACGCACCCGCCGCCCGGATTCGCATTACGCACAAGCCGCCTGCCGACCTACCGCCGGAAAGCAGCGCCCTGCCATCAGTCGCTTCCCAGACGATCGAACTGGCTGCCACCGAACATGACGGCAAGTTCTACGCCAAGCGCGCCGACGCTCCGGCGATCTATCAGGTTGCCGAAGATTTCTACAAACAACTTTTTGCGGAGTATCGGACCACAGCGGTCTTCGACTTTGATGATGCCAAGGTTCGGCAGTTCTCCATCCGCAACGGTGTTACGTCGCACGGATTCGAGAAACGAGGCGACCGATGGACTTACGAGGCCGAGCCAGACCTGCCTTTGGATACCAAGAAAGTCCAGAACCTCTTGCTCCAACTGAAAGACCTTCGCACCCATCGCTACACCAACTACACCCCGTTTGAACTTGCGACCTTCGGCCTCGATACGCCAAGCACCGAGGCCACCGCCACGCTTGAGGACGGGACACGCCACTCACTTCTTGTTTCCAGCAAGATTTGCTCGTTCGATCCTGACAAGGGTCATTATGGGGCGATTGCGGGACGCGGCGAGGTCTTCTTGCTTACGCCCGATATGGTCCGTCGACTCGACGTTAAATTACCGGACTTGGAAGCCCCCCGATAGGCTAAGTTACCAGGCTTACCAGGACAGTCCAATTTACGCCTATGGTTTAATTTCCTGCAAAACCGCAGTTTCTCTTGCTTTTCGCTTGATTTTTCTGGAATCTCGTCCAGTGGTGCAGTATGATGCAAGAGGTCGTGTGATCCAAGAGGGAGTTCAGGGTCGGATTCCATCTTGTCGGTTGCCGCGTGCTTGATTGCGTCGGCGGCGCGGATGGGTGGGTTCTGCAAGGGCTCGGCTGGGAGTAAGGATATGGAATACGTCGTCGGGGACAGTAAAGTAAGGAAGAAGAATATGGCTGTAAGACATCACGTAAAGGTTTTGGTCATTGATGATGACCCGTCGATCTGCAAGACGGTGGGCCTTCTTCTCGAGGATCACGGCTACAGTCCGCGGACGTATACGGACCCGCACGAGGCCCTGAGCACCGCGGAGAAGGAGTCGTTCCAGATCGCCCTGGTCGACCTGCGGATGCCAGCTATGGACGGAGTGGATGTCGTCGAGAAACTAAAGAACATCGACGACAGGATGAGTTGCATCGTGATGACCGCCTATCCGGACCTGGATAGCGCCACGGCGACCATGCGCCGGGGTACCTGCGACTACATCTGCAAGCCGTTCAAGCAGGACGAGCTGGTGGCGGCCGTCGATCGCGCATGCCAGCGCATGGGCATCATCTATACTGACGAGACCGAGCTGAATCGCCTCATTGGGCAACGGATTCGCACGGAGCGGCTGAATCAGAACCTGACACTGCGACAGTTGTCCGATCGTACGGAGCTGACGACCTCGCAGCTTTCGCAGGTGGAATTGGGCAAGAACGCAGCGTCGATTTGGGCATTGGCCCGGATCAGCAACTCGCTGGGCTTGCAGGTCTCCGAACTGCTCTCCGGGTTATAGCTCGCGCGGGCTTGTCGCTGACGCGGCGCCGGTCGGGGGATGCCCCCTATCGCGCCAGCCGGCGACGCAGGTAGTCCGCGCGAACGGTGCCGCGCTGTTCGTCGTCCAGCGTATTGCCGTGCATTTTCTGAAGATGGGCCGGCTGGGTGTGCAGAAAGATTTCATTGAGTGTGGCGATATCAAACTCCTTGAATCGACCCACGTGAATCCCCATTCGGATCGGGGACAGCAGGGTTTGCGTTTCCTCACTACTGATCCGCCGGGCGTTGGAAAGGATGCCGTAGGCCCTCCAAATCTTGTCATCCAACTGATACGGCCGATGACGGGCCATTGAGTCTCGGGCCACGTTTTCATACTCGACGATGTTGGGAATGGCGTTGCGCCCGAAGGTCTCGATGATCTCCTCCTCGGAGCGGCCTAACGTAGTCTGGTTGGAAATCTGGTAGAGATCGCCGACGGCGTCGGTTCCCTCCCCGTACAAGCCGCGAACCGCCAGTCGCAAATCCTTGGCTGCCCGGGCAACCCTTTCAATCTCCTTGGTCAACTTCAGCGCCGGCAGATGCAGCATCACGGAAACTCGAATTCCAGTGCCAACGTTGGTGGGGCAAGCGGTCAAATAGCCGAATTGACGGTCGAAGGCGAAGGACAAGCTCTTGCCGAGCGCCTGGTCGATTTCGTGCATTTCCTGCCAGAGAGGTTCGAGTTGGAGGCCGCTGCGAAGGGTCTGGATTCGTAGGTGGTCCTCCTCATTGATCATCAGGGCCGAGGTCTCCGTGGGCGAGACGGTGACGCCGCGACTGCCTTCGGCCGCGGCGTGCTGGCGGCTGATCAGATGTCGCTCGACCAGGACCTGGCGATCGATGGCATCGGCCTTGTCCACGTCGATGAGCAGCATCTGCTTGGACGGCGCGGCGGCCATGATTTCATCGGCTAGGGAACGGTAGATTTCGGTGCGTTCACCGGCGGTAGCCGTGGAAAGGAAGGGATAGTCCGCCAGGTTCCGCGCCAGGCGCACGCGCGAGGAGACGACCACCTCGGACAACGGCCCGGCGCCGCGCAGCCATTCCCCCGTGGTCCGAGTGAGATCATCGAGGGTCATTTGGATTCCAGAGTTTTGATTTGGTCGCGAACGCGGGCGGCGCGCTCGTAGTTTTCCTGCTCAAGGGCGTCCTGCAGCTCGCGGCGGAGCTTGACCAATCCGGTCTGCCTGTGCACGGCCGGCTCGGCCGTGGGCGGAACCTGCCCGACATGATGGGTGGCGCCGTCGTGAGCCCGCTCAAGAAGCGGGGCGAGCAAGCTGCGAAACGCCTCATAGTCATGGGGGCAGCCCAGCAAGCCTTTCATTTGGAACTCGCGAAAGGTCCGCCCGCACTTGGGGCAGGCCAGGTCATCGGCGCCGCCCAGACCGGTGGCGTTCTTGATGAACTGCTGAAGCACGGCGTTGGTGGTTTGATGGTGCTGCTTGACGATGACGCCCTCTTTTTCGGCGCACTCCTCGCACAGGTGCCGCTCCCGTTTGTGCGGAGTGGTATCGGTGATGTGGACGGTCGCCTTGGCCTTGTTGCACCGCTGGCAGAGTGAGTTCATACCGCTCGCCTTCCCGCACGCGCCGCCGAAATCCGTCCATGATTGTATTGGGGCGGGGGAAAATCGTCAATGCGCGGCGCGAAGACAAACGCGGTGGGCGCGCAAGGGTCGCTTCGATGTGGGTAAGCATCTAAACCAATCCCACTTAGGCCGCCATGCCTACTTACCGGGCACCGGCGGGCAGCGTTTTGTGCATGGGAACCAATCCTTTCCCACGCAACGGCAGACGGCTCGTGCGCGGCCAGATCAGCGAAGCCGGCACAAGTGCTCCGTGAGCAGATTGCCGCTTAGGCCATAGTGTTTGCGAAGGCTCCACTGATGGATTATGCTAATACTAACTAACGCCGACCCCTTCTCTTGAAACAAGAGGCAAGGCGTGTGATCAGAGGCAGCCGTGACAACGCAGGCCTATGCGATCTTGGCGGGTGGCGGCACCAAGGCCGCCGCTTTGGCGGGTTGCCTTCGCGCCGCGGAACAATTCGACATCGAGTTCCTTGGATACGGTGGCGTTTCCGGAGGCAGCATCATTGCGCTTCTTGCCGCCGTCGGCTACAAAGGCAATGCCCTTAGAGACCTAGCAACCGGAACCCCATTTACGGACTACCTTCCGGACGGCGGGGATCTTCTGGTTGAGCTCAAGGGTCTTGTCACATCCCTCGGACACGTGTTGGCTGAGAAAAGAGACTGGCTTCGCCTAGCTAGGCTGGCGAGAGTGCTTTTCCGGCATCGCAAACTCCGTAAACACATTCATAGCAAACTGGGACTCTACGACGGGAAAAAACTTGAAGACGTGCTGCTGAAACTCATCTTTGATAGACAGCAGAGCCTTTCGACAATATGGCAACATAAGCGGAGAATCATGTTCAACGACCTCGATGGACTCAGCGGCTGCAAACCACTCAAGGTTGTAGCCTCTGACCTGGTTCGCCGCTGCGCAAGCGTCTTCTCCGCTATACCCGGCGAGGATGCGCCTCTAATATCCGCAGTCAAGGCCTCGTGTGCCTACCCGATCCTTGCTCAGCCTGTACGGGTATTCGGAAGTATTTATGCCGACGGAGGATTTACATGCAATCTGCCCGTTTTCTTGTTTGAGAAGGACCGGGACGCCTACGCCAAGGCCAACAATTGCGGGCGTCCGCATATCGTTGCCTTCCAGTTAATTGATGAAAACATGAGCGAGCCCGAAGACCTCGCGTCGCTCCTTTGGGCGATGATAATGACGGCTCTTGAAGCAGGTGACGAGGTATTGAAGGGCGTGATTCAGGGCCTTGTTTGTGTCCAGGTTCCGATTCCATCGGGTCCGGACGGGTATAGCGCAACCGACTTTGACCTGGACGAGTCCGACAGGTGTAGTCTGTTCGACCTCGGATTCCGTGCGGCGACCGAACAGCTCGCAAAGGCCCGACTGCCCTTTGGTGGGGGGCTACCCGTCTAACGTTCGCGGCGGGGACGGACTGGTCGCTTGCGCTCCCGGTCCGGAATACGATGGCGGGAAGGGATTCCCGCAGCGATCACGACGGCATTAACGATTGCGGCAGGCCTCCATCACGCGAAGGACGTTGCCGCCGAGGACTTTGATGATGTCGGCCTCGCTGTGGCCGCGGCGGAGCAAAGCGGCCGTCAGGTGCGGAAGCTTGGAGCAGTCTTCCAGGCCGGAGGGAAGGGCCGGCACGCCGTCAAAATCCGAGCCGATGCCGACATGGTCCGGACCGATCAGACGCAGGGCATGGTCAAAGTGATCGACGACGCAGTCGATAGACGTGAGATGTTCCGTTAAAGGCGGTTTGTTGGCGTTCTCGTCCGCAAACCAGCGGGCCACCTGCTCAGGATCAAGGTCTGGGTAGTGGGAGTCGATGAAGGCGGGCGCGAAGTTGATCTGCACGACTCCGCCGGCGGCCGCAATAGCCCGCATCATGTCATCCGCGAGATTTCGCCGGTGTGGCGCGACGGCGCGGCAGGAGGAATGGCTTGCGATGATCGGAACCGTGGAGGTTTCGACCACGTCCCAGAAGGCCGCGTCGCTTACGTGCGACACATCCACCATCATGCCCAAGCGGTTCAACTCGGCAATGACCTCTCGACCGAAGGGGGTGAGTCCGCCGTGTCGCGGAGGCAACGGCTCGTGGATGCCGGATGAGTCGGCCCAGTCGGTGTGGAAACCGTGGGTCAAGGTCAGATACGCAGCGCCACATCGGTGGTACTCACGCAGGATGTCGAGAGAATTCTCGATCAGGTAGCCGCCCTCGATTCCGATCAGCACCGCGATCTTGCCGCCAGCCTTGGCCGCGCGGATTTCGTCAGCGGTCCGCGCGAAAGAAATCCAGCGAGCGCATCGATCCGTCGCTTGCTGGATGGCCTCGATCTGGCGGCGCGCCGCAGCCGCACCGTCACCGGGTGGGAGGGGACCCTTGGCCCAGACCGCCAAGAAAACGGCGCCGATACCGCCTTCTCCCAACCGAGGGATGTCGACATGGCCGGTGTCGTGGCGAGCGGCGAAATCCCAGTCGTCGGCGCCCAGGCGCTGCGTGGTGTCGCAATGTGTGTCAATGACGATCACGCGGCGATGGAGCTCGTTTGCCAGAGAAAGCAGGTCATCGGGCTGGGTGGCCATCCGGTGCATTCTAACGGCCGTCGCGAAAGGCGACGAATCCGCGTCGGGAGCGTTCGCAACGAAGGACGCGGGCGGCAGCGCTGATCTCCCACACTCTGCCGATTTCTTCTACCAGACGAGAGAGGGCCGCCTATGCCTTGAGCGCTTGGCGTAAAGGGGAGCCGGTCGCGGTTCGGTTTGGCGGCGGCGGCCTACACCCAGATCAGATGTGCAGCAAGGTAATCCGGGGCATTGACTTCCGTCCCGACGTAGAGGGCCGTAGTGTAGAGGAGTCTTTCTCGCGGGGCCCTCATGGCCTCTTGCGGGCTGGAGAAACCGGGCGCTGAACTAGTTCGCCCGCCCCACTGCCGACTCGCGCATCCTGGAAGCAGAAGCGCCGCGCCCGTTGCAAGCAAAAAATCTCTTCGATCCATGATCGAACCTCCTGAAAAAGACTATGCCTTCGGCATCGTTTAGGCCGACCTGTATCTGCGTCTCGGAGTGTTGTAAAGAGGCGCCTGTTACGCTGGCCAGAGCACCGGCTGCAGGGCCCTCGCCTACCTGCTTGCCGCGGAGGTGAGACGCACGTTGCCATTTCACCGCCATTTGCGTACTTTGCGTGCGAACCGTGGGAGGCCTGTCCTACGGCAACGGCGACGCCGCTTTCAGGCCGGCAAGGCGGGTCAAACGGCCGACGGATGGGATGGGGCCGTAGCTCAGTTGGGAGAGCGTCTGGTTTGCAACCAGAAGGTCGAGGGTTCGAGTCCCTTCGGCTCCAATAGTTAGTCGTCCCTGAAAATCTCTGTTGGCCTCGGTATTTTGTGGATGAAACACATCGGGGTGGCGGGTAGACTTTGCCGGGAAACCCGGGAGAACGGGTGGAAACCTGGCAAACAAGGAACGGAT
>Ga0187892_10006923_pt1 | contig 16502 bp, 16 predicted proteins | sample MA1701073metaG_FD_139345 | JGI IMG/M metagenome (GOLD analysis project Ga0187892, IMG submission 139345) | Bio-ooze microbial communities from a basaltic lava cave in the Kipuka Kanohina Cave System on the Island of Hawaii, USA - MA170107-3 metaG ... | reverse complement strand
GGCGTGCCTGTCGCTCGGCGAGGCGTTCGAGATCCACTCGTCGACGGGCGGGCGGCGCGAGTTCCGCATCGCGTACGACCCCGTCAAGTGGATGAAGACGGGGCGGCCGTGGCGCGTGCCTCTGGAGGAGACGAGCGTGCGGCGGGCGCAGCCGGGGACGCGGATCGTCGTGCGGCGGCTGAAGGTCTACTACCCGCGCCTGCCCGCGCTCGTGCGCCAGGATCTGCAGCGCCGATTCTCCCCCTTCCTGCGCAGCGGCGAGGTCGAGATCCGCGTGAACGGGCGCCCGTGCGAGCTCGAGGAGGCGCGGCTGCTGCCGGCCTCGCGGCGCGACTTCTCGGTGCGCACGCGCGACGGCGGGCGCCTCTGGGGCTGGTGCGGCCTCCTCGCGGAGGGCTCCACGAAGGGGCTCTACGGCTTCCACACGTACCGCCGCAACCGCATGATCACGACGTTCGACAAGATCGCGATCGGCGAGGATCCGACGATCTCGCGCATCACGGGCGAGGTCCACATGGACCACGTGCCGGTCACGCACAACAAGCGCGAGTGGATCCGCGAGTCGCGGCCCTACCGCGAAGCGGCGTCGCTGCTGGAGCACGAGTTCCGCCCGCTCGTCCGCGAAGCCCGCCGCCAGGCGCGGCTCGACACCGTCACGCCGGCGGTCGTCCGCGACGTCAAGTCATGGCAGCGCAGGATCGCGGAGGCGGTGAACTCCGAGGACTTCCAGCGCTTCGCCGCCCGGTTCCGGCTGCTGGCGGCGGCGGTCGGAGCGGGCACGGACGGACGCTCCGGAGGGCGCGGGAAGGGGGCACGACGCGCGGCGGCGGCGCCCCGGCTGCGGACGGCCCTGCAGATCCACGGGCGCTCGATCCCCTTCCGCCACCACTTCGCGCCGCTCGGCGTGCGCGCCGGCAGGCGTCAGTCGACGCTGACGCGGCGGCACGGCCTCGAGATCTACACGAACATGGACTTCCCCGCGTACTCGACGACGAAGGACAAGGTCTTCTACGCGGTGCTCAACAGCGCGGAGACGATCGCGGAATTCCTCGTCCGCGAGGCGCGCGAGGATCCCGCGCGCGGCGAGGAGATCAAGGACTTGATCCTGCGAAAAGCGGCGGAGCTGAAGCTCCAGATGCGCGACTAGTCCTTCCTCTCGCCCAGCGTCAGCTTGACCTTCTGCTGCTTGCCCTTGCGCAGGACCGTCAGCTCGATCTCCTGTCCGGCGGCCGCCCCGGCGACGAACTTGCGGAGGCCCTCCTCGCCCTTGATCGCCTTGCCGTCGACCTTCAGGAGGATGTCGCCCTTCTGGAGCGACTTTTCGGCGGGGCTGCCGGCACGCGTCTCGGCGACGGAAATCCCGACGCCGTCCTCGATGTCGAGCTGCGCGCGCACCTCGTCGCTCAGCTCCTCGGGCATGACGCCGAGCCACCCCGTGCCCGCCTTCTTCGCCGCGGGCGCGGGCTTCGCCTCGTCCTTCTTCGCCTCGGGCTTTTCCTCGTTGAGGCCCGGCGCGATTTTCTTGAAGAGCTCCGACGGGCTCATGCCCTTGAACATCTCGCTGTACTCGTCGCGGATGCGCCAGAGGCCGTCCTTGCCCTTCTCGAGGAACTGCTCCACGTCGGCGCCGAGATCCTTGAGCACGCCGCGGACGCGCTCGACCATCGAGTCCTCGATGGCGGGGCTCTCCTCCTTCGGCTTGGAGCTCTTGTCGTCCTTCTTCTTCTCCGCCTCCTTGTCCATGAACTTCCTGATGCGGTCGCGGAGGTCCCCCTCGCTCTTCGGGGGCTCGGACGACTTCTCGGGCTCCTTCTTCGGGGGATCGGCCTTCGGCGGCTCCGGGGCCGGCTCGGGGTCGTCCGGATGGCGCATGAGCGTGACTTTGATCTCCTTCTCCTTCTTGTCGCGGAGGATCTTGACGGTGATCGTGGCGCCCGCGCCCTTCTTCTGGATGACGCCGGGGAGCTTGCTCGGGTCGGTGACCGCTTCGCCGTCGATGGTGAGGATGATGTCGTCATCCTGGATGCCGGCCTTCTCGGCGGAGGCGCCGGCGACCACGCGTCCGATGCGGACGCCGCCCTTGATGCCGAGGTCGTCCAGCTCCTCCTGCGTGAGCTCGCCGGGCTGGATGCCGAGGAAGCCGCGGCCCTTCGGCTTGGCGGGGTCGGGCTTGGGCGGGACCGGATCCGGCTTCGGGTCGGGCTTGGGAGGCTTGACGCCCTTGGACTTGGCGAGCTCCTCGTCGATGATCTTCTCGATCTCCTTGAGGATGCGCGCCTCCTCCTCCTTGAGCTTCTTCTCGACCGCCTCGAGGATGCGCTTCTTGATCGCCTGCGTGTCGTCCTGCGCCTGCGCGAGGGACGACATCAGCGCGACGGCGGTCGCGACGCCCACAGCCAAGAGTCTCATGTTGCCTCCGAAATGCTCCGCCCAGCTTATACGGTCTTTCGGCCCCGCGAGTTGGATTCCTACACTATTATTGCCGCCCGCGCAAGCCCGGCTGTAACGTCCGATGGTTGGCGGGATGATCAGGCTGGATGCGCGCGATGGCCGGAGCGACTGAGGCCGAACTGCTCGCCGCCGCCCAGGGAGGCTCCGCGGAGGCGCTCCAGGCGCTCGTGGCGCGTCACTCCGAGGCGGTCCTGCGCCTCTGCCTGTCGCTCCTCGACGCGCGCGAGCACATCGAGGCGTGCGGCGACTGCGCCTGGCGGGCGATGCGGCTGGCCGCCTGGGTCATGAACCAAGGGATGGACAAGCCGGAGGAGATCAAGCAGGAGATCAAGCAGCGGCTCGCCGCGCTCCCGGCGGACGACCTCCAGCGGCGGCACGACTCGCTCGCCGACTTCAACGTCGCGTTGAAGGCGCTCGAGTCGGTCAAGGCGGACCTCAAGCGCGCGAAGGAGGCGGACGACGAGGTGCGGCCGTACCTCATCAAGTTCGACAGGGCGCGCGACGCAGGGGACGCGAGGGCGCTCTACGACGAGGTGAGGAGCCTGATCGACCGGCACGGGCGGACACGCTGGCGGCCGAAGCTGGAGGAGATCCGGCGCGAGCTGGAGAAGCGCGTGACGCCCACGGCGACCTGGGTCATGGAGTGGGTTCCGCTGCAGGCTGCAGTCGGCTCGGAGAGGAGCCTCGCGGCCGCGCTCAAGCTCATCGACGACTTCGGCACGAAGTGGAACGAGAGCGACGACGCGCTGCTGCACGCACGGCTGGAGGCACAGCGCGCGGCGGCACGAAGGAGAATCAAGTAAGATGGAGGCGTGGCGCCGATCGCCGAGCCGGTCACCGACGAGAAGGTCGAAGTCCAGCGTCCCTGGCAGGTGATCCTCTTCAACGACGACTGGCACACGTTCGACCAGGTCATCCTGCAGGTGCAGAAGGCGACGGGGTGCAGCCTCGAAGACGCGACGCTCATCACGCTGAAGGCGCACACCGACGGTCAGGCGGTCTGCTTCTCGGGGCCGCTGGAGCGGTGCGAGATCGTCGCAGGCAAGCTCCAGGAGATCAAGCTGAACGTCAGGATCGAGCGCGCGTAGGGACGAACCGCTCCGGCTGCGGATCGAATACGGACGACTGATGACTATTTCTTCTCCGTGAACGTCACCTTGATCGTCTGCTTGTCCTTGCCGCGGTAGATGACGAGCTCGGCGGTGTCGCCGGCCTTGAAGCCGGCCATCACGTCGCCCATGTTCTCCTCGCTCACCTTCTTGCCGCCGATCGACCAGAGCACGTCCCCCTTCTTGAGGCCCGCCTTCTCGGCGGGGCTGCCGGCCTTCACCTCGTCGAGGCGGAAGCCGTGGGGCGCCGCGAGGCCGAGCGCCTTGCGGTCGTCGTCGGAGAGCGGCGTCGGGAAGATGCCGAGGTACGCGGGCTTCTTCTCCGCGGGGGGCTTCGGCGGGTCGGCGGGGGGCTTCGGCGGATCCTTCGGGGGCTCCGCCGGCGCGATCTGGTCGAGCATCTGCTCCAGCTGGTCCGCGAACTCCTCCTTGATCGTGAGCTTGCCGTCCTTCTCGCCGAAGTACATCTCCATCGCCTCCTCGAGGCTCTGGTTCTGCTCGCCGAGCTGGTCCTTGACGAACTTCTTGCCCGCCTTCGAACCGAGGAACTTCTTGAAGCGCCCCGTGACGCCGGCGTCCGCCAGCTTGGGGATGAGCGCGTCGATCTGCTTGTCGATGTCCGCGGCCGGCGGGTCCTTCGGCGGCGGCTGCGTCGTCTTCGCGACGCCCGCCTTCTCGAGCTCCGACTTCACGATCTTCGCGATGTCGGCGCGCAGGCGCTTCTCGGCCTCCGCCATCTCCTTGTCGATGCGCTCGAGGATCTGCCTCGAACGGTCGTCCTGCGCCCCGGAGGGCGCGACCCCGGCCTTCGGCGGGGCGACGATGGTGTCGAGCTTCTCGATGAACTTCGCCGCGACGGTCAGGCCGTCGAACTCGGCGAGGCGCTTGCCGGCGCCGTCGAAGACGATGACGTGGGGGGTGCCGATGAAGGTGAAGCGCGCCTTCGCCTTCTTGCGCGCCTCCTTGTCGGTGACGTCGATCTTGACGCAGATGAACGACGTCGCGCGCCGCACGACCTCGTCGTCCGAGAACGCCTGCTCGTCCTGCTGCTTGCAGAACGGGCAAGCGTCCGCCGCGAAGTAGGCGAGGACCGGCTTGCCGGACTTCTTCGACTCGGCGAGCGCCTCGTCGATCGTCAGCTTGGACCACTCGATCTTGCCCCCCGCCAGCGCGATGGCCAGCGTGGAGAGCGCGAGCGCGATTCTCATGATTCCTCCCGCCGCAAACCGCTCAACTCAACCGTTCAACCGGTCTACCGTTGGACCGTTCCGGAACCCCGGAGGTTCGACGAGTTTACCCCGGACGCCCCACCGCGTCCACCCCCTCTTTATCGGCCGGATGGCCCCAGTTCTCGCGCGCGACAAGGTCGGCGACCCGCCGGCGCGCCTCATCGCGAATCTCGCGGACCCGCTCGACCGGCTGGCCCCGGGGGTCGGGGAGCGGCCAGTCCTCGACCCGGACGCCCGGCACGACCGGGCAGTCCTCGCCGCAGCCCATCGTGACGAGCAGATGCGCCTGTCGGGCGAGCTCCGTCGTCAGGCGTCGCGGCTGCGCGGCGGAGAGATCGATGCCGAGTTCGCGCATGGCGTCGACGACTTCCGGGTGGACGCGCGGGCCAGGCTGGGTTCCCGCCGAGACGGCCGCCGCCTTCGCAGGGTCGGCGAGCGCGTTGAAGAACGCAGCGGCCATCTGCGAGCGGCCCGCGTTGTGAACGCAGGCGAAAAGGACGGCGTGCGGCGGAGGCCTCATAAGCCGGGTTCTGTCCCCTTTCGGGCGACGATCATCAATCTAGGGCGGCCCTCGCGGGCCGTCTCGAACGACCTACCCTTCCCGCCCCGCCCCTTTCGGAGCGATCGGCCGGGCCGACCTTCACCGCGACGTACTGCCCGCGGGGACGGGATCTATTTGGTCTTTCTCCGGATGGGGTTTACCCTGCCGCGGACCTCTCGGCCCGCGCGGTGCGCTCTTACCGCACCTTTTCACCCTTGCCCGCACCCCTTGCGGGGCCGCTGGCGGTATGTTCTCTGTGGCACTTTCCCTCGCCGCGCGTGGCAAGCCGACGCACGGCGGGTTCCCGTTAGGAACCATCCTGCCCTGCGGAGCCCGGACTTTCCTCCCGCCTTTCGGCAGGCGATCGCCTCGGCCTCCGCCGCACACCGTCCGGGATGTCAATGAACGAACCGCTTGCGGAACTCCTCCAGCACGTCCGCGTCGACGTGCGGCGAACCGCGGACCGTAGTATACAGCCGGCCGGCGTCGCGCGCCGTCAGTTCCGCCACCGTCCGCGCCGCCTTGATGAAGACGAACGACTTGTCGCGGATCACGCCCTCCACGAGCCCTCTCATCGCCTTCGCTGCGCTCTCGAGCAGCTTGCTCTCCACCTTCGCGTAGACCCGCGCCTCCGTCTGGAGCACGCCCTCCACCTCCGCGGTGCGCACGACGATGACGCTGCGGCCGACCGCCGAGCCGAGGATGCCGAGGCTGTACGCGCCGTGCGTGTACCACACCCACCGTCCCTCGTCGCGGCGCAGCAGCTCCGCGCGCAGCGTCAGCCCCGCGTGGTCGTTGAAGAGGTAGCCGCCCTTCCCGTCGCGCGAGATCTCGTACTTCGACTCGCCGAGCTCGCGGAGGACGCCCGCCGTGAACGGAAGCTCGTCCATGAGGAAGACGTACACCTCGGGGCGGCTGCGCACCGGCGTGCGCTCCAGCTCGACCATGCACGTCGGAGCATCCATCACCTTGCGGGCGCGTTCCTGCTGGTTCTCAGAGAGCAGCGCGTACGGCACGGCCCAGGGGTCGCCCTCCCCGGGCGTCGCCACCGCCGCACATCCTGAACCGGCGGCGAGCGCGAAGGTTGGCACCAGGCTAGCCCAGAGCCGCCGCAATCCGGTCCTCCGCGATCTTCATCGCTTCCCGCAGGTTCTGCCCCGCGCCGCCGCCCTGGACGAAGTGCGGCGGCCCGCCTCCCTTCCCGCCGATCGCCGCGAACGCGTCCTTGCCGATCGGGCGCAGGTCGATCTCGACGTCCTTGCTGCGCGCCAGCACGACGCTCGACGTCGCGCCCGTGCCGCCCAGCACCGCCACGAGGCCCGCGCCGGACACCACCTGGTTCGCGACCATCTGGAGGTACTTGATGTCGCGCTTCTCGAACACCTCGACGACGAAGCGCGCCTTGCCGCGCGGCGCCGCCGCGGCCGCCAGCTCCCTCCCGCGGACCTCGGCGAGCTGCTTCTCCGCCGCCTGGAGAGCTTTGTGGTTCTCGGCCGACTCCGCCTTCATGCGCTCGATCGCGACGACGACGTCCGCGCGGCCGGACGAGAGCCGCGCGCCGGCCGTCTCGAGGAGCGACACGTCCTTCCGCGCCCACTCGAGCGCGCGCCATCCACAGACGAAGTGCACGCGGCAGCCGGCCTTCGTGTACTCCGCGCCGACGACGAGCACCATGCCGGTCTCGCCGCTCGTCTTCGCGTGCGTGCCGCAGCATGCGGAGCAGTCGAAGTCCTGTACGTGGACGATGCGGATCCTCCCCTCCGCCTGGGGCTCGCCCCCCGCAGCCTTCTCAGCGGCCTTCGTTGCTGCCGCGACGGCGAAGGGGGGGGGCTTGCGGACCGGCAGTTTCGCGGCCTCGTCGCGCGTGAAGAAGCCGATCGCGATCGGGCGGTTCTCCCAGACGACGCGGTTGGCGAGCTTCTGCGCGTCGTCGATGTGTCGGTCGGTGACGCCGGTCTTGTCGAGGTCGATCGCGCAGACGTCGCGGCCGAGGTGGAAGGATGCGGTCTCGGCGCCGCAGACGCGGATGAACGCCTCCGAGAGGATGTGCTGGCCGTCGTGCTGCTGCATGTGGTCGAGCCGGCGGTCCCAGTCGATCGCGCCTTTCACGTCAGCCCCAGCAGCGAGCTTGTCCCGAGCGGAGTCGAGGGACGCGCCCTCGAGGACGTGTACGATCTCCTCGCCGTCCTCGACGACGTCCGCGACCCGGATGTCGTTGAGCGTCCCTGTGTCGTTCGGCTGGCCGCCGCTGGTCGGGAAGAAGAGCGTGCGGTCGAGCACGACCCCCCGGGCGGTCCGGCGGGCGACCTTCGCCGTGAACTCCCGGGCGTAAGCGTCTTCCCAGAAGAGTCGTCGGGTCATAGGCGCGGGATTATACCCGCTCCTGCGCCGTCCTGCAGTCGCGCGATGAGGGGAAGGGCTTCGCAGGGCAGGGCCTTGCTTCCCGGGCGTCATGTGGTACATTAATCATGGAGAAGAGAGAGGGGCGCATGTCGGAGTACCCTGCCTGCCGTTCGCAGTCATCGCCTCCGTTTGCGTCCGGTGTTCTTTCGCTGCTGTAGAGCGCCGGCTGTCGTATTGACGCAAGGTGGTGCAAGATGACGCATTTCCCGTTCTATCCACAGGACGTGGCGAACCGCTTCGAGCAGTACGCCGCGGAGTACGCGTTCGAGCAGACGGAGCCGACGCCGTGGACGCCGCTGCGGCGCGCGCTGCGCGACTGCAAGGCGGCGCTCGTCACGACGGCGGGCATCCGCCTGAAGACGCAGCACGAGTACAAGGTGGACCGCGCGCGCGGCTCCGCGGAATGGCGTGAGATCTCGGTCTTCGCCAGCGGTGACGGCTTCGCGTTCGACTTCACGAACTACGACCCGGCGGAGGCGGAGCGGGACATCAACGTGATCGCGCCGGTCGACCGGCTGAAGGAGCTGGTGGACGCCGGCACGCTCGCGGGGATCAACGAGACGTTCTTCTCGTTCTTCGGGCTCTGCCACGACCTCGAGGCGCTCAAGGCGTCGGCGGGCGCGGTGGCCGCGAAGCTCCGGGAGGCGGTCGACGTCTGCTTCGTCGTCCCGGCGAACCTCGTGTGCAACCAGACTGCGAGCATTGTTTCGCGCGAACTGGAGCGGGCGGGGATCTCGACGGTGACGCTGGTGACGATCAAGGAGGTCGCGGCGCAGGTGAAGGTGCCGCGGCCGCTGTTCATCAACTTCCCGTTCGGGCGCACGCTCGGGCGGGCGAACGCGCTGGAGCTGCAGCGTTCGATCGTGGGGGACATGGTGCGCGTGCTGAAGACGCACGACCGGCCGGCGCGGATGGTCGACCTGCCGCACAAGTGGGACGGGATGGTCGGGGAATAGCCGCCGGCGCCCGGACGTTGTCCCTTTGCCCGACAGTTGCTATAACGTCGGCGCATCCAACTCCGGAGGATCCCATGTCGCACCTTCCCGCCACGACAGACGCGACGTTCGCGAAGGACGTCGGCACCGGCGGCGCCGTCGTCGATTTCTGGGGCGAGGGCTGAGGGGCGTGCGTGCGTCTTGCTCCCGTGGTGGAGCAGGTGGCCGGCGAGAACAAGGCCGTGAAGTTCCTCGGCATGGACGTGCATAACAACTACGAGACCGCCAGCCAGTTCGGCATCATGTCGATCCCGCAGCTGATCTTCTTCAAGGACGGCAAGGAGGTCGCGCGGCTGGTCGGGGCGGTGCCGAAGGCGAAGATCGACGAGGCGCTGAAGAAGGTCAAGTAGGACCCGATCCCGGATCCCGGATTCCAGGTTCGGCCCTCCTACGGCATCAGATCCGCGACCGAGTACAGCTTCGCGTCCCGCGCCTCCGCCCGCGCCCGAACGGCTTCCGCAAGCCGGCGCAGGTCCGCGTCCGTCGCGTCGTCCGCCAGCACCGGATCGAACGCCCGGAGCGCATCGTCGAAGCGCCCGAGCAGCCGCGAGAGCTCGCCGACGAGATAGAGCGTCGCCCGCCGGTTCTCGCGGGGCATGTCGACGTCCGCGAGCGCCCGGCTGAAGTGCGCCAGGGCGCGCGACCGGTAGCCGGCCTCCAGCGCCGCGTCCGCCACGCCCTCCAGGCGGAGGCACCAGCTGGCGTGCAGCAGGAGGTCGCCCAGCGCCCGCGACCCGTCGCCGAGGATGGAGCGGGTCCGCTCCGCGAGCTCGAACCGGCGGTGCGCCGGCGGCGCGTCCGCGATCTCCGGCCGCTCGGACTCCAGGAACGCGTGCTTCTGCGCGGGCGTCAGCCGCGTCTCCCTCATCCGCCCCACGTAGTCCGCGTACCCGCACCGGCACGCCGCGACCGCCAGGAGCGCCGCGTGCATCCCCGCCGTGTGCGGCATGAGATCGCTGTCGCGCCCCACGACGTTCGTGCTGCCGATCTCGCTCGCCTCCATGGTCGTGCCGCACGCGGGACAGGCGAAGGAGACGGGAAACCAGGTCGTCATGACTGATGACTGTAACGCGGCCGGCGGGTATCTTCTCCATTCCGCGAAGGAGAACCCATGCTTCCGATCAAGAAAGTCGTCCTCTACAAGCACGGCGTCGGCTACTTCGAGCGCCAGGGGCGCGTCGACGGCGACGCGTCGATCGACCTGCACTTCCGCGCGGCCGAGATGAACGACGTCCTCAAGTCGCTCACGACCCTCGACCTCGGCGGCGGCCACGTGTCGTCCATCTCCTACGAGTCGACCAAGCCGGTCGAGAAGCAGCTCGAGGACATCGCCATCCGGCTGCCCGACGAGAACGCGATCACCGGCCTGCTGACGCAGCTCAAGGGCGCGCGCGTCTCGGCGGAGATCCCCGGGAAGCGCATCGAAGGCACGGTCACCGGCATCGAGACCGTCACCCGCAGGGAGGGGGACGCGGTGTTGACGTCGCAGCGCCTCGCGCTCCTCGTCGACGGCGCGCTGCAGTCGTACGACCTCCTCGAGATCAAGTCCCTCGCCTTCCTCGACGAGAACGTCCGCAAGGACCTCCAGCACCTCCTCGACATCCTCATCGGCGCCAAGAAGAAGGACCTCAAGAAGCTCACGATCTTCGGCCGCGGAAAGGGCAAGCGCGACTTCCTCGCCACCTACACCATCGAGACGCCGGTCTGGAAGACCTCCTACCGCATGCTCCTCGGAGAAAAGAAGCCGCTCATCCAGGGATGGGCGCTCGTCGACAACACGCAGGACGAGGACTGGGAGAACGTCGCGCTCACGCTCGTCGCGGGACTGCCGATCTCCTTCGTCCACGACCTCTACTCGCCGCGCTACAAGCGGCGGCCGATCGTCCAGGTTCAGGAGGAGGAGGCGTACGCGCCTCCGCAGCTCGAGGAGGCGGTCGCCGGCGCGGACATGGACGACTACGAGGACGCGAAGACGGCCGAGAAGGAGCGCGCCGCGCCGATGGGACGCGCGCGCTCGGCAGGGGCGGCCGATACGGCGCTGGGTTTTGCCTCCCGCGACGAGGCGCGCCGGCAGTCCGTGAAGGTGCAGACGCGGACGGTCGAGGTCGGCGATCTCTTCCAGTACCAGATCAAGAATCCGGTGACCGTGAAGCGCAACCAGTCCGCGCTCGTCCCGATCCTCCAGGGGGACTTCGACGGCAAGCGCGTCGCCGTCTACAACCCCGAGGTGCGCGAGAAGAACCCCATGTCGGCCGTCCTCTTCAAGAACACGACCGGCATGACGCTCGAGGGCGGCCCGGTCACCGTCCTCGAGAACGAGTCGTACGTCGGCGAGTCGATGCTCGATACGATGAAGCCGGACGAGGAGCGCCTCGTCCCGTACTCCGTCGAGCTCGGCTGCCTCATCACGCTCGACCACAAGAGCGATTTGCGCGACGTGCGCCGCGCGGTCATCGTGCACGGGTCGCTGACGCTCACCCGCTACCGCGTGAACCGGAAGATCTACGTCATCCACAACAAGACCGACTCGAAGATCGACCTCTTCCTCGAGCACCGCTTCACGCACGGCTGGGACCTCGTCGAGACCGACAAGCCGTTCGAGACGACGGAGAACTTCTACCGCTTCCGCTTCGACGTGCCGGCGAAGAAGACGGTCAAGTTCATCGTCAGCGAGCGCGGCGACGAGGCGCAGTCGTTCGCCATCCAGAGCGTCAACCGCGACCAGGTGCGCGTGTGGCTCGAGAGCAAGTTCATCGACCGCCGCTCGATGGAGGTCATCCACGGCTTCATCGAGCTGAACGAGAAGATCGCGGCGCTGGCGCGCCAGGTCGCGGACCGCGAGCGGGAGATCAACGAGATCTTCAACGACCAGCAGCGGCTGCGCAGCAACCTGAGCTCGATCGGCTCGACGGAGAGCGAGCGCGCCCTGCGCGAGCGCTACATCGCGCAGATGGGCCGCCAGGAGGACAAGCTCGGCAAGCTGCGCCTCGAGGCGGCCGACAGGAAGGAGGAGAAGGAGAAGCTGGAGAAGGACCTCCGCGCGCGGGTGGGGGCGCTCAAGTTCGAGGCGACCCTGTAGATGCCAACCGCCAAGAACGCCAAGAGCGCCAGGAAAGAGCCCGACGCGGAGCTCGACGAGTGGGCCCGCAAGGCAATCGGCGCGGCGATGGAAGCGCATCGTCACCTCGGGCCGGGGTTCCTCGAGTCCGTGTACGAGGAGGCGCTGGCGATCGAAATCCGCCTCCGGGGGATTCCCTTCGAGCGCCAGAAGGACCTTCCTCTCTTCTACAAGGGGCAGCAGGTGCACCTCGGCCGCGTCGACTTCCTGGTTGCCGGCCGACTTCTCGTCGAGATCAAGGCGATCGAGGAAATCGCGCCGATCCATCGCGCGATCGTGATCTCCTACATGCGGTCGACTCGTCAGATCCTGACGATCCTCATCAACTTCAACGTCACGGTCCTCAAAGACGGCATCGAGAGGATCGTGCTGACATGAGTGGGCGCTCTTGGCGTTCTTGGCGGTTCCAGTGAACATACTGCCCATACGGAAAGTCGTCCTCTACAAGCACGGCGTCGGCTACTTCGAGAGGCAGGCCGAAGTCACCGGAGACGCGTCGATCGACCTGCACTTCCGCGCGGCCGAGATGAACGACGTCCTCAAGTCGCTCACCACGCTCGACCTCGGCGGCGGCCACGTCTCGTCCATCTCCTACGAATCCACCAGGCCGGTCGAGAAGCAGCTCGAGGACATCTCGATCCGCCTTCCGGACCACAACGCGATGACCGGCCTGCTGACGCAGCTCAAGGGTGCGCGCGTCGCGCTCGAGGTCGGCCCGCGGAAGATCGAAGGGACCGTGACCGGCATCGAAACGGTGACGCGGCAGGAAGGCAGGATCGCGATCACCTCGCCGCGCCTGGTCCTCCTCGTCGATGGCGCGCTGCAGTCGTACGACCTCCTCGAGATCAAGTCGCTCGCCTTCCTCGACGAGAGCGTCCGCAAGGACCTCCAGCACCTCCTCGACATCCTCATCGGCGCCAAGAAGAAGGACCTCAAGAAGCTCACCATCTTCGGCCGCGGCAAGGGCAAGCGCGACTTCCTCGCGACGTACACCATCGAGACGCCGGTCTGGAAGACCTCCTACCGCATGCTCCTCGGAGACAAAAAGCCGCTCATCCAGGGATGGGCGCTCGTCGACAACACCCAGGACGAGGACTGGGACGATGTCTCCCTCACGCTCGTCGCGGGGCTGCCGGTCTCCTTCATCCACGACCTCTACTCGCCGCGCTACAAGCAGCGGCCGATCGTCCAGGTGCAGGAGGAGGAGGCCTACGCTCCGCCCGTCGTCGAGACGGCGACGGAGTCGATGCTGTCGGACGACGAGATGCCCGCCGCGGAAATGGCCGCCGCGGGACCCGCGCCCGCCTCTCCTCCGCGCTCGATGGCGAAGAAGGCGGACATGGCGGACCGGCGCGCCGCCCGCGAGAAGTCGGTCAAGGTGCAGACCCGCACGGTCGAGGTCGGCGATCTCTTCCAGTACCAGATCAGGAACCCGGTCACGGTGAAGCGCAACCAGTCGGCGCTCGTCCCGATCCTGCAGGGGGACTTCGACGGCAAGCGCGTCGCCGTCTACAACCCGGAGGTGCGCGAGAAGAACCCGATGTCGGCCGTCCTCTTCAAGAACACGACCGGCATGACGCTCGAAGGCGGACCCGTGACCGTGCTCGAGAACGAGTCGTACGTCGGCGAGTCGATGCTCGACACGCTCAAGCCGGGCGACGAGCGGCTCGTCCCCTACTCCGTCGAGCTCGGCTGCAGCGTGACGCTCGACCACAAGAGCCAGCGCGGCGAGGTGCGCAAGGCGGTGATCGCGCACGGGACGCTGACGCTCAAGCGCTGGCAGTTCGAGCGGCGCATCTACGTCGTGCGGAACAAGACCGACCGCAAGCTCGACCTCTTCGTCGAGCACCGCTTCCATCACGGCTGGGACCTCGTCGAGACGGACAAGCCGGTCGAGACGACGGAGAACTTCCACCGCTTCCGCTTCGACGTCGCGCCCGGCAAGACGGTCAAGTTCGTCGTGAGCGAGCGGGGGGACGAGGAGGAGGAGTTCGAGCTGTCCGACGTGGACCGCGCGCAGGTGCGCGTCTGGCTCGAGAGCCGGTACATCGATCGCAAGACGATGGAGGTCCTGCACGGGTTCCTGGCGCTGTCGGAGAAGATCGCGTCGCTGGAGAAGAAGATCGAGCAGAAGGAGGGGCAGGTGCAGGAGATCTTCTCCGACCAGGAGCGCGTGCGCGGCAACCTGAGTTCGCTGGGATCGGGCACGTCGGAGCGGGCGCTGCGCGAGCGCTACATCGCGCAGATGTCGAGGCAGGAGGAGAAGCTCGGCGCGCTGCGGGCGGAGGTGGCGGAGCTGCAGGAGGAGAAGGGGGAGGCGGAGGAGGAGCTGGAGTCGAAGGTGGAGGCGCTGCGCTTCGAGGCGGCGCTCTGAGCGGGTCCCGGCCGCCCGCCCGAGATTCGTGATTCGCGATTCGTGATTCGAGTATCATGTCCCCGTGGTCCGCGAAACCTCCATGGGCGGCAGCCGGCGCATCATCGAGCCGACCGTCTGGACCGTCATCCTCAAGGCGCGGGACGAGAAGGAGATGGGCGCGCTCATCGCCCGCTACTGGAAGCCCTGCTACTTCTTCGTCCGCCGCCGCGGGCACGACGTCGAGGACGCCAAGGACCTCACGCAGGCCTTCTTCGCCGACATCCTCGAGCGGGACGCGCTCGCGGCCGTCACGAGGTCGAAGGGGCGCTTCCGCAACTTCCTCCTGGCCTGCCTCGACCACTTCCTCGCCAACGAGTACGACCGGCGCCGGGCGAAGAAGCGCTCCGGCAACGTGGTGTCGCTCGACTTCCCCGGCGCCGAGCGGCAGCTCGCCGAGACGAAGCAGGAGACGCCGGAGCGGGCGTACCGGCGCCAGTGGGCGGTCGGCGTGATCGAGCGCGCGCTCGCGTCGCTCAAGAAGGAGATGGGTGCGCGCTTCGAGGCCCTTCGCGCCTTCATCATCGCGGCCAACCCCGGCACGATCCGCGAGGTCGCGGAGAAGATGGGCCTTTCCGAGTCGAACGTCAAGGTGATCATCCACCGGGCACGCCGCCGCTACCGCGAGATCCTGCGGCAGGAGGTCGCGCGCACCGTCGAGGACGCGAGCGAGATCGACGAGGAGCTCAACGAGGTCTTCGCCGCCCTCAGCTAGCCAGCTCCTCGGCGATCCGCAGGCAGCTCCGCGCGAAATCCTGGAAGCCCTCGCGGCCGTCGAACGGGGCCCCCCACTCGACGAAGAGCGTGTCGCGTTGGAGCCGCAGCCGCGCCGCGCCGCGGCGGGCGGGGACGCGCGACCGCTGCTCCGGCGGGAGCCCGCGCACCAGCAGCCGGACCGTCCCGCGCGGCGTGCGCATCTCGAGCCGCCACAGCCGCGCGCCCCCGATGTGGGAGCGCAGGTCGACGGCCGCGAACTCGCCGACCTCCGCCCGCGGCCACTGCCGCCGCACCCGCATCACCAGCCCGCGCCACATCACCACGAGCCGCTCCTTCCCCAGGTCGAGCTCGGCCGACCGCCGTCCCAGGGAGACGCACGCCGCGAGCATCGGCAGCGCCACGATCCAGAACATCGCCGGCACGATCAGCGCCGTGCGGTCCGGGTGCCTCAGCATGAGCGCCCCGATGCCGCCCGAAAAGGCCAGAACGAAAAGCATCGCCACGATGCCGCCCCCGTACCCCTTCCAGATCCCCGGGGCCGGCATCCTCACCTTCATGCCGTCCGCCGTCCGTTCGACGAGCACCATCGACCCGCTCATCCTACCCTGCTATGATCCCCCGTAACGTTCCCCATCGGCGGCTTCTCATGGAAACGATGAAGAAGTGCCAGACCTGCGGCGGCATGTACGAGGGGGAGCTCTGCCCCCGCTGCGTCGCCCAGTTCGCGCAGCGCCCCACCGACGCGACCTCGCCGACCGGCCCGGAGGAGATGCCGCTCAAGGTGGGCGAGACGTTCCGCGGCCTGGAGGTCGTCGGGCTCCTCGGCCGCGGCGGCATGGGCGTCGTCTACAAGGCGCGCCAGCCCGCGCTCGACCGCATGGTCGCCCTCAAGATCCTCACGAAGAAGATGGCGCTCGACCCGGACTTCCAGGGGCGCTTCATCCGCGAGGCCAAGGCCCTCGCGTCCCTCTCGCACCCCAACATCGTCGGCGTCTACGATTTCGGCGCGGAGAACGGCCTCTTCTTCTTCGCGATGGAGTTCGTGGACGGCGTCAGCCTCCGCCAGGTCGTCCGCGACCGGAAGCTCACCTCCGACCAGGCGCTCAAGCTCGTCCCGCAGCTCTGCGACGCGCTCGAGTACGCGCACGGCGAGGGCGTCGTGCACCGGGACATCAAACCGGAGAACATCCTGCTCGACAGGAAGGGGCGCGTGAAGATCGCCGACTTCGGGCTCGCGAAGATCACCGGCCAGGACATCGCCGTCCAGCTCACGCAGACCAACATGGTCATGGGCACGCCCCACTACATGGCCCCCGAGCAGATCGAGAACCCCAAGAGCGTGGACCACCGCGCCGACATCTACTCGATGGGCGTCGTCTTCTACGAGATGCTGACGGGCGAGCTGCCGATCGGCCGTTTCGAGCCGCCCAGCCGCAAGGTGACGATCGACGTGCGCGTCGACGACGTCGTGCTCAAGGCCCTCGAGCACGAGCCGGACCGCCGCTACCAGCGCGCAAGCCATCTCG
>Ga0187892_10006922_pt1 | contig 16502 bp, 11 predicted proteins | sample MA1701073metaG_FD_139345 | JGI IMG/M metagenome (GOLD analysis project Ga0187892, IMG submission 139345) | Bio-ooze microbial communities from a basaltic lava cave in the Kipuka Kanohina Cave System on the Island of Hawaii, USA - MA170107-3 metaG ... | reverse complement strand
TGCGGAGTTTGTGTCGACGCCCACAGCGTCAGATATCCAAGCGTAGTATCGAGCGCAGCCACATACGCACGGGGTTCCATTGGGGTACCAGTATGGCGATGGATACGCACAGTGCCTTTGAGGGTATGAGCGGCCCGTGCAAACGCGGCCTGAAGATCACCGCCATGAAAGTTGACGTGGAGGATACGATTGGTTTTCCATTCAGGATAGACCAGTGGCACGTTTGGTTCGAGCGCTTTTTCTGCATCAACAACCGGCGACAGGTCATCATACTCAACCTGGATCAGGTCAAGGGCTTCAGCTGCCGTGTAGCGATCATCCGCAACTATGGCAGCAACTGCCTCACCGACGTAGCGCACACGATCAATCGCCAAGCAATGGACATCAATTCCATTCCCACCGAGACTGCGCGGATCGAGCGTTTGCGGAATAGGAATCGTATGTTGGAGAAGGTCCTTGCCGGTAACGACGAGGCGCACGCCAGGCAGTCGGCGAGCCGCTTCAACGTCAATCGCAGTGATGCGCGCATGCGCGGTGGGACTGCGCATGACCGCCAGCCATCCCATATCAGGCAAGGAAACATCCGCAGCATACTGCCCTTTTCCTGCGACGAGTAACGGATCATGTTTGCCGGGAATAGCTTTGCCTACGTAGGCCATGATTCCTCTTCCGGTCGGTATTCGGCGGGCACGATAAGCCCAAAAGCGAGAAGGGTCAAGGCACGGAGGGGGGTGAGGTGTTGGGGGTTGGGTGCTAGGGATTGGGGTTCAGACAGAAGGAATTGCCGATTGACGGAAGGACGATTCCTTCGTATCAACTTGCTTTCAAGAAAGGACTGCTATGCCAACTCCGCGACGTTCTCATGCGAATCTTTCTCGCCCCGATAAACCGCTTACCGACTATTCGATCTGGACGCTCGCCTATTGCCAAGCCGACATGCCGTACGACTTTTTCGGTGGCTCAGGACTGATGAGTAACCAAGGTACAATTCAGATTCCTATGCTCTACACCGTGCTCGTTGGTGGAGAAGTTGGCGGGAAGAAACACGTCGCGCTCGTCGATGTTGGTTTTGGCAATCAAGAGTGGATGTCACGGTATAAGTTCTTTGCCTGGGAAGACCCTAAGACAGTGCTAGCGAAAGTCGGGTTCAAGCCAGAAGACGTAGATGCAATTCTCGTCACGCATCTACATTTCGATCACATCGGCAACTTCGGCGCGTTCCCCAATGCGCATCTTTACATTCAACTCGACGAATATATGGGCTGGCTGCGCACACTAGCATTACCAGCTGACTTTGGTGGTGGCGAACGGGCGTGGCTGCTCTCCTCCCTCGATCCGCAAGATATTCACAATGTCGCTTCCGCAATTAGTCAAAGTCGTGTGACCTTAATTGAAGGCGATGTTGAGGTGCTCCCTGGCATCATCGCGCACCTCGCCAAAGATTCGCATACCTTCGGAACGCAGTGGTTCGAGGTGCAAACGCGTAACGGCACTTTCGCTATCGCCGGGGATACGGTGTACTGGTATTCCAACGTCGAGAAGATGTGGCCGCCAGGATACAACCAAGGAAATCCATTTAACCAGTTGTTCACCTACGATCGGATTCGGCAGACGTTGGGAAAAGAACTCGAACGGTTGATTCCCGGTCACGATCCACAAGTCTGGCGTCGTCACCGGACATGGACTGTGGGACCAAATGAAGTCGCGGAAATCACATTAGCAAAGGGACAAAGGTCAAAAAGACGAGGCTGATAGCGCTTGTCCAATCCTACAAACAGGCTCCACCCTGAATCAAGGCGGATATATTTCGAGATTGGGAAACAGTCCTTCAACAAATAGTGGAGAAGAAAAAGGATATGACTGAGAAATATCGTTACGGCAAAACTGAGGCTGAAGTGACTGATGCTGGAGGTGTCCATGGGTTTCTCTTACGCAGTGCTGTAGATGCTTCCTTTTTCTTCAGGGTGTATCACGATGATGGCGAGTTTACCGACTATGAAATTCATCATGACGATTTGGAAGTGACCATCGCACCCGGTGCTTTGGCGGCATTCTACAAATTGGGCGATCACTTGGTCCTCGATCATAGCCCGGAAGTGTTAGGATTGGAAAAAGTAGAAGGATAAGAGAGAAGAAGTCCCTCTTCATAGAAGCTTCCTCAAGTTGACTTTCGCCATGTCCATTCTAAGCTATTCACTATGGCAGTGCTGATCGGACAATCGATAGACGGACGAGAAGTTGAACAGGAAACGAGTCCGTGGTCTCCAGAACGTTTTGCCTCAATGTGTGATGCTTTGGCGTGGGCGGCCTCTGGACATTCTTGCCCAAGCTTGCCGTCATTTACTTCACGAGTGAATGCAAAAGACGGGGGGATTGATGCAGAGTGGTCGGTTGAGATTCCGAGTACTGGGAATGCGATACCAACGCCAATGATCGGGCCAGGTTGGAACGTATTTCAGTACAAAAAGCGCGATCTTATTGCCCAGGACCGCCGACGGGTAATCTCCAATTTAAAGGCGTCTCTCAAGAACGCAGTGCAAGACATAGTGACGAGGAGCAAAGGGTGCCCGGATCACTACATTCTCTTTGTCAATGTTGATTTGAAACATGACGACAAGCAGGGATTCAGAGATGCGATTCTAAAAGGCTTGCCAGATCAAAACCTGCATGTGGAAATTATTGGCGCTGGAGAGCTTGCTGCATTGCTGAATAACCATCCCCATCTGCGGGCTGCATATTTTACGGAGCGTTTATTTAAGACTTGGGAAACCGCTTATCAGGATCATCAGAAGCACAAACGATTCACCCCGAATGTTGAGCTCACTGGAAGGGAAGAAGATCTCCGACGGTTAAAGGCTTTGGTCGATGATCCACACGTTCAGGCTCTCGTTCTGAGCGGCCCACACGATGTCGGGAAAAGCCGTCTTACCCTTGAGGCGACTCGGCACCGCCCTCACGATACGGTGTTCGCCCTCGACCCACGATCAACGGACCTTGGAGATTATCGGAGCCTCTATACTAATCATGGGGAGGTTATCTGCATCATCGAAGATCCAGAACCTGATTCGGTTGAGGATCTGTTAAACGAGGCTTTGGTTGCACCCCACTTCAAGATCATTATCACTCTTCCGACTACCGCCAATGCACCTGCTCCGTCTTACGGGCGTGATGAGCGGATACAGTCCCTGTTTCTCAGTCCTCTAACGTCAGAGGACGCGCGAAGGCTGCTGAGAGCGGTTGAACAGCCTTTAGATTATGAGGTTGAGGATTGGATTCTCAGACACGCTGGAGGAATTCCCGGTATCCTGTTGGCCGCGGCAAGTGTTGGAAATGACCTACGGACTGAGTTCACCAACTTTGCCGAAGCGGTTGGACGCGAGTTTGAGAAGCGAATCGAAAAAGAACTTGGTCCGGATGCGCTCACATGTGTGCGGTTGTTGTCGGTGCTGACTCACGTCGGAGTTGCAGGGAGAGTCGAGAATGAACTGAGATATATCTGTGAACTCTTTGGAGAGGGATGGACGCCAAACCCCGTACTTCTTTCCCTTCCTCAACTTGAGCGAGCAGGGTTAGTCAAACGTGGAGGCTTATTCGCCGAAGTTACGCTGCCATTACTTGCCAATCGCCTTGTTACACAACTACTTCGCGGACGGCGACTGGAGATGCTCGCACTCTTCGGCAAACTCGAAGCGCCAGGGCAGGTACGCTTTCTTAGGCGATTGAGTGAGATGCAGAGTGAAGAAGTAAATCAGTTCTGGGATGCGATGTTTGCCGCAGACGGTCCATTCAGTGATTGGCAAACCGCCCTGACAAATCTCCATTTGCTACAAATTATTGCTGGGGCTGTACCGGAACATGTCCTGCATCTTCTGGAACAGGGATTACTCAACTCGACGCGAGAGGAACGGTTAGCGATTGCTGGAGGCCAGCGTCGCGAACTGATGTGGACGCTTGAGGAATTGCTCTTTCGGTTGAAGACGAGTCGAAGTGCTGCTCGTCTAGTCTGGCTGCTTACTGAAGCTGAGAATGAAACCTGCGGCAATAATGCTACGGGAGTGCTCACTTCCTGTTTTCACCCATTGCATCCGCAAATGCCGTTAACACTACGACAGAGGAAGATTCTCCTAAGTGAATTTCTTTCAGAAGGAATTTCAAGAGAAGGGAAACCTGTCGCGACCAAAATAGTGAAACGATCTTTTGAGCAAAACGGATGGGTACTCCTTCGCTCCAGCAGTGGTCCTGAGCCCTTTGAGGGGAGGCCTTCTTTTACCTACGAAGAGCTTCACGACTACTACAGTTTCCTGGTTAGTATTCTTTTCACTTTTGCCAAAGATGAAGATGAAATTGCCACCGCAGCACTCCAAGCATTACCTGCAGCGATAGAGGAATTTGGCGGGTCAACCGACCCGGCAGAAGCTGTGTTGCATTTCCGAACTCTTGTTGATTGGGCTCGCGCTGGGAAAGCCTACCTCGATGTTTCTTCTCTTTCCGGTGCTCTTCGTCGCTTGAGGGACAGACTGTCCTCATTCCTAGAGGAGTCCAACTTTCCTCCTGGCCGTCGAGGCGAGTTTACAGATTACGTAGCTCAGGCAGACCAGTTGAAGACTGAACTAGAAACGGCAAATTTCACTACTTGTCTAAAGCGTTGGGCTGGTTCTTGGGTATACGAAGATGAGCAGGAACTTGCCTCTGGCGGTAGTCCACGTTTTGAAGAGCAACTGAAAAAGCTGGCGGAAGAGGCGGTTAAAAATCCTGACCTCTTGAGTACTGAGCTTATCGAATGGTTACTCTCCCCCGCAGCAGAGAGGCCCGATGGGTTTTTCTTTTTTCTTGGCAAGTGTGACGAAGGAACTACGTTTCGTGAACTTGTAGAACAGTTAGAGCAGAGAGGAAATGGAACGCGCCTGTTTGCCGCTTATTGGAGAGGTTGGGCGGAGGCCGATTACAGTGGTGCCTCTCGACGTTTGGATGAATTGGTGGCGATCAATCTAGTAACAGGAGACGCAATTGTTTTCGCGACGACTTACCTCGGCGTAAGTCCTCAAGCCGTTGAGCGAATGAAGGCACAGATCCAAGCTAAACGTATCGCTCCTGTGTCCGTTCGAGCGGCGCTGCTCGTTGGTCAGTGGATGAAGCAGTTGACAGAAGAGCAATTCGGGCAACTGCTAAAGCAGATTACTGGGGAAACTTTTGAACATGCTAGCGTCGCCATCGATCTATTTGGATCGTGGATACACAACGAGAGGTCATTACAAGGGGATCTCGCTCATTTTGCCTGGGTTTGTCTCGAGCATGCTCCCCCAGTTAAGCCACCTGTTCAAGAACGGGCCTTTGATCTCCTGGCTGCGAAACTTGCAGAAGGTGATCTTAGTCGTGGCTTCAGACTGCTCACTCAACTTCTTCAAGGGAAGGAGCGAATTGAAGGATTTGGGGTGGATTATTGGCACCCGCTGAATCACCCCAGAACGAGCCGCCTCTGGAATGTGCTGTATGCCAAGGATCGAGAACAGCTTTTTCATATCCTCTTGGAGGTGAGCAAGGAGAATTCTCTCCAGGGGTTCTACCTCCCTTGGAGAGTGAGAGAATTCATTAACCAGGAGGAAGATAAAGAATTGTTCCTCTCTCTTGCAACGTGTGACGTTGAGAATGCACGGATTCTCGCAGGCTGGATAACGAGTGCGAAACCAGGGTTTTGGCCCATCGTTTTCGCATTCGTGCAAATGTATCCAGATGACGAGCAGATGCTGAATAAGCTCACGTCTGGAATTGAACAAGAGGGAGTCATCCGAGAAGGTCCGCGTTCTCGATTCTATGAAGGACGTAAACAAGAGATCGTGCAAATCCTAAATGATCCTACAGCTCCTGTAGAGGTCCGAACCTGGCTACGTGAGATATTAAACCGAGTGGAAAGAGAGATTCCTCGGCAGCTCGTGTGGGAATACGATATAGACGTCGATGAGCTACGCCATCATGTCCAAGATAAAGACTCGCCACAAAGAATTTGGGCGATCGGACGAATTCTCAAGTACGCGGAGTGGAAGGACACTAGACGACTTCTCACTGTTGAAGATATTGAGGAAGCCCTTCCTCAAGTTGATCTTCCCGACAAGAAACGCCGAGAGCTGGAAAGACTGGTGAAGGTCTGGAAGCATGGACAGTAAGGTGCTGACCCCTCTGCAGGAGCGAGTGTTACGCACACTCTTCGAGAACGGTCTTGCCGAAAAGGGGTACTACCTTACCGGCGGTACCGCTTTGGCTGAGTTCTACTTGCAGCACCGTTACTCAGATGACCTTGATTTGTTCACCCGAAAACCGGCTCTACTGCAAGATGATTTTACTCACTTTGAGTCACTGTTGATATCACTTGGATTTGTCATCTCCTCGCGCAATATTACTGCGGAGTATGCAAGGCTCTTTGTTGCTGCCGCAGATCAGCAGGAAAATGCGGTAGATGTTTCACCCTCAGGCTCTGAAACTCAATATTACTCCTCTGCCACCTGTACCAGCATCCCCTCTCGTAAATCCTCTGGGCCGGAAAGGATGAGTGCCTCACCACCATCCAGGCCGCTGAGAATCTGCAGGGTGTCACCAACATTGTCACCGACGCGTACGGGGACCCGCATGATATGTTCGTTGCGTACGGTCCAAACGAATGCCCGCTCGCCAGTGCCACGAACGGCAGTTTTCGGAACCATAATGCGAGGTGCGGAACTGTTATTCTTGGCCGGCTCGGCGAGGAAGTTTATTCGTATCGACATATCGGGGCGCAGATATTCGTCCGTTTTCGTGAGTTTCACCTCGACCTTGAGCGTGCCTTTCTGGCGATTCGCTTGCGGATAGATTTTCACCACGTGTGCTGGATACTTACGGTCGGGATAGGCATCCGGCACGATGTCGGTTTTCTGTCCCATCCGAACATGACGAAAATCAACCTCGTTAATATCCACTTCTCCGCGCAGATCATTGAGATTGGCAATACGAATAAGATCTCCTGCACCAGCAAAATTTCCCGGCAGCGCAATCTCACCGACCTCTTTGAGTTTCGCTAAGACAATGCCGTTGGTTGGTGCTGTGAGTTGCGTGTAGTCCAGGTTGACCTGAGCCGATCTCACCTCAGCTTCATGTTGCCGAACGGTGGCTTGAGCAACCGCGAGTTTGTTTTCCGCAATATCGAGTTCCTGCGTGGCGAGGAGGCCACGCTCATACAACTCTTTCTTGCGCTGCGCTTGTTTGCGCTTGAGCACGAGGTTGGCCTGAGCTAACTCTAAATTTGCTTGGGCGCGTTGCAGGGCCGCCTGATATTCGCGATCGTCGAGGCGGACAAGCACCTGCCCTTTGCGGACGAAATCGCCTTCTTGCACTTCGTAGGCATCGATGCGACCAGGAACACGGACACCTATGGAGATATAGCGGTCGCCGGTGACAATGTACCCAGCCCCAGAGAGAATCGGTCCTGAGACAGAAACGTTGGCGCCGGTAAGCTGCACATAGGCAACTTTCACTTGCGGTGGCTGACCGAGGGTGACGCGATACAGCCACAGCGTCGCGCCACCGATAATCAGGGCGAGCACAGGGATCATCACAAACCACCACACCCACGCCCGTGAGCGCCGCTGCCGTGCCGAAGGGTCGATGCGAAGACTCTGCAAGTTTGATTCTGGATGAGGTTGCGATTCCATGTGACCGACTCTGCGCTATTAGCTCTTAGTTTATGCTGTGCGCAGTGCGCACGCTATAACACTAATGCGGAATGATGAGTTACGCTAAACGATGAAGTGTGAATGTTGAGTGATGAATTAAAAAAGTCCCTTCGTCTTCCATTCATCGTTCAGCATTCCGCGTTCATCATTGTTTCTTTCGTTCATCATTGTCCTCCTTACTTATCACTCACTCCCGTGTTATCCCCGACGTAACGCTTCAGTGACTCGAAGCCGCGCAGCCAGGCGCGCGGGGAAAAAGCCACCGATTATCCCTATGATGATCGCGAGACCAAAAGCAACCAGTAACGCCAGGGTAGAAACACGGAGTGTGACTACAGCGGTGGAGAACGACGGCAGTTGGAATGCCACGCCCTGCATGAGGCCATTCACTAATGTTACCGCACCTACCCCAAGGAGCACACCTAATCCGTAGCCCAGAAACGCCAGGCACACCGACTCACTGACGAACGAAGTCAAAATCGACCACTGACTGAAGCCGAGAGCCCGCAGAGTGCCAATCTCTGCAGTCCGATGCGTCACGGCAGCAAACATCGTATTCATTGCCCCAAACACCGCACCGGTGCCCATGATCAAAGCTAAAACGATAGTCAGGAGGTACAGGGCCTTGGCTCCTTCGGCTTGCTCCTCGTAGTAGTCGATCTCTGAGCGTGCGGCCAGGGAAATGCGAGGGTCATCAGCAATGCGACGAATAAGCGTTTCACGATCCGTTCCTGGCGCCATGATGAAACGCACCCCTGAGCAGCCAGCGGCAGTGCCATCTTTGAACAACTCACCCACATCAAGCCACACCTCTGATTCGAACGCCGAATCATGAGCGGTGAAAATCCCAACGATTGTCCACGAGCGGTCACCAAAACTCAACGTTTCTCCCAGACCGAGTCCCTGATAGCGCTGCGAAGCAGCTCGTCCGACTACAGCCTCACGAACTGCTGGACGCGGAGCACGGCCTGCCACAAAACGGAGGTGTTTGTGGACCTGAAACCCCATTGGGGTTACCCCACGGACCAGCACCATCTCTTTGTTTCCCTGCTTAGTGAAAAGTGTAGGCTGAGAAATGAATTCTGGAGAGACCAACGGTTCTCCTTCCGCGGTTTGGGCAATGCCCGGCAAGTATCGTAAGGCCTGCACGGCTTCACGCGGGACAAAGCTCATCACGTCACTAGTGGCTCCTTTGCGCATCGCAATCAATTTGTCGGAGCTGCCGGCTGAAACTAGCATTTGTCGCAGTCCGGTGACGAGCGACAGGAGCAAGATAGTCACCAGCACAACTAGAGCAATGCCGCCTGCCGTTGCCAGCGTCGTCATTTTGCGTACCATCAGGTTGCGCAGGTTGTATTTGAGAGGAATAGCCACAGCTACAAAATTAAGAGTGAAAAGTTAAGAATTAAAAATTAAAAACAAGGAATGAAAGAAGAAACCGAAAGCCTTATTTGCATGATAAATCTTCATTCAGCATTTTTCATTCTTCATTGCTTTCAAGCGATTTGCCGCAATGCTGCCGCCACATTCAGTTTAGCGGCGCCACGCGATGGGATCACTCCCGCCAAAATGCCAACAAACAACGCAATAAACAGGCCCTGTATCATGACCGACACTGGCATCAGAAACAGCGTCAACGGGCCAAGAAAAGGTGACCAGGAACTTTTGCCAGCGTTCAAGATCACATACGCCGGAATAGCACCGAGGAGCCCTCCCAGGCCAGCGATCAGCAGAGCTTCATTCAAGAGTAGGGAAAAAATTGTTCGTCGCCGGAAACCAATGGTTTTCAGTACCGCGACCTCACCTACACGTTCGCGTACGCTCATCGCTGCGGTATTAGCCGCAATCAAAATAATTGCTGCCACCACCAGAAAGCCGACGAGCATGATAACCTGAATAATGCCGTCGAAAGAACTCAGATACGTCGCCGTGAAAGCATACTGAGTTTCAGTCGTCGTCGGATGCGCGGAGTTGCGAAACTGTTCGTCAACGGCCGTGCTAACCGTCTGGAGATTTTCGGGCTTATCGACCATGACCATCAGCATACTCACCCACCCCATTGACCCCAAATGTTCATATGGACGCAGCGCTTCTTCAAAATACTGCCGTGAGAATAGGAAGAGGGTTGAAGACAGTGGATTTACATCGGGAAGCTCGCCGATGATTTTGAAGGTCAGAGTGATATTAAACCAGACGCTATTCCTCAGCGTGACTTCATCGCCGATTTGCCAACCAAACTTGCGCATCGTACGCACCCCGACGAGGGCACCATCACGGGTCTTCTTAAATTTGTCCAGCGTAACCGGATCAAACTGATACTCCCTCAGGACGTCACCTACGGTTTCACTATCGACGGCATAATTGGGGAAAAAGTCTTTCGCCTCGGTGTAAATCCCACCGAACCAAGTGAGGTGAGTCACTCCAGTCACATGGGGAACGGCTCGTATCCGCTGGGCGTAGGCGAGTGGCAGGTTATCGTAGGCAATCCCATATTTATGATGAACGACTAAGCGCAGACTGCTCGCCGTGCGTTCTAAGATAGAGGTCTTCACCGAAGGCAATGTCATCACCGCGCACACGAGAAAAATAGAGAACGCAACTGCAAGGGTTGTTAGAAGGGTGCGCGTGCGATTGCGCCCGAGATTACGCCGGATGAGAGTCCAGATGCTCATGACTAAGAAACGATGAATGGAAAATGATGAATGCAGAATGAAAAACAACAAGACGAACTACATCTTTCTACTTGTATCTGCTGCTCTTTCATTTATAACTCTAAAGTCTTGTACTCACCATTCACCAACACTCCTTTATCGAGGTAAAACGTCTGATCCACGTAGCGTTCGGCCCGCGAATCGTGCGTGACCATCACAATCGTTTTGTGAAACTCGTTCTTCAGTCGTTGTAAGAGAGTAAGGATGTCATCTGCGTTCTTCGCATCTAAATCACCGGTCGGCTCATCAGCAACGAGAAGTTCAGGATCAATTACAATTGCCCGTGCAATCGCCACACGTTGTTGCTCACCACCAGATAACTGGTTGGGCCGATGATTTTTACGTTCCGTTAACCCGACGATGCTCAGCGCTGTCTCTACGTGTTTACGCCGGTCGGCTTTCGAGAGGCGGGTGAGGAGTAGGGGCAACTCAACATTTTCTGCGGCAGTGAGCACCGGAATCAGGTTGTAAAACTGAAAAACGAAGCCAACGTGCGCAGCACGCCAAACAGCGAGTCGGTCTTCGCTGAGCCCGCTCAAGTTCTGTCCGTTGACCATAATGTTCCCGGCAGAAGGCTGATCGAGACCGGCAATCAGGTTGAGGAGCGTCGATTTCCCTGAACCGGATGGACCCATGAGGGCGGCGAAGATGCCGTCGGGAATTTGTAGATTGACACCTTCCAATGCGTGCACTTCATCCGCACCACGACGATAAATGCGCGAGACCTGATTGACTGTAATCATGGTCTGGTCTCCCTCCACAACCCGCTATACTCGTGTGTTCCTGGGAATGTCAATTCATAAAATCCTCTGAGGTGAACAGCGCGGGCGCTTCTGCATAACGCACGTATAGCCTACAGAGGAAGAGTCAGGATAGTCTGTAGGAGCCTAGAACTGCACCTCAAAACCCTCGCGTTCTTGGCTTTGTTCTTCGACGAGGGCCCCACGCCCGCCCTTGTAGGTGCCAGGGGGAAAATAGAGATACCCTTTCGCCCCCGATTTCGGTGCAACTGTTTTGCTCGTCAGGGCAGGAGAAGGAAAGGCATTTCCATTCTCGCTCAATGGTTTCACGCGCTGTCCTGAGGCGGTGAGGAGAACGATCTGGTCAGTTTCGACTTGGTACGACCGCTTCGTTGGGTTGGTGATTTCGATTTGTACTGGGAGGACTGTCGTGACGTCAGTGCCAAAAATAATCTTACTCTCTATTGGTGAGAGCGGCTTCATCGTGACGTGGACTTGGTTCCCTGTGGGGGCAGGAGCTTGATCGCGAATGATGAGACTGCGTTCACCTTTAAACATCGCGAAAAAGCCCCGTTCAAAATCAGAGATCGCCAGGTAGAAATCTTTGTTCTTCAAGAGTGCGCTGTCCATGCTCGTCTCCATCACCACACCATTATTACGGGAACAGAAGAGGGTAATCACAAGGGGTAGTTGTCCCTTCTTCTCCCCTTTGACGATGCCTGGTTTCCCCATTGCTGCCGGAGTGAACTCTTTCACCTGGTACCCCTGCCGTTCGATGGCAAGGCGCGAGATCCGATTGCCCTGTTCGCAGGGTGGAATATCCGGATGGGCATCAATGTGTGGGCCATCGGCTGGGCACGTGATTTTGACCGTGACCGGCTCTTTCTCTCCCCAGACTCCTTCACGAAGGCCTTTGATCTCTCCGCCTTTCTCTGCTGTTGCTGGTGTGAGGGAAGTGATTTTGTAACCCAACCGTTCGGTTGCGCGATATGAGACTCGGTTGGCCTGTTCACACGTCAAGGCCGCATCAATAATAGGGTATTTCCAGTCAGGGTTGGCGGTCAGGCTTTCCCCAAGCACTCGAGCCCTATCCTCGCCCGCCAGCTGCGCCCAACTGGACGGCGCAGTACAGAAAGTGAGAATCACGGTGAGTAAAGTGACCACCTGTCCCAGGAATGTCATGTTCGTCTCCCCCTTTTGTCTGCAAATCATCTCTTGCGGCAAGTCTGTTGAGGCAACCTGCACGAGAATCCTTAGCAGAGAATACTGGAGGATACTACCTTTTCCAGGGAGGGTGACTGCTCATTCAAACTTTCCCCCCTCGGGGTGCGCCAAGGCAATTTGCAACAACCAGTGATGTCGAGGAGGCATCGGCGGGAGCGCTACCGGGTCGAACCAGCCTGCCGCCAAGGTTTCAAGCCCATCCGGTATCGGCGTCCCATCAACAATCTCTGCGCGAAATAGTGTCGCTGCTAATTGCACCTGGTTACCATCGGCGTAGGTATGAAACATCGATGGCCCTGTAAACACACCTACGAGTTGCGTTGGACGAATCTGCAACCGTAATTCCTCATAAGCCTCGCGGACGATTGTTCCCGCTGGGGTTTCCCCTAACTCCATCAAACCTGCCGGTAATCCCCACGTATGGGTATCTGACCGTAATCCTAAGAGCACGTAACCTCTGTCATCTTGGATCACCGCACCAGCCGACGACAGCATAATACGGTCCGGTCCAACTGCCGCACGTAATGGCCACAGGAAACTCTCACCCGCAGACGCAATGATTGGTGCATCAAAGTACGGCACCTGGTTCTGCTTGAGATCGCGGATCATCGCCGCATACCACGGAGGGCAGGCAGTCGGAAGGTCAGCAAATGAAAAAAACTGGCTCACGGTCGATTCGTGTCCGTCTGGTTGCAGTTGACCTCCGACAACCTGGCATTCAATCGCTACAGTAAATTGCTGAACTTCGTCACCAGTCGGGTATTGAAAATCCCATTCCGGTGAGGCATAGAGCCCAATGAGTCGCTGGGTTTCGACGCGGAGTCCAGTTTCTTCCGCTGCTTCACGAATGGCACAGTCTCTGAATGTTTCTCCGAGTTCGACTATGCCACCCGGCAGTCCCCACCAGTCGAAATCAGTCCGGCGTTGAAACAGCAAGCGCCCTTCAGCATCGCGGATCAACGCGGTGGCATAGACGAGAATCGTCTTGCGGGATCCAATACGGCTGCGCAGCCAGCGGATATAGTTGGAAGACATGGAACTGCTTTATTCTGTGGATTTGGCAAGGTTGACCGCCGAAGAGGAGTTCGAGCTTCTGAACCACCTCCCAGGCAAAGAGATTCTTCACTCCGCTCCGCCCCGTTCAGAATGACACGGCTTGCGCGTCTGGAGGAGAAAAGCGCAGTTCATACCCGTGGGTAGTATATCTCTATCTCTATCTCTATCTCTATCTCTATCTCTATCTCTATCTCTCTTTGTAGCTACTCATCCTGAGTCACACGCAGCACTTCGGCTACCGTGGTCGTGCCTTCGCGAACTTTCCGCCAGCCATCCTCGCGGAGCGTCCGCATGTTTTGGCTTACCGCGAGACTCTTGATGATGTCAGAAGACGAGCGTTTGAGCACCAACTGGCGAATCCCTTCATTGATGGTGAGCAACTCAAAAATGCCATTGCGCCCACGATAACCGGTCATATCGCAAGCTTCGCACCCTCGTGCTTCATAAGCGATTGCCGGAGCCCCTTTCGCCCCATTCGTTATTGTCTTAGTTCCTTCGGGAACCACATTCCCTCTGACCGGACGGCGGCAATGTTGACAGAGTGTACGCACCAACCGCTGCGCCATGACTGTCAGCAGCGATGATGCTAACAGATAGTCCTCAACCCCCATTTCGAGCAAACGAGAAATGGCACCAGCCGCATCATTCGTATGGAGCGTCGAAAAGACCAAGTGGCCAGTCAGCGCGGCTTGCACAGCAATTTCTGCCGTCTCGAAATCACGGATTTCACCGACCATGATGACGTCTGGATCTTGCCGCACGATAGAACGTAACCCGTTGGCAAAGGTGAGACCAATCTGCGGTTTAACGTGAATCTGGTTCACGCCAGCTAATTGATACTCAACCGGGTCTTCAATGGTGATGATCTTTTTGTCCGGTGAGTTGATTTTATCGAGTGCCCCATACAGGGTTGTCGTTTTTCCACTCCCGGTCGGTCCCGTTACCAGGATCATCCCGTATGGTCGATTAATATGCTGCTCGAACTCGCCCATCGTATCCCCTGGGAATCCCAGCGATTCAAGACTGACGACGATACTCGAGCGGTCGAGAATACGCATGACGACGCTTTCGCCGTACAAGGTCGGTAGAGTGGATACGCGCAGATCGATCTCACGACCGAGCATGCGCAGCTTGATACGCCCGTCTTGCGGGAGGCGCCGCTCGGCAATGTTTAATTTTGCCATCAGCTTCACGCGCGAGATCAACGCCGCCTGAAGCTTACGAGGCGGGGACTCGACGTCGTGCAGAATCCCGTCGATCCGGTAACGGACATGCAATTCTTTCTCGAACGGCTCGATATGGATATCTGACGCACGGCGTTCAAGTGCCCGCGCGATAAGGACATTGACCAGGCGAATCACTGGAGCTTCACTCGCCAGGTCCCGTAAATGTTCAACATCTTCCTGATCGTCCTGGAGATATTCGATCCCATCGGTCTCAACTTCCCCGACACGCTCACCGGGTTCAGTTGTTCCATCCGCGTAATAGGTGTTGAGTGCTTCCAGGATATCGCGTTCACGCGCCAGTCGCCGCGAAAGTTGCAAACCGGTCACCTTCTGGAGCGTTTCTATCGCGTATAGATCTCCAGGATCGGCCATCGCCGCGATAAGGTGTCCGTCTTGCACGGCCAGTGGACAGATGCGAGCTTGACGAAAATAACCGGTATTCACCTTATTGAGTACCGGGGGCTCCTGCGGAAAGTCACGTGCTCCGAGAATGGGGGCATGATAATACTCAGAAAGTAGGGAAAGGAGGTCTTCTTCTGAGAGGAAGCCGAGTTCCACGAGCAGACGTTCGAGTGGCTCGCTGCGGTCCAGTTGCACCCGCTGCACACGACGCAAGTCGTCTGCCGACATTTTTCCCGTGGCAATGAGGAGTTCTTCAAAATGAGTCATCTTCGGATCCTCCCCTTACCGAATAAGATCGCCAATCCGCTCCCACCGTACCCAGCGGTCCTGGCCATCCCATGACCAATAGATCAAGAACGCTTTTCCTTTGACGTCATCAAGATCGACATAGCCCCAGAACCGTCCATCATGGCTCTGGTCTCGATTATCGCCCATCACAAAAAGTTTATGTTCCGGGACCGTGAAGGGTCCGAGATTATCACGCGGCCCAGGAATTTCTCGATCCCCATCGGCAAAGGTTGCGTGGGGATCATCCACTTTCTTTCCATTCACGTATACCGCTTTGTGGCGGATTTCGACCGTATCACCAGCCACTGCTACGACCCGTTTGATGAAGTCCTTACTACGATCTTTGGGGTACACAAAAACAATGACATCGCCCCGCTGCGGCTGCCCCCATTCCCACACTGTCGTTTCAATGGGATAGGGCAAACGAAGACCGTACAGGAATTTATTTACCAGAATATGGTCGCCGATTTGCAGAGTCGGCAACATCGAGCCGGAAGGAATTTTGAACGCCTGAACGATGAAACTGCGAATGAACAATGCCAGCAACAATGCGACGATAAGCGCTTCGGTATATTCGCGCGCCACCGATTTCTGCTGAGTCTTATTTCCTGCCACAGACGGACGCTTTTCTTCTTGCGTCCGATGTCCAACCGTTACGACTGACTCATCGACACCTGACATTTTGTTTCTCACAGACTCCCCTTCTGGTTCGCACGCGGGTTTGAGCTAAGCGTCCCGGACTCGTAACAGCGCGAGAAAAGCCTCCTGCGGGATTTCCACTCGCCCCACCTGCTTCATCCGCCGTTTCCCTTCTTTTTGCTTTTCTAGCAGTTTTCGTTTTCGGGTAATATCCCCGCCGTAGCATTTCGCGGTCACGTTCTTCCGTAGCGCTTTCACCGTCTCCCGGGCAATCACCCGGCCACCAACAGAGGCCTGTATGGCGACTTCATACATTTGCCGAGGAATCAGTTCGCGCATCTTCTGGGCCAACTCTCGGCCTCGTGTATACGACTGGTCCTGATGCACGATCAGCGACAAGGCGTCAACAATATCGCCATTGATACGAATGTCGAGCTTGAGCAATTTGGCTGGCCGCAAATCGAGGTATTCGTAATCAAACGAGGCGTAGCCACGGCTCACAGACTTGAGGCGATC